>Ga0099364_10003052_pt1 | contig 26328 bp, 23 predicted proteins | sample TergutTh196P3_FD_73070 | JGI IMG/M metagenome (GOLD analysis project Ga0099364, IMG submission 73070) | Microcerotermes parvus P3 segment gut microbial communities from Pointe-Noire, Republic of the Congo - Th196 P3 | ecosystem: Host-associated > Arthropoda: Insects > Digestive system > Gut ...
AATAACCTTTGCTCCCAAGAAAAGACTCCAAGACCTCGATAATTTTCGGCTCGTCATCTATGATCAGTATTTTTTGACAGTCTTCGTTCATGATGATTTCTCCATTTCCGCAAAGACTTAATTAAGCCGCCAGACTCGATCCCGGCTGTCCGACGGCGATAATTGTTTAACGATAATACCGGTAGTGAGCTTCAGGCTATCTCAGATCAAAAGCCTTAACAAATTTATCGACTTCGAAATTTCTGCCTCGCTCGTCCATCATAGGTACTTTTCTAAATGTCCAGCCCTCCACTTTGTCAGGATCAACTCCAGCGCCAATCAAGATCGTTGGTTCCAGCGCGAATACAATGTCGCCGGCGTTGGTGCTCATATCTTTGGCCCACATAAAAATCCACCCGTCCGACAAGCCGCCCGCCACAGTAATTTTATAATGATCCGCCGCAGCGTGATAACCTATGGAATCTCTGTCCAGCCTTACGATTTGCTCGAACGAGCTGAGCGGCGTAATCTCGCCGGCATAAACCAAAGATCCCTGGGACAACTGCTTACCCATCATCAGCCTGCCTGCTTCGAGCATCCCTTTCATTTCTTCCGGCAACTTGTCTAAATCCAGACCGGCATTGACAAAGGGTTCGGCTTCGAAGCAGATTTGCACGTCCAGCATGTGTCTATGGAGATTTGCTTCACTACGCCACCAAAAGGACGCTTCTCCATCCGGAGTCGACAATACCCACAGCTTTTCTTCCTCGTCAAGAATCGGAGGAAATTCCAAAGCGTCAATCATTTCACTGAACGACGAGATGGCAACCCGTCCCACGATATCCGTGGCCAGCGCCGCCACCGCTTCTTCAGTGGAATAAGCCGTCAATGCGCCAAGCATCAAAATTCCAGCCACAATTTTACCAATCGTTTTCTTCATCAAAAAAACCTCCCCCAATTTTGTGTGCTTGCGAATTACTGTTCCAACTGACTCTAAATAACCTTCTCTCCGCGTGATTAAATACCACTATTTCATACAATTCCTCCATTTCGATAAAACAACACAAAATTTTTTTCATGCCGTTCTCTTCGGCCTGAATTTCTTAAGCCTAAGTGCGTTGGTCAGAACCGAAACGGAGCTGAACGACATAGCGGCCGCCGCAAGCACCGGATTGAGCAACGGTCCGTTGAAGAGGGCCAGCAGCAAGCCCGCTGCCACAGGAATGCCCAACGTGTTGTACGCGAACGCCCAAAATAAATTCTGCTTGATGTTGCGGATCGTGCTTCGGCTTAGCTGAATCGCGGTCGGCACGTCCAGAAGGTCGCTTCGCATCAGAATGACGTCGGCGGACTCTATCGCCACATCCGTGCCGGAACCGATAGCTATGCCCACATCCGCCTGAACAAGAGCAGGCGCGTCGTTGATTCCGTCGCCCACCATCGCGACCTTTCGTTTTTCGGCCTGCAACTTTTTTACCTCGTTCGATTTATCCTGGGGCAGAACTTCGGCAAGCACGCGGTCTATGCCCACCTGTTCAGCTATGGCGTTCGCGGTCTTCCGGTTGTCGCCTGTGATCATCGCCACAGTGATCCCCATATCGCGCAAAATTTTTATCGCGTCCGCGCTGCTCTTCTTCACCACGTCCGCAACCGCGATAATTCCGGCGAGCTTATTATCGAAAGCTATGTACATGGGAGTTTTACCCTCTTCCGCGAGGCGGTTGGACTCGTTCTCCAATTCATTGATGGCAATGCTTTTCTCATTCATCAGTTTTTTATTTCCGGCGTAAATATGGACTCCCTCTATGGTAGCGTCAATGCCGAGGCCGGTGATTGCCTCGAACTTTTTCACAGGTAGAAATTCCTCCTTTTCTTCCTCGGCTTTGCGGACGATGGCCTCTCCCAAAGGATGTTCCGAACCCTTTTCGGCGGATGCCGATAACTGGAGCAGCCGGTTTTTGTCTATTCCAGCCGCCGTGACTATATCCGTTACCTCCGGCTTGCCTTCAGTGATGGTTCCGGTTTTATCGAAGACGATGGTATCGACCTTATGCGTCGTTTCGAGGGCCTCGCCGCCCTTGAACAGAATGCCGTACTCAGCGCCCTTGCCTGTGCCCACCATGATGGCCGTGGGCGTGGCGATCCCCAGAGCGCAGGGGCAGGCGATGATCAGCACGGTAATGAAGCAGGTCAGGGCCAGGACAACATTACCCGCGTACCAGTACCACGCGATACCCGAAACAACTGCGATAATGCATACAATGGGAACGAAAACGCCCGAAACTATGTCTCCCAGAGCCGCTATAGGGGCCTTGGAACCCTGAGCGTCCTCCACCAGTTTTATTATTTGCGCGAGGGCCGTGTCGCTTCCCACTTTTGTGGCTTCAAAGCGGATCACGCCGTTTTTGTTGATTGTGGCGGCGAAAACTTTATCGCCGGGATTCTTGTCTATAGGAAGACTCTCTCCCGTGAGCATGGATTCATCCACCGCCGAGTGCCCTTCGGTAATTACCCCGTCCACTGGAATTTTCCCGCCGGGCCGCACGAGGATCACCTGTCCGATTTCCACTTCATCAATAGGAATTTCGACTTCTTTGCCTTCATGAATTACGGTGGCGGTCTTTGGGGCGAGCCCCATCAGTTTTTTTATGGCCTCGGAGGTTTTCCCCTTGGTAACGGCCTCAAGGGCTTTGCCCAGCAGCACCATTGCGACGATTACCCCCGCCACCTCGAAGTAGAGATAATCGACGGAGCGGAAATTCAGGTTGAAAATGGTGTCGTAGCTGCGCCACAGGCTATAGATTACCGCCGACGACGTGCCTATTGCGATAAGGGAGTCCATATTCGGACTTCTCCGGAAGAGCGCCTTGAAACCGACCGTGTAGAAATTGCGTCCGGCTATTACAATAGGAGTGCAGAGAAATATCTGCATGAGTATGAAATGCAGGGGAAACAGCATCGGGCTGAAGATTCTTGGATAGGGTAGCCACGACAACCACGGTATCATTGGAACCATTGACAGATACATAAGAGGCAATCCGAAGACCATTCCGACGGTGGTTTTTCTCCACAGCGAGCGAATCTCCCGCTCTTTTTGCAGTTTATGCTCGTCCACCGCGCCGCTTTTCTGTACCTCCAGAGCCTTGTAACCCGCGTCTTCAATGGCGGCGCGTATTGAAAACAATTTCGCTTTTTGCGGATCGTAGGAGACATTCGCTTTTTCCGTGGCAAAGTTGACCGACACGGACAACACTCCCTCGATTTGGCTCACAGCTTTCTCGACCCGGCTCACGCAAGCGGCGCAGGTCATTCCGACAATGGGGATCGTGACGCTGGTCTTTGCGTTTGCTTTCAATACGTTGTAGCCGGTGTCGACGATTATCTTTTCGATGTCCGGCAGCGCGATTTGATTGGCGTCGTATTCGACCGACAGTTTTTCCGTGGCGAAGTTGACGCCGGCGCTGACAATACCCTGAAGTTTTCCCACCGCCTTTTCGATTCGACTTGCGCATGCGGCGCAGGTCATTCCTCCGATTGCGATTGTCTGTTTTTCCATTAAAAAATCTCCTTTCCAGCCTTTGACATTAGACCATGAAGACATTATGATAATAATAAGAATTTTTACAAGTACGCACTTTATTGTAACGTAGTATCTAAAATGATACTAAAGGAAGAGAAGAAAAAATGGATTGTGACTGCTCCAAATACAATTGCCCTGTGGGCACAACGCTTAAATTGATTGGCGGTAAGTACATATCACTTATCCTATGGCATTTGATCGATGGGCCTCTGCGGTTCGGAGAGCTCCGCAGACTCATTCCGCAGGCAACTCCAAGGATGCTTACACAGCAACTTCGCGAATTGGAAGAAGATAATTTAATTACCCGCACCATATATCCTTTCGTGCCGCCAAAGGTAGAATACGCTTTGACTGATTTTGGGCAAAGTATTCGCCCTATTCTATACACCATGTACGATTGGGGAGCAGATTACCTGAAAAGCAGCGACATCGAGGCAAACTGCTCCATGACCGCGCATACTTAGTTAAAGCTGGCGGCAACATTGGCGCCGTCAGCCGGAAACATTTCGATGCTTTCATTGGACTCGGGGAATAACCACAAGCAAAATCAAACGGGCAACGATATCCAAATAAATTCCCCTCCAATTCTTTGTTTTCTTTGGCGTTCGGGATTCCACTAAAGAAATGTGTAGAAAATGTGTAGATCGAAGCTCGCTGACCATCCCGCAAAATTATTCCCTACATAATTTCTACACATCTCCCCGCTATACTAAAGCTCAGAAAATGAAAGGAGATAGAAGCAATATGGATTCTAGTTTCAAAATAACAAAGCAGCTTCACATCGATGGGATGACCTGCGTCAACTGTGAAGACAAAATCAAACGGACACTCAGCAATACCCCCGGCGTGGAAAAAGCGCAAGTAAGCTACAGCGCGGGAACCGCTGTGGTGACTTATGATGAAGATATTATTTTGTTGAAAAATATCACCGCTGTCATTGAAAATCTGGACTATCGGGTGCTGAAGGACAATGAGCGGCGGAAAACGGACACGGAGCGCGTTGTAGGGCTTTTAATCATCATAGCAGCCCTTTATGTACTTTTGGAGCAATACGGCATTTTGAATCTGCTCGCGCCAAGCCAGTTAGCCGACGAGAGAATGGGATATGGGATGCTGTTTGTGATTGGGTTGGTCACGTCGGTTCACTGTATCGCCATGTGCGGTGGTATAAATTTATCCCAATGTTTACCGCGAGGAAACGAAGTTGAAGACGACAAGCTGTCCACGTTTATGCCGGCTCTCATGTACAATGCCGGTCGGGTTTTTGCGTATACGGCGGTTGGCTTCGCTGTCGGCGCGCTCGGCTCGGCAATTATTTTCACCAACACCATGCAAGGCGTGTTGAAACTAATTGCGGGTGTGTTCATGGTTATCATGGGAATCAACATGCTGGGGCTCTTCCCGTGGCTTCGCTGGCTGAATCCAAGGATGCCCAAATTCTTCGCTCAAAAAATAAACAGAGAAAAAAGGCAAAGTAAAAGCCCTCTGATTGTCGGATTGTTGACCGGATTTATGCCCTGCGGCCCTTTGCAGGCCATGCAGATTTACGCCCTCTCCACCGGAAGTCCTTTTACGGGGGCGCTGTCCATGTTCCTGTTCAGTATGGGAACCGTCCCGTTGATGTTCGGACTCGGCGCGGTCAGTTCGCTGATGGGAAAGAAGTTTACAAGCAAAGCCATGACGGCGGGCGCGGTATTGGTTGTGGTCCTCGGCCTTTCCATGCTTTCGCAAGGCTGGAGTTTGTCGGGTTTCGACAATGTCTCTGTTGGCGGTAGCCCTGGCCTTCGCGATGGTACGCAAATCACTGCCGATATTGTGATAGAAAATGGCGTTCAAATTGTCAACAGTACGCTTACGTCGAGACACTATCCAGCAATCACGGTGCAGGCTGGGATGCCCGTAAGGTGGACTATAGACGCGCCGCAGGGAAGCATAAATGGGTGCAATAACAGAATTTTTATCAGGGAATACGGCATCGAACACAGGTTCAGTTTAGGGGAAAACATCATCGAGTTCACGCCGGAAAATATGGGAACTTTCCGCTACGCCTGTTGGATGGGAATGATTCGCAGCACCATTACTGTGGTGGAGATGGCGGAAACGGAAGTCGAAATTTCCTCGTAAGACTATAAATAAATTAAGAAAGTGGTGTCGAAAATGGAATTTTTGTTGACCTACTGGCACTGTATACTGCCGGCTGCGGGTATTTTAATCGCGATGTTCTTAATGCGGGAAAAACCTGAAAAGAATGACCGTGATTCGTAAAGAGACAATAAAAAATGGTGAGGGGGAAATAAAAGTGGCAGGAAATCAAAATCAATCAAAAAGCAAAAAAAACAAATGGCTGCTCCCCGTGGCGGCGGTTACCGTTCTGGCGGTCGTATTGACAATCGGCGCAATACAGGCAATGCGGAGCGGTACGAGCAATAATGACAGCGCGAGCGGTAACAGAGCAAACGTATCGCGGGTCATTTCGCAGGTTATTAACGAGGGAGAAAGCCTTGTAATCCCTATCGGTGAAATTTCCGAAACCGCGAATTTTTATCCGCTGACGGTAGGCGGTACAAGAATGGAGGTTATCGCGGTAACGGCCCCGGACGGCATGAATCGTACAGCGTTGAACACATGTCAGATCTGCAACGGTTCCCCGGACGCATACTTCGTGCAGCGAGGCAACACATTGGAGTGTCAGGCTTGCGGCAACAGATTCCCCATGAGCCGTGTGGGCATTGTGGCTGGCGGTTGTAATCCCGTGCCTATTTTCGACGCGGATAGAACCGTGACAGCCGAATCCATCACGGTTTCTTATGAGTTTTTGCAGGCGAACGCCAATCGGTTTTCGCCAAATTGGAAAACACAATAATGCTGCCAGTTATGCTATGCACGGATATGGAAAAGATCGGGCGAATACCAGGGCTATTGAAAACTATTCGTTTACAATAATAAAAAGAAGGTATTTGATATGGAGAAAACCATCATCAAAGTAGAAGGGATGTCATGCAATCACTGCATCCAGGCTGTAACAAAGGCGGTGACCGTTTTAGCCGGCATCGACAATGTTGTTGTTGACTTAAAAATCGAGACGGTTACGGTAGGACAGAACCTCGGCATAACGGATGTTATAAATATCAAAGCTGAGCTCGAAGTTCAAGGTTATGTAGTGGTAGCGTAAATATCCATAGAGAGCAGCCTTATGACTGATCCCTATGGCTTGTTGAAATATTTAAAAAGAAATTTGTAGAAATTGTGTTTATGACGATAACAATTCAGAGAAAATCGCTTGGAACATTACTCTAAAGGACACCCGGCAGAAGCGCGACGAAATAAGAGGCGTAATCGTCAAAGGGTAATCCAAAGCAGCGGCAGGATCGATACGGCGCACCGGGTAAAGCAGATAGTCGGAAGGTACGCCATAGCCACCGGAGAAGGTGAGCGGGACTACAGCAGACCTGTGCGGTGCGCTGATGCCTAACGTGCAAGAGAGACCACGTCATTCCACAATTTCTTCTGGAAATGTCGGCACGGTTATTTGCAAAGACATGTCGCGGATAAGGCGCGACTATCTGCAAGTGGGGTTCTACAGCATCGACACTCAGAACGATTATTTATAATTCTCCACATCTATGCCCACTATCTTGGAAAGCCCGGCTTCAACCATAGTCACGCCGTAGATGATGTCGGCGCGCTCCATCGTTGTGCGCCGGTGCGTCATGACCAAAAGCTGTAGGCGTTTTGAATACTCCTTCGCAAGGTCGGCGAAACGGATAAGATTGTACTCGTCCAGCGCCGCGTCCACCTCGTCCAGCACGGCCAGCGGCATACGCGCGACCTCCAGCGCCGCGAAAAGCTGCGCTATCGCGGTAAGGGACTGCTCCCCGCCGGAGAGCTGGGAGATGTTCTGCAAACGCTTTCCGGGCGGGCGGGCGTAAATTTCGACCCCCTTGTCCCATATCGCCCCTTCCTCCTGCAAAGTCAAACGGGCCTCCCCGCCGGCGAAAAGCCGCTGAAAAAGCGAGTTGAAGCGGTCGTCTATGTCGGTCATCGCCTGGGTGAAAAGAGTCTCCACCTGTGAATCCGTCTCGGCTATAAGGGTCTTGAGTTCGTCTATGCCGGTTTTTACGTCCTCAAGCTGCTCGCTGAGGTAGTCTATACGCTCGGTCAGAGACTCGTCCTCGCGGAGCGCCCCCAAGTTATAGCTGCCCAGGGCCTTCAGTTCCCGCTCCAGGCGGCGCATGGTCGTGGTCAGGTCTTTCCCTCCCTCAACCCGTTCGGCTTCGCGGACGTCGTATGGGTATTTTTCGTCCCACATCTCCTGAAGCTGTTCAATCTCCGCGCGAGCCGAGGCCATGCGCTCGGTAAGCGCCGAGATATCCGCCGCCATGGCCGTCATGTTGGACTCCGCCTTCTGAGAGCGCGCGCGGAGGCGCTGCAAACGCCCGTGTACCTTGCGGGCCTTGTCGCGCTCCTGCTCCAGCGTTGCGCGAATCTTATTTAGCTCCCCCCATATGGCGAACTGCTCGCGCCCAAAAACTCCTATCTGCTTTTTCAAATTTTCTTCTTCAACGCGCCCCGCGGCCAGTTCGGACTCTATAGACGCGTAACGGGTTTCAAATTCGCCCTTCTCGCGTTTGATACGCTGAAGCATGTTCACCGTGCCGCGCAGACGCTCCTCCGCCACCTCAACCTCGCCGCGCGCCGCGCTGACGGCGGGCGGCGTATTTTGGCCCGGTTGGCCCGACTCGCCGGACGGGTCCGTCAGGCGGAATTCGGCAATTTGCTTTTCCAGCCCGTCTATCGCGTTCCCCAGCTCCGACATTTCCCGCTCCGCCCGCGCCGCCTCCTCGCTTGACGCGCTGTTCTCGGTGGTGATTCTCTCTATGTCGGCCGCCGCGTTTGCGAGAGCCCTGCGCGATGAGAGCAGCTCATTCCTGTTCCGCGCCAGTGTCTCGCCGAACTCGCCGCGCTCTTTCGCCAGTTTTTGCTCGACCTTTTCCGCCCCCGCAAAACCCGATTCAAGGGTTTTTATTTTTTGTTTTATGGCGTCGATACGGACGGAAAGCTCGCTCATCCTCTGATTGTGGCTGATGGCGCCGCCGCTTTGCCTCATCCGCCCGCCGCTGACCGTGCCGGTCGGGGAAAATACCTCTCCCTCGACGGTCACGATAGGGAATTTCGCCCCGTCCTTGACCATGCCCGCGCCGAGTTTATAGTCATCCACCACCAGAAGGTCTCCCAAAAGGTGCTGCATGGCCGGTTCCCATGCCGGCTTGGAGGTGATCAAATCCATTCCCCAACCCCTCACGCCTCTGAGCGGAAGGCGGAAACGCGCGTCGGGGAAGCGCGGGCGGCATCGTTCGAGGGGCAGGTACGTAACCCTACCCGCCCTGCGCTCTTTCAGCAAGTCTATGCCCTCCTGCGCCTCGTCGAATGTATTCACCAGAAGCCAGAACTGCCGCGCGCCAAGGTAGGCTTCGAGCGCGGGGGCCACGTCGGACTGGCATGAAAAAACCTCGGCCACGACCTCCGGCTTGGATTTCATCCTGCCCAGGCGCGAGGCGGCAAGCAGAATACGCGTTGGCTCCGGGTAAATGGAGGCCTCGGTGTTCTCCCTGGCGGCGTCAAGTTCCGCCTGCTGACTGACCAGTTCCCGCTTCATCTGCTGAAGGTTGACGGAGTATTTCTGGCAGGCCGCGTAAGCGTCGGAGTACTCGGCCGAAAGGGTTTCGTCGCGCTTTTCCAGCGCGGCAACCTCGCTTTCGAGCTTGACCGCCGCCGCCGACAGAGCCTCGCGCTCGGCCTCGAGGCGTGACAAATCCCCCGCCGACTCGCCCTGAGACGACACAAGCGCCTTCAAGCGGGCCTCCAGCTTCGAGCGGGACATGGTTTTTTCGGCGAGTTCATCTTCCAGCTTCTGGCGCAGCATACGCTCGCGCTCAATGGCCGCCCTGCTTTCCTCCATGCGGCGCAGCAGGTTTTCCAGGGCCGAACGCTTGGTTTCCAGAACCTGCTTCAGGTCGTTCTCGTCGCTTTGCGTTTTTTCGGCCTCGGCCATTACCGCGGCCAGGGACGAGGCAACCCGCGATTTTTCGCCCTCGAGGTCGCCGCGGGCCGACAAAATACTTTTTACCTGCGTGGCCGCCGCAAATGACTGACGGCGCAGCGCCTCTCTTTTGGCCGCGCAAGTCTGTTCCCTCGTGAGCAGGGCCTGTTCGTCGAATCCTTCCCGGCGCAGCCCGTCTTCTTTGCGGGACACCGCCCCCGACCACAGGTTTCGCCACTGGGTAACGATATCGCTGTGTTCTTTCATTAACTGAAGCTGGCTTCGGAATTCGCGTTCTTTTTTTTCAAGCCCCAGACGGCGCGAAAAGTAATAGTCCTGCCTGACGTTTTCCAGATTGTCCAGAATACCTTCCGCCTCGACCGCCACGGCCACCTCCGGGGCGATTTCCTCGCGCCTGGCCTCCAGTTCGGAGACGAGGGTGTTTATGCGCCGCATTTCTTCGAGGGCGGTTTCCAGTTTCACGTATGTTTCCTCGCGGCGCTTCCGGTAGCGGTCTATGCCGAAAAGATGTTCGAGGTGACGCCGGCGCTCCATCGGGCGCTGGTGAATGGCCTCGGAAACCTCGCCCTGCCCTATGAAGGCAAAACTGTCGCCCGAGAGCGCGAAGCGCGACTTGAAGTCCGCCAGGTCCTGCAGGCGTATCTTTACGCCGTCAACCTGCAAAACGGAACCGCCCTCCATCGTGTACTGCCTGCGAAGGAGGGCCGCGTCTTCTTTGTTTTTGAATTTCAGGACGACCTCGGCTTCTTTGGATTGGTCCATCGAGGCGCTGCCCTGAAAAATCAGGTCGCTTTGACGGACTATGCGCAGGGCCCCAGGGCTTCCCTCTCCCAACACCCAGCGCAAAGCGTCCAGAATGTTGCTTTTGCCGCTGCCATTGGGACCGACGACGGCGGTCAGCCCATCCGAGAAGGAAAACTCACAACTGGCCCCAAAGCTCTTAAAGCCTTTAAGGCGAAGATACTCTATGGACAACTATAACGCTCTCCCGTTTTTCCATGCAGGCATAATTTACCACTCCCGCGCGTTATTTTAACAAATTTATTTCTCTTCTTCCCTGACGGGTAAGAAAATAAACATTGACTTACTTATAAAGTTTAGGCATACTTTGGCGCAGAAGTAAATGATTCGGCAGTTATTCATACTTCAGCCATATACGCAGGAGGTAAGCGTTATGTCGGAAGCGCTGACCGTATCCACAAAGGGACAAATCATCATCCCGGCGGCGATACGAAAAAAATACGGAATTCAAGTCGGGGATAAACTTTTCGCGGAAGAACATGAAAACGGTTTTTTCGTCAAAAAACCCAAGGATATATTTGCTCTGGAGGGATTTTTGTCAGGCGTTCATATTCCCGACGACGAAGAGGACTTACTTACTCCTGAAATGGGACGAAAGATTATGGAGCGGGGATGAATGCGCAAATATTTTGTGGACAGCAATGTTTTTTTGCGTTTTTACAGCAAAGACGACGCGGAACAAAGAAAAAAAGCGCGAGAAGTATTACTGAAAGCCAAAAAGAAAGAAATCGACCTGTATTGCGGGCCTCCGGTTTTTTTCGAGGTAGCGTGGGTGCTCGCCAGCACTTATGGGTTGCCGCGCGGGGAGATATTGGACACCCTGGAGGCAATGCTGTACACTCCCAACTTGCGTGTGCTTGACGCCGATACCGTGAGGGACGCCATAGAACTTGCCCGCGCAGCACAGCAAAGTTTCGCGGATAGTTACATAGCGGTCGTGGCGCGAAAACTGGAAGCGGGAGTTGTCAGCTTCAACAAAAAGCACTTCGATAAGCTGGGGGCGAACCTGTATCCGATTGAAAATTCGGGGTCATGACACTCTATGGACAACTATAACGCTCTCCCGTTTTTCCATCTGCTGCGCGCGGCGCTCTATAACTTCGCGCGTTCCCTGAGCCTCGATGCGGTATTTGCTCCAGGCAAAATCCGGCGTGCCGGCAATTAAAATTTTTCGCCCGAACTCCTCTTCCCATGACTTGAGGTATACGTCGTTCACGTACCTGGCCACGGCTACGTTGGCCTGCACCAGCACCGCCTCGGATTTGTTGGCGTGCCCGACCTTGCGCAGGAAACGCTTCATGGACATGGCCACCGTGTCCTCCCTGAGCACCCAGCCGTTGTCACTGCAAAAAGGGCAGCTCCGCGTCAGAACAGATTTCAAGTCCGGGCGGCCCCGCTTGCGCGTCAGTTCAACCAGCCCCAACTGTGTCATGCTGAATATGCGGGCGCGCGGCCGGTCCCGCTGAAAGGCTTCCTCCAGACGCGCCAACAGGCACTGACGGTCTTCCTCAAAATCCATGTCTATGAAATCTATCACGACTATGCCGCCCACGGCGCGCAGCCTCAGTTGCCTGGCTATCTCCGCGGCGGCCTCGAGATTGGTGTCGAGCACGGTATGACGCATATCCATGTCGCCGAGAACGTCCCCCACGTACTTCCCGGTGTTGACGTCGATGACGGTCAGGGCTTCGGTGTGCTCTATGACAAGATACGCGCCGGAGCGTAGCCAGACCTTCCTTTCCAGCGCCTGCTCGATCTCGCGTTCCACTCCATAGTATTCAAAGATAGGCACGACGCCGCGGTACAGCGATACGCCCGGGCGGGAAGGGCTTTCTTTGTGGGGGGCTTGCTCATTACAGGGGGCTTGCCCCCTTCCGTTGTAAAGCATGGAGACGAATTTTTTTACGTTCTCGAACTCTTCTTCCCCGTCCACCAGTATCTCGTCAATGTCGTCGTAGACCTCGTCACGAAGCACCCTGCCAAGAAGTCCCATGTCCTTGTAAAGAAGGCAGGGGGCCTGCTGCCGCGCGGCGTTGTGCTCGATTTCGCGCCACAGCGCCAGAAGGGATTCCATGTCCCGCGCCAGAGCCTCGCCGTCCACTCCTTCGGCCGCCGTGCGGATAATCACCCCGAAGTCGCCGCCCCTGAGTTCCTTCGCGAAGCTGCGCAGGCGTTTGCGCTCCTCATCGCTGTCGATTCGCCGCGAAACGCCGGCCTCGTCGCCGTGAGGCACGAGGACGAGATAGCGTCCGGGGAGCGACAAACGGGGAGTCACGCGCGCGCCCTTGTTTTTCCGCGCGGTCTTCGTGACCTGCACCACCAGTTCCTGGTTGAGGCAAACGTTTATGCCTTTTGCGTCGTTCAGGTACAAAAAAGCGTTACGCCCGTCCCCTATGCTGACGAACGCGGCGTTTATGCCCGGGAGCACGCTCTCCACCCGCGCCTTGTATATCTCACCCGCTTTTTGGTGATCCCACATTCGCTCGACAAAGATATCCGCGAGGCGTCCGTTCTCCAGAATGGCTACCCGCGTTTCCTCGTTTTCCAGAGTGTCGGCGATTATCTTTCTATCTGAGTTTCGCATTTTATCCCGCCATCAGATCCATTTGTTTTCCGTTCCAGCGGCCCATTCCCGTGCGTACGATGAACATATCATGCCACCCGGCGGCGACATTGTCGGCGATGAGGGCTTTGACCCAGCCGCCCATTCCGTTTTGCGCCGGGTTTGCCAAAACTGCGGAAACCCTCGGAAAGGGATCCTGTTCAACAAAACCGCTTAAAACCGCTTCCCCATAGTGGCGTTCCATATGCCGTAAAAGTTCGGCGGCGGAAACGTTTCCGCTCCACGCCAGGTAGTGCGCCGCTTTGCAGTCTTTGCCCAGCGCCGGCGCGCCCTCGGGGGGCAAAATACACTTCACGGCGCGAAAGCCTTCCGGTAACTGCGCGTTAAACGCGCAAACCACGGACTCGAGAAAATCGCGCCGGTTTTCCTCCGTTGTTTCCTCCCCCGCCGCCAACCACAAATCCACCGGTTCGTTGAGCGCGACTACTCCCGCGGGCAATTCCGGGCCAAAGCTCATCCTGGCGTGCGGTGAAAAGACCTCTGTGCGGCCCAGCTCTATTCCGGCGCGTTTAGCCGCGCGCGCGAAAAGCGTGCTAAGAACCACATGGGGGACGAAACACGCCCTGCCCCTTTTTTCATAAATCAGGCGAACACGCATCAGTTCATCAAAGCTCAGGGGGGCAGGACTCCGGCCGCTGCGCGGTCTTCGCCAGCTCCCCCGAACCCCCTCCACAATTCAGCCCGCAGGCGTTACAAACAGGCGCGCGCCCGCGGCCGGGCGTGTGCCTGCAGTCGGGCGTCTGCCGGGCGGCATAAGCGGCGGCGCGCTCTCTCAATAAAAAGTCCTTGGTCACGCCGGCGTCGATATGGTCCCAGGGCAGGTTCTCGTGTTCCTCGCGCGTCCTGACGTAATCAGCCGGGTTCAGCCCGCATTCGTCGAAAGCGCCGAGCCAGCGGGTCAAGTCGAAGGTCTCGCTCCAGCCGTCGAAACGCGCGCCTTTCAACCACGCCCGCTCGATGACGCCGCCCAATCTTTTGTCTCCCCGCGCCAGAACGCCTTCGAGGAACGACTGTTCAGGCTCGTGATACTTCAGGGAAACTGCCTTGTCTTTGACCTGCGACTTGAGCCGGCGTCCTTTCGTTTTAAGTTCCTCGATTGAGTTCTGCGCTTCCCATTGGAACGGGGTGTGGGCTTTCGGCACGAACCCCGCCACTGATACGCCCACGGAGACGCGCTTCCTGCCCTGCCGGCGCGCAAGTTTTACGCTTTCCTGAGCCAGGCGGACGATGCCGTCCAAGTCGTCATCCGTCTCGGTGGGCAATCCCATCATAAAATACAGTTTTATCTTGTCCCATCCCTTTGAAAAAGCCTCTTCAAGACACGCGAATATGGATTCCTCGTCGAGGCCCTTGTTGATGACGTCGCGAAGACGCTGGGTCCCGGCCTCGGGAGCGAAGGTCAGGCCCCCCCGGCGTGTTTTCTGAAAACGCGTAGCCAGATTTACGGAAAAACCGTCCATTCTCAGGCTCGGAAGGCTTAATTTAACTCCCTGCTCGATGAGTTTTGGCGTGAGGTCCTCGATCACCCTGTCTATGCCGGAATAGTCGCAGGTGGAGAGAGACAGCAGGCCCGCCTCCTCCCAGCCGGTCATACACGTAAGCCTGATGAGAGCTTCAACAATCGTACCCGGAGCACGCTCACGGACGGGACGGTTCGTCATGCCGGCCTGGCAGAAGCGGCATCCGCGCGAGCAGCCGCGGAAAACTTCCAGAGCCGCCCTGTCGTGTACTATCCCAACGGACGGCACGATCATGGAGTCCGGCAGGTACGTTTCCTCGAAAGACAGAGAAAATTCCCTGCGAACCGGATCATGACAAGACCGTTTCGTGTACATCGGCACGTAAACGCCGGGAAGGCGCGCGCACTCCGCGAGGCGCTCGCCCCGGCCGCGGCCGCGGGATTCGCTCAGGGATGACAAAAGCCCAGGGAGGATTTTTTCTCCCTCTCCTATACAAAAAATATCGATAAAAGAAGACAGGGGTTCCGGCATGAACGCGCCTGGTCCCCCTGCCATCACGATAGGATGATTGTCTTCCCGTTTCTCCGAGCGCAGCGGGATACCGCCGAGGTCCAGCATGGTGAGGACGTTGGTGTATCCAAGCTCGTGCTGCAGAGTAAACCCCACGACGTCGAAATCCGAAAGCGGCGTCGAGCGCTCCATTGAGGCAAGTGGAAGAGAGTTCTTCCTCATGAGCGCCTCCATGTCCACCCACGGGCAGTACGCCCTGTCCGCCGCCACTAACGGGGACAGGATCTGAAAGCCGTAATAGCTCATACCTATCTCGTAAACGTCCGGGAAAGCCAGGCACACGGACAAAGTATTTTCGTTCGTGCCTGCGCCCGCCGTGCGAGATAGACGCCATTCGCTCCCGCAGTATCGGGAAGGGCGCGAAACCTGCGTCAAAAGAGGGCGCAGGGGATCGTCAAACTCGGGAAACGTCATATTCGTCCCTGCTTATAGCGCTTCGCCGAATTCGCGCTCGCATAAACGCTCCCCACCAATCCGAGGGCGATGGACACGGACAACAGGGAACTCCCCCCATAGCTCAGAAAAGGGAGCGGGATTCCCGTTATGGGCATCAGGCCAATGCTCATTCCTATGGCCTCGAACATTTGAAACCAGATCCATCCCGCCACGCCGGCCACGAGGATTTTCCCCCGAATGTCGCGGCTTTTCATTCCGGCTGTTATGACGCGCGTAAACACCAGGCCGAAAGCCGCCAGAAGCAAAAACGACCCCCAAAAACCGAATTCCTCCGCGTATACGCTGAAAATGAAGTCAGTATGCGGCTCCGGCAAAAACCGCAGTTTGCTTTGCATACCCTGGAGAAAACCCTTGCCCCACAAACTGCCCGATCCCACGGCTATGCGCGATTGAATGGCGTTATAACCCGCCCCCAGCGGATCGCGGGTGGGATCGAGAAACACAAGCAGCCTCATTTTTTGATATTCTTTAAGGGAAAACCACGCGAAAGGAAGCAAAGCCATCCCCGCAATCATCATGGAGAAGAAATATTTCAACGGAGGGCCTGCCACGAAAAGCATAGACATAATAATGACGACGTATACCATTCCACTTCCGGCATCCGGCTGTATAAGAACCAGAAAAAGCGCCGGAAGCCCGACGCCTATCCCACCCAGAAACGGTTTTAGGGTAAGCGGCGGATAACGGCTCAAAAATTTGGTCAATACTATTATCAGGGAAATTTTAGCGAACTCCGAGGGCTGAAAACTGATAAAACCAAGCGGTATAACGCGTTGAGCGCCCTTTACCGCCGGCGCGACCAGCAAAGTCAGCAAAAGCAACAGGAGCGTAACTCCGTATATAGGATAAGCCAGATCCATTATTTTCTCGTACCCGACCGATACTATGGCGACGTAGGCCGCACAGGCAATTGAAAGCCAACTGAGTTGACGCGCCGCGTAGGTCCAGCCGCGCCCAGCGTAGCCGGCCCCGGCGCTGAATATGCAGACTACGCCCAGAACACCCAGCAGCACGATACTTCCGAAAAGAAGTTTATCCAGAGCCGCCATATCTTCCTTAAGGGCGGAAAAGCTGAAAACGCCCATAGTTACCTGTGCCGTCTGTTGTTACGGATCGGCTCCGTCCGTGCCGTTTTGTTTTCCTCCGGGGAGCCGGTTTCCGAAATATTGGCTGTCCCGCGCCTGACCCTCAATACCGGAACGTTGGCTACCAGCGCCACCGCGTTGCTTCCGCGGTCAAGGCTTATTTCTATGTTCGATTCGTCTATGTCCATATATTTCTTGAGCAGCGCGATCATTTCCATGCGCAGACTTTCCAGCAGCGCGGGGGAAATGTCCGTGCGGTCGTGAATAAGCACGGAAATAAGACGGCCTTTGGCCTCCTGGGCCGAAGAATTGGAACGATTCCCAAAAAAATTTCGTAAAAACTCCACCTTTATCTCTCCTTACGCCGGGCGTCCAAAAAGCCCAGCCATTTTTTAAAAGCGGAGAAAGGCCCGTTTGATTTGTATGCGTCCAATTTAAGCAAAGGCACATTCTCGCCGAGAAGCCTAGCCGCGATATCCTTATAAGCCTGGCCGGCCGGTGACGAAGGGGTAAACGTCAAAGGCTCGCCAAAGTTGCTGGCCTTTATGACGTTTACGTCTTCCGGGACTATGCCCACCAGTTTTATGGACAGGATGTCCAGAATGTCGTCCTGCGAGAGCATTTCGTTATTTTGAACCATCGCTATTCTGAAACGGTTTATGATCAGGCGGATAGGGGATTTGCCCATGGACTCCAACATGCCTATTATGCGGTCGGCGTCCCTTACGGCCGGAGGATCCGGCGTGGTTACGACCAGGGCCTCGTCAGCTCCGGCCGCCGCGTTTTTGAATCCGCCCTCGATACCGGCGGGAGAGTCCAAAAGAACAAAGTCGAAATCCGGCCGCATCTGTTCGCAGAGTTCCCCCATCTGCTCGGGGGACACCGCGTCTTTTGTGCGGGTCTGCGCCGCCGGAAGAAGATACAGGTTCTGTACCCGTTTGTCCTTCACGAGCGCCTGATTCAGCTTGCAGTTTTTCTCAATGACGTCGATAACATTGTAGACGACCCTGCTCTCCAGCCCCATAACCATGTCCAGGTTGCGCAGGCCGATATCGGTGTCTACCGCCACAACTTTTTTACCCGCCTTCGCCAGAGCCACGGCAATGTTGGCAGTAGACGTCGTTTTTCCAACGCCGCCTTTGCCGGACGTGACTACAATCACCCTTGCTCCCAAAAAAAGCCCTCCCATTCAAATATCACAAAGTTCCGCGCACAAAGCTCTGAATCACTGAGGTATCGTCCACTCCCTGAAAAGCAGACCTTCATTTTCCAGCGTAATGATAACAGGTTTCTTCCACCATTTCATATCGTAGCCGAATTGGTCGCACAGCTTGTCGCCAACGCGGAGCTGGCGGGCCTCAAAAGAACCGGTTACCACGCACACCCCATCGGTTCCGCCGCAACCGGCGTGAACAAGCCCCTTCAGCCTGCCCAGCACGAACACGCTGCCTCCGGCGTATATTTCCGCCCCCTCGTTCAGGTGCCCGACGAGTACAACGTTGCCGCCGTGCTCCTCATGCCGCCCGGAGCGGAGGGAGCGGTCCAGAATAACAACGTTCGGCCCGGCTGCCGCGCCTGCTTGCTCCTGTTTCTGTGCCCGGGCCGGAACCTGTATGGGATCCGGTTCGGGTTCCGTAACGCAAAAACCGGCCCCTTCAAGGCGTTTCGACGAGTCTTTGTCGGACGTAAGCCATGCCAGCACTTTGAGTTTTTTCGGCCAAACGACCTCGCGCATTACCCTGGTGATAAACCTTTCGGAGCAGGGACGCGCCTGAAAATCCAGGACGACCCCCCTTCCTATGGGCAGAGCGTAAGCCTCCTGCGGGACAGCCGCGAATATTTTCAGCAGCGCGTCGTCCGTAAGGTCGTCCGGGAAAACCGCTCTTATACCGAAATTAGTCCCTTTGAGCTGCAGCCCCGAATCTTTGACGCTGTATTCGGTATTCACGATGCCTAATCCTCCCGTCCTTCAGGCGGACGGCTCAAAATATGGGCAAGAATCTGGCCTACCATGGGGGAAGCCACCCTGCCGCCGAATTCTCCGCCCTCCACCATCGCCACGGCCACGTATTGAGGCGCGTCCGCCGGCGCGTAACCGGCGAAAAGGGCGTGATCCAAACCATGAGAGTTTTGAGCCGTCCCGGTCTTCCCCGCCACCCTGAAACCGAAATGCCCCGCCCTCGCGCCGGTTCCTCTGCTCACGACGTAGTCCAGGCCCCTTTTAATCAATCGAAGTTTTTCCTGGTTCACTTTCAGGTCAACCGGTTCTTTTACTACGTCGGGCGGCATCAGGTGAGGCGTGACCAGATACCCTCCGTTCGCCAGCGCGGCGTACATAAGAGCTATTTGCAGCGGAGTGGTAAGCAAGTACCCCTGCCCTATAGAGTAATTTATAGTATCGCCCTGATACCAGCTCTCATTGAAACGCGTTCTTTTCCACTCCGGCCCCGCCGCGTTCCCCGCCGCTTCTCCGGGCAAATCGATTCCAGTCGGGACGCCGACCCCAAATTTTTTTACCCACCTAAGCAGCCGCTCTATGCCCAATCTCATTCCGACGTGGTAAAAATAGTAGTCGCAAGAGTTTTGGAGCGCCGCCACAAGGTTCTGACTGCCGTGCCCCGTTCTTCTCCAGCAATGGAAAGTACGCGACGGCAGCCTGAGGGCCCCGGGGCAAGAGTATGATGTGCTTGGCGTTACAACGTTTTCCTCCAGCGCCGCCAGGGCGACCAAAACCTTGAAGGTGGAAGCCGGAGGGTACACCCCGGCGATGGTGCGGTCAAGCATGGGTTTGTTACTGTCCCCCGTTATTTCCCGCCATTCTCTGGCCGACACTCCCCAGGCAAGCGGGTTGTTGTCATATGCAGGAGAGGACACCGAGACTAGCACGGCCCCGGTCCTGACGTCCATTACGACAATCGATCCGCTATACCCCTGTAATAGCGTCGAGGCAAGTTTTTGCGCTCCCATGTCGAGGGTAAGACGAATGTTCTGCCCTTTCTCGGAAGGACGCATGTCTATAACACCGACCTTGCGCCCCCTGGCGTTGACCTCTATGGCCTCCTCGCCTGTCGCGCCTCTCAACAAGCCCTCATAATATCGTTCTATTCCGCCCTTACCGACGAAATCTCCGCCTACGTACTCGCCGGGGGGGCTTTCCTTCAGCTCGTTCTCCGAAATTTCTCCGACGTACCCGGTTACGTTGGCGGCGAGGGCTCCGGCCGGATAGATTCTGCGCCAGACGGGCAAGGGGAAAAGCTGGCTTGGGAACTCGGGATCCGCCACCAGTTCGGCCATCTGCGCCATCGTCAGGTTGGGCACGAGGCGTATAACGCGGTAAGGCGCCCACCTCTGTCTTTTTATGGTTCTCTCCAGGTCTTCGACCGACATGGGGATACCGTGATTCGACAAGAGTTCGCTCAAGTGAGGCAGCATACCCGGCTTGTCCAAATCCAGGGGATACCCCATTATGCTGAACGTCGTCTCGTTTACGGCCAAAGGAACCCCGTTGCGGTCATAAATTTCCCCCCGGGGCGGGGAGTGGCGGATAAGCCTCAGGCGGTTGCTGTAAGCCAGTTTCACGTATTTGTCCGCCTGTATGACCTGAAAAAAGTAAAGCCCACATAGAAGAACTCCCAACGAGATAAAAACCCCGTAGAGAAAAACTTTCAGCCGCTCGTCAACGATGTCGCGCATCTCAAGCATTTCGGTTCTTCTCGTGCTTAAAATAAAAAAAAGCGCTTAAAAGCGAAACGGGCACAGCACATCCTTGCTGAACCCCAAAAAGCGTCCAGCCCACGTTTCCTGTTTTGCGCTCCAGTACCAGAACGGACAAAACGGCCGGCAGCAACTGAGCCGCCCAGAACAGTAAAAAAATAATGAACACCGTCCTGCCTGACGACGGAAGCGTATTCCAAGCCGCCATGACCATCATGACCACCACCACGTAACACAACGCAAAAAAAGGGATCCCCACCCATCTCAGGTCCCACAAAAGCCCACCGAAAAACGCGGTCCAGATTACGGGAACGTAAACGTCCCGTCCGCCGGTAAAAAGCCTGTATACGAGGCTCAACAGGAAAAATTCCGGCATTCGCACCGCACCGGACATCAAAACAGTCAACAGGTCCTGAACCAGCCAGAAAATGCCGGTCATTCCAGAAGGCCCCTCGAATGTTTCAGGACGGACACCGAATACAACTTTCCCAACGAAGCGCCCGGCGTTATCTTATACGTGGAATAACCGTTGCCCGACATTGTGACTTCCTCCCGGATCACACCTACCGGAAATCCGGGGGGCAAAAGCTCCCCCACGAGCGCGGTGCTGATTTTCATACCTCTTTCTATACCCCGGCCCTCCGGAATGTACGTCAGAAGAACCGAGCCGTCTCCATCCCCGACCACCACTCCGAGATCGCGCGTTTCTTCGACCACAACCGGGATCATCAACGCCGAAGAGGTCAAAAGTTCCACCCAAGAAGAATGAGTGCTGACCGAATTGATGCGCCCGACCAGGAAACCGTCCTGAAAAACCGGCAAACCCATAATTATACCGTCGTTGAATCCCTTGTCTATTCTGAATTCATTCCACCACGAGTTCGGTTCGCGCAGCGTAACGCGGGCGCCGTTCATGCGCGAGTCCAGCTCGGCCTTGATTTGTTCGGCCACCAATACGGAATTTATGATCCGCAGCTTCGAGTTCTCGTCCTTCAAAGCCTCCAACTGCCCGGCGAGTTCGTTTTTGTCACGCGACCATAAATAGAAGTCCCGCACGAACTCCCGCGTTATCACCGCCGGGTACTCAGGAACGGACAAAACGTTTCCGACCACATTCGACAGACTTCTTAAAAACGTTATAGTCGGCGACGCTCCCAGTAAAAAAAAACCCAGCGTAAGAGCCACAAGTCCATGCGCCCACTCACGGGTCAAGCGTCTGTCCACGGCCTGCTTTTACCGGCGCGCGCGCTTATCGGGCGCCGCGCTCCACGGACGTCAAAACCCGTTTCATCGTTCCCAGGTTGTCCAAGATCTTCCCTACCCCAAAGGCCACCGCGAACAAAGGGTTTTCAGCAACCATGACAGGCGTGTTGATGGCCCTCGAAAGGCGCTCGGCAAACCCCTTCATCAGGGCAAGCCCGCCGGAAAGCACCACCCCCTGATCCACGATGTCCTTTGCCAGTTCCGGCGGCGTTTGTTCAAGCGCCACCTTAACCATGTCCTCTATTCGCAAAAAAATCGGATCCAGCGCCTCGCGAACCTCCACCGACGAAACGATATCGATCTTCGGCAGCCCGTCCGTCAGATCCCGCCCCTTGACGGGCATTTCCAACTCCGGCGAAAGCGGCAGCGCGGAGCCTATGGTGTTTTTGACATCCTCCGCGGTCGTTTCCCCTATGTAGAGAGCGTAACGCTGACGCAGCATGGCTATTATGGCGTTGTCCATGTCTTTGCCGGCCGTGCGCAAAGAGCTGGTCACCACTATCCCCCCCAGGGAGATTACCGATATTTCGCTGGTTCCTCCCCCGACGTCTATAATCATGCAGCCTTTTGGCTCGCTTATGGGCAAGCCCACCCCAAGGGCGGCCGATATTGGTTCGTCTACGACGTAGGCTTCGCTGGCGCCCGCGCCGAGCGTGGCGTCTATTACGGCCTTGCGCTCAACCTCCGTTATCTCGGCGGGGACGGATATAACCACGCGGGGATGCGACATAAAAGACCTGCCGCCGTTCGCCCGGCGCAGGCAGTATCTGATGAGTTCCTCCGTCATTTCGAAATTCGCAATGACGCCCTCGCGAAGCGGCCATATGGCTTCCACCCCGCCCGGAGTTTTACCCGACATGGACTTTGCCTCGCGCCCGACCGCTATAACTTCAAGCCCCCCCCCGCGCGGCAATTTGCGCACAGCCACAGTGGACGGCTCGTTTATTACAATCCCTTCGTTTTTGACGTACACGACAATATTGGCTGTTCCCAAATCTATCCCCACGTCAAGCCCCAAGATTCCCGAAAGGTACTTGAACATCCCCGTATCACCCGCGTTCCCAAGTTTAAGACAAACATACCCGACCCAGTATTTCGATCAGGTGAAAGTACTGTCTCTCATTATCGCACAACGTAGCGCAAAATTGGGTAGAATGTCCTTACTCTTGAATAAATCAATCTGCTCCGCACATAATAAATGACCGCCTGAACACAGAACCCGGCTTATGAGCCGCTCGTTTAATAAGGAAATACAAAAGCTGGCCGTTTTTTTCCGCGGCCAGCTTTTTGCATGGAGAACTTGCATATCTATTTATAATGTAATATGATATGAACGAATTATAAATTATACGGAGGCTGCCATGTCGTATTACGAAAAAGTAACCTGCCGGATTGCCATACAGGTGTGCATAGGGCATTTCCCGGACGGGCGCGAGAGGCACAGGACTTTCTCGATGAGGGGGATCAACCCGGACGCTTCTTTCGAGTCCATCGACGCCGTTATCATCGCCCTCGCGCCCCTGCTGGCGTACCCTATAACGAAAGTCCGCAAGGTGACGAAAAGAGAGATATTTTTCTACGAGGAAGCTGCCCTGCCCGCGCCTGTGGAGGAAGTGGAAGCGCTTACGCCCGCGCCTACGCCTGCGGGAATATGTCGGATTATCCCTTTCCCTGTTCCCGTTCCCGACTCCCTCCGGCGCTACGCGCCACCCCCCTCACGGAGGGAGGTTTTGCTGGCCCCCCTCTGTGAGGGGAGCGCCCAACGGGCGCATGTTCATCTTCATTCACAAAACTCTTGTCGTTATACATGAACGCATGTGCGATAAAATTGGGTATTCCCATTTACGGCAAAATAAAATACGATTTACCGAACGGAAGGGGTTGACCATGAACAATTTAGAGGACGGCACAATAGAGTACAAAGAAAAAATAAACGATTCTCTGGAAAAAGACGCCGTCGCTTTTTTGAACGCCGAGGGTGGCGAAATTTACATTGGAGTAAAAGACGACGGAACGGTGGTCGGGATTGCCAGCCCGGACAAATTACAACTGCAAATCAAAGATAGGCTTGTCCAACGAATAAGCCCCAGCATTCTGCATCTCGTTTCAATTAGCGTTGACATTAAGGGCGGGAAATCTGTTGTAAGAGTGTCGTTGAAAAAAGGCACAGAGCCGCCATATTACATCAGGAGCAAGGGACTTTCGGAGTCAGGCGCGTTTATACGCATAGGCAGTTCCGCCCAGCCTATGACGCAGGAAATGATATACAGGCTTCAACGGCGATCTATGCGAAAAACGCTTACAAGCATTGAATCCCCAGAACAAGAACTCACTTTTGGGGAATTGTTCATACACTATCGCCGTTACAACAAAACACTCAATGAAAATACATTCGCGCGGAATTTGAGGTTTCTGACGGAAGACGGTAAATACAACTACTTGGCCTATTTGATGGCCGACAAAAATCAATTGTCAATCCGTTTCGCGCGATTCGACGATTCCATCGGATTTGAACTGGTTGAAAAGAGCATTGAATATGGCGAAAGCTGTTTGTTGACTGGCCTTCAAAAACTCCTTGACCGCTTTGAAGTGGAGAACATGACCCTGTCCAAGCTGACAGGAGCGCCGCACAGAATAGACAAGAGGCTTGTTGACGCTAAATCCCTGCGCGAAGTCATAATCAATGCCTTCGCCCATAACGATTACACCTATGGAATGCTGCCTATTTGCGAGGTGTTTCAAAACAGGTTCGCCATCCGCTCTTACGGCGGCCTTGTCCCTGAAATTACAAAGGAAGATTTCTTTAAAGGAGTGTCAGTGCTTCGCAATCCCGAACTGATGAAAATTTTCAAAGACGTGGATCTGGTTGAATCCCTGGGCTTCGGTATCCGGGGAATACTCGAAGTTTATAACCGGAATATATTCGAATTCACGGATACCACGCTGTACGTTCAAGTCCCATATAACGAGGAAGTCATGGCAAGCGCGAACAAAAACAAGATTGGCGGCGACGCCAAGGAAAAAAGTAAGGAGAAAAGTAAGGAGAAAAGTAAGGAGAAAAGTAAGGAGAAAATCATAGCCCTTCTTCAAGAAAAACCGACTATCGTAACATCAGAACTGGCTAAATCAATAGGCTTGAGTATCGCCGGCGTTGAGAAAAACCTGCGCTTGCTCAAATTAGAAAAGAAGATACGTCGTATAGGACCGGATAAAGGCGGTCATTGGGAAATACTCGAAGGCTGAGGCATAACGTAGTATGGTTTGATACTCCCGTTCCCGTCCCCTCCCGCTTTTCAAAACTCCGCCTGAGTTACCCCAAAAATAAACCAAACGCCCCAATTGTAAGAAATGGGGCGTTCGATTATTCAATACAAGCCGCATTATAACACAATTCGTTAAAAACCAACCCAATTTCTCAGTTAACGAAACATGAGCGCCATGCCGGATTAGAAAGGCGTTTGTCGCGTTTTATACGTCACTTTGAACGCCCCATTTCTTACTTTTGGGGCGTTCGGTTTGAATGGTTACCTTTCGAGGAGGTCGGCATAGTGCGTGTAAACCACAATATCCCGGCGCTTTTCGCGTACAACGCGTACAGCGAAACACAGGCGGGGCTTGAAAAAGCCATTCGGAAACTCTCGACGGGGCTGCGGATAAACTCGGCGGCGGACGACGCGGCCGGGCTGGGCATATCCGAGAAAATGCGCTCGCAGATTCGAGGGCTTGCCCAGGCGGCCCGCAACGCCCAGGACGGCATTTCCATGATTCAAACCGCCGAGGGCGCGCTTCAGGAAGTCCATTCCATGCTCCACAGGATGCGCGAACTGGCCGTGCAGGCGGCCAACGACACGCTGACCTCGCAGGATCGCGCCTTCATACAGCTCGAAATCGACCAGCTTAAAAACAGCATAGACCGTATAGCCGGCTCGACGCAGTTCAACAAAAGAAGGCTGCTGGACGGTTCGTCGTCGGCGCTGTGGGCGTCGGACAAACTGACCACCGAGGCGGTAATCCGCGGCGGACTGACGAGCCGCGACCAGTTCGGGCAAAAGGTCACGCTCGAGGGCAACTACAAAATAGAGATATCCGCCGCTCCGGGCGAGGCGCAGATATTGAAGAGCAATATTTTCGAGGTGAAAGTGATAGAAGAAATAACAACGCCTGGTTTTAGCGCCGAGCCATATATCGAGTGGCAGAGATCTCTCGGCGGTTCTGGCTATGAAGGTGCCTCTTCCATCCAACAGACCGCCGACGGCGGGTATATAGTCGCCGGAAGCTCAAACTCAACTGACGGCGACGTATCTGGAAATCACGGAGGCTACGATTACTGGATAGTCGAGCTGGACGCAAACGGCGATATCGAGTGGGAGAAATCTCTCGGCGGTTCCGGCTTGGATAGTGCCTCTTCCATCCAACAGACCGCCGACGGCGGGTATATCGTAGCCGGATTCTCATACTCAACTGACAACGACGTATCTGGAAATCACGGAGTACGGGACTACTGGATAGTAAAGCTGACGGTAAACGGCGATATCGAGTGGGAGAAATCTCTCGGCGGTACTAACTATGACCAAGCCTTTTCCATCCAACAGACCGCCGACGGCGGATATATCGTAGCCGGATATTCAGACTCAAACAATGTAGACGTATCTGGAAATCACGGAGGCTCCGATTACTGGATAGTAAAGCTGACGGCAAACGGGGTTATTGAGTGGCAGAGATCTCTCGGCGGTTCC
>Ga0099364_10003053_pt1 | contig 26326 bp, 25 predicted proteins | sample TergutTh196P3_FD_73070 | JGI IMG/M metagenome (GOLD analysis project Ga0099364, IMG submission 73070) | Microcerotermes parvus P3 segment gut microbial communities from Pointe-Noire, Republic of the Congo - Th196 P3 | ecosystem: Host-associated > Arthropoda: Insects > Digestive system > Gut ...
CGTTGTCATTCTGAGCTTTAGCGAAGAATCTTTCTGCACCGACTTTGCGGCATAATAAGATTCTTCGGTCGCAAGCTCCCTCAGAATGACAATTCGGGCGGTCCCCCGTGACCAGTAACTGGGAATTTACTCTAAATCACACTACAACGCTAAGCAATTGACAAGGAGCTACTAAAGCACTATACTAGGGATTGCGAAAATGTTTCACGTGAAACTTTTTAAGTAATACATCAATGTAAATGCATATAAAGCATGATTCCGGCAGGAGAGCGAGTATATGGGAAAAATAATCGCAGTAGCAAACCAAAAAGGCGGTGTTGGTAAAACAACAACGTGTGTCAACTTGTGCACAGCATTGACATTGCTAGGAAAAAGTACACTATTATGCGATATGGACCCTCAAGGGAATGCGACGTCAGGATTAGGAGTTGACAAGAACAAAGCCACGCATAATATGTATAATGTGTTGATTGACGGTATTGATGCAGCGACAGCAATCGTTAGGACGCAGTATGGGGATGTGTTGCCATCAAACAAGATACTGTCAGGCGCGGGGATTGAGCTGGTAACAACGGAAAGCCGCGAATTCGTCCTAAAAAACGTACTAGATGCTGTGAGAGACAACTACGATTATATACTAATAGACTGCCCTCCGTCGTTGGAAATGCTTACGCTGAACTCATTATGTGCCGCCGATACTGTGCTAATCCCTGTTCAATGTGAATATTTTGCGCTCGAAGGACTTACTGACCTGATGACAACGATTAGGATGATCAAAAAAGCGCTAAATCCAACTATCGATATAGAAGGCGTATTGCTAACCATGTATGATGCGCGAACGAACTTTTCTGCGCAAGTCGCTGCGGAGATCAAAAAGTTCTTCAGCAGAAAGGTATATACCGTTTCAATACCCAGAAACATACGCATTGCAGAGGCGCCTAGTCATGGCAAACCTGTGATTGACTATGATAAACCGTCACGCGGTTCGTTGGCATATATCGAGCTGGCTAAAGAGATTATCAAGAGAAACGCGGGATGAACGTAACTATAAATAGGTATGCGGAAATGAGAAATAGCTAATCTTAGATATTACGTCGTAGCGTTCGCATATTCCTAATAGAGCTATTTTGTATCTTGGTGAATGCGAAAGGATTATAGCAGATGAAAGCAAAAGGGTTGGGCACCGGTCTCGGAGCTTTATTTGGAGAAGCCGCGGCAGAAGAAAGCGCATTTAGAGACTTTGAGTACGTGCCAATTCAAAGAGTTGAACCCAGACAGAACCAGCCTCGCACGAACTTCGAGCAGGATAGAATTGATGAGCTTGCTGAGTCGATCCGTGAGCATGGGATACTCTCGCCTCTCACTGTTCGGAGCATGGGGGATGGTTATTACCAGATAATTGCAGGGGAACGCAGATGGCGTGCGGCGCGTCATGCCGGGCTTGTTGAAGTTCCTGTACGCATAATGGTTGCCGATGATAAAAGAGCCTTGGAACTTGCGCTTGTTGAGAACCTGCAACGTGAGGATCTGAGCCCGATTGAAGAGGCGCGTGGGTATAAAGCGCTTATGGATGAGTTTGGACTCACTCAGGAGGATGTTGCTCAGCGCGTGAGCAAGTCGCGTCCTGCTGTTGCTAACGCTCTGAGACTCCTTGGCTTGCCTACTGCGTTAGTAGAGCTTGTCGGAAAAGGTCTCCTGTCCGCAGGAAGCGCGAGAGCGTTGCTTGCGCTCAAGACTGCTGAACAAATGGCAGCATGTGCTCAAATTGCCGTAAAAAGCAACTTGAGCGTCAGAGAAGTCGAATCTCTCGTTAAGAGAATGAACCGAGAAAAACCGGATCGCGAGCAACCGCAAGGTATCGAGGTGGATTATATTGGCGAAGCCCAGAAACAGCTTTCAGACGCGCTGGGGCGGCGTGTCACGATAAAACATGGGAAAGACAGAGGCAGAATCGAGATTGAGTATTATGGTCAGGATGATTTCGATGCCTTGTTTGATGAGTTATCGTCAAGGAATAGTCATAAAGAGTAGCAGCAAAATAAGGAGAGGGGATGTTTCAGTGCATTTTTTAGTAACTGCCTATGATGGTACTGATGATGGTGCAGTTATGCGTAGGCAAAAGGCTAGAGAAAAGCATCTCGAAGGCGTTAAGAGAAATATTGCTGAAAGTAAGCACTTATTTGGAGCTGCTATACTTGATGAAGAAGGTAAAATGGTCGGATCGATGTTGGTGGTCGATTACTCTACAAAGGAGGTTCTATTTGACGAATGGCTAAAAAGGGAACCATATGTTTTAGATAATGTCTGGGAAAATATCGAAGTATTGCCATGCAAAGTCCCTGACTTTTTCCTTGCACGCCACTAGTGCACCGCTACGCTACACTAGTCTTAGCTCTTTCGGTTCGCAGAAACATTGCATCAAAATTGTATTGAAAAGGGGACAAACAATGATTGACATTAAACTAATTCGCGAAGACCCGGATAAAATGAAAGGAAAACTGCAAAAAAAAGGTGCGGACTGCTCTGATGAAATTGACCGTATCATCGAGCTTGATATATCGCGGCGTAAACTCATTACGACTGTTGAGACGGATAAAGCAGAGCAGAACCGAGTTTCAAAACTGATACCTCAGATAAAGAAAGACGGAGGTGACGCTTCAGAAACGCTTGCTCTCTTAAATACTTTAAAAGAGAAGATACGTAGTTCAGATGCGGATCTTCGGATCGTCGAGGATGAGTTGAACGATTTGATGCTCAGACTCCCGAATCCCCCTGATGACGATGTAGTTGCCGGAGGAAAAGAGAACAATGAGCCTTTGAGATACTTCGGAGAGCAGCATACGTTCGATTTTGAGCCAATGAACCATTTTGATTTATGTACGAATTTGGGGCTTATCGATTATCCACGCGGGGTTAAGCTAGCAGGTAGTGGTTTCTGGATTTATAGGGGATTGGGAGCTAGGCTTGAGTGGGCGCTTTTGAACTTTTTCATTGATACGCATATCGCAGATGGGTATGAACTGCTGCTCGTTCCGCATATGCTCGAGTATCAATGCGGCTTAACAGCTGGACAGTTCCCAAAGTTTTCTGATGAAGTTTTTAAGATCGAAAACCCGACAGATGACAGGATACACTATATGCTACCGACTGCTGAAGCTGCGTTAGTTTCGCTGCATAGGGATGAAATACTGGATGAAACAGATCTTCCTAAAAAGTATATCTCATATACGCCTTGTTTCAGGCGTGAAGCCGGGACTTATGGCTCAGAGGAACGAGGTATGATACGCGGTCATCAATTTAATAAAGTGGAAATGGTGCAATATACTACTATTGAAGGCTCTGACGAGGCTTTTGACGAGCTTGTTGGGAAGGCTGAGGCTCTAGTCGCAGCGTTGGGATTCCATTTCAGAACGGTGAAACTCGCTGCGGGGGATTGCTCTGCATCCATGGCGCGGACATACGATATAGAAATACAGATTCCGTCTATGAATGGGTATAAAGAGGTGTCGTCTGTTTCTAATGCTCGTTGTTATCAGGCGAGACGCGGAGCTATGCGTTATCGGCGCAATGACGGTGGTAAAATCGAGTTTATGCATACCTTAAATGGCTCGGGGTTAGCTACGAGCCGGATTCTACCTGCTCTTGTTGAGCAGAACCAGCAAAAAGACGGCAGCATAATTGTACCGGAGGTTTTGAGAGGGTATCTTGGTGGTATCGAGCGTATCAGCTAGCAACTAACTCAACCGGATTGGGCTAAACCAGCCGTAAACGCTCTTCGGTTCGCGTCTAATGCTTTTCCGGTTGTGTTGGAAATGAAATTATATCGAACTACATTGAAAGGGGTAGTCGTAAAGATAAAATGAGAAAATTCCTTACAGAATTCAAGACTTTTGCCATAAGAGGGAACATGCTCGACATGACTGTCGGCGTTATTGTCGGCGGAGCTTTCACTGCAATCGTAACGTCAATCGTTGCGAACATAGCAACGCCGCTTATAGGCATCTTGATTGGAGTCGATTTCAAAGAATGGGTCATTGCTTTGCCGAAACTATATGGAACAGCAGACCCGGGGACACTCAATATTGGCTTATTCATCAATAGCATAATAAACTTCATCGTAGTTGCGTTCACAGTATTTCTGTTTGTAAAAGCACTAAATAAGTTTCGTAAGAAACAAGAAGATGAACCAAAACCGCCTGAACCAACGAAAGAAGAGTTGCTCTTGACAGAGATCCGTGACATTCTCAAAGGAACGGTGATTGAGCAAGCGGGAGATAATGAATGATATGCGAACTCGCTGCGTAGCGTGTCTTAACAGTCTGGATGATTACGATGATGGACATTAGACGAATTATCGAGCATGGAGCTGAAAAACTCGAAGTAAAAATCTCGCCGGGAGCGGCTGCTGCTTTTAGCGAGTATCTATCGATTCTTGAAGTATCAAACGAATCGATCAATCTGACAGCAATTAAAGGCTCTGAAAATATCATACGCTTGCATTTCTTAGACTCTCTGGCGCTAATGAAAGCAGTAGAGTTTAGTAATGCGAAAGTAATCGATGTTGGCAGTGGTGCAGGATTTCCGGGACTACCTCTCAAATTCGCTGAACCGTCGATTGATCTAACCTTGCTGGATGCAACAAGGAAGAAGACTGCGTTTTTATCGGATCTATGTACGAGTCTTAGAACTGATGTTGAAATTGTCAATGCTCGTGCTGAAGATGCAGCGCATATTGATAAAATGCGCGAACGTTTCGACATTGCTGTGTCGAGAGCGGTCGCGCATCTTGATATTTTATGCGAATTATGCCTTCCGTTTGTTCGGGTTGGCGGAGCGTTTTTTGCTATGAAAAGCGCTGATTTCGAGGGAGAGCTTGATGGCGCATCCGGAGCAATGCGTATACTGGGAGCTGAGCTTGCGCAGGTGATAAAGTATGAGATTGCGGAGACAGGGGTGTTTCGAAACATAATATGTATCAATAAAATAGCAAGCACACCAACAGAATACCCTCGGAGATTCTCAAAAATCAAAAATCAACCGTTGATTTAGCGCGGATTACATGAGCTGACTGCAATTCAGAGTATATACCGAGTATATAGATTCTTAACTAAAGCGTTTCAATAACAGCAGTGAAATACCATGCTAGTATCTGTTTTTGCCTATAAGAATTTGTATATAGTAGCCATATGCATCGTAAGTTTGCGGCTTATATTTGTGCATAAAGATGTTTTTGGCATTTCGATGTATATTGTACTTGACATTATGTATATTAGTTGCTACCATATGACTATATTAATCGACATTAAGGAAAAGGAGACATACATCATGGCTTATACAACAAAGAGAAACATTGTCAGCATAATTGCAGGAGTGGGTCTAATTGCTGCGTATATAATATACGTAGTGAGTCATAACTCGCCTGCCGTGCAGGACGTCAAAGCATGGGCGACAGCAATTCTCGTATTTATCGGCATTGGCATCGGAGTTCAAATCATTGTCCAGGTTCTATTCCACATAGGGTTGTCCATCGGTATCGGCGCAAGAGAAGAAATCAAGGGGAGTAAAAAGTCGGACGATGAAGTTGAACGTATCATCAAAAGCGAAATGGTTGAGGATGATTATATCAAAACTATCGAACTGAAGGGCTTGCGAATAGGTTATGCGTTCTTCGGGTTGGGCGTTACAGTAGCGTTCGTAGCTTTGGCTCTTGGTGCTCAAATGGTAGTCGCGCTGCATATTCTATTTGGAATGTCGGCATTCTCTTCAGTCAGCGAAGGAGTCGCGGGTATAATTTTAGTCGAATGGGGTATGAGATAATGGCAAATAAGCTAATAATCACGAACAACATACGCCGCCTTCGTTTTTTCGCTAATGAAATGACGCAGCTCGAATTGGCGGAAAAAGCGGGTATTTCTAGGCAAACGGTCGTAGCTCTTGAAGCTGGGAAGTATATACCATCGTTGGAAATTGCCTTTAAAATCGCGGATGTTTTCGATGTTGGCATAGAAGAAGTATTTGAGCGAAAAACGGACGAGAGCCAAGGTTCCGGTAAGGAATGATCATATGCTTGAATTAAGTGAATTATGTCGTAAATTAAGTTTCATAGTTTCCTTGTTTTTTCTGCACATTAATGAGATAATAAATAATCTGCTTATACTCTTAATCTTCGAGGAGAGGAATTACCCCTATGACAAAAAAGGCATCTGCAATCTGCATCTTAGTATTATGCATAGGTATGCTAATCGCATGTTCGGGGAAAAAGGCAACCCCCACTGAAGTAAACGTTGCCGTTCTTCGCGGGCCGACTGCAATTGGTATTATGCAACTCATGGATGAGGTTGACAACGGAAGAATTGACTCAAACAACTACTCTATCGAAATCGCCGGCTCCGTGGATGAGATCGTGCCTCAGATAGTGCAGGGTACTATTGACATCGCAGCAGTGCCTGCTAACCTTGCAGCTATTTTATACAACAACACCGAAGGTGCCGTGCAAGTGCTGGCAGTCCATACACTAGGCATGGTATATATTGTCGAGCAAGGTGAAACCATAAACTCTGTCCTGGATCTGCGTGGCAAAACGATAATAGCAAGCGGCAAAGGCGTTCCCCAGGAATACGCGCTAAATTACATATTAAGAGAAAACGGACTTGACCCCGATCAGGATCTGAACATTGAATGGAAATCTGAGCATACGGAAGTCGTTGCAGCACTCATGTCCGGCACAGCATCCATTGCGATGCTGCCGCAGCCTTTCGTTACAACCGCAATAATGTCAGACGAGAGCATACGGATAGCCCTTGACATTAACGAAGAATGGGACAGGATTCAAGATTCATCCACTAATCAAAGCTCACTTATCATGGGAGTAATGATCGCAAGGGCTGATTTTATCAAGGAAAACCCTGACGCTGTAGCTGACTTCCTTGATCGTTACGCAGAATCGATCGATTATGCGAATAACAGCATTAGCGAAACCGCCGGACTTGTTGAGCATTACGGCATTTTCACTGAAGCTGTAGCGCAACGGGCAATCCCATATTGCAACATAACATTTATCGAAGGACGCGAGATGATGGAAAGATTTTCCGGATTTTTAAGGGTTCTTTATGAGCAAAATCCTCAGAGCATAGGTGGAGCATTGCCGAGTGAAGAGTTTTATTTCAGCCGTTAAGCAAAAACGCGCAATACGGTTATGGTCTGTTCTTACATGGATTATAGTTTGGCAAATTATAAGCATTCTGGTCGAGCATGATGTGCTGCTCGTATCGCCGGTTACGGTTTTTCTCAAGCTTCTTCAGTTAGTAAGAGAACCCGGTTTTTGGCAATCGGTCTCATACTCTTTTATCCGAATCGCAGCCGCATTTTTCCTTGCGACATTGTCAGGGGTGATTTTTGCTGCTCTTTCAGCAAGATTTAGGCGGATTGAGGAGTTTTTGGCGCCGTTTATGCTAATCGTCAAAGCGACTCCCGTAGCATCGTTCATAATTCTTGTGCTGATATGGATACCGGCTCGAAATTTATCGATGATAATCTCGTATTTAATGGTATTGCCGATTATTTACACGAATGTCCTTAGCGGAATCCGTAGCACAGACATTAAACTGCTTGAGATGGCAGTAGTATTTGAAATCCCAAAACGCCGTAGAATCACGCACATCTACGTTTCGCAGGTACTGCCATTTTTTCAATCCGCTTGTTTGCTTGGACTCGGTTTATGTTGGAAATCGGGAATCGCGGCGGAGGTTATCGGAATCCCAAAAGGCTCCATTGGCGAGAGATTATATACGGCGAAAATTTTCCTTGCCACCCCCGATTTGTTCGCCTGGACATTAACTATCATATTGATAAGCGTTATATTTGAAAAGGTTTTTATGCTACTGGTACAGCACTTAATCAAAAGGCTTGAAAGGTTGTAGACGATGGGTAATGGTGTCCCCTCTGTTCAAACCGGCGCGGCATCGGGTTATAAAGGGATTCAATTAGTTGATATTACAAAAGCCTATGGTTCAAATGTAGTGCTTGATGGGTTTAGTTGCCAAATTGAAGATCAAGCTGTCACATGCATCATGGGAGCATCCGGACAAGGCAAGACAACCTTGCTTCGCATTATGCTTGGACTTGAAACGTGCGACTCAGGTAGTATTCTTGGTATGCCGAATCAGCGCAGAAGCGTTGTTTTTCAAGATGATAGGTTATGTGAAAATCTTAGCGCTGCATCGAATATTAGGCTTGTTTGTCAAAATCCTATTGTTATGAGCGACATAACTGATGCTATGAATGCTGTTGGGCTTGCTCCCGCTCTTGCTAATCAGATAGTACGTGATATGAGCGGCGGTGAACGGCGGCGCGTGGTTGTACTTCGGGCGTTAATGGCGGAATATGATATTTTGTTAATGGATGAGCCCTTCAAAGGTTTGGATTCGGATACAAAAGATATGCTAATGCTCTACTCAAAAGAGCAGAGCAAAGGCAAAACCGTAATATTCGTTACACATGACGAGTCGGAATGCGAAATTATGGGCGGTACGTTAATTCGTTTAGGGTAAATTGTCGGTGCCGTTAAGTCTTAAGCGTCACATTTGGCAATCTGAGCGTAACAAAGAATCTTTTTCGACCGAAGAATCATACTAAATATACTGCGACAACATTGCTTCTGCGCGGTATCTCAGCTCATCTTTCAAGTGTTTCGGTGATATCACTTCGCAGAGGTCGCCAAACTGGAAAATCCAGCCATAAAACACGGGAGATAATACAACGCGTATGCTCAGCTTGAAATACTCATCGCCATCAGCAATGATAGTTATGTTTTTCCCGAAACGGTCAATCGCTGCACTTACCAGCCTGTTGTGCATTCGCAATACTACATCCGTTTCATCACCGCCGAACATCCCGAATATTTTCTTTGAGTACTCCGCTAGATTCATGTTGTCCACCGCGTCGCTCTTGCTGTCATCGTGCTTTTTCACTGCACTCATTTTATCGACCCTATAGTGAGTAAATCCTTCGTGTTCTTCTGATAACGCGATCAGGTAATAGTTTTCCTCAGCCCATGATAATACTATCGGACTGACTTCATATCGTTTGCTATCTCGCCGGAATACCCTCTCTTTTTTTATGTCGTAGTCAAAGTATTTGAAACTAACTTTTTTCTTCTCTGCTATTGCTTCATGCAGCGTGTCAACACTATAGTATATGCTTTCATTCATGTGCTTTACGCGGTTTTGCATATAGACCTGGCGCCTGAGTTTTCCTGCTTCATAGTTACTTGCAAGACTTTCGAGCTTTTTTATAAGCTGTCTGCTTTTCTTTTCGGTTATGAATTTCGATGATTGCACTGCGTCTGCGAGCAGCTTGAGTTCAGGCAGCTCGAAGTCGCGTCCTGCTATGTAGTAGCCGAATGTTTTTGTCTTTTCCATTACTATGTCGAGTCCAAATTGCCTTAGTGTTTCGATGTCGTCATATATCGTTTTTCGCTCCGCTGTAACACCATATTCTGAAAGTTTTGAAATCAGTTCATTGACAGTCAGGTGATGTGTTTCATCGGTTTGCGTTTGCAATATTCTCATCAAGTATAGGATTTTCAATTTTTGCCCCATTGATTTAGCCATATCGTAAACTCCTTTTGATCTGTAATTGTAGCTGTTTCTTACAGTTTACCATAAAAATGCTTGACAGCAATAGCAGTAATATGTATAATCCAAGCATTATCGATTATGGAAGTAATTAGCAATGTACACATCAACCCCTCAGCATATAATGCAACTCGTTATTAAGCGGTCGCGCCGGTAGCTTAAAAGCAAGCCGGTGCGGGCGCTAAGTTGCGTTGCATCGGTAGAGGGGATAACATATTACTCTTAAACGATGCATCGTTTAGGAGTTTTTTTCATGTCGTTTGAGTATCTGAAAAATGCACATAACGGAAAGGACAGGACGAATCATGATAGCAATCGAAACACATAACATCGCAAAAACATATCGCACACGCGTCAAAGCAGAAGGCTTGGGCGCGAGCTTCCGCGCACTAATCAAACCGGAATGGCGAGAAGTACGAGCAGTACAAAACTTGAATTTGCAAATAGAACAAGGTGAAATCGTTGCATTCATAGGCCCGAACGGAGCAGGCAAGTCAACGTTCATAAAAATGCTCTGCGGTATTTTGCACCCAAGCTCCGGTGAAATATCTGTACTTGGCTTATCTCCAATAAAAGAGCGGCGAAAACTCGCCATGCGCATTGGAACCGTATTTGGACAAAAATCCCAGTTGTGGCTGCATTTACCTGCGCTTGACAGCTTTACGCTGCTGGCGGCAATATATGAAATCAGCGATACAGAACGAAAAAAGCGAGTTGATGAGTTGACGGAGTTATTCGGATTATCTGAATTCTTAACAGTTCCCGTTCGTAAACTATCTCTTTGCCAGAGAATTCGCTGCGAAGTTGCAGCATCGTTGTTGCACAATCCGGAACTACTATTTCTCGATGAGCCTACAATCGGTCTGGATGTGGTCGTTAAGCAAGCAATCCGCGAACTAATTGAGCGGTACAACAGTGAACGCGGCACAACGGTGTTTCTAACCAGCCACGACCCCGCTGATATCGAAAACCTCTGCCGCCGCGCTATCGTCATTGACCATGGCAACGTCGTCCTAGACTCACCTGTTGAAAAACTGCGGGTTGATTACCTCGGGAAGAAACTGATTGAAGTCAGCTTTTCAACACCGCAGATCGTTCCGGAGCTAACAGGTGTCGAGAATGTTTCACATATATTAAAGAGCAATGGCTATATCGCAAGTGAGGCATCAGAGTCAAATCTGGAAGTAGCCGGTAGTGGAAAAGGTATGCTTAAATACACCCTTGCTGTTGACACAACAGTACGTCCAATCGGTGATGTAATGGATATGCTCTCGGAACTGGGAAACGTGCTTGATATTACTATTTCAAACCCGCCAATGGAAGATATAATCGCAGCGATTTTTCGAGAACAGGAGAAAGAATATGAGAAAACTCCGTAAATACGTTATCATAACACGTGTGAGCCTCTCCAATGCCGTCGCATATCGTGCTGCTACTTTGGCGCGGTTCGGTTTCTATACATTATTCATCTATATATTCATGAGCTTGTGGAGAGCTATCTATCAAGAGGGCAGCGTCCATGGATATGGGTATACACAAATTGTCTGGTATCTCATTATGACTGAGTTTGTTGGTTTTGCATGTGGAACTAATATCTTTAACACCATGAATGATGAGGTCAAGTCAGGGTCGATTGCATATCAGCTCGGACGCCCCACACACTATGTGTTTTATCAGTTCGCCAACTCCCTTGGGCAGATAATATTGAATTTTGTGAGCTTTGGCATTCTCGCTGTTGCGCTTGGATTCCTGTTCGTCGGACCTCTCACAACGTTTCAATGGGTAGGGCTGCCATTTATTGTATTATCGATTGCAATAAGTATCATACTTAACTACTTCATGTTAATGCTCATTGGTTTATCATCATTTGTAATAGAGGACAATTTCGCGTTTTATTTGATTTACCAAAAAGTATCATTCATGCTAGGTATGTTCCTCCCGGTGGAATTCTTGCCAAATTGGCTTCAAGCAATAGCTAAGAATCTCCCTTTCTCATATGTATACTGGGCACCGGCGAAGATATTTGTCGATTTTTCTCCGCAACTCTGCCTTGAGCTGATTCCTCGGCAGGCTATGTGGGCACTATTTGCTATTGCCGCTACTGTGCTAACATACCGGTTCTGTATGCGCCGCTTACAAGCACATGGAGGATAATTGAATCTGGAAGGAACTGCGATAAATACGCTTATTTTTCTTCCGATGAGTCTAGCAAGGATGCGGAGCACTAGCTCAAGACCCTAACAGACCGGAATAGACATGGATAATTCATTATAGAGGAATGATGATATGAAAAAACACTTAAAAATATTCAGATGCTACTTTCGCTTGAACTTCGCTTCAGCGCTTGAGTACCGCGCAAGCTTTTTCAGCCAAGCATTCGGAATGGCGCTCAGCAATAGTTCGTTCATTTTCTTTTGGTGGATCGCATTTGAGCAAATTGGCGGAAGAATAGCCGGGTATTCATTCGAGGATGTTCTCTTCATCTGGGCTGTGACAAGCACAGGATTCGGAATTTCGACGATATTGTTCGCCAATGCATCCAGGCTCACACAGCTAATTGTTACAGGTGAACTTGACACATTTCTGCTCCAACCATGCAATATCCTGCTTAATGTGCTCTGCGCTCGCACGAACTTATCAGCATATGGTGACCTATTGTATGGTTTTGTAATCATGTTCATTTTCTATGCAGGAAACGGGATCGCATGGCTATGGTTCTTAGTCGGCATACTCTTATGCGGGTTGATAATGACGGCAGTTACTCTGACCGCGCATACGCTCAGTTTTTACTTTGGTGATGCATCTACAATTGGACAGATGGCTACTGAGTTCGCTATAAACTTCTCGATCTATCCGGAGAAAATATACGCACCTATCGTCCGTGCCATTATGTATAGCTTGATTCCTGTTGGAATCGCTGTTCATACTCCGCTACTCCTGTTTGGTGACTTCTCATTATTAATTGCTCTGGTTGCTTTTGGAGGAGCATTGTTATATTGTGCTTTGTCATGTTGGTTCTTCTATCGAGGATTGCGTCGTTACGAGTCAGGCAACGTAATTGTTATGCGGATTTGACAAGGAGAAAGGGAGACTGACAATCTCCCTTTTCTAAAGGTAACTGATATTTCCGTTACCACGCCGCGCTTTCTCTTTAGCGATAGCTTCCACTCATATGTCGTGTTTACGACTCAATTATAATCACCGGTTCAGCTTCGTTCCCGGTATCAGTTTCCCCGTCAGCATCTCCATATTCCTCGTCCTCATCTTTTTCCGTCCGCGCGATAGCAATAACGCATGAATCGCAAGTGGTACGCATAAGCCTCACCCCCTGCGTTGCGCGACTATAAGTGCTGATGTCCGAAGCTGCCATTCGGATAATCGTACCATCAACGGAAATGATGAGAACATCGTCATTGTCATCTACAACCTTAACATCGGCAACCCTGCCGGTCTTATCCGTGATATTATAGTTCTTCTTCCCATAACCGCCTCGGCTCTGGGCTTCTCCATCTTCGCCACGTAAATACTCGCTGATTTCGGTCCGTTTCCCATACCCATTTTCCGTGACAGTCAGTAGCGAGCCACCCTTTCTGGCACGCGCTGCTCCAACACAGTAATCGCCTTTTCTCAATCGAATGCCGCGAACTCCGGCCGCAACCCTGCCAACAGGACGTATATCGGTCTCTTTAAAGCATATAGCCATACCATCATGCGTGGCAATTAATATCATCTGCTTGCCATCAGTATCACGAACAGCAATGAGCTCATCGTCCTCGCCAATCGTGATTGCACGAATCCCAACATTCTTGATATTTCTAAGCGTAGTCATCCTCATACGTTTAACCGTGCCGCCTCGAGTCACCATGACAAGATATTCGTCCTCGCCAAACTCGCGCATACGAATCATGGCAGACACTTTCTCTCCCGTAGTAATTGGCAGAATATTTACTATATTCGTACCCTTTGCCTGTCTGCCCGCTTCGGGGATAATATATCCCTTTTTCCTATACACTCTGCCATGATTCGTGAAAAACAGTATGTAGTCATGGGTCGATGCAGTGAGAATCGTTTCGATGTAATCCTCTTCACGCGTGGTCATCGCCGTTATGCCCTTTCCACCTCGCCTCTGCGCCTTATATGTATTTGCGGGCATTCTCTTAATATATCCCGCATGAGTAAGCGCAAAGACGCATTCCTCTTCGTCGATCAAATCCTCGATATCTATTTCATCTTCGACAAAAGCGATCTCCGTCCGCCTCTCGTCGCCATAGTTGTCACGAATAGCAATAAGCTCTTCCTTCAGTACCTCATCGAGCTTATTTATATCAGCGAGAAGAGAGAGATAATATTCGATTTTTTCCTGAATCTCAGCATATTCTTTATCAATACGATCGCGCTCAAGCCCCTGGAGCTGCCTCAAGCGCATATCGAGTATCGCCTGCGCCTGAATGTCCGACAACTCAAACCGCTCAATAAGACGTTCTTTCGCGTTATCATAGCTGGAGCGGATAATTTGAATGACCTCGTCTATATTATCGACAGCAATGCGTAATCCTTCGAGAATATGTGCGCGTTCTCGCGCTTTTTTAAGGTCATACTCGGTACGCCGGCGGACAATCTCTCTTTGGAACGCTATATACTCATCGAGCATTTGTTTTAGTGATAATATACGAGGCTGAGACTGGTCATCGACAAGCGCGAGCATTACAATCGCAAAAGTAGTCTGCAATTGGGTCTGGGTAAACAGGCGATTGAGCACAACCTGCGCATTCGCATCGCGCTTTAGTTCGATAACGATACGCATCCCATCCCTGTCGGATTCATCGCGCATGGCTGAAAGACCGTCAATCCGCTTGTTTTTAACATGCTCCGCTATATTTTCCAAAAGCCTTGCTTTGTTGACCTGAAACGGCAACTCAGTAACGATGATTCTCGTTCTGCCGGAAGAAAACTCCTCGAACTCCGTTCGCGCTCTGACGCGAATCCGTCCGCGTCCGGTAGCATATGCCGCTCTGATGCCGGATCTGCCCATGATAATTCCCCTTGTTGGGAAATCCGGACCTGTGATATGCTCCATCAGGTCGTCCAGTTCCGCGTCCGGGTTATCCATAACGCATATCACTGCATTGATGACCTCTGTAAGGTTATGCGGCGGTATATTCGTAGTCATTCCAACGGCAATGCCGCTCGATCCGTTTACAAGAAGGTTTGGAAACCTGCTTGGAAGAACCCTTGGCTGCTTGCGAGTATCATCGTAGTTAGCATCCCAGCTGATTGTCTCTTTGTCAATGTCGCGGAGCATTTCATCCGAAATCTTTGACAATCGCGCTTCTGTATAGCGCATTGCAGCCGGTGGATCTCCATCGACTGAGCCAAAGTTACCATGACCGGATATTAACATATAACGCATGGAAAAATCCTGAGCCATACGGACAAGCGCATCATAAATTGAGTCGTTTCCATGTGGATGATATCGACCCATAATATCGCCGACCGCAGTAGCCGCTTTGCGGAACGGCTTGTCGCTAGTCAAGTTACTCTCGTGCATCGTATATAAGATTCGGCGATGAATAGGTTTTAGTCCATCTCGTACATCAGGCAGTGCTCTGTCAATTATGACAGACATTGCATATGTGAGAAATGACTTCTCCATCTCCTCTTCGAGCGGTGAAATCACGATTTTTTGATCGGGATAACTGATATCCCCGTTTTTCTCGGTTTTTGGCATAGTTCCTTTTCCTCATCTTCGCGCAGTTTATCTCAAGTCGCAGCTAAGATTCTTCGTTTCACTCAGATTTACAGCGGTGAATGAACGTGAATGATATTACGGCGACCGGCAGCGTATATTTATGTATCGAGATCGACAGCATACTTAGCGTTTTTCTCTATATACTCCTTACGCGGCTCAACTTTTTCCCCCATAAGGACAGTAAACACCTCGTCTGCTTGGATTGCATCTGTAAGCTGAATTCGCTTCAACACTCTCGTTTCAGGATTCATTGTTGTGTCCCACAACTCGTGAGCATCCATTTCTCCAAGACCCTTGTTTCGTGTGATATCGACCTTGCCTCTTCCATCATCACCACGCATATCGTCAAGAGCGGTATCAAGCTCCTCAGCATCAAGTACATATCGGACATTTTTCCCTCGTGTCAGTTTAAACAGCGGCGGTTGCGCAGCGTATACATAGCCACCCTCGACAAGTGGACGCATGAACCGGAAGAAAAATGTCAGCAATAATGTCCTGATGTGGCTGCCATCGACATCGGCATCTGCCATTATAATGACTTTGTGGTAGCGGAGCTTGGATTCATCGAAATCCTCTCCGATACCCGCTCCAAGCGCTGTTATGACCGGTGTGAGTTTTTCATTTCCATAAACCTTGTCCAAACGAGCTTTCTCAACATTGAGCATTTTTCCCCACAATGGAAGAATCGCCTGAAAACGGCTGTCGCGCCCGCCTTTTGCGCTGCCTCCTGCACTATCACCCTCAACAATATATATCTCTGTCAGCGCGGGATTTGCTTCGTTGCAATCTGCGAGTTTCCCCGGCAGTGCCATTCCATCAAGCGCGTTTTTCCTCCGAATATTGTCTCTCGCTTTGCGCGCCGCTTCACGAGCACGCGAAGCCATAAGCGCTTTGTCCAATATCGCACGAGCAACTGATGGGTTCTCTTCAAAGAATACTGAAAGCTTCTCAGACACGATATTATCAACAAGAGTCCTAATCTCGCTATTACCGAGCTTTGCCTTTGTCTGCCCTTCAAACTGCGCATCAATCAACCTGACAGAAATGACAGCTGTAATACCCTCGCGGCAATCCTCGCCTGATAGTTTATCATCGCCTTTGAGCATATTCGTTTTTTTGCCATAGTCGTTGAGAACCCTTGTGAGTGCGGCTTTGAAACCTGTTTCATGCATTCCACCCTCGGCGGTGTTTATGTTATTGGCAAAACTTAACAGGAACTCATTGAAAACATCACCGCAATACTGCAAGGCTATTTCTCCCATCGAGTCGCCCTGTCTGCCGGTGAGATAGATAATGTTATCGTGCAGCGGGGTTTTGTTTCTATTGAGGTATTGCACAAACTCTATTATACCACCCTCGTATAGCATCGAATCCGACGCTTCGCGCCCAAGCCTCTCATCGCGAGTCGAAATACGAAGTCCGGCATTGAGAAACGCCTGTTCTCGCATCCTTGAATGTAATATATCATAACTAAAGTCACAGTCGTCAAAAATCTCGCAGTCAGGCATAAATGTGACTTCGGTGCCACTTTTATCAGTATCGCCAACAATAGTGATCTCCTGCGTTATGTCACCTCTCGCGAACCTCATCTCATAGATTTTCTCGTTTTTATGAACTCGGACGCATAGCCATTCGGACAGAGCGTTGACAACGGATGCGCCCACCCCATGCAACCCTCCTGCAACTTTATATCCGCCACCTCCGAACTTTCCTCCGGCGTGAAGGACTGTATAGACGACTTCCAACGCCGGCTTTCCGGTCTGTTCCTGAATATCCACGGGAATGCCTCGCCCATTATCTATGACCGTGACTGTTCCATCTTTTCCGATAGTAACTGAAATTTCATTACAAAATCCGCCTAATGCTTCATCGATAGCGTTATCGACTATTTCATAAACTATATGATGAAGCCCCGATGACGATGTCGAGCCAATATACATACCCGGTCTTTTTCGCACTGCTTCAAGCCCCTCAAGCACCTGAATCTGCGAAGCGTCATATTCACCGGAAACGTCTATCTCAATGTTATCCCGCTCCGTTGTAACTCCATTATTACTGCTTTCATCTGCCATTGCTATTGTCCTTTCAATAATTACACTGCTTCATCATTCAAGTGCTCAGAACGTTTCAACAAAGTCGCGGAGGTCAATTGTGACAAGTATATGCTCATTTCGTTATTTTCATCGCAAACAACGAACGACTTTGGTAAATCATCGGAGACTGTCTCAACAAGCCCCGCTTTCTCGGCTTCAGAGAGGAATTTTCGTGTTATGTGCGACTCGGTAGTATTGTCCAAGTCAAATATACCGATTACCGATGATGCCATGACAACCACATTTTGTCCAAGATGCAAATACATATACAACTCCTTATTAGCGATTGCCCTGTATTCTCCCCTTATCAACATTGAGTAAGGTTCCGCTATGAACCGCTCCCGCAGCATTGTCACCACAGCAGGTTATGAACACTTGCCCATCTTTGATTTTGTCAAGAATATATTTCTGCCGCGAATCATCTATTTCCGACAAGACATCATCGAGAAGCAGAACAGGATACTCTCCTCTGTCATCGAAATGTATTTCCCTCTCTGCAAGTTTAATCGAAACAGAAGCAGTGCGCATTTGCCCTTGTGACGCATATTTTCTTGCTGGTCTTTCATTGATATTTATCTCAAGTTCGTCTTTGTGAGCACCTGATAGGCACATACCTGATTTTAGCTCTGCTTGATAATGGTCTTTCTGGTGCTGTAATAAATCCGGTAAAATTTGATCAGGTTTTTTTCCTCTCGTGTCAATGCCCCCAACGGTTCTATACTTGACGCTCAAGGTCTCCATACCGCTCGAAAACTCACCATGGATTTCCTCTGCTCTGCGAGACAACGATGCAGAAAATGCTGTTCTGTAATATATTAAGAGTGCACTCTGTTCTGCAAGGCGTAGGTTGAAGTCATCAAGGAGATCGAGCAAAGATCTTTTTTCATGATAATCTTTAAGGATTCTCGTTTTGTTCTCATATAGCTTGTTAAACTCCGATAGAGCTGCCAGATACCCCGGACGAAGCTGGGAAATGCACTGGTCGAGCAGTTTACGTCTCACAGCGGCACCCTCTTTAATCAAGTCCAAATCATCCGGTCCGAACTGAACAGCTGTCAACCTCCCGGTGAGTTCAGATGCGTTTTTAAGCTTCACGCCATTGGCATATAGTTCACGTCTACGCCCATGAAAAAGGCGGGCTTCTAGCGTCTGCTCACGACCGCCGGATATTACACCCGCTCGTATACTCGCGCTTTCACAACTAAATGAAATAAGTTCCTTGTCAGAGCCTTGGCGAAATGAACGACCCGAAGCAAGGTAATATATCGCTTCGATTAGGTTTGTCTTTCCTTGAGCGTTTTTGCCGGTGATAACGTTGATACCGGAGCCAAACTCAGCTACTTCATTTCCATAGTTGCGAAAACCGGAGAGAGAGATTTCGTTAACAACCATTTTTACAACCAATCATTTATGCTTTGCGACAAGAAACATTGTATTGCCGAACCTAACGACATTGCCGGGAATTATCTTTTTGCCACGCATAGTACAGGGCTCTCCATCAACAAAAACATCGCCTTCCATAATCATAGTCTTTGCCTCTCCTCCGGTTGATGCAATTGCCGTAAACTTTAACAATGAATCAAGTTTAATATAGTCAGTAGATATGGGAACTCGTTTGACGTTATTTAACTTAATCTTCATTAATAACAACTCTCCGGAATCGATATTTATGGTTCTCAATGTGATATTGAATCGCAGCTAATTCTCGTATGCTTTTAGTCTGACCGGCAGAATCATATAAAGGAAACTCCCCGAATCATCGGCAGGAGAAATGACACACGGTGCGATGTTCGTTGTTAGTTCAAGTTTGAGCTCATTTGTGGGAGCCGCTTTTAACGCCTCAATTAAATACTTATCATTGAACCCCATTTCAAGCTCCTCTCCAATACCCGCCATTCCGCATTCATCGCTCGCTTTTCCAAGGGCAGATGCGGTTGAAAGCCTGATTACATCATCGCTAAATACGCATTTTATCGGACTTTTGAGCTTTTCACTGAGAATCAATGAAACCCTTTCAGCAGATGCAACAAACTCATCTCTATCAATCAAAAACTGATACTTCGATGACTGAGGAATCGAGGTCTTATAATCGAGGAATTCTCCTTCAAGGCGTCTCGAAATTAAAGTAGTATTACCAATGGCAAATTGAATATGTTTCGCTCCAAGCATAATCATGACTTTCCCATCGCCATCGGTTGTGACTTTTTCTACCTCACTGAGAGCAGTTCCGGGTACAACGAAACTCAATGCACTACCTTCGCTCATATCGAGGTGTTCCTTGCATAATGCTAGCCTGTAGCCGTCGACCGCAACTATCGTTAACTCATCGCCATCCGTCTCAAACAGAGCCCCTGTATGGATTGGGCGCGATTCGTTGTCACTAACTGCAAAATTTGTCTGTGAAATCATTTTCTTGAGCATCGCTTCGCCTATTTCAATGTTTTGCTGAAACTCTACATTAGGCAACTCAGGGTAGTCTGTGGATGGCGACCCAATAATTTCATACTCGCTGACTTCGCTGATTATAGTAGCTACATACCTGGGATTGACAATTATCGTGATGTATTGACCGGGCGCTTTTCGGATTATCTCTCCGAAAAGCCGTGCATTAAGGACTATTCCGCCTGTTTCCTCTACTTCAGCAGGAACAGTCGTTACTATACCTGTTTTCAGGTCATATCCTGTGATTGTGACATCATTTTCTCCTGCTTCAAGCAGCAACCCTTCGAGCGTAGAGGCGGGGCTTTTAGTCGCAGCCGCTCGCATGGACGTTAGTATTGCGACTAAAAGCGAATATTTTTCGCATGTAAATTTCATCGTAATATCCTTTCGTTTCAAAGCGTGGTTAGTAGTGGGGTTTGGTCTTATAGTTTTCTATCTAAATAAATGATATATATTATTTATATTTAGTAATAGTTATAGTAGAGCAAAATTATGTGGAGAAACTTCATAAACGATTGTGAGACAATGCTATGGCGAATTAATGCAATGTGGAAAGATTGGTGATATTTTTATGGAAAGATGTGGAAATGCTTTTATTGACAAATAATCAACGTGGAAAGATGTGGAAATGTTGAATTTCAATGTTCTTAACAAAAACTAGTTCTTTGAGTTAATATTTGAAGTGATGTCTCTAATTATTTTATTTACATCAGGAGAACTCTCGATATTTCGTTCGACTTTCCTAATTGATGATAAAACGGTCGTATGGTCACGGCCTTCATAATATGAGCCGATATCTTTGAGTGAAAGGTTAGTGAGCTTGCGAATCAGGTACATGGAGATTTGCCTTGCATATGCGGTATCTCGGGTTTTGCGCTGCCCTTTGAGTTCCTCGGGAGTCATTTCATAGTATTTAGCGGTTTCTTCAATTATGACATCTGCTGTCGGTAGTAAGTCAGCAGGATCTTTGAATATTGTTTTTAGTTTTTTCGATACAGATGCAACAGTGATATCTTCATCCATGATGTCACGATGGGCGACAATCATTTTCACGGCACCTTCGAGCTGCCTAACATTCGTTGTCAGGGTATCGGCAATATAGTGTGAAACATCATCCGGTAGGACAACGCCGAGTTGATTAGCTTTGTTTCGGATAATTGCTATCCTTAGTTCAGTATCCGGTGGCTGGATATCCGCAATGAGGCTGGACTCCAAACGAGACCTGAGCCTATCTTCAAGTCTGAAAATATCGCTCGGTGGTCTGTCCGAAGTGAACACGATTTGTTTCCCATGTTCATAAAGTGTGTTGAAAGTATTGAAGAATTCTTCTTGGGTGGATTCTTTGCCTGCAATGAAATGTATGTCATCCATGAAAAAGGCATCCGCACCTCGGTATTTCTCACGGAAGTTTACGTTTTGGCCACGTTGAATCGCATCGATAAGGTCGTTGGTGAAATCATCGCCTTTTAGTATGACTATGTTGTAGTGTGGAAATCTTTCTAGTATTGAGTGCCGAATGGCATGGAGTAGATGCGTCTTGCCTAATCCCGAGTCGCCGTATATGAATAGGGGGTTATAGTCTTGCCGAACATGCCCGTCGGAAACAGCAAGAGCAGCCGCATGGGCGAATTTGTTTGAGTCTCCGACTACGAACTTGTCGAAAGTGAAATCGTCGGTATTGGCATGGTCAGATTCTCTACTGGCTTCATTGAATGCATCAAGGCCTTCGTCATCGAGTACTATTAGGTCGATGTTACCTGCAAATAAGTCGCTCAATGCGTTTTTTATCGGTCCTGAGAATCTTTCGTCTATAACGCTTTTCTTAAACTGCGATGATGTATGGATATATAAGCGATCCTCGGAAAACTCAATCGCTCTGCAATCGTCAAACCAAGTTGATACAGCTGTTGAGGTCAAGTCTGCTCTTAGTAGTTTTATTATTCTGTTCCATACATCAACAGCGGAATTCATTGTAATGACCCTTTCCGGTAGTTTTAATTATCAAAACCGAACGTCATTGGCACAGCCGTTACCATGGATATGCAATGATTAGCCGTTTGATTTCTTATGAAATATAATACCAAAAATAGGTTGAAAAAGCAAGTAAGAAAAACAGGTTAGAAAAAAGTATTGTGAAAAAATAAAAGATGCCTTGACGTTTATGTCGGACTATGGTAGAATCACAGGACGTAATTAATTCGACAACTCGACGCGGGGTGGAGCAGTCTGGTAGCTCGTTGGGCTCATAACCCAAAGGTCAGAGGTTCAAATCCTCTCCCCGCAACCAGTGAAAGTCTTGAAACTGCAACAGTTTCGAGGCTTTTCTCCATCCCATGTTGTAATTGAATTATATGCAGCATCTAACAAACGCAATGAGGTGTTAAAAGAATTCTCATTTACATTCAGTATGTTCTAAAGTATAATGATTACTATACGAAAGAACCATAAAGGAATAATAGAGCAAATGAGTAAAACAGACAAATTCAGCCTCGTAGAAGGAAGCATCGCAGGGAAGCTATTCTTTGTAGCGCTTCCTCTTATATGTACGCAAGTAATACAAATGGCATACAACCTGACTGATATGTACTGGCTTGGGCGTCTCAGCAGCGATGCTGTCGCCGCATCAGGAACAGTCGGCTTGTACTTATGGCTATCAATGGCATTTATGATGTTCGGGCGTATGGGCGCGGAAATTGGAGTGTCTCAAAACCTCGGCAGAGGAGACTTGGAAAAAGCACAAGAATACGCAAGCGCATCTATAGCAATAGCTGTACTTATCGGGATAATACTAGCCTTGGTATATAGGATCGGAAGAGTACCGCTAGTCGGGTTTTTTCGTATACAAGAAGCACAGGTTGCTCAGGACGCAAAGGATTATCTGTCGATTGTGAGCTTGGGTATACCGTTTAGTTTTCTGGCAGCGTCAATCTCAGGAATATTCAGCGGAGCCGGAAACACGCGCATATCGCTAATAATCAATGGTGTCGGACTAGTGCTAAACATGACACTTGACCCAATTCTCATATTCATTGCCGGCATGGGAATAAAAGGAGCCGCAATTGCAACGGTCGCCGCGCAAGCAACAGCAGCCTGTTTATCGCTGCTGGCGATATATAAGTACAAAAACAGACCATTCGAGAAAGTCCATCTTTTCAAAAGCAAAAGTAAGCAGACAGTTAAGCAGATACTGAAATGGGTCACGCCGATTTCAATAGAAAGCTTTCTATTCACATTTCTAACTATGATAGTCGCCACTCTCGTCGCCTCGTATGGTGCCGGAGCTATGGCAGCATCTCGGGTCGGATCACAAATCGAGAGCTTGAACTGGCTGATTGCGGGCGGATTCGGATCTGCTTTGACGGCATTCACGGGGCAGAACTTCGGAGCGGGAAAGTGGAAAAGGATACATAGAGGCTTTCGCATATCGTCCAGCCTCATGGCTTGCTGGGGAGCAGTGGTTGCTGCTGTGCTTGTATTTGGCGGTAGGGCATTGTTGGGGATATTTATCCCGAATAATCCTGTTGTAGTCGATATTGGAGCGCAGTATATGAGAATTCTGGCTATAATCCAGATACCGAGCTGCCTCGAAGGGGTTGCAGCAGGAGCATTCCGAGGGCAAGGCAAAACAGTCCCTCCATCGATATCGAGCGGGACAACAAATGCTCTGCGCGTTGTGCTGGCGTTTTTGCTCACACGCTTTACTTCGCTGGGACTAAACGGCATATGGATTGCGCTTGCAGCAGGCGGCGGAGTCAGGGGAGCGTGGGTATATATCTGGTATCTGATACATAGCCGCAAATCTCCAAAGGCAGATGAAGCTATAACAAATTAGAAACCACAATGCAGAAATGCGAAATTGGATACGAAGGTTATGCAGATATAACTCTATGTTGTGTTTTTCATGGTTACATTATGTAGCGGTAATATTCACAAGCATTATCACATTTCAATACTAAACAAGGTGGGTACAGATGCAAAAATCAAAGCTAAGACTCACTCATAAAATCCATATGGAACTGACAATATGGATATGTAAAGCATTAGCTGTAACAGGAAGAGTGATATTCAAAAGAGGAACGTCGGCAGCAGGAGCGTTGGCGTTAAAGCTATGCCCATGGATACTTAGCGAGCTTGCCGGAAATGTAAGAGAAAAAACGATTGTTGTCTGTGGCACAAACGGGAAAACCACGACGAATAATCTTATATGTACAATCCTTGAAAAACAAGGAAAGAAAGTCATATGTAATAAAAACGGGGCGAATATGCTGACCGGCATCGTTACGGCATACATAAATGGATGCAGAATATTCGGAGGGATTGACGCCGATTATGCATGTCTAGAAATTGACGAGGCGACAGCAACAAAAGCGTTTGACAGCATCAAACCTGACTACATGGTAATTACGAACTTTTTCCGCGACCAACTGGATAGATATGGCGAAATAGACATGACAGTGGACTGGATCAGAAAAGCCGTCGAAAAGGTGCCTGACACAATCTTAGTCGTTAATGGGGATGACCCCTTGTGTGCAGCTCTAAGCCGCGAGTCCGACATAAAATGCTGTTATTACGGAATTGATGAGGAACTCGCCACGACGGTTTATGAAACGAAGGAGAGCAGGTTTTGCCCATTCTGCCGCAAGATGCTGAGCTACAGCTACTACCAGTATAGTCAGCTTGGTGATTACTCATGCAAACATTGTGGATTTAGCAGACCGGCGCTTGACCACGCTGCCATCGGAATCAAGAATGAAAAGTATGTGTCGTTCATGGTGGATAATCATGCGATATCAGCAAACCTAATCGGCGTGCACAACATATATAATGTCCTTGCTGCGGTATCGGTCGCTTTGCAGATAGGAATCAATGTTGAATCGTTATGCGATGCGCTGCTTGAGTATAAGACGAAGAGCGGACGTATGGAGGAGTTTGTTTTAAGTGGAATGCCGGTCATGTTGAATCTTTCAAAAAACCCTGTCGGGCTCAATCAAGCTATATCAGATATGCTAATGGATTCTCGAAAAAAGGATGTCATCATCATTATCAATGACAATGCTCCTGATGGAAGAGATATCTCATGGCTATGGGATGTGGACTTTGAAGACCTTGCAGATGAAAGTTTCAATAGTTTCACAGCTAGTGGGATTCGGGCCGAGGATTTGTATCTACGACTGAAATATGCGGGGATTTCCGAGGAAATGATCGCTTTTGAGAAAGACATTAAAACAGCAATCGTTGCCATGCTGGAAAAAAAGAGCGATGCGTATTATGTTTTGACAAACTACTCTCCGTTGACTGAAACACGCAAAATCCTTATAAAGCTTGGAGCACAAGTATGAACATGAACATACATATTTTGCACCTGTTCCCCGACCTTCTGAATCTTTATGGAGATCGAGGGAATATAATATGCATGAGGAAAAGGCTGGAATGGCGAGGAATCGATGTATCGGTCAATGAATGTAAACTGGCGGACTCGCTCAGAATAGAAGATGCGGATATCATCTTTTTAGGCGGGGGTTCGGACAGGGAGCAGAGAATCGTCGCCGGCAGACTCTTGGAACATAGAAACGACTTGCTATCATATGTTAATGATGGAGGAGTTCTGGTAGCAATTTGCGGTGGGTTTCAATTGATTGGATATTACTATCAAGTAGGCGAAGAGCGAATCGAGGGGTTATCGCTAGTCGACGCATATACGATATCCGGAGAGAAACGGCTTGTCGGAAATGTTGTGCTTGAGGCATGCTTCAGCGATAGTCCTCAAACTATTGTCGGATTTGAGAATCACGGCGGCAGGACATATATTGGCACCCATACGCCGCTAGGACGAATTGTCAGCGGTTATGGGAATAATGGCGAGGATCAAAGCGAAGGAATCATTCATAATAATATTGTCGGCACATACCTGCATGGGCCTTTGTTCCCAAAGAATCCCATGCTTGCGGATTATGTGCTGCTTATGGCATTACGGCGTAAGTATGGCACGGATGCAAAGCTGGCTAATTTGAATGATTTAGCAGAAAATCGCGCCCACGAATATGCAGCATCTCGTTTTTGCAAGGGCAATGCCTTGGGGTAAACGCATTTATTGTCAGGTTAAGAGGTTTCAGGTCACGGAAGACAAGGAATGAACGCAAAATAGCATACTTCGTCTTTGCGAGGAGCTAAAGCAAGCTTGCGAGACTTTAGCGACGTGGCAATCCAGAAGTAGACCTGTAAATCGCCGCAAAGAGAACTGGATTACTTCGCTGCGGCTCGTAATGACGAAGGTTTGGGGGAGGGGTGACTAGTAACTGACTGAGTTACTGGTCACCCCCACCCCCATATCATCCATTGGTCCTTCAGCGTTGTCATTCTGAGCTTTAGCGAAGAATCTTTCTGCACCGACTTTGCGGCATAATAAG
>Ga0099364_10003054_pt1 | contig 26322 bp, 27 predicted proteins | sample TergutTh196P3_FD_73070 | JGI IMG/M metagenome (GOLD analysis project Ga0099364, IMG submission 73070) | Microcerotermes parvus P3 segment gut microbial communities from Pointe-Noire, Republic of the Congo - Th196 P3 | ecosystem: Host-associated > Arthropoda: Insects > Digestive system > Gut ...
AGTATTCACGTTTCGGCTCGTACAGCAGAGTTTTGAGTTCGTTATTGACAATGCGAATGTCGCTTAATTTGTTCACCACCGACATCAGCGTATCTTTGAGCGTTCTGTCGTCCTGACAGGCAATCAGCGTTTCGCACCATTCGCGGAAAATGTAGTTATCCACGCTGTCTTTGAGCCTCCGCAAAGCCGACTTGACGTTGGCGTTAATCGCCGTGGTTTCGGTCACAAAGGACTTAAATACCTCGCTGACAGGCGGCTTGATGTAGGATATATTTTCGCTCACCGCCGTAACAATGCTGTCATTTCTGACATATGAAGTTGTGATAATCGACAATGCCGTTTCCAATTCCTCGTCTAAATGGCTTTTGTAATACGACAAAATCGTGCTTGCGTAGCCGAATGGAATCAGTGCGAGTGCGATACTCATAATCGGGAGCAAAAATATATTCCCGATGACGATAGAAAACACGCCGCCAGCCACGAACAACAACAGCGACAACGCACACACCATCGCGAACGTGCCGCCTTTTCCCGTGTTGACGAGGGCGGAACGCATATTAGTCAGCATCGTCACGAGCTTGCGGCTCTTTTTCCTGCCTTTTGCGATTTTGCTCAAATCGTCAAGACTTCGTGTCGGGGACAGGATTCGCATGATGTCGTTCGTCACCCTGTCCGGCGTGAGGTCTAATAGGAAAACCACCGCCGCAATCAGTAAAATTGCGATAATCAGACTAAACATTGCTAACCCCCCTGTTCACTTCTGGCAGAAAGCGTTTCAGCGTATCTTGCGGAACACCGTACTGCATCAGCCGCTGTTTCAGACCGTTTGAGATAACGCCCGGTTTCTTGAACTGCCCTTTGATACTGAATTTCCCCGAAAAACGGTCGTAGATGTTCTGCTCGATTTGGTAGTTATAGAGCGTTCGGTATCTGCGGTCGCCGTTTTGCGTGATTTCAACCTCGGCAATCTCCATGATTTTACGGGAATTATCCTCCAACTTATGGCAGAACACCACCACCGGAAACGCCTGCGCCGCTTGAATTAGCGACGTGCGAAAGTCGATGGGATATTTCTTTTGACAGAGCAGGGCGATTCGCAAATGTGCCTGTCTGCAATCCCCGGCGTGAACGCTTGAAACAACGGTATGACCTGTCAAACTGGCTTCCACCGCCGCATGAGCTTCCACATCGCGGATTTCCCCGACCACCAAAACGTCCGGGTTGAAACGGAGCGAACTGACCACCAACTTCTCTTGATTGATGTCGAACGCCGCATTGTCGGAAGGTCTTGACAGGGTATGCACCACGTTGTTAATCACCCTACCGTTCCGTTCTTTGACGAGTGCCAACTCCCGCGAACCGCTCTCTATCGTGAAAATACGCTTGTTGTCGGGAACGGTGTTTAACAGGCAATTGAGCAGCGTAGTCTTACCCGTAGAAGTCGCCCCCACCGTAATCAGCGATGCACCGTATCGAACGCACATAGCGAGAAAATCAAACATTTCGCTTGTGGCAAAGTCGGTTTCAATCAGCTTTTGACGGTTGATTTTGTTGGGGTGCAAAAGTCGAATCGACACCGAAACGCCCCGCCCGCCGTCCACAATCGGCTCTTTGAGTGCGGCAATCCGCTGATTGTCCATCAAATGCCCCTGTGCGGCAGGCGTGGAATTGTCGATTATCATACCGGATTTGTGGAGTAGTCGCTTGACAATATCAATGGCGTGTTCCGGCGAATGGAAATGCTCCGGGAGCTTCTCAATTCTGCCGTCCGTGTAGGTCAAAGCCACGTCATTCCAAGCGTTGATGTTGATTTCTTCAAGCATGGGCGAGCCGAGATAGGGGGTTAAAATCGAAAACTCCGCCATCTCGGTATAGAGCTTATCGGTGAGATTTTCAAGCTGTTCGCCGATGTACCCGTCCTCTCGCAAAAAGTCTTTGATATACAGCTTCAACTGCGGCTTTTTATCAACTTCGGTCAAAACAGCGGCGAAATTTTCCGTGATATGCTCCTGTGTGCATTTTAATAAGGATAGAAAATCATTGTTTTTCATGTTACACCAACTTTCCTGCGATTTTTTTCATTCGTTCGTTCCATTTCTTGTCCGATATGCCGTCTAAAATCCTGCCCTCCATGAACTGCTGCCGCAATTCGGCACAGTATGGAATGGCGAATTTGATATTCCCGAAATGCTGTTTTGCCTCACTCATCGGCATATATTTCTCGCTCTCGGTCGCCACAATTCCGGCGATATACAAGTCCGGCTTGAACACCATATCGCCGTACAGCGGAAGTTGTGACGAGAAATAACTCACGCTTTTGAGTGTCGGAGCGCACAGCTTCAACAACGCATCGGCATTGTTTACCGCCGCATAATTCAGCGGCTCGTTCAAGTCGCCGCCGCAGTCGATGATGAGATAATCGGCGACGGAAGCAATCGTATCAAGCAGATTCTTCGCCTTATCTTTTGAAAATTCGGGATAGGTAAACCTGTTTTCACCGTCTGCGTAGCCGAGAAAACCCACGTTCTTCATGCTCTTGGACGTAACGAGATATTTGAGCATTTCCCGTTTGTCAAACTGCGTTTTCGACAATAACGCCCCGACAGACGGCAAATCTTCCTTCTTAATGTTCGGGAACAGCACGGGCAGGGTAGGCGTTTGATTATCGGTGAAAACGCAAATGATTTTCGCCTTTTCCGTGTCGTAGACGGTCTTGACGAGCTTCGCCGCAAACGTCGTTCGCCCCGCACCCGGACTGCCCCAAATGGCGATTATTTTACCCATTGTCCGTATCACCGCCTTCTTGAGTTTTGACTGTACCCCCTTCTTCCTCCGTGTTCGCGGTTTCAAAGAATTGGTCTTGCACCGCAATAAACTGATTCGCCGTTTCTTCTTCGCCACGGAACACAAGCGCGAGATGCACAATCCCGTTCGCCTCGTATTCGGCGAGTAATTTGCTCTGTTCCTCATTGACTAAAAGTGTCACGGTGGACGGCATTTCGGAGGCTTCTTCATTGGGATTATCGGCATCATAACCGGTGGAAGATGTCGCCGTAATGACCCTCACATACTTTAACTGCGGCGGGATGGTCGCTTCCGCTCCCGTGGTCTTGTTTACCGCAATGACCGACACAATATCACCGTTTTGCAGTTTGCCGGACACGCCGTTGGCGAAACTGCCTATGGAAATACTCATCGCCTGCCTTGAACCGTCAAGCGTTTTGAACACATAATCCGCACTGTCGGCGGTATCGCCTAATTTTGACGGCAGCAGATAATCGTCCGTCCTCAAATCGACCGCCGCGTATTTGCCAATCACAGCATCGGTGTTTTTAATCACGCTTTCGGGCAGACCGTGCGCGCCCACATTGACGATTTGCACATCGTCGTCGGTAATTTTCGAGCCTTGCGAAATGTTCCGCGTAACCCGCACAATATCGGTTTTGGCGGCGGCGGTTTTGTTGATGATGGGAGCCGCGCCGAACGCCACCCCGATTGCCAGCAACACGCAAAACAATCCTAAAATCGTCCTGTTGGTTTTCATAGATTTTCAACCCTTTCTTTACATTATTACATACACAAGGAAACATCCGGCGCTGAGATAGGCGACTAACGGCAGGGATTCCTTGATGTTTTTCTTCGCAAATCTTCTTATGATAAGTGTGCATATTACAGCGATTGCAAGCCCGAAAATCATTGCCGTTATGCCTTTGATAAAGCCGAGCAAAAACGCACAAGCCGCCATAATCTTGATGTCCGCACCGCCCATCTTACCGGGTTTGAGTAACGCCGCGACAAACAACGGCAACGGCACGAGCAACGCTCCGGCGACCATGCCCGGTATGTCGGAGAAACTTACCCCGATTAGTGCGGCAAATGCAATCATCACGCTGTATCGGTCTTTGACCTGCCGTGTGCGAATGTCGCTGATTGATGCGAATACAAGAAGCAGAGCGAAAATGCCTCCCTTGATGAACCATAAAATTTCCATGCTTCCTCCCGTACAGAGAAGCGGATTGGCGGGACAGCCTTGCCGCCCCGCCGTGTTTCCGCTGCTCTTGTTTTGCCTAAGCAGAATAGTTGAAGATGTCCTGCAACCTTTGGTTCAGAGTAGGCAGAATGTAGGTGTTAAAGAGCAGATACAGTCCCGCAAGCAGGAGTGCGCCCAGCACCACCGCCACCAAAATGGTGATGATTTGTGTCACATAACCGTCGCCTCTTTTGTTGCACAGAGCCGCCTTCGCCTTTACTGCCGCCATAGCCGCCTTAACCTTGAATCCATTGATAAAATTTCTCATTACAAATACCTCTTTCTTTTATAAAATTTGATTTTGTGGCTGTACATCAGCCGTTTGGGGGAATTGCCGTGACACTTTAATACGTGTCATAGGACTCTGCGGCGGGAACAATTTCGTTATACGCCGCCAACACCGTTTCGGTGATATACTGCCGTGTGTCGCTTGTGATTGGATGGCAGATGTCCCTGAATCTGTCGCCGCGTTTCTCGCTCGGCATGGCGATAAACGTGCCTTTTTCGGTTTCGACGACCTTTACGCCGTGGACGACGAAACAGCCGTCGATGGTGACACTTGCCACCGCCTTGAGGGTCTTGCTCTGGGGGAATGTCTTGACGATTTTTGCTTGAATTTCCATGTGTTTTCGCTCCTTTTCTAAATAAGATTTTTTATTAAAAAAGCGGAAAGGCTGTCAGCCCTTCCACTTTTTTACCGGATATAATGCCAATCATTTTGACGATGAAGAAGTCGTCAAGCAGCCTGCCAATCGGCAGAGCCGATTGCACCGCTGCTCTTGTTTTACCTACCATGATAAATCTTCATCGTCACTATCGTTGCTATCGACAACGCCGCTATTAGAATCGTTGTCACCGTCATCGCTATAGTCATAATCGTCCTCCTCGTAATCGTCGAAATCATCATCTTTGCGGCGTTTCTTGCCCTTGACGATTTTCAGATAAAACCCGACACCGCCCACGACAACAACAGCTATTCCGATAAAAATGTAGGTCGTCATGCCGTCGTCCATGCTAAAGCCTTGTGACGGCGGTTTTTCGCCGCTCGGTTGCTGTGGTTGTCCCGGCGGCGGTTTCACCGTGCCGGAGCTTTCCTCCCCGGTAATCGCTTGAATCGGCAAGCCGCTGATTTCGGCAAGTGCTAATAAATCCGACTCGGTTACTGCATTGAGAAAATACACGTTATCGGTGTCCCGCAAACGGTCAACAACGAGATAGAACACGTTGCCCGCCTCGGTCTTGATGGTGTAAAACTCCTTGCCGTTTTTTTCGATTACGTTGTCAATCACCGTGCCGTTGCCGCCCGGCGTGAACGCTTCACCCTCCGCCGCAAACGCCGTTGTTCCGAAAGCGAACAGGCTGAAAAACACGCACAACAAGGCGGCAAATAAGAACTTTTTAATCCTCACTGAATACATTCCCTCCCTCTTTTGGTTTTGTTTCAGGTACAACTTCAACTTTCTTGCAGTTTTCGAGGAACGCCATAATATCCTGCCGCGTTCCCTTAAAGCCGTGAATTTTTTGCAGGATTTCTTTATCCTCAATGTCCGACTTTTGCTGTTCAAGTTGACGTAGCCGTTCCTGAAATTCGGCGATTTTCGCCTTTGTTTTGCCTATCTGGTCGTTTACACGCTCTAATTTTGTCACATTCAACCTCCAAATCGTCAAGCGAACTGCTCACCGGCGGAGCCGGTGACACCTTCGCTCTTGTTTAACTATCTAAAAAGTATATAGGGTTCAATAAAACCCCATTCAACAGGGTTTCGAGATGCAGATGCGGCCCTGTTGACGAGCCGGTGTTGCTCGATTTTGCAATCACATCGCCTTGATTGACCGTCTGCCCGTCCGTCACCAAAAGGCTGTCGCAGTGGGCGTACAGACTTTTCAGCCCGTCGCTGTTTTCTACCACGACATAAATTCCGTAGCCGTCCGGGTCATTTCCGGTTGTAACCGTGCCGCCATGTACGGCAAGTAGATTCGTGCCGGTGGGCAGGGCAAGGTCGATGCCCGAATGGAAGCTCTTTCCGCCGAAAATGGGGTGGATTCGATACCCGAAATGGCTTGTGACGAGCGAGAGCCAATTACCCGCAATCGGACTGCCGTAAAACTGACGGTTGCCCCTGCTTTCTATGTTTTGATTGTACACGGCGGCCTGCTCGGCGTTCATGCGGGAAAGTGCGACATTCGTAAATCCCCGTGCGGTCAGCGTTACCGTCAGAACCCGCCACTCGTAGGCGACTTGCCGGGTTTCGGTCGTGGTCGCTCCGGTAGTCGGGTCGGTGACGGTGATTGTTTCGGTTCTGTACCGCGTTTCGGTGGTTTCGGCGTAGGAAATGTTGTACTGCTCATTAAAAAGCCGCTGTAAATCGGGCGTGATGTTCGTAACATCGAAAGCCCCGTAAACAGCGGTCAGATACGCCATAAAAGCAAATCTGTCATGCCCGATATATCCGATATTGTAGCGGTATTCATCATAGCCGGGGTGTTCGGTTTCGGCGTTGTCAATTCGGATTTGCAAGTCGGTTTCCCATTCGCTGTACAGCACCGAAGCCTCGGTTATATCTTCCTCACTCGCCAAATAGGTACTCGCTAAAATGTGGTTCGCACCGCCCATCAGGAACGACATTGACGACATACAGGACGACACGATGAAAAACAGCAGGGCTAAAATGCCGACAAGAAGCCACACTTTCGGATTGCTTGCCAACCGCACGACCGCCTTTGTGATTTTCGCCGTGGCTTTCCCCGCTTGTTTCGCCTTGTGATAACCGTGTTTCGCTTCCCGTGCCACCTTTGCGTACTTGCGTTTAATCCGGCGTTTTTGCATATGCCGAGACAGGAGATTGCCTTTCGATTTGGGGTTATCCTTTACGGTTTTGTGGAACTCCAACTTTGCGTTAGCCCTCGCCGATTTGTCCTCCAACCGTGCCGCTTGCCGAAGCGGACGGTCACGAATATACCTCGCCGCCGACCTTGCCGCGTTTTTGCCTGCACCGTAAGTACGTTCGGCGGCAAACTCTAATTTATGCGCCGATTCCGTGCCGATGTTATCGCCCTCGGATTCGCTGACTTTGCCGCGAACCGCCGCCGCCCCCGCCTGTTTAATTTGCTGCCCGAAGCCATTTGACGGTGCTTGCTTCCCTCCGATTTTCGCCGCCTTACCCCGTGCCTTTTCTAATTTTTCTTCCACGGTATCGGCGGTGTGTTGTAGCTTGGATTGCTTTTGAACGGCAGCACTTTCCGTCAAAAACTTCTGGCTGTATTTCGTGCTACGCTGATTCGGCTTGGTAGCTGACTGAACGGGCTTATCTCTCGAAAGGCGTTCGCCCCGCATTTTGGTTTGAACATCACTCATACATCAAATTTCCACCCCGCTTTTCTGCTTGTTTCGGGTCGGTGCTTTGACTTCCGATTGCACAGGCGGGTTCTTCTTGTAATCGTCAAGCCGCTCTAAAATATCCTTCTTGCGCGGCTTGTTATCACGATTATGCTGTACCGCTTTTTCAAGGTTTTCCAATTTAGCGACGGCGGCTTCGCACCGCTTTTTCATACCCTCGGACAGCTTTCTGCGAAACCGCACAAGCCCCTGTAACGCCTTTGACAGCTTGCCGTTTTCTTTCTGTTCCTGCGTGGAAACCTCTTTCCCGAACAGTACCGCCCGAATGTTGCGGGTATGCGTACCCATTGCGTGGTATTCGTTGCTGATGGCTTCGATTTTATTGATGGCTCTGTTCGCCGATTCAATAGCGGCGGTGGAAGATTTGATTGTCGCCTGTAAATCCTCTTTCACCTTGAAAAACCGAAACACGCCGTTCAATGCCGCCATTCCTTTTTCCTTAACGCTCCGAACGGCGCTTTTCGCCCCTGTAATCAGCTTTTCTTTGAGTGCGTTAAGCTGTTCCTGAATAGCGTTTAGTTCCGCTTCCAACTTCTCAACAACAGCGGTAAATGCCCGCTTGACGGGGTTTTTCCGGCTCTGAATATCGTCAAGCTGTTTGCGGACGGTTTTCAACTCCGATAATGTTTCGTTCAATTGCTTTTGCATAACATCCACCGAACCGAATAACTGTGCGTACTCGTCAGCCTGCGACTGCCTGCCCGCCCGTTTCATTATGCTGAGAAATTCCGATATTGCCCGGTCGTCCATCAGCATGGTTGCCGCATTTGCCATAGATTGCTACTCCTTTCCTCACGATGTTTGCATTTCGTCCATTTTAGACGTTAAAATCCTGTAGATGCGGGTTTCTTTCGGGAACCTATCAACTGTAGGAATAATCGTATTCCCGTAAAACAACAACCCCTCACCGGCACCCGATTGGGTCACATACGAAAGCTGATACGGCGATATGCCAAGCTGTTTTGCGAGGATTTGACGGTCGCCGCCCGCTTGGTTGAGCATGACAATAAAATCCGAGTTTTCAAAGATGTTCTCAATCTCACGGGAAGCAAGCAAATCCTTGACATTCTGCGTTAATCCGCTCGGAATACCGCCCCATTTCCTAAACCTTTTCCAGATTTCGCAACTGTAAGCCGCCGTTTGTTCCTCTTTCAAAAGCAAGTGGAACTCATCGACATAGTACCATGTGGACTTTTTCTCGCCCCTGTTGACGGTGACACGATTCCACACTTGGTCTTGCAAAATGAGCATAGCGATTTTCTTTAACTGCTTGCCCATTTCCTTGATGTCAAAGCAGACAAGACGGTTGCTGAGATTGACATTTGTACGGTGGTTGAACACGTTCAAACTGCCCGAAACGTAGATTTCGAGTGCCGTCGCTAACCTCTGTGCCTCCGGCTCGGATTGCTTACGGAGCAGGTCGTATAAATCCCCTAATATCGGCATTTTCACCGTATCGGGATTAGCTAAATAATCCCGATAAACCAACCGCACACAACGGTCAATGATTGTTTTCTCGACAGGTTCAAGCCCCGTTTTCCCGCCCACAATCAACTCACACAGGGACAGAATAAAATCACTTTTCAAAGTAAGCGGGTCTTCCTCGTCCGAGTAATCGGGGTTGATGTCCATCGGATTTATGAAATGCCCCGAAGTAGGCGACAGCTTGACCACCTGACCTTTCAAGTGCCGCACAAGAGGGAAATACTCCCCCTCCGGGTCTACCACGATAATATCGTCGTTTGTAATCAGGAACACATTGACGATTTCACGCTTTGCGGCGAAGGATTTACCCGAACCGGGTGTGCCTAAGAAAAGCCCGTTTGGGTTCTTTAGGTTCTTACGGTTGACCATGATAATATTGTTGGATATAGCGTTCAAACCGTAATAAAACGCTTCCCCGGTCTGGAACAGTTCCTCGGTCGTGAACGGTACGAATATTGCCGTACTGGAAGTCGTCAGCCCACGTTTGATTTCGATTTGGTTCACACCAATCGGCAGGGAGGACATCAAGCCTTGTTCCTGTTGATAATCAAGACGTTTGAGAGCGCAATTATGTTTTTGTGCAATCCCCGCCGCTGTGAAAACATTGTTTTCAAGCTCTTTCTTGGTTTTCGCCGTGTTCATCACAAGAACGGTGGCCAAAAACATACGCTCGTTGCGGGATTGCAAATCGTTCAAAAGCGATTGCGCTTCCTTGCCCATCGTAGCCAAATCGGGCGGCATAATGTCCATATCATAGCCCGAACGCACGGCTTTTTTCTGTTCCTCAATCTTCATTTTATCAAGGTCGGTCAGCTTGCGTTTGACGGTTTTAATCGCCTGTGCCTGCGCGATACTTTGAATGTGAATACTCACCACGGCGGCACTGTTCATGTCAAGGAAATCAGCTAAACAGCGGTCGGATAACTCGGAACAAGTCATCTGCATAAAACTCACCGCACCGATTTTATCTCCCATTTTGAAAGTCTTTCCGTCGCTGAACTCGAACGAAGTCGGCGCGATAAAATCCTTTGAAGACATTCCGGTTTTGGCTAAATCCTCCCACTTCATGTTCAGCTTTTCCTTGCCGTCGGGATGCAGAACACCGTGCAGAATTTCCAACCGCTCTAACCCGTTCAACGCAAAGGCTTTTACGCCTAACGACTTGAAATTCGACAGTATATCGGTTTCGATGCGTTCTAACCGCAGTTTCGCATCTTTGAGGTTGTCGGCTTCAATCCCGAATGTGACGTATTTGACCTTTTTGAGTCCGTTGTTTCCTTTGGCAAGCTGGGATTTCAGCACCTCGGAAAACTCACGGCGGTCGGGGTCAAATCCGTCGTTGCGGTCGGCGATGACAATGGATTTTTCTATGTCTTTTTTGTTGGCTTGTCTGTTGATAAAGGAAAACTGCACCGACACCGAACTGTCAAAGAAGTTGAGGAAAGAACACCAACCCTCGAAAATCGCCGTCTTAACGTCGTTTTGTGCCAATTGATAATTCACGTCAAGGAACACGACAGATTTTGTGTACAGCCGCTCGTTCACCCTGCACAAGCCGTCACGGTGCATTTCCCGGTATGGAATAGACTGCTGCGCTGTCTTGGGAGCATCCGCTCTGCCGTATATTTTTTTCATCAGCGATGCGCCAAAGCCCGATTTTTTCGATTGCGGCGGCGGTTTTCTGCCTGTAGATTTACTGTTTGCGGTTTTTCGCTTGGCAGGCGGTCTTACGTCTTTTCGCGGTTGATTTCTTTGGGGCTGATTCTTTGATTTTTGCAAAAATATCTCCCTCCTTCTGAATGGATTCATAAAAGTTTTCCGTCCTATACGGCCTTTTCCCCGGCCATAAAAACTTGACCCTCAGCATATTTGCAATGACCTTTTCGGCAGGCTGACCGTCCCGTTCGTACATAGCGACGAAGAAAAACGGGAACATCAACAGCATCATCAGCAAAACAGAAACGCTGTTACCGACTGCTCCCCGTGTCAGAAAATATACCGGAATCCCGATTACTGCGGCAATCCCGAAACAAATCAACTGGCGTTTGGTCAAGTTCAAGGCAATTTTACTTTTGATTTTGCTGAGGTCTTTGGGAATTGTTACATAAGCCAATTTTCCACCCTCCTATTCAAGTGTCGAGCCGTGGGATTTTGCGGCGAACTCCTTTGCCGGAGCGACGTGCTGGGCGGCACGTTCCTTGCCTTCCTGCAAGCGGTCGTCGATGGTTTTCTTGCGGTCGCCTCTTTCGGCGGTATATTTACGCAGAACCTCTTTGCTGATTTCCTTACGCAAATCGCCCGAAAGCGGGAACGCTATGTCGTGAAATTCACCGTTTTTATCCTGCGACTGCGGCATGGAAACGAAGTTACCTTTGTTACTGCTGACCACGCGAATCCCGCGAATTGCCACGGCTTCATCAAGCCCGATGCTCGCAAACGCCACGGTGTCGCCTTTCGGTTCGGAAATCGGGAACACCTTAACGTCAAGTTTAATTTCCGAGACATCTCTGCTGTTGGTTTCGACTGCGGTTTCGGGTTTGGCATAACCTCGCTGTTCATGGGCGAGGTTTGATTGCACTTCGTATACGTCCAACACAGCGGCGTTGATTTCTTTCCGCAAATCGCCGTCAATCGGGAAAGCGACATCGTGATAAATCCCCGTTTTGTCCTGCGACTGCGGCATTGACACGAATAATCCTTTTTCGCCGTCCACCACGCGAATCCCGCGTATGGCGGCTAAATCGTCTACTCCCACGCTTGCGAACGCCATTGTACTGCCTTTCGGCTCGTCAATCGGGAATACCTTTACATCTAATTTTGACATGGGTTTCAAGTCCTTTCTTCTTTCTTATTGGTTTTAGGTTTATTGTTATTAAACACGTCATGTGCCTTGACACGTTCTTTGCCCGCTTCTAATTTTTCCTCAATGGTGAGTTTTTTCTTGGAAGCAGTTTGCTCCGGCTTTTCCGGTGGGTTGCGGTTCTGATTTGTGTCAACAGGTGCGTCAATGTCGCTCATCAGCGGATAATCTTGGAGCAAATCATCGCTGTTCCCGTAGAGATATTCAAGCGTATCGCCCATATCTTTGAGGTCGATATTACGCTCACGCCACTCGGTAGCGACAACCTCCAGCGGATTTTGAAATTGCAGATAAAACTCCAACTCATGCTCGTCAAAATCGTGCCATGCCGTCATGTAACTGTACGCATCCGACACGGCATGAATTTTGCCCGACATATCAATAATTTCACTTTTGCCGAACCCCTCCAACGAGTTGAGATAGTCGGCATAATTTTTGTTCAACCGCTCTATGAGTTGGTCGTACATTGCTTCTTTTTCGCCGGGACTGATTTCATCATCGTCTGAAAATTGTGTTGTTTCAGACACGATATGTTCCGATGGTTCATGCTCTGTTTCCGGTTCAATAAGCCTTTCTAAAAAGCCGTCAACACAATCACGAACCATATCCATATATGAAACGTCGGTATCCATCCACTCGCGGTAAAGCCGCTCAAGCGGTTGGTCAATTTCAAGCAACGCACGGGCTTGCGTTTCGCTGAAAGTATCTTCCTCAAAGCAAGTCAATATGTCGCTCTTGAACACCTTTTCATAAGCCGCATCAAGGATTTTTCCGGGCGGCAGTTGTTTCAGACCGTCAAGAAATAGCTCGTATTCCGTTGACAGCTTTTCGTAAAGTTGGTCGTATAAATTCAAATCACATCTTCCTTTCTCCAAAAAGTATCGGTACGCGGCTGTCGCCTTTGATTAGCGTGATAAAATCCCGTGCTAATTCAGGTTCAAACTGCGTACCGATTTGACTTTCGATGTATTCCAACGTCTCATTCGGCGGCCATGCGGGTTTGTAGACACGCCTGCAAACTAACGCCACAAACACATCAACAATAGACACAATCGGCACATAAACGGGCAGGTCGCTGTAACTCACGCCCCAATATCCGCTGCCGTCATATCTTTCGTGATGCAGTTGGGCGGTTTCACGCACCATAACGCCCAAATCGCCCTGTACGCTTCGGAGTATTTCGGCTCCGAGCGTTGTGTGGGTTTTCATAATCTCAAATTCCTGCACGGTCAGCTTACCGGGTTTATTAAGGATTTCCACCGGGATTTTCTGCTTGCCGACATCGTGCAAAGCGGCACAAATTCGGATTTGTCTTGCCGCAGATGTGGGTATGCCACGTTCAAGGGCGAACCATTCTGACAGCCGCGCCACTATTCTGTTTTCGTGTTCACCGTCCATAACTTTTGCTTCTCTCGGCGGAACGCGACGTGAAATTAACTTGTTTGAGATTACTGTTATCAAGCGTATATTTCCCGATGTTATAATCACGCTCGACAAGCGCTTTCGCATCGCCTGCGTTTTCCGCTTCGATTTCAACCTCCATCTGCAAGGTTTCGATTATATTTACTTTGTAGATTTTCAATTCTTACCCTCCTTCGATTCATAAAATAATATCCGATTCCACTTCATTTCCCCATGCCGACCAACCGTCGATTTTCTTGCGGGCAAAGAGTTCCACGCGAGGTAAATCCCCCATAAGCTCGACAATCCGTTCCCTTGTTTCGGCGGGTTTTTCGCTGTGCCGTCCAATCGGCGCGTCGATGATTTGCCGAACGGATTTGGATACCCGTTTGGGATTGCCCTTTGTTGCGAGTAGGCAGATTTCCGCGTTACTTCTCGTCCAATGACCTAAACCGACAAAGTAGCCGGGGGATTTTTTATTCCGCTTCACAAAAGTAAAAGCAACGGTTTTGTAAGTAAATCCCCACGCCTTAATCACCTCGAACGCTTCCGGCAAATTCGGGAACGTAGCCCATAAAAATAACGCGCTGTCTTTCGCCGCAATATCGGCGACAGGCAACGCGCAAATGTCTTTCAGAGCCATTGTCGGATAGTGGTTTTCCGCACTTCGCCCTAACCCTTTTTTGCTCCACACACGGTACGCCCATGCGGGGTCGGCGAGGACGATATTGAATTTGTCCTGCATATATCACACTCCATGTCATTAAATTTATCCGTGTGCCGTGAATATCGACTTGCTGAGATTTCCTGTACGCATGAGAGCCACCACGAGCAGCACCGTGTAACCGATACAACTCCAAATCGCCGAGTGGATATTCCCTGTGAATGTGATGGTTTGTATCAGCACGGCATAAATTCCCACGCACACCATAATCAAAAAGCCTTGAAACCCCAACGCGAACAGCGACTTTAGGTAATTGTTTCCGATACTGCCCCATTCGCGGTTGACCATCGTGGCAAGGGGAATCGGGGCGAGTGAGGTTACAAGATAAATCTCAATCATACGCCCATAAATGATGATGAATATGCAAATCGTCAATGCCCATATCGTCAGGTTGACGAACGCCGATTCAAAGTAAAGTCCGAGCAGTTCGCCTGTTCCCATCGCTTCAAGCTGCACCCGCATATCCGCCATTGCCGACGATATATCAATCGCCGTGTTGCCGCTAATCACCGATGCGCTGCGGTTGACGACGTGCTGCGACATATCGAACACCGCCATGACGATGTTGAACGTGTTGGTGAGAATGAAAATAGCCACGAATGATTTGAAAAACCACTTAAAGAAGATGAAAGTGTCCATTTCGTGCATATTATTTTTCTCGATAACCATCTGAATCAACTCGTAACACAGCACAAATGTCAGTATCATTCCCGCAATCGGAATGACCACCGTTTCGGACAGGGTTCTCACCATGTTAAAGATGTTGCCGTTCCAGCCCTGCGGTGTCTGCCCGACTTGTCCCGCGATTTCACCGACTTTTTGATTGACTTCGTTGAATAAGCCGGTGAAATTCGCGATAATTCCGTCAATTAAAATCTCCCTGAACCAATCAAAAAGACCAAACAATTTCACCCCACCCCTTTCTGTCCCCTGTAAGGCAAAAACTCGTTTTACCACTCACACAAGAACTTATTTTCAAGTTTTTTCCTTTCCAAGCCATAAAATTACCCGATTGGCAGTTAAGCCGACCGGGTAATATTAGGCTTTATTGTGTATTTTCGCAGGTTAGGCGAACAGGGTAGACAGCATGGGTACGAGCAAAATCCCGACCAAAATTATGCCGGCACCGCTCATCAATTGCTTGATTCCCTGCGACTTTGCGCCGGGGTTGTCGTTGCCGTAACCCTCCAAAAGGTTGATGACACCCCACACGGCAAGACCGCCGCCAATGGCGATTACAAGCGTCCTCAAGACGTTAATGCTTTCGTTGATAAAAGCCATGAAAAACTCCTCCTTCTAAATTTATTCAAACCGAATACAAAGGCAAATTGCCTCACATTCGCTGTCTGACAGGGTTTCTTGACAGTCATAATAGACGTGGTAGTAAAAATCAAGATGCGCTATTTCTTCGGGATAATTGTTGTCTGCCAACCACTTTTGAACCGCTTCGACGACGGTATTGTCGTATCTCGCAATCACGCCAATCAGCCCGTAAGGTACAATCATTGCGTGACGGGCGGTATTTTCGAGCTTGGAAATAATCGCGGAAACAGCGTGTCCGTGAGGTCTGCCTGTTTCGGAATAAATCCCAAGCCTGCGGGCAATTTCCGTCACGGTGTAATAGCCGTCGTAATCGGTTTCGTGAAACGGCAGAACTTCAACTCCGAGAGGTTCATACACCCCACGCAGAAAACCCATCACACGATTCGGCTCCGCACAGCAGTAAGACATTCCGTTCAGCACGTTACGCACAGCGGAATTAAATTCGCCCAATCGGGGTTTGGACTGCGACTTGATTTCGGCGGCTCGTTCGGCGGCTTCCATTTCCCTGAATTTGATTGCGTAAGCGCAGGTGAACAAAACTCCTTTTTCGCCGGTGAGTTTATGTGCGATTAGGTCACAACCAAGTCTGCTAATAAGGTAGCATGGCAGGCTTCGCCCGGTGCTGTCGAGATACGAATTTTCAATGAAAAAATCACTGAACGCAATTTTGCGTTGAGTGGATTTCATCATATATCTGCCGTATTTTTGAATGTCGCGCAGCAAATCACAATGCCGTTTCCCAACAACCTCCGCTACCTCGCGGCTGTCGATATAGCCGTTGCCGTCTTTCTTGATGATTGTTAAATCATACACTTTGTTTTCCTCCATTCAGATTTTGTAATAATAAAAAACCGCCCATTCCCAATCGGAACGAGCAGCTTTTTTCAAAAAAATTGTCAACTGTCAACTGTCAATTGACAATTGCCTACACCGGCTCTAAGTCCTCGGCAAAATCGTCAAAGGCTTCGTCCGGCATTTCATCTAACGGGGTGCAATCCATAAGCTCAAACGGCTCGTCGTCTTGCAATCTCAATTCCCGTTTGATGTATTTCGCGGCGTTAAAGGCATATTTCGGGTTGGAATCGGACAAATAGCGGTAGTTTTTATGTTTCGTAATGTCGTATTTGTCCGAAAAAAACGGTCTAACCCCGCGTAACTGCAAGATACACTTGCTCCCGTCCATGACCGCCAGTTCGTCCAAAGTCATCAATTCCTTGCCGAGTTTCTGCTGATTTTGGCTGTACGACGGCTGATTTCCCCGGCTTGTGTTGTTGGTGAGCATATAGATGGTTTCCTTGCCGAGCGATTCGGTCAAGTCTTTGAGTGTCGTCTTTTCCGAACCGCCGAGGAATAATCGGCAGTCCATGTTGCCCGTAATGGTTTCGGCGTTGTCCTTGTATAAATCCCGCAACTGGCTCTGTGCCTGTAAAATAACACACGCAGAAATCTCACGGCTTCGGATAGTGGCGATGAGTTTTTCAAACTTGGGAATTTTTCCGATGTTGCTGAACTCATCGAGCAAAAACCGCACATGAACAGGCAATCTGCCTCCATACTCCATGTCAGCTTTGTCGCACAAAAGGTTGAATAACTGGCTGTACATCAATGCGGCGATGAAGTTAAAAGTATCGTCGGTATCGCTGATAATAATGAATAGCGCAGTCTTTCTGTCGCCGATTGTGTCAAGCTCCATTTCGTCCACATTCATCAAATCCCGAACCTCGGCAATGTCGAAAACCGCAAGCCTCGCGCCACATGAAATGAGTATACTTTTAGCTGTTTTGCCCGCCGCCAATTTGTATTTTTGATACTGCCGCACGGCGAAATGATTGGGTTGCTCTTTCCCCAAGTCCAAAAAGATATAGTCCACCGAATTGCAAAAAGTTTCGTCGTCCTCACGAACTTCCATTGAATTTATCATTCCGACAAGGGTGTTCATGTTCTTTTCGTGAGGTTCGCCCTCAAAATGAATATACCCAATCAAGGCACAGTAGAGCAGGATTTCAGCCTTTTCCCAAAACGGGTCGCCGCCCTTTTGCTCGCCGCGTGTGTTCTCGATTAGTGCCGTCACCAACTTCAAAATATCCTTTTCAGAACGGATATACGCGAACGGATTGTACCGCATACTTTTGGAAAAGTCGATGGTGTTCAAAACCTTGATTTCGTAAGGTTCATACACGATTTTTCCACTTTTGTCCCGGACAGTTTCGGTTACGACATTGCCGTGCTTGTCTTTGAGAGGTTTACCGTCTTTATCAAGTTTGGTTTTGGTCTTGGGAGTACCTCGCCGGAGCAGCCTGCCTACTTCAGTGAGGATGCTTCCCTTCGGGTCAATTTGTCAAGGACGATTTTTAACCTCACGCAGAATTTACAATTTGTTCACATTTGAGAGCCGCGAACTCTCCAATTATCCAATATTCCACTTGACATCATTGGAGAGTTGGAGTATAATAAGGGCATCACAATATACGAGGTGTCTTTATGCTTGAAACAACAAAAATCGAGTTCAAACGCGAATATAACGATAAAGTGAATAAAATTTTGCTGTCATTCCTCAATACAGAGGGTGGAAAGCTGTACATCGGAATCGAAAACGACGGCGCAGTATATGGTGTAGACGATGTTGACGGGCTTATGCTCAAAACAATAAACAGCTTGCGTGATTCGGTCTCGCCCGACCCGAGCGGCTATATTTCGATTGTGCCTACTGAACGCAACGGTAAAACGATAATCGAAGTTACGGTTGAGCGCGGTGCAATGCGGCCTTATTGCTTCAAGGCATATGGTCTTGTGCCGCAGGGCGTTTATGTTCGCATGGGTAGTGAATCCGTTTCGGCTTCGCGCGAACACATTAGGCAGTTAATTCGCGAAAATGACAGCGAAAAATTTATTGAATCGCTTTCATTGGAACAAAACTTAACCTTTGATTATGCCGCAAAAGTCTTTGAGGATAAAAAAGTGCAGTTTGGCGATACGCAGCGTCAAACCCTCGGTTTGCTCCGCGCTGACGGGCGATATTCTAATCTTGCGTTGCTTCTATCCGACCAATGCCCTTATTCAATAAAAGCCGCAATTTTTCAAGGCACTACAAAGGCGCAATTCAAAGACCGCAAGGAGTTCACCGGTTCCACTTTTAAGCAAATTGATGAAGTTTTGGCGTATTTGAATGTATACAACAAAGTCGCGTCTACATTCGAGGGCGTGTATCGCGTAGACCATCCCGATTATCCCGAAGTCGTTTTGCGCGAAGCTGTAATAAATGCCGTAATTCACCGCGATTATTATATTGAGGGGGCAATCCTTGTCAGTATGTTTGACAATAGGCTTGAAATCATGTCGCTTGGCGGCGTATTACCTGGTGTGACGAAAGAAATTATGCTTTCCGGCGTGTCTGTGCCTCGCAACGAAAAGCTCGCGGCGGTTTTCCACCGCTTAAAATTGATTGAGGCTTACGGGACGGGTATACCGCGTATTTTTGAAGCGTATGCCCAAAACGGCATAGAGCCTGATATTCCGATAACGAATAGCGCGTTTCTTATCAGCTTGCCGAATTTAAGTGTCGTTGAAAAAGCCGACAAATCCACGCCTAAAGTTAGAGTCAACAGGAATGAAAAGCGGATATTGGATGAATTTGCGGGACGGTCTTTTACAAAACAAAACGCCGCAGACCTACTTGAACTGTCGGTCAGCGGCGCGTATAAATTACTTGCGCGTATGGTGGAACGCGAATTGTTGTCTTGTAAACGAAATGGGCGGGAGATGGTTTATGTTGTCGCGGAGCGTAGGTAATGCCGCCAAATGTCAAACGATATATCCTTCAACATCAAGCACTGCAATACCACTTATACCCGCTTGTTTCAAAATATCTATAGAATCCCACAACTTGCTCTTTTCTACAAGAAGCTGAATGAGCATCTCTCCTGTAATCGAACTTGTCGATTCAAGTGTTACACGACCGCAATCTGCTAAAATCTTGCTAATTCTATTGCCCTCAACGGCAGGGAAAGAGAAAGACAAGTATTTGAACTTTTTTGCCTTGATACAGCTTTCAAATCGCTGTATTAGCTTTTCAATTTTTGGTTTCTTATTGCTATTCATCGCCTTATCGTTCCCGACAAGAACCGACTGGTAAATCTGAATTGTGTGTAGTGGTTTAAGTTGATTTTGGCGTAAGGAATTGCCGGTTGAAACCAAGTCTACTATTGCGTCTGCATACCCAATAATAGGTGCAATTTCCACCGCCCCCGATAGCTCAACGATTTCCACATTTTGAACACCCATATCATTGAAGAATTTCTCTGTTGTAACGCGGTATGACGTAGCTACCTTTCTTCCGCATAAATCCTTTGCTGTCTTTATGTCTGAACTAACCGGAACAGCCAATGCCAAAGAACACTTGGCAAAACCAAGGTCAAGCAAACGCAAACAATCGCATTGAGATTCGATTAGAACATTCTCGCCAATGACACCAATATCTGCTGCCCCCGAAGCTACCAAGCCGGGGATGTCATCATCTCTAACAAACAATAACTCTAAAGGATAGTTTTCACATTTTCCAAAAAACTTCCCTTTATCGGCAACAACGTCTATGCCGGAACGCTCAAGGAGTTTGATAGTTTCGTCCGTAAGGCGTCCGCTTTTCTGTACAGCAAATTTAACAAACTCGGCATCAAGTTTTTCCTCCGAGGCCGTTTTGTATTTTTCGGTATATGTTATGTCAGCAAGGTTTTTTTGTCCATACAAATATTCGATGTCATCGCATTGGACTTGCTCTTTATTCTTTCTCGCCAATGTCCTCCAACGGTAATACGCCCATTCCTTATCGCCATAAGAAAAGTGCCACCACTCACCCTCGTATGGGGCAAAATCTTCATTGCCCATAAGTTCACGAAGCATTTTTCTGTTTTTTGTTGCTTCTGTTCGTCTTGCTTCGCGTCCGTGTTTTCGTTCAATAGCAATCGCATTATAATAAATACGACGTGTGCTGAAATCTAAAATTTCAGTTCCGAAGTCCAAATATTTTCCTTCAACAAAATCATAAACCGTTACATCAACCGCACCACCGGTAGGATGTCCGGCAACTTCCGGGACAGCATAATAGCGATGCACAGCTTCTCGCAACTCGTTTTTATCCGTGTATTTAGGCTTTAATTCTGCGTACTTGCGATTAAATGCGGTTTGCTGTATATTCAAACTTCTGTAACCGTAAACAACCACCAATTGCCAATTGCGATTCTTGGCTTTAAGGGCTTTGTCCACGTTGCAGAGCTTCTTGTATACCGTTTCCCTCACAATTACATTCGGCGATTCGCTTTCCATATCATTCCATGTGCTTTCGTATTTTCCTATGACGCCAGTACCTACAACAGGAATCGCCGTGAAAGGTTCTTTGTCCGTAGACGTATTTAGCACAACAACGCGGGTAAGTTCTGTATAGGTGACAAAACTACGCTCCAAGCGGGCGTAATCCTCATCAAGGAGAATGTCTATTTGTTTTTTGGTAGAAATGGGATTTTCCATAGAGCAGACCTCCTTGATAGTATTTTTTACAATTCAGTTAATTAGCCTCGAATAAGAAATACACGAGTATCGTCTTCGGGTTTGTGGTCTGGATTGTCGTAGTCGCCGTCAACAACAATATGTTCTGAACCGGGTATACAAACGAACCCAAACCGCTCGTGCATTTTCAAAGAATCGTTGTTGTCTTTATGTGTTCTTGCCAGGATTTTTATGTATCCACTCGGCATGAGGCGCAACACTTCATCCCAAAGTCTGCGAGCATGGCCTTTACCTCTCAATCTTTTGGGTACACCGATTTCCGAATGATACCAATATGATGCGATAACGTTGACATCAATCTGATGGTTTGTAAATTCTAAGGCATCTTTCAAAACCCCATGATTCTGTAATGGTAGACCTGCAACAAAAGCATCAACCCGACCATTGCTTTCTCTTAGACACAAAAATACACCGTGAGACATCATTGCGTAAAAATCTTCCTTGACCCTTTCAAGCGAAAATCTTTGAAAATATGGCTCGTCAGAAAAACAATCGGAATACACCTCGAAGAACCCGTGATAAAAAACATCGTCAAGCTCTTCAGGCGTTCTTATTCTTTGGATAGTATGGTTTGACTGATAGTTCATGCTCCCAGCCTCCGTGTTATAATTTCTCCGTCGGTTATCACAACACCGTCTATATAAGAAACGGTGATTGTTTTATCCCCTTCGACCTCTACGGCAGCAATGATGGGGTGTTTCGATGGCTGAATAACTGTCATTTTGGTACTGTTTTTGTTCAAAAAGGCAAACGCCATCGCAACTGCTATACTTCCGCTTCCGCAAGCCGTTTCATAATACATTGAAGACTCCACGCCCGTAACAAGGACACAAGGATGCATCAATAATCCGTTTGGAGTTTCTTCCAAAAACATAACGCCGCAGGCAGGGTTGTGTGCAAGGGAGTATTTATCCATGAGTCCTTTAGCAATCAGTTTAAGTTCATCGCAAAACGAGTCCGCCATTCGTGCTACTGACAAATACTGCTCTGATTTATCCGCAGGCACAATCAAATGAACAATTCCCTCCAAAGGAACCAAGAAAAAACCGTCATCGGTAGAAGACACGGAACTCAACTCTGACCCGACAGGCATTGTAGCCCAAGCCGTACCTGCTCTGTTTACCCCCGCTTTTAACGGTCGAGATACACCAGAAACATGGATGTCTATTTCACCTATGGTGTTCCTTAAAAAGAAACTTGCGGCACATCGTGTAGCGTTACCGCAAAACTCCCCGCCAGCCATTTCCAAGTAATACTCCCCATCTTTCTCGCCAAGAAAACCAACCTGTTCGACCACTTCGTATCTGGTGCGAATTTCGTAGTCGATTTTTCGCCTCATTGGCTTGTCAAAATCAAGCCCAAAAACTAAAGCGGTGTCGTTACCGCCTGGACTGAATATCTGAAACTGGTATTGCTGCATATAACTACACCACCTTCTTTATAATCAAAGCATCTCCCGGATGCGCGAAGTCAACGATGAAAACGCAATATTTTCTTTTGTAAAGGATTCACCATCCTTATACTGAAGTACCGCAGTTTGTGTTGCTTCCTCCTCGTCGCCAACTACAACAGTAAATCTTGAGTTTTTCCTGTTTACATACTGGAATTTTTGTTTGACTTTCAAATCTTCCAGTAGTATATCTACCGCAAAGCCGTCCTCTCTCAAAGCCCTTGCCAATTTCATGGACACAGATGAATTGTTTTCGGTGAGCGGAACAACAATGATGTCGGCTGACGTCTTTTTTGAACAGGAAATCAATCCGATTTCTCTTAATTTAGAGAATAGCCTCGTGAGACCAATCGAAATCCCCACACCGGGTAATTTTTGCTCTGTGTATAAAGAAGCGAGATTGTCGAATCGTCCGCCAGAGCAAATTGAACCCAGTTCGGGATAGTCATTAAAGCGAGTCTCGTAAACCGTACCTGTGTAGTAATCGAGACCGCGAGCAATTGACAAATCAATCATAAAATACGATTCATCGACACCGCTTTCGGCCATAATCTTCGTCACTATTTCAAGCTCACTAACACCTTCATCGAACAACGGGTCATTTACTCCGAGGGTTTTCAGCGCACACAAAACATCGGCGACACAACCTTTTATTGAAATAAACGAAATCGTTTTATCAATGAGGTCGCGCCCCAAACCTATAGAAATCAACGCCGAAACAAAATCGTCTTGGCTCTCAAATTTTTCAACCTTATCAATTGTCCTTAGAATATCAGCCGCTTTATCCACCATCCCGAATGATTGCAACAAACCGTTCAGCACTTTGCGGTTGTTAATACGAATGGTAAAAGCACCAAAATTTAATTTCTTAAACAATTGGTAGATGATGCTGGGTATTTCCGCATCATATTTAACGCTGAGGACATCCTTGCCTATAACATCAATATCGCATTGATAAAACTCACGAAAACGACCTTTTTGAGGGCGCTCTCCGCGATAGACCCTTGAAATGTGATAGCGTCGGAAAGGGAAAGAAATATCGTTAAAATGGTCAGCCACATACCTCGCCAACGGAACAGTCAAATCAAACCTCAACGCCATAGAGAGAAGGTCGTCTTTGCCCTTGTTTACAAAATAAATTTGCTTTTCCGTTTCGCTGCCCGCTTTTGCAAACAGGGCTTCGCTTCGCTCAATAATGGGCGTGTCAAGTGGGGCGAAACCAAAGCTACGGTATGTCTCTTCGATTATTGATTTTATTCTGTCAAACTCAAGCTGCTCTTCGGGAAGCAATTCCATAAATCCTGGCAGCACCGATGTTATTACTGATTTTTCGCTCACGTATTTTCCCTCCATTGCTATTAAAAATGGGGTATCCGACGGGACTTGAACCCGCGGTCTCCTGAGTCACAGTCAGGCGCTTTAGCCAACTAAGCTACGGATACCATGTCTAACCATAAAGCTGGGCGGACACCCAAAGCGATGCATCTCTCATCGTCATGACCGTATTCGGGAATAGAGCAAGCCCCATAAAGGTTTATTCTGCCTTCGGAATCGACAAACGCAGCGTTGGTGCCAAACCCTCCGGGCGAACGCAACCACCAATCAGACGCTGAACCCAAATTGTCTCGCGCTATTCGGACTTCACTATATTGGTCATCAATTGGGCTTCGGTCTTCAATATTTTTGCTCTTCAGTTGTCCGCTTTCGCCGAAATAATGGATAACCTCTTCAATGCTCAACAAAAATACTTTGTCGCTTGTGTCAACACCACCACTTGTGCCAAAACGTAGATTGATGTCGTTTTTTATCGTCACATCTTTAATGCGAAATTTCTCTTCCATTCCAAATGAGTTATAAAAATTACCATTTAACAGCTTACGCAAACTACTGGTTTCCCACGTAATGAAACCATGCTCGTTATGGTAATGTCGTTCCCCAAGCGTACGTTCGCTGAGTACAAGCGCTTTGTTGTCTTGGATGTCCAACACGCGCCACTCACAATCCCCAAAGCGAATCTTATCCCCTACTGCACAAGAAATTTTTACGTTTTCCAAGACAACTCATCCTTTCTCATGTTTATAAAAAAGCTCCGTACATAACTCTCGCAAATATGCTTGTCCAGGGTCATGCAAGAAGCCTGATATTCAATGGGGTATCCAACGGGACTTGAACCCGCGGTCTCCTGAGTCACAGTCAGGCGCTTTAGCCAACTAAGCTATGGATACCATATGGGGCGAAATACGGGGCTCGAACCCGCGACCTTCGGAACCACAACCCGACGCTCTAACCAACTGAGCTAATTTCGCCACGAATGTAAAAACTTGTTATTTATTACGCTCCCTGTTCTTCGGGTCGAGAGAAATACCCCATATTCCCAGCAGCCTTTTTACAAAGGTGTACCTTTATAGAGTCTAACTCTGAGTCAACTGCTTTCACCACGAAAGCAGTAACATTCCTATTGTAACACCGTTTTCCAAGAAAGTCAAGAAAAATTTTTGAGTGTGTTATTAATTTATGATAATTTCAGTATAGCTAATTAATTTATTAAAATTTCAGACCTTTGGGAAAACTTGAGGTATGAGATATATGTTAAATAATAGGGAAAAAACAAAATTGAATATTATAAAAGAATGTTCAAAGGGAAACATCACAGCTAAAGATGCGGCACAGCGATTAAAAATCACACCAAGGCAGGTGGAGAATTTGAAAAAGAAATTGCGGGAAGGCGTTTCTTTGCTCCATGGTAACTGCGGTCGTTGTAGTGCAAAAACATTAAGTTGTGAATTAAAAGAAAAAATTATCAAGCGATATGAGCAATTACAAGAAACAAAAGTAAATTTCACGCATTTTCATGAGATAATAGGAAATGAAAATATCATTGTAAGTTATAGCGCTATGAGAAAAGTTTTGATTGAAAATGGATTTGAAAGTCCTAAAAAAAGACGTAAAAAGAAAACAATTCATAAAACTCGTGAACGCAGAAATAAATTTGGTGAATTATTACAAACCGATGCTACACCGTATGATTGGTTTATGAACGGTGAAAAGAATGCTCTCCATGCGTTCATTGATGATGCTACCGGTAAGCTAACAGGATTGCATATATCACCTAATGAATGTATGGACGGTTATTTGCAAATAATGCGACAAACACTGATAGAACACGGTACACCCGAAACAATATATGCGGATGGACTTTCCATTTTTTTTAGTAAATTAAAGGAAGAAAATTTATCTATTGAAGAGGAATTATCTGGTATTCGTATTCGAAAAACACAATTTGGAAATATTTGTGATGAACTCGGAATCCAACTTATTCATGCACGTTCCAGTCAAGCAAAAGGACGTGTTGAGAGATTATGGGAAACTTTACAAAGTCGATTACCGGTTGAGTTTGCAATGAACAACATTTCAACTATTGATGAAGCAAATGAATATCTTAAAAATGTTTATATTGACAAGTTTAATGAAAAATTTGGAGTAAATAATGATGCAAAATCTTGTTTTGTGAAGTTGCCTAAAAATATCAAATTAGACTTACTCCTTTGTTGCAAAACTAAAAGAAAACTTGATAAAGGCGGTTGTTTCAGTCTTAAAAACACTGTCTTTCAAGTTTTGGATAATATTTCAAATTGTGATATTGATGTTCTTATCAGTAAAAACTTGGGGGTTGTTGTCTATCACTTAGACAAAATATACCAAGTCAAGCCAATTGGAGCAAAGAAAAAGAGCACCAATCCCACTGATTCAATGGAAATGATACTCTCTCGCTTTGTGAACTTTTTCTGCTTGAAAAATGAACACGTCGCATAATTATTCGTCGGTGAGGTTAGTATTCCCCTTGTTTTTATTTATTATTCAGAGGTCGGGGCGTGGGGCAGCGCCCCACATTGAAATTTTAATGAATTAGCAAAACTTTCCACACTGAAATTTTAATAAACTATTGACAGAAAAATTTTTGAGTGGCAGGTGATTTTTATAACGAGTAAATTCTCAAAGTAAATTCCACAGTGGACGCGGAAGTGGAATTTACCAAGAGAAGAGAAATTTGGTAGAATTAAGTCTGAGAAATTTTACTCAGACAGGAGACTAT
>Ga0099364_10003055_pt1 | contig 26318 bp, 21 predicted proteins | sample TergutTh196P3_FD_73070 | JGI IMG/M metagenome (GOLD analysis project Ga0099364, IMG submission 73070) | Microcerotermes parvus P3 segment gut microbial communities from Pointe-Noire, Republic of the Congo - Th196 P3 | ecosystem: Host-associated > Arthropoda: Insects > Digestive system > Gut ...
CATTCTACAATATCGGAATTGCACAGAGAGCACATCTCTGATAACCTTTTGCCTATAAGCAATGAAATCCAGAGATTGGTGTCAATGATTATCCTGCACTTTTCCATAACGAACCGCTCTGACCTCTTCCATGATTTCATCGTCCGACAAATCAATATTTTCAGGACTGTTTTTCATAACCTCATCCCAAAGATTCTGTTTGTTTTTAAACTGCCAGCCCATTTTGCCGGCAAAAAGTTGAAAGAACATCATATCCGATTGTGGAATGTCAACAAAAATCCTTTCCATGCTTTTATTGAGATTTATCGACTTTTCTCTTACTTTGGTAGCCATATCTTTACATTTTAAAGTTACGCCGCAAAGTTACCATTTTTATTCGAGAACTCGAATAGATTTTGATATCCGAGGAAAAATATTATCCCCTGTTCAGACAAGGTTTGAGGAAAATGGGTGAAAGCGCGTGTTCACTTGATGAAAAGGCGTTTTAAATAAGTAAGCCGTTTAGCATATATGGCAAAAATGTATTTACTTTGTACCCGAATTTAGAAGCGCCCGAAAACGAAGCATATAAACTTATTATACACAAGCGATAATGAAAAAAGGTTCAATTAATCAATTAATCATCATTCATAATTGTTTTCGTATGAAACGGTTTGTTTTTTTACTGTGGCTGTTTGTGGGCGTTATTTTTGCAGACGCTCAAACTGTCAAAAAAGTTGAGAGTTCGGTCTCTCAACAATCAATCAACCGGTCGGCAGAGAAGTTGACCGACGCCCTGGAGCAAAGCGCTTCGGACGAGGTCGTTGCAGATGAATACAGGATGCTGGCGCAGGAACTTTCCGGCCAGAGCGATTATGTCAGGGCTGAAGATTACTTGACACGGGCGGTCGCATTATACCTCAAAACAGCAAACCGAGGCCTTACTTCGGACGTTTACAGGGAATTAGCCAAAGTGCAGGAATCGCAAAACAAACGGGAAGAAGCCATGGCGAATTACCGGAATGCAGCCCGTTATGCGCCGGATGATGTCCGTCAATCATTGAACGAAAATGACGCCAACCGATTGGGCGATATGGATTTGATGTCGCAATCGGTATATGTTCAGAAGAATATCGATTTGGCGGCAACGACGAATACCGTGACCGAACAAATCGGAGCCTACCGTCAAATGGCAGAAATACGAAGGGCGCAACAGGACAATCCGGGCGCGTTGCGTGAACTGGAAAAGGCGCTTGAAGAATCGGAGGCTTCGGGCGAAAGCAAAGACGCTTCCTTTCAAATAAGACAGGAGATTGCGCAGACGCTTGCGATGGATAATCAACACAGGGAAGCCATCGAATTGAACAAACAGTTGATAGAAGAAGCGCGTCGAACGAACAATCCAAAGACAGCAATCATTCAATTGCAGATGCTTGCAACTTCGTATTTCGATGCGGGCGAGTCGGCGGAAGGCATCGAAACGTTACAAACAGCCTATCACACTGCGCTTGAACACGGATTGACATTCGATGCGAAAAACGTATTGGAACAATTAGTTGAGCATTACCGGAAAGAACAAAAAACAGCGCAAGCGTTGGCCGCCTATTCCGATTTTGTCGGGCAACTGGAAACATTGGTCAAAAATGACAATACATTAGTCGACGAAAATTTTTTCCGTCTGCTGGAAGACAGGATTACACAATTGGAAAAAGAACGCGCATTGACCGATGAGTTGATAACAAGGAAAAACCGTTTTAATAATATGTTGATAGTTTTCATGGCGTTGATTCTGGTATCGTTAGCCGTTATTTCAAAAATACTGTACAATAACCTCTTGAAAAATAAAAAAATAGCGCTTCAGTCATTGCGGCGTGAAATGAATCCGCATTTTATTTTCAACAGTTTAAACAGCGTCAACCGCTTTATCGCCGAAAATAACGAGCGCGAAGCCAACAAATACCTGACGTCGTATTCCAAACTGATGCGCGCCGTGATGGAAAATTCAAACAGGGATTTTGTGCCGCTTAGCGCCGAGTTGGAGCAGTTACGCGGCTATTTAGACTTGGAACAACTGCGTTTCAAGGATAAATTTTCGTATTCGATTCGGGTAGATGAAACACTGGATATGGATTTTGTAATGATTCCCAATATGTTAATCCAGCCACACCTTGAAAATGCCGTGTGGCACGGATTGCGTTATAAGGAGGAGGCAGGGGGGGTGTCGCTGACCGTTTGCCGCGAAAATGGAATCATCTGCGTGACAGTCGAAGACAACGGCATTGGCATAAAGAAAAGCCGCGAACTGAAAACCGAACATCAAAAATCCCAACTCTCACGTGGACAAACCAATACGCTCGAAAGGATTGATTTGCTGAATCACCTGTATCATACAAAGATACAGATGGAAATCATTGATAAAGAAGGTGATAAAACTGGGGTGATTGTCAGATTTCGTTTTCCGTTGAAACCTCCGAAGATGACGCACGGATTGCAAATCCGCGCGAGCGAAGACGCTACGCGCGCGGATTTGCAATCCATGTGATTCCCCTGATTTAAAAAAATGAGATAGAAGATGGAAAAAATTAAAACTGTTATCGTCGAAGATGAGGTATCTGCCCGTGAGGTATTGAAAACGTACATCGCCAGGTATTGTCCGCAATTGGAACTTGTTGGAGAAGCGTCAAATTGCAACGATGCGATTCGTATATTGCACGATGTGAAACCGCAACTTGTCTTTTTAGATGTGGAAATGCCTTTCGGCAATGCGTTCGACGTATTAGAGGGTTGCCGCGACCTTTATTTTGAGACCATTTTTGCCACCGCTTTCTCCGAATATTCCCTTCGCGCCCTCAACCAAAGCGCCGCCTATTATTTACTGAAACCGATAAGTATCGAAGAATTGATACAGGCTGTCAACAAAGTGCAACAACATATCATCCATAACGAAACGTTTAACCGCAATCAGATTCTGGCAGAAAATTTTCGCGAACCGAAACCCGAACGGCAACGCATTATTTTGCCGACCTTAGAAGGCTTTGAAGTAGAGCGTTTGGATGATATCCTGCGTTTTCAGGGGAACGGCAATTTCACCGATGTCTATTTCCGCCGGAAGGCAAAACCCAAAAAGATGGTTTGCCGCCTGCTTAAATATTTTGACGAACTATTGTCATTTCCGTTTCTGCGTGTACATAAATCGCATATCATCAACATAAACGCCGTGAAGTCATACTTAAAAACTTCGGGTGGAATAATTGTCCTCGAAGACGATACCGAAATTGAAATCTCCGAGGCTTATAAGCAAACATTTTTATCTACGTTTAAGAATTGACTGAGTACATAAGTACTGCCAATCAATCCATGTCCTATTTGCCACATTTCACCGGTGGTTTCTTCGGGCGTATTGTATCCGAGTATTGCCAATGCTTTCCGGTTAATAGCGGAAAGCGTTTTTAAGATGGTATGTGAACATAATTTGTTATGCGGACTTTTTATTTGTTAAGATTTTTCCAATCGTTTGGCCTCTTCCCATATTCTATCCATCTCTTCAAGTTTCATGTCCTTTAGTGAACGGCCTTGCCTTATCGTATGTTCTTCTAAATAAGTGAAACGGCGAATAAATTTCTGGTTGGTGCGCTCTAAGGCATTGTCCGGATTTACTTTATATAAACGGGCGGCATTGATCAAGCTGAAAATAAAATCGCCAAATTCGTCTTCAATCTTGTCGGCATCCATTTGCCCGATGGCACTCTTCAACTCGGCTAATTCTTCTTCTACCTTGCCCCATACTTGTTCCTTGACCTCCCAATCAAACCCTACATTCCTTGCCTTGTCCTGAATCCGGTAGGCCTTAATCAAGGAGGGCAATGCGGCAGGAACACCATCTAACACAGTTTTGTTTCCGCCCTTTTCTTTCATTTTTTGTTGTTCCCACGTCTGCTCCACTTTCTTGCTTTCATCTATTTTCGTATCTCCAAATACGTGGGGATGACGGAAAATTAATTTTTCACAAAGGCTGTCGCACACTGATTTGATATCGTAAACGCCTTTTTCTTCGCCTATCTTTGCATAAAACACGATATGCAATAAGAGGTCGCCCAATTCCTTTCTGATTTCATCGGGTTTGTCACATAAGATGGCCTCGCTCAGTTCATACGTTTCTTCAATCGTATTCGCCCGCAGGCTTTCATTGGTCTGTTTCCTGTCCCACGGACATTTCTGACGTAATTCATCCATCACATCAAGCAATCGTCCGAAAGATTGTAGTTGTTCACTGCGGGACTTTTGGATCTTGGAACCTTGAACTTTAAACTTTGAACGTTGCATTGTCAATTATTAAATTGCATAAGTCCGTTTTCTAAAAATTGAACGTATTTGGATACATCCATATTAAAGGCATACGACGAAGACAATGGTTTCCCTTCGTTATCCAAAATAATATAAAACGGTTGCGCATTGGCTCCGAATTTATAACGTTGCAGGTAACTCCACTTATCTCCGACTGTTCTCAGATTACGCGTTCTTCCGTCCTCTTCGATCGTAATTGGCGCAGGCAGCCTTGTTTTGTCATCGACCATCAGCGTGATCAGGATAAATCGCGTCTCTATCAACTCCTTCACTTTCGGGTCTGTCCATACGGCAGTTTCCATTTTACGGCAATTGACGCATCCGAATCCTGAAAAATCCACCAACACCGGTTTGTCTACCCGTTTTGCATAAGCCATACCTGCCTCATAATCGTCATAAACAGCATGTACGCTGTTTTTATACAGGTCGAAATCCTGCGTATACAGCGGCGGCGCAAAAGCGCTGATGGCTTTCAACGGAGCACCCCACAGGCCGGGAATCATATAAATGGAAAACGCCAATGAAACAATGGCTATAAACAGGCGTGGAACAGATACATATTTTACCTCGCTGTCGTGCCTGAAACGAATTTTGCCCAACAGATACAATCCCAGCAACGCAAAGATGACAATCCACAATACTAAGAAAACCTCACGGTCGAGGATTCGCCAGCCATAAGCCAAGTCCGCAACAGAGAGAAACTTCAAAGCCAGCGCTAATTCCAAAAAGCCTAACACCACTTTAACCGAGTTGAGCCATCCTCCCGATTTCGGCATATTCTGCAACAGGTTCGGGAAAACGGCAAATAAAGCAAACGGAATGGCTAACGCCAGCGCAAAACCAAACATCCCGATGGCAGGCCCGACCGCCAACCCTTTCGATGCCGCCTCGACAAGCAACGTCCCGATAATCGGCCCCGTACACGAAAAAGAAACCAGCGCCAACGTAAATGCCATAAAGAAGATACTCAATATGCCGGATGTTGAATCGGCTTTTGTGTCCATTTTATTTGCCCACGAAACCGGTAAGACCAATTCAAAGGCGCCGAAAAATGAAACGGCAAACAATATCAGTAATAAACAGAACAGGATATTAAAAATGGCATTGGTTGACAGTTCGTTCAATGCGCTGGCGCCGAAAATTCCCGTAATCAACAACCCCATAATAAGGTATATCACAATGATTGAAAATCCGTAAATAAAAGCATCGCCGATAGCTTTTTTCTTGTTTTTATTGCGTTTCAGGAAGAAACTGACCGTCATTGGAATCATTGGCCATACGCAAGGAGTCAGCAGGGCTATCAGACCGCCCACAAAACCGGCAAAAAAGATATACAACCACGATGAGTCGCTCGCCGAAACGGTCGAATCGCCAAAGGCTTTCATTTCTTCGATCACCGGATCCCATAAGTCCGAACTATTGGTTAGCACCCCCTCCTGTTGAGGAGATGTGTCTATTCGCTGCCAGGCTAATGGGCTGAGAGATTGAGGTGTTGAGGTATCCGTTTCGTCTGATTCCTGTTCTTCACCGGTCGGTTCGTCTGTGTTGTCCGGATCACCGGCAACCACATCAGATGTCACAGCGCTGATATGCCTTCTGTCGAAAGCGAAAGCAATGCGATCGGGTGGCAGACACATTTCGTCGTTACATGCCATAAATTCCACCTCGCCCGCAATCCTGAAACGACGCGGATCGGTTACGTTTATTTTTTGTGTGAAAGCGACTGTACCGGCATACCAGCGTAACTCCATATTAAACATTTCATCATGCACTGTCGAAGGGGCTACCGACGAGACAGTGTTTCCAACTAATTCGACCCCTTGCCTTGTCTCAAAAGTAAAATTGGTTGAAATCGGTCCGCCCGGAGGAAGATTCATATCATATACATGCCATCCCGCATCGGAGGTAGCCGTAAAATGTATTTCCTTTTCAGCCGTATCCGAATCAATCAGTTGAATATCCCATTTAACCGGCCTGAGAATTTGAGCCTGAACAACAAAGGCGACTAAAAAAAACGCAGTTATAAAACTTATTCTTCTAAACATTCTTCTATATAAACCAATGATGTTATTTTATCACTTTTCAAAAATATCATCCAAATCTATCAGATAGTTATCAAAAACATGCACAGGCGCTTTGCCTTCCAGTTCGTACGTTGTGCCGACATCGTATTTTCCGTCTTCCTGCAAGAGAAAAATATGAACGGCCTTATCATTGGGATAAACAATCCAATATTCTTTCACACCGGATTCTTCGTATAACGAAAATTTTTCGGTTAAATCCTTTTTATTTGTAAAGGGCGACAACACTTCTGCAATCATATCAGGCGCGCCACAACAACCCCTTTCGTCTAATTTTGACAGGTCGCATACCACGCAAATATCAGGCTGAACAACCGTATCAATCTTGTCATAAGCCGTTTCTCCCCCTTTGGGAAAACGAACATCAAAAGGCGCAGAAAACACCTTGCATTTACCTTTGTTCTTTCTCACAAGGGACTCTAAATGCCATGTGATATTAGAACTGACCTCTGCATGTCTCATGCGTGGAGCAGGCGACATCATTTTGATAAATCCATGTATCAATTCACGTGTTTCCCCATCCAACCATGTCAAATAATCAGCGTAGGTGTAACGTTTGTTGAGGTCTAATGTAAGTTCCATAATCGTCTCTTTCTATATCGTAATTGTTACAAATCAATTAAAAGTTCAGGTTAATCCCCACCATCGCATTAAAGCCTTGCAGGGGATAACCGTAGTGAAGTTCCTGTTGCTCGAATAACAGATTATTTAATTTCAGATAGGCGCCGAAGGTCTGATTGAAATTCCAGGATGCCGTGAAATTCAGGTCGTTGATATCCTTCATCTTGATTTCCTGACTATAAAATATATCCATCTCATTTACGCCGGAAAGAAGTGTATAGCGGTCGGATCCCAGATAATATCCCAACGTCAATGCTAACGGTTTCACCGGACGTATGGTCAGGTCTGCATTTACTTCGATGGCAGGACGGCCGTAAGCCTTTGTGTCGTCATAATTCCCTGTCATTCCATCACCGGCGCTAAGCGACCATTGGTTATACACTCCTTTTAAGGAAAAATCAACCGTTTTCTTATACATATATTTTAATGAAATGCCTGCCCGAAACAAAGAAGCATCCAGTTGATATATTTGATAAAGATTTCTGAATCTGACTCCTGGGTCATAAGAATAAAAACTAAGCACATATGGATATATCTCTTTATAGGCAGGAACAAAAAACGCCTCATTTTCCGTAATCTTGTATCCTGCGAAAATATCGAACCAAAGACCCGGAACCACTCCGGTCCGAATCCCGAGCGTGGCATCCAACCAGGTACGTGAAGGCTTAGTGATGAATGAATAATCCATATAGCGATTTCGTTTGGACAGTCCATAAGCGTCATTGGACTGGATTTCGCCTCCCGCATTGACATAAAACACGGTTTTGTCGGCAATCTCCGCTTCGATCGACACATTGGGCGACAGAAAGAATTTGGCCGAATCGACGGTGGTCATCATCAGGTTCACGCCCAATTGCGCTTTCCAGGTTTCTCCTTCGATGCGATAGTATGGCGTGACGGTCGCTTCAATATAATCTTTATATCCCAATGAATCACTTTGGAGGCCATAATAGGCCGGATAGGTATAGGTGAAATAATTCAACTTACCGGTTAATCCTGCCAGTTGGTTTCCAGCCCCAAACCTTGAATTGAATCCCAATCGTAACGTATAGTTATTTTCACTGATTCCTTCAAATACTTTGTGCAATCCGTATTTTTGCGAGAAGCGCACAAAATCAAAATCCAACAGGTATCCGGTATATGCATATTCATTGGATTGTATGCCTGCATACGCATTGATTGTTTGATTGACCTGATTAGTTTGAAGGTCTGTTACTGTTGATGGATCAGGCCAATCGGATAAGTACCCAGGGTATGAGGCATAGAATCCCAACGGCCAGCCATAATAATTAAACATCGAATACGTATAGTTCGCCCCCAAACGCAAAACGGACGGGGCGAAATAATGCTTGAAATCAATGCCGCCTATGTTATCATTCAACACGGCTTTTTGCTTGAAACCCTCCTGTTGCACATATTCAATATTCCCATTCGTCGAACGGTGGGAGAGGTAGAAGTTTAGTTTATCTTTTTCATCATTCAATAGATGGTAGCCAAAATCGCCGGACAGATTCGTATACATTCCGCCACCGAAATGAAAATACCCCCGGCGGTGATTGTAAGGAATCGCCGTCATGATATCACCCGAAGGCAATACAATGATTTCCTTATCGGGATTCGCCGCTATGGTGAAAGGAGAATATTCAATTGAGCGTTTGGTAACATCGGGTTCCCTCACTTCAGGAAGGCGGTTTACCTTGTTTGCGTCTTGTATGGTTGGGTCGTATTCGCGTTCCAATGTCATTTCGCGAACCAATCTCTCATCCTGTTCCTGTGCATGTCCGAGGATAAAACCACTCAACAAAATGATTCCCGTCAAAAATTTGATTGTATTCGTTTTCATTGTCATTATCATTATCTCATAAGTTTACTTAATCTGTCTTCTATCATACCGGCAATATCATCATTGCCTCTGTAATTATTCTGCAAATTCGTCAGGTATTGACGAGCCTGAAAATCATCTCCTTTTCGGATATATACGTCTGCTAACAGAATAAAACCACGCGCCATCCAGTATTGATGCGATGTGCCCTTTGAGATAAAGTCCATCAGTTCTTTTTCCGCTTTATCCAATTCATTTCGGTTAAAATACAACTGTGCCAACAGGTATTTCCCTTCTGCGCCATAAACCGTTCGCGTGTCCTGGCTCACGATCAACAAATCGGCTTCTGCATTCGCAGATTCATTTAGCGCTATATGCGATTTGGCGCGTAGGCTTCGGGCTTCAGCCTCTAATTCCGGTGAGAGTCTGGTATTACGCAACAGTTCATCGGCAGCTAACAGAGCCTCCCTGTGTTGTCCCGTAAATTGGGCGCACCGCATCAGGCCTAATTTGGCGGCCTCGCGGTTTTCGGTCGATTCAGCCACGGCTTGCAACTGTTTGAAACTGTTCATTGCGGCGGCATAGTCATTTTCGAGGTATTCAATTTCGGCTTTCCGGGCTAATGCGTCTTCCCTGAATTTCGGATCGCCGCTTGAAAGAACCGCGTTAAAACGTTGCATAGCCTCTGCATAATCTCTCCGTGAAAAAGCAATTGATCCTAAATAATAATTGGCATTCGAACTGAATGCACCCCGCGGGAATGAAGTAAGATAATTTCTCAGACTTCGTTGCGCTTCGTCATTGTCGCCACGCATAAATAATCGCTCTGCGGCAAAATAGGTAAGCGAATCCTGTTCGTTAATTTCAATGTGAACGGTTCCTCCAAGTGAATTGACATAAGCGGCATACGAAGCGACGTCGTTCATATCGACATACACCGACCGCAAGTCCTGAATCGCTGTTCTCGCTTCTTCACTGCCCGGATACCTTGATATGACCTGTTTATAGGCTTCGACCGACCTTTCCAACTGGTTGCTGTTGAAATAAAGCATTCCCAATTGAAGGCCGCCTTTTCGTGCAAGACTGCTCTGCGAATAATCGGAAAGTAATTGATTAAACGAATTGGCTGCCATTGTATAATTATCAAGCGACACATACGCGCGCCCTTTCTCATAAAGCGCCGCTTCTACATATTGTGACCCCGGAAACTCACGGATTAAACGATCCATCATCGCTATTTTACCCTGTAAATCATTTTGCAGACCAAGCACAAATCCCCTCTGATAAAGTGCATAATCACCGGAAGAAGGCTGCAACGAGGCGGCTCTTGAATAATTCTCTTCGGCAACCGCATATTGGCGGTTGTAAAACAGGCAATCCCCGATGCGGTTATAAGCGTCTGCAAACGAAGTAGCCAAAGTATTCCTTTCGGCATTCACATATTGGCGAAATGCCGTCAATGCTTGCGTATAATTCCGTTGTTTGAAATAACTGTATCCTATATTATAATAGGCAAGCGCGTATGATTCGGTTTGTCGGTTGGCATTATTCAGATAAGCCTGAAAATCGGTGATGGCTCTTCCATATTCATTTTGTCGGTAGTAGGATTCGCCCCGCCAGAAATAAGCGTCATTGTATGCCTCTCTGTCTTGAATGCCCATCGTTATAGCCTGATTAAAATAATCAATGGCTTGACTCTGTTCCTGATTGGTATACGCCTGTGTTCCTAAGTGAAACAACACATTTTGTTTGGCCTCCAAGATTTTCGCGCCCGGATTGCGTATTTTATTCATTGATACTAAAGCCGATTCGTAACTATTCGTTGTCAGATACACTTCGACTAAGTAGTCATTTACCTTGTCGGCATACTGTGAGTTCGGGAAATTATTCAGAAAATCTTCAAAAATCGTAACCGATTCACCAAATCCGGAAAAAGAAGTTTCGTGAATCAATAAGGCATAGTTATACAAGGCCGTTTCCTGCACTTGTCTGTCAAAGGTAGACGTAGCAGCCAACTCAAACGACATCCGGGCATTATTTTTATCTCCTTGTTTGAGATAACATTGGCCAAGGTGCAAATTCGCATTTTGTGTCAACGCATCGGGTTGTATCACGACTCCCGAAAATGCGTCGATGGCTTTCAACCAATTCCCCTGATTATAATAACACACGCCTAAAAGATACAATTCACCCCGCATCGGTTGCCAGGTCGAATCTACATATTTGCTTAAAAACTCAAGCGCTTTTGCCTGATTCCCTTGCTGATAGTAAGCATTGCCCAATATCCGGCAGACCTCGTCATTATTTTCGCCTGCGGGATAGAGCCTCAGTAATTCTTCCCCACTACTGATAACCCTTTCATACTGGTCCTGAATATAATATATCTGAGCAATATAATAGAGTGACATTTCCCTGTAGGCGGGATTATTCCGCAAACGGACAAACTCATTCAATGCGTTATCGTATCTTCCTGTGGCATAATTTATATAAGCCAGATAATAGGAGGCCGCCTCACGATAGGTTGGGCCTATTTGTTGGGTACGCAAGAAATAACCACGCGCCTGATCCAACATGCCGACTTGCAATGATGCATACGCCAATCGGAACGCATACGCTTCTTGTTGTGTCGTTTCTAAACGGTCTATTTCGCATTCGTTCAGCCAATACAGCGCCAACTCATAGTAATTGTATGAAAAATGGGCGGAACCGAGCAGGAAACATAGTTCATTCCAGTGTCGTGTATCCGGATAGTTTTCTAAATAAGTCTCCAGAATTTCCAAAGCATTCCCTCGTCCTTGTTCAAAAGCAATGAATGCCAGCATGTAATCCGCTTCTTGAATAAGGTCGGCATTCGCAGATTGATCTTTAAACGCTTCTAATTTGTCAATACAGCCCGGATAATTTTGCAGTTCAAAAAATTCTTTGCCTTCGTAAAATAACCGGTCCGGCGATTCAAACTGATACGACCGCTGTCCATAGATCCAATAGCATCCGGCAATCATACACAGCAGAATAAGTATTTTTCTCATAGATACATATATTTATTAATTCAATTGGAACTTGCATTTTATTTGTGCAAAGATACATATCCTTCCCATATAATTGACCTAAAAAATGTTATAATTTCAGTAAAAAAAATAAAAAAAATTTGTTGAATCAAGAGAATATACTACCTTTGCGCTCTCAAAAAGGATAAATGATGGTTTTTTAGGCAAAAAGAGGCCTGTTCGTCTATCGGTTAGGACGCAAGATTTTCATTCTTGAAAGAGGGGTTCGATTCCCCTACGGGCTACAAAATAATTGAAAATTGATAATTGAAAATTTAAACGATGGCAAATCATAAGTCAGCAATTAAAAGAATTCGCCAGACAACGACAAGATGTTTGCGGAACAGGTATCACGCAAAAACGGCAAGGAATGCAGTGAAAAAGTTGCGTTTAACCACCGATAAAAGTGCAGCGACAACACTGTATCCAAGCGTATGTTCGATGCTTGATAAGTTGGCGAAGAAAAATGTGATTCATAAGAACAAGGCAGGAAACTTGAAATCGAAATTAGCCAAACACGTACACGCATTGGCGTAGTTGTGAGTTATACTGATTTTTAATCAAATAAACTGAATGCCGGTCTCGCAAGGGTCGGCATTTTCTGTTTAAGGCCTGTTCGTCTATATATCTATACTTCATCTGTCGTTTTGCAGCCGTTGAAATGATATTCTTTTGCAGCCTGTTCGGGGGAGGTAATAAAGTAAACCATCTTGGCGGAGGTGCATAATTCATTGCATGAATTGTATATTTCGGATTCGATGAAAACGGCGTTTCGTTTCTGCTCGGTTATCCTGCCCCTGACAGTTAGTTGAGGTTCATCGGTCGAAATGCTTTTTATGTATTTTGCCTCAAGCCGTGAAGTGACGCCGGCTGTCTGTAATTTGCGAACAATAGCCCAACCGCCTACTTCGTCCATTAAAGTACATTGGATACCACCATGCAAGGTGTTCAGCCAGCCTTGCACATACATTGTCGGTTTCCAGAACGCGACAATATCGTTATCGTCTTCGTAAAATTCCATGTGAAGCCCTGCCGGATTGTCGGGCGAACAGGCGAAACACATGTATCCTTCCATGCCTTCCCACGGATTAATAATTTTTTTCATCTGCACATAATTTATTTTTTAATAGGTATAATGGAATCCGCAACATGTACATGCTCTTTGGTACATTTTTTTTGCATGCGGATTTCATAACCATTTTAATTTTTGAGCAAAAGTAAAAAATCCTGTAATGAATGTCAAATTTTATTCTGTCAAATCTACCTGTCTCGAAAATATTTTGTATATTTGTTGGCTTTTTGAAAAAAGGAATGTGCAGCTTTCATTTTGCATCATTCCGGACAGAAATTTATAAAGAAAATGAATGACGAAGAATTGAATGTGACGAATGGTGAATATTCATCGAAGAATATTCAGGTGTTGGAAGGTTTAGAGGCGGTTCGCTTGCGTCCTGCCATGTATATTGGAGATACCGCCGAAAAAGGGCTCCATCATTTGGTATATGAGGTGGTGGATAATTCGATTGACGAGGCGCTTGCCGGTTTTTGCTCAAAAATAGAAGTTACCATTAATGAAGATAATTCGGTAGAGGTCATAGATGACGGACGGGGAATTCCTGTCGATTATCACGAAAAGGAAGGAAAATCTGCCTTGGAAGTTGTGTTGACTGTTTTGCATGCAGGCGGCAAGTTTGATAAGGGAACGTATAAGGTATCAGGTGGATTGCATGGCGTTGGCGTATCGTGTGTGAATGCGCTTTCCTCCTATCTGAAGGCGGAAGTGCATCGCGACGGTAAAATTTATATGCAGGAGTTTTCGATAGGAAAGCCGTTGGGAGACATCAAGGTAATTGGCACAAGCGACCACACCGGAACAACCATTTGTTTCAAACCGGACAGTACTGTTTTTATCGTAACAGAATTCAAATATGAAATCATTGCGAACCGTTTGCGGGAACTGTCCTTCCTGAATGCAGGCATTCAATTGAAACTGACGGATAAACGGATTCAAAAAGAGAACGGAACGTATAAAACCGAACTTTTTTATTCGGAAAATGGATTGAAAGAATTTGTGCGCTACATCGACCGTTCGAAAGAATCACTGATAAAAGATGTAATCCATATCGTGACAGAAAAACAGAATACCCCCGTTGAAGTCGCTATGACGTATAACACCTCTTATAATGAAAGTGTTTTTTCGTATGTAAATGATATTCATACGATTGAAGGAGGGACTCATTTGGCCGGTTTCCGCAGGGGGCTGACTCGTACATTAAAGAAATATGCAGAAGATTCGAAATTGCTTGAAAAAGCCAAAGTCGAAATACAGGGGGATGATTTCCGTGAAGGATTGACGGCCGTCATTTCAATCAAAGTAGCCGAGCCTCAATTTGAAGGGCAGACAAAGACCAAGTTAGGAAATAACGAAGTGATGGGCGCTGTCGATATGGCTGTCGGCGAGGCATTAGGCAACTATTTGGAAGAACATCCCAAAGAAGCCAAGATTATTGTAGATAAGGTGATATTAGCTGCCACAGCACGACAGGCCGCACGAAAGGCGCGCGAATTGGTACAGCGTAAATCCCCTATGTCGGGGGGCGGTTTACCGGGTAAGTTAGCCGACTGTTCGTCGCGGAAACCCGAAGAATGTGAATTGTTCTTGGTTGAGGGCGACTCGGCAGGAGGAACAGCCAAACAAGGCCGCGACCGTACATTTCAGGCTATCCTGCCACTACGCGGAAAAATCCTCAACGTGGAAAAAGCGATGGACCATAAAATTTTTGAAAGTGAAGAAATTCAGAATATTTTTCGCGCAACCGGTGTGACGATTGGATTGGACGATGATCCGAAAGCATTAAACATGAACAAGATCCGTTATCACAAAGTGGTGATAATGACCGATGCCGACGTGGATGGAAGTCATATCGCCACCCTGATTCTGACCTTCTTCTTCCGTCGGATGCGCGGGCTGATTGAGAACGGATATGTGTATCTGGCCACTCCACCCCTTTATTTATGTAAAAAAGGAAAGGTAGAAGAATACTGCTGGACCGAACAGCAACGTCAGGCTTTTATTGATAAATACGGCGGCGGTATTGAGAGCCAGATTCATACGCAACGCTATAAAGGTTTGGGAGAAATGAACGACCATCAACTGTGGGACACAACCATGAACCCCGAAAACCGTACGTTGAAACAAATCACGATAGAGAACGCCTTCGAGGCCGATGCGATTTTTGCCATGCTGATGGGCGAAGAGGTTGCCCCTCGTCGTGAGTTTATTGAAGACAATGCAACGTATGCCAATATAGATGCTTAAATTAATTGATAATTGATAATTGTCAATTGACAATGAAGGGTAAAGTACTGCAATGACGTAACTAAATAACTTGGATAAGCCTATGTCATCATTCCTTCAATCGCTGTATAAAAAGATTGACGAGCCAATATCTGATGAATATGAAACACGTCCTGTGATTGGTATTTCCGCCAATCGGAAAGAGGGATTGTCGTGTATAGCAGATCCTTATTTTCAGTCGGTTATGCTTGCCGGTGGCGCTCCGGTTCTGATCCCCGTCGTAACGGATGTCAGCGTATTGTCTGTTATCGTCAAAAATTTAGATGGCTTGATTTTATCCGGAGGAGGAGATATTGACCCCTGTTTTTTCGCCGAAGACCCCGTACCCGAATTAGGAGATGTTGATTCTTTTCGCGATACATACGATTTGATGCTACTAAGGTTGGCATGTAACCTGCAGATTCCTGTTTTTGGGATTTGTCGTGGTCATCAGGTAATAAATATCGCTTTTGGTGGTACTTTGTATCAGGATATTCACGCCCAATTTTCACCGGAAGCATTGCAGCACAGTCAGGCAGAACCTCGCGACTGTGCCACACATTCGGTGAAAATCATTGATAAAGATTCAAAATTAAGCCTGATTATGCAGGGAAAAGACACCCTTCATGTCAATTCATTCCATCATCAAGCCGTAAAAGATATGGCGCCCGAATTTAAAGCCACAGCCTTATCGCCTGACGGCCTGAATGAGGCGATGGAACATCCCGAATATCAAATATTCAGCGTACAATGGCATCCTGAGCCAATGGCTGTGGCAGGCAATGAAGAAATGTTGGATTTGTTTCGTTTCCATGTGAATCGGGCTAAACGTTTTGCAGAAGCCAAACGATTGCATCAGCAAATCCTGACCATTGATTCGCATACGGATACGCCCATGTTTTTCCCTGGCGCTTTTGATTTGGGGAAAAAAGAAGGAGGCAAGGTAAATCTCCCCTTGATGGATGAAGGATATTTGGATGCAGCATTTATGGTAGCATATATACCGCAAGGCAAACGGGATACGATTTCGTCGCAAAAGGCTACAGATTATGCCATGGAACGCCTTTCTGCAATCATCGGACAGGAACAGTTGAATGCTCGCCATATGGGTATTGCCCGTTCCCCTGACGACTTACGGCGGCTAAAAGGAGTTGGGAAAAAAGCCATTTTCCCAGGGATTGAAAACGGATATGCCATCGGGAAGGATTTGGCGAATTTGACCCTATTCAAAAATTCAGGCGTTTCTTATATCACCTTATGCCATAACAAAAATAATGATATTTGCGATTCTGCAGCCGACCAACCGGAATGGAATGGTCTGAGTCCTTTCGGCAAAGAAGTGGTTGCGGAAATGAACCGGTTAGGGATGATGATAGACGTTTCGCATGCCTCGGAAAAGACGTTTTACGATGTGTTGCAGCAAAGCAAGGTTCCGGTCATAGCCTCCCATTCCTCTGTCCGTTCATTGACAGATCACCGGCGTAATTTAACTGACGATCAGATGAAAGTGTTGGCTGCGAATGGAGGAGTCATACAGATTTGTCTGTATAAAGAGTTTGTCAATCACACGCCGGAAAAAGCATCGTTAAGCGACGTCATCCGTCATATTCGATATGTAGTTGATTTGGTTGGCGTCGATTATGTGGGAATTGGGTCCGATTTTGATGGCGACGGCGAAGTGATTGGATGCAGATCGGCCAATGAATTGATTTTGTTCACGATACGTCTATTGGATGCCGGTTTTGATAAAGAAAGTATCGAAAAAATATGGGGCGGAAACCTGTTGCGTGTCATGCAAGCCGTACTGGATTATGGTTTTGTAAAACCCTGACAAGGTTACAAACCCTGTTGGGTTAGATTGAAAGGTTTTTAAAAAGTTATAAAAAATAAATAGGGTAACAAGATGGAGAAGTTAATTTATTTTCTGGCAGGATGTTTGTTTTTGTCATGTTGCGGACAAAAGACGGCAACAGACAGACTTGCATCAACGGTTGTCGAAACAAAAAGTAATGGTTCGGCGCCGGTATTCGATCAAGATAGCGCCTACGCTTTTGTAGAGCGACAGGTACAATTCGGGCCGCGTGTTCCCAATACGGAAGCTCACAGAGCGTGCGCCCGTTATCTTGCCACCGAGTTGGAACGGTTTGGCGCTGCGGTTTTTGTGCAAGAAACTGTTTTGACGGCGTACAACGGTGATCACCTTCAGGCAAGTAATATCATTGGCGTATTTAATTCCGGACAAACGAAACGTGTGTTACTTTTTGCCCATTGGGATTCGCGTCCGTATTCAGATCAGGATCCGGATGTTAACAATCATTATAAGCCGGTTGACGGCGCCGACGATGGCGGCAGTGGGGTAGGGGTTCTGCTTGAGGTTGCCCGTCAGATAGGTATCCATGGAATCGGAATCGGGATAGACATTATCTTTTTTGATGCCGAAGATTATGGAGAGCCTGTGTTTGCATACAATAATCAACAGGACACATACTGCCTTGGTGCGCAATTCTGGGCGAAGAACCCGCATGTGCCGGATTACAAGGCAGAGTATGGCATTCTGTTAGATATGGTAGGGAGCAAAAATGCCACATTTTATAGGGAATCATATTCTTTAGAGTATGCAGCGCCGATTGTTGAGCGTGTCTGGAATACAGCCCGGAATATTGGTTATGGCAAATTTTTTGTCAACGCATCGGGAGGCGGTGTTACTGACGACCATCTCTATGTAAACAAAGGGCGTGGAATACCCAGTATCAATATAATCAATTATGACCCCAATACATACCATCGTTTCGGCAGTTATTGGCACACGCAGCAGGATACGATGGACAATATCGACCGTGAAACACTGAAAGCTGTCGGTCAAACGGTATTGGAAGTGATTTATAACAACTAAATAACAGTGAAACAGGAATATGACAATACATGAGATACAGCATAACATCATCGACGAGTTTGCCGTTTTTGATGACTGGATGGATAAATATGGTTTATTGATTGAGATGGGTAATTCGTTGCCGTTGTTGGACGAAAGGTACCGAACAGAGAATAACCTGATTGCAGGTTGCCAGAGCCGCGTTTGGTTACATGCCGAATATAGGGAAGGCAACGTTTTTTTTCGGGGCGAAAGCGATGCAGTGATTGTAAAAGGTATTATTTCGTTGCTGATAAGCGTTTTGTCAGGTCACACACCGCAGGAAATTTTAGATGCCGACCTCTATTTTATTGATCAAATCGGTTTGAAAGAGCATTTATCACCCACCCGTTCCAACGGATTAGTTGCCATGGTAAAACAAATGCGTATGTATGCCCTGGCATTTCAAGCCAAATCGGAAGGATTGTAAACCGATAATGACATTTTCACACACTCCGTTTTTACATTCTCTGTCGGTAAATGCGTTATTTAAATAATTCTAAATCACCTTTCCAGTAGATATTTTCAACGTCGGAAATTGTGAAAGGAAGTTTGTCGATCATCAGTTCGGGAAGATTAAATGAAACCAATGTGTAGTCGTAAAAATATGGATCACGCTGTGGTAGAACAAATGGTTTGTGTATGTTCCCGGCCTTATCGACATACGCAAAATAAGGCTTTCCGTACCAACCGTCGTCGCGTTTGCTTGCGAAAACAAACCACCGGCTGTTGGATGACCATGAATGGTATGAGTCAGAATTATTGCTGTTTACGGTATCTGTATTGATGCTTTCCATTGTTTGCAAATCCATCATTGCAAGATCCGTATCAGGATGCCAAAGAGGAAAAGTGCCATAGTCCGAAACACAGTACAGAAGAAATCGTCCGTCGGGAGACTGGCGCGGAAATGAAACCGACTTACTGTCTGCTCCCGACATATCCACCAAGGTATCCACTTGATTGCCAAATGCTCCTTGTTCGGCATCGAATTCTATGGAGCACAAACTGTACTTCAATTGTTCGATTTCTTCTGGCAAAGACAAGGTAGGGGCTACACAATAATAAATACGTTTTCCGTCAGACGAGAAAAAGGGGAAGGTTTCTAAACGCTCGTTGCCACTGATTAACGGTGAATTGATGACGCGGTTATTGTCGAAATCCAAAACGATCAAATCCGAGTACGTATCGTAGACCTCTAATTTTACTTCCGAAAGGGTATGATATTCTGGAATAGCATCATTGGTAGAAAACACACCATAGCGTCCCGAGGGATGAAGATGGCCGTATCTGGGAGGGGAAATCAAATCCTCTGTTTGGACGCTTATTTTCCGTAACTGTCCATTCCGGTTCACGATAGTTCCTCCTTGATCGCCGCGTAAGTAAAAAAAAGAAATGTTTGGGTCTTGATTTCCTACGATGTGGCAGTTCATGCATGCGTTATCAAGTAGATTGTAATCGGCAAAAATCCGTTCCGAAAAGTTCTCAATATTCCTTTCACAAAGTTGTAGCTTGTTCATTACCGTTAAACCCGGCTCAACTAAGCGGTATGTTAAATAAGGGTCAATTCTGTCTTCCGAAACTATCCATTCGAAAGATGGATATACATACCAGTTCCCTTGTATTTTTGCTTTGATCGTCACCGTGATAGCATGTCCCATCTCTTCCTTGAGGAATTTTTTCCATTGGTTTTGCGAAAATTGAATTTTATCCTTTCCCATACGTCGCATTGTCCCGGATTGACCTTCGAGGGTTACTTCGACACGTTGTGCTTCACGGAAAACAAAGTTCAAGGGGGCAATGTTGTAGGGTATCGTAATATTGATATAATCGGGATAAATAGGAGGTAATTCTTCCGAAACAAACATATTCTCCGTCTGATTGCAGGAGATAGAAAACAACAACACGATAAATCCCCAAAGACATTTGTGTGTTTTGAGTTTCGGATTTTTGATTGTTGGTTTCGGATTTTGTATATTATTCATCTGTTTACAATTTTGTTTGTTGTTGAATGCTCATTCTTTAGCTTGGTGTGTATATATTAATGAAACGCATTGACGTTTCCATTTCGTTACTCAATTATTTGCCCTACTCCTCGTTGCAGCTTGATAATATGGCCAATAGCTATTGGGATATTTTTCGAGCATGAAGTTAATATTTCCCATAGATTGTTCATATTGGCGGTTATATTCGTTGAACGAGTAGATGATTTCGGGATGAAGACCATACTCAATCATTTTTTCCCCAAACTCATCCACTTTGTTCATTGTACCTGTCACTGCCAAATAAATCATCAATGCTTCGGCATAGACTTTCGGAATATGATTGGTTTTCTCCTTGAAATAGGATGTATATGCCTTAATAAAAGATGAAATATCAATATTAAGCAGGTAATAGCACAATAAATAATTCACAGCCGGAAGATTATCGGGATTACTTTCCACTAAAAGTTCAAGTGCAGCCAGTATATTGTGTTCATTACGTATGATATCCTCACTGAAAATCACCCGTTCTCTTCGTTGAAAGGATGACGTATTTTTTATCTTATGAAACAATGTTGATTCAAGCATCCGTATATATTTGTTCGCAGTCGGTATATCACCTATTGACAGGTTGATATCTACCAATCGTTCTACTAATCGCGCACTTCGTTTCTGTGGGGATGAAATCATTGCAAATAATGCGCCACGTTGCGCCATGTCCATGTCGCCAATATAAAAATAAACGTCGTTGATTGCTAAATTTTCAATCACATTAGTGCTGGCCGTAAAGCGAGGCATCAACCCGAACGCAAAAGGCTGATAGAAATCCAATAACCGATCACCTAAGAGGGATTTTTGCGATAAAGCTATGTTGGTATACATCGTGGTAATCGAATTATTTAATGCAGTTTTTTCAGCAATCGACAACACCCGATCCCAATTTTCGTGATACGTTTCAATGATCATCCCGAAAAGGCTTTCTCGATCCTTATCGGTTGTACTAACAAGACCTGCAATTAATAATGAAACTGCAACGAAAAATAGAACGGCAGGTTTTAGTATTTTGAGTTTCAGGTTTCTGAAACAAACCAATAGCAAAACAACCGTAGTTAGAGTAACGATACTTAACCCTTGAATCATAGCTGGATAAGGGTAAAAATAAGCCTGTTTGAGCGTCAGTAAATAGGAATGTCTGATAAGTACGGGTAAAGATATCGCCATTCCTGCGCAAACCGCCAAATAAATATATCGTCTCCGTCCTACATAAATGTCATAAAGAATTATCAGGATAACAAACAAAAAAACCGATGCTCCGGCAATCACATAGAGCACAGGAATAAGCAAGATGCCTGTGATCATAGAAATTTTTCCCTCTGTTTTGGCATAAAGAAGAAATGTGGACAAAGCAATGATGAAAGAAACAGATAAGTCTAAAGTAAATAGATATTTAGGAAGAAAAATCCACTCAACTATCACAGGGATCAGACCCACGGCATACAACTTTTGTTTTGAAGATGTTGCATGCTGCGTTTGGACTGAAAACCGTTTCAAGGTCAAAACAATCAACCACCATTCCGTGGCAAGGAGTAATGTGACGACTGCTGCACCACCAGCTTTAAAATATAGGAATTGTGTGAGAAAGTCTCCTCCCAAACAAGCAAATGCAGCTGGCTTGGAAAAATACGACAAGACATACGATGAGCTAAAGACAAACATTTGTATTTGTTCCTTGAATCCAATATGATAAGGAACCACGTACAGAAAATAAAAATAACAGCCTGTCACTAACAACAATATTGATATATAATTAAATATTACTGTTGTTTCAGATCGTAAACCTCTTATCATTCTTTTTGAATTATCGTCTTATTTCTCTGCAAAAGTAACACAAAATTCAACATTCACAAAACAACAATCAAACTTTTTCAGCGATTCAGCGAGAATAATTTTTTGCGTATCAAAACATCACGTTCTTAATCTTGACAAAAACATCCCATGTTGTCCGGTTTTCTGGACAATGATAAAACACCCACCAAAGAAAAAGTTGTCTGTTTCGTACATATATTTCTTGCTGAATTGCTGCGAACTTTATTATGTGTGATTTTTGCTTAAATTTGTGACAGGAATATGTATCTTTGTCGGCAAAAGTGAAGATGAATTTGATAGTAGCAGATTTTTATATAGCATGATGGATTATAAAAAAAAGAGATGGCCGACATTTTCTTCAGAAGCTGAAATAAGTGTTTTTTCGCCTGCAAAAGGAATAGCAGAATACCATGCCATGGTTCGGCTGACAGACCCAACGTGCGATACAGCCGAGCAATTTAAGCGAATAGAAACGACCATCCGATTAGTACAGGAAGATGTGCAGGAAACGGCGTTGGTATGGAAACGTTATTTTGTGAGTGATGCGATAAACCAATATGTTTTTATTAAGTCTGACCAAAATACAGCCATATCTATCGTTCAGCAACCTCCTTTAAACGGAACAAAAGTGGCTGTTTGGTTGTATTTTGCGCCTGACGCATATTTGATAAAAGATATTCAAGGAACGATTATGGAACATTCTTCCTATCGCCATTTGTATCATACCCAATTACATTCGCAAGGAACGGATGAAACAAGCCAGACAGAAACATTGTTTAATCACTATATTCAACTGCTTGCCGCCAAAGGATGTACTTTAGAAAAACATTGTTTGCGCACCTGGGTTTTTGTGCAAAATGTGGATACGAATTATGCCGGTATGGTGGTTTCCCGTAGAGAATGTTTTGAACGGGAAGGTTTAACGTCCTCCACTCACTTTATTGCAAGCACTGGAATTGAAGGAAAATACATGTATCCTGATGTGTTGGTGTTTATGGATGCGTATGCTGTGCAAGGACTGAAACCGGAACAAATTCAATACCTTTATGCCCCTACTCATTTAAGCCCAACTTACCAATATGGCGTTACCTTTGAACGAGGCACAGCGATTCATTATGGAGATCGTCGGCATGTTTTTATTTCAGGTACGGCCAGTATCAACAACCGTGGCGAGATTGAACATCCGATGGACATCATTAAACAGGCAGATCGGATGTTTGAAAATATCCGGACACTTTTGGCAGAAGTCGACACTGATATGAATGATGTAGCCCACCTGATCGTTTATTTGCGGGATATATCTGATTATAAAACGATTGTTTCTTACATGGCACAGAATTACCCTCACATTCCCCACGTGATTGTATGGGCGCCGGTTTGTCGTCCGGGGTGGTTGGTCGAAGCAGAATGTATAGCGATAAAGGAAATTAAAGATAACAGATTTGAGGTTTATTAGTCCATCGAATTAGCCATATAACACATTCCTGAATTTATTTTTAAACACATCACTCATATTTTTTTTACAATTTTTGTTTTTTTTTATGTTTTTTAATAAAAAACATTTATATTTGTACGATTTTATAAAGGGTTTTAACGCACTTCTGCCTTTTGTAAAATCAAAACGAAAAGTTAATGATCAGGAAGTGCATTTTAAATACTATGAATATGAGCAACAAGCAAAGCAAAACAGCAACTTTCTCCAGAAGGGAGTTTCTCGGAACAATGGCTGCAACTGCTGCATTTACCATTGTTCCACGTTCAGTATTGGGGGGGCAGGGTTATACGGCTCCCAGTGATATGGTAAACCTTGCCGGTATTGGCGTTGGCGCCCAAGGCGGAGGAGACATTCAAAACATTGCATCGCCCGATGTACCCATTGAGAGGGCTACGGGCGCCAGATACACAAACTTCTCACAGACGTTTGGAGGTATCGCTCCTCAGCGTGTCGTAAGACAAGCTTCTGACAACCCCATCCAGATGGCAGAAAGACCGACAGTGCAGCATGCCAACATTTATGCCTTGTGTGATGTGGACCACAATTATGCAGGTCACATCCTTGCAGGCTATCCGAAAGCCAAGAAGTATACGGATTTTCGCGAAATGATTGAAAAAGAAAAAGAAATTGATGCCGTATTGATTGGAACCCCTGACCATACGCATGCAGCGATTGTTTCCCTTGCCCTGAATGCAGGCAAACACGTATTTGTGGAAAAGCCGATGTGTAAAACGATCTACGAAGCACGCTTTTTGGCAGACCTGGCAAAAAAGACCGGCTTGGTGACTCAGGTGGGTAACCAGGGACATAATGCGGAAGGAACGATGCAAACAGTGGAATGGATTCAGTCTGGTGCGATTGGCAATGTGCGCGAAGTACACATGTGGTCAAACCGTCCAAGCGCATTTTGGAGACAAGGTTTCTTTACACGTCCGGAAGCTGTTCCCGTACCGTCGCATTTGAACTACGACGTATGGTTAGGTCCGGCTCCAGATAAACCTTACCATCCTGATGTGGTGCATTTCAACTGGCGTGGTTTATGGGATTACGGTACAGGCGCTATGGGTGATATGGGCGCTCACACATTTGACGCTCCGATATGGGCGCTTAACTTAGGACTCCCAACAAAAATACAGGCAACGACATCACCATTCAATGAAGACTATCTGCCACAAATCGAAGTCGTTACATACGAATTTCCAGCTCGTGGAAATATGCCTCCGGTGAAGGTGACCTGGTCGGATGGCGGAGTAAAACCAGCCCGTCCGGAAGGATTGGAACAAGACAGGGCGCTACGCGAATGTCTGTATATCGGTGACAAGGGAATACTTATGCACGGTACACATGGCGCTGCTCCCGAATTGGTTCCACAAAATCCGGGTTTCAGTGAACCGCCCAAAACATTGAACCGCCCAAGCAGTGTATACGTTGACTTTATCGAAGCAATCAAGGAAGGCCGAAAAGCAGCTAACGATTTCGAAGTTGCATCCAAACTGACAGAAATTATGTTGCTTACGAACATTGCAGTTGTGTCGCAACGCCTCAACATTACGCTGGAATACGATGCAGCCAACATGAAGATCACCAACTGTCCGGAAGCCAATGATTACTTCCACTACGAATACCGTAAAGGTTGGAGTCTGTAACAGGTTTAAATACATTATAAATTTTAATGTCTTGAGAAAATGAACAACAAATTAACCAGACGAGGTTTTTTAAGCGGATCGGCTGCTGCATTAGCAACTGCATCCTTAGCCCCGATAGCGACATCCTGCCAGGCTGCAGGCCCTGTTATTCCGGGGATTGATGATTTTGGTTCCAAATTCGGCGGTGTACAAATCGGCGCTATTACGTACAGTTGGCGTAGTATGACTGGCGGCTTGGAAAATATTGTAAAATACTGTAAGGAATCAGGTATCAGTTCAATCGAATTGATGAGCGGAGACCTTGAGAATTTCTTGGGTATGCCTGCAAGGCAGGGAGGAGCAGCAAGAGGACCACAGCAACGGCTGCAGCCCGGTCAGGAACCGCCTCGCTTGACGCCCGAAGAACAGGCGGCAGCAGAAGCGGCGGCAGAAGCAGCGCGCATTGCAACAGAACAATACAACGCTGAAGTGAAAGCATTCCGTTTGGGCGTTACGCCTGAAAAAGTGGCTGCTGCAAAGAAATTATTTGATGATGCAGGCATTGGGATACACATTGTGAAGTTTTCGCCTTCCGGGTGGTCTGATGAAGAAATCGACTATGCTTTCACAACCGCTAAGGCGTTGGGCGCCAATGCCGTTTGCGAAGAAGTCAGTGATCGGGCTGCCACTAAGTTAGCTCCTTTTGCAGAAAAACATGGGATGTATGCAATTTTACACAATCATCAGCAATTTGCACAGGAAGATTTCAATATTGATACGTACTTAAATGTTTCTCCCGCCATTAAGTTGAACTTTGACCAGGGTCATTATTATGGCAGTACCGGTAAGGATCCGTGCGAGTTCATTCGGAAATACCACGACCGGATTTACAGTATTCACATAAAAGACAAAACAGGTCCTACAACTGATCCTTCCAATACAAATCAGGTATGGGGTCAGGGCGAGACGCCGCTGAAAGAAGTCTTATTACTGATAAAAAAGGAAGGTTGGCCAATCTATATGGACATTGAGTTGGAATACAATATTGCACCATGGTCGAATGCGGTGAAGGAAGTGAAAAATTGTGTACAGTGGGCAAGGAATGTCCTGATTTAAGGAAGTTTTATTTTTAGCTACTATTAATATTTTTTTTAACTTGAATGATTATGAACAAAAAGGAAACAAATGCATTAAATTTCTCGCGAAGAGAT
>Ga0099364_10003056_pt1 | contig 26310 bp, 28 predicted proteins | sample TergutTh196P3_FD_73070 | JGI IMG/M metagenome (GOLD analysis project Ga0099364, IMG submission 73070) | Microcerotermes parvus P3 segment gut microbial communities from Pointe-Noire, Republic of the Congo - Th196 P3 | ecosystem: Host-associated > Arthropoda: Insects > Digestive system > Gut ...
CGGGCGCTTGACCCCGGGAATGGTTGGCTGTCGTTTGCAGATTTTAAGGCACTACAAAAATATCTTTAAATTTGCTACATTTTTATCTTGACAAAGACACACTGCCATATTGACCACTTATGAATATGCCACGGAAAACGCTGAGCTTATCGAACGGCTTGAATGGAACATCGTTGTTTTTGAGGAAGCACATAGGCTTTCTAAGCCGGAAAATAAAACTACAATAGCACTTAAAAACGCTACTGGTGATGCGTTCAAACTTCTGCTCACGGCCACGCCTATGCAAAATTCCATTATGGATTTATACGGATTAATAGAATTTATCGAACCCGGCGCATTGGGTGATGCGGATGAATTTTACAAACGCTACTTCCGCAAGCCGGAAAACTACGGCGAACTCACTGCTACGGCAAACCGATACTGCTTTCGAACTTTACGTTCGCAAGTTGAGAGTTATGTCAAAATCCCACGTCGTTTTTCCGTGACTGCCGACTATCCGTTGTCCGTCAAAGAGACGAAGCTGGCAGAATTAGTGGAGACGTACTTGAAAAAGCCGGATAAAGCGGCGTTTCCTAAAATGGAATCCTACGACCTTTCGCTGATGTTCAACCGTGCATTATCATCTTCGCCGTGGGCATTGGCGGGGCTTGCCGATAAAGCACACGGACGAGCGCAAGAACCGGAATTATCGGAAATGGCGGCGTTGGCCTCCGAAATACAGCCCGCCGAAACAGGAAAAGGGCAAGCCCTGCTCAAAACCCTAAAACTCACCTTTTCCGGACTCAAAAAGCACGGCGCAAATCAAAAAGCAATAATTTTCACGGAATCGCTGTCAACAATCGGCTTTCTGCACGTTTTGTTGTCGAAAAAATATAAAACACTGGTGTTTGACGGCAGTAAAAGCAGCGACTATTCCGTTATAAAGAAGTTTGAAACAGAAGCCGATGTTCTCATCACCACCGACATTGTCGCCGAAGGCTTTAACCTTGCGTTCTGCTCCTTCGTGGTCAATTTCGACTTGCCGTACAATGTTCTTACGATGGAACAACGGATTATGCGATGCCACCGCCAAGGTCAAGAAAACGATGTGGTGGTGCTGAATTTCCTCAATAAACAGAATTTCGCCGATGTGCGGATGTTGGAACTCATCAACAAGCGAGTGTTGCAATTCGACGGCATCATGGGCATGAGTGACGACTTAGTCGGCAGTTTCATCGATAGTGCCGTGGACGGAATCACCGCTGCATTTGGAACAGCACGGCACAAGAAAGACATCGAAGCAGAATTCCAAGCAACGCTAATCGCTAACGAAATGCAAAATATCAATAAAGTCCAAGAAGCTGAGAACTCCTTGTTTACCACGTTCACCCGCGACATTGCCGACAAAATCACCATCACGCCGCAGTATATCAAAGACCGCACCGTTGAATTTAATGAAAAACTATGGGAAATCACCGTACCGCTTTTAGAAAAATATGGCTACATTATAAATGAAGCGGAGCAAACAGCAACATTGCCGGACGGTGCAGACCCACCTCACCTTTTTTACTATTGGACAGGCTCACGCAACAGCCCATATAAAGGACTGAAAAAATACGGAAGCGGAAATAATTTCAAACCCGTATCGGGACGTGTAACTTTGGCAAGTCCGATCGGGCGTGGCGTTATTGAAAACATTGAGTGTGCGGATGAAGGGGTTGTGATAGCGAGCAATGAGGAGTTAGAAGGGAAAAATTGCAAACTTGCTTTGTACGAAATAACTGTGTCCGAAAAAGGTAAATACGCTGAATATACCTCACTCGTAGGCAGAACTGCTAATGACAGAATTTTGAACGAAGATGAATGCCGAGCGTTGATGGACTTGACTGTGCTTGACTTCACCGAAGTCGGCAGACGAGCCGCCGCTTGGCTGAAAGGTTCGACCGGGCGGGATAAACCTCACGAGTTGGACTCATTGCTCGACATACAAAAATTCAAAGATAGAGCGGTCATGGAAATCAACGATGCACGGCTGGAAGAATCCGCCGCTATAAATGAACGGGCAAGGCGGGAAAAATCCTTATTGAACCATGAAGTGGAATCACTCAAAAACGAACTGCGGCAAATTGAAAATGCCATGTCCCGCACTGGAGCGGTCAAGGAACGAGTGGAAGCTGAAAAGCGGAGAGCGACGGCAAGCAAGAGCCTAAAATCCCGTGAACAAACGTTGTTTATGGACGGAATGAAAATCGATGCCGAAGCTATCGGTGATCGTGCCGAATACGGTAAACAACTTATAAAATATCTTTCTGAACGCTTAACCGGCGAATTCGGCGAGGGTTTTACTGCTGCTAATTTGCGTAATATGCGCCAGTTTTATTTGACATTTGAAAAACGCTACGCACTGCGTAGCGAATTGAGCTGGACGCATTATCGGTTGTTAATGCGCATCGAAGATGATAACCGCCGTGAATTTTATCTAAATGAATGTGCGGATGAATCATGGTCAACGCGCCAATTAGAACGCCAAATCAACTCGTTTTTTTATGAACGTTTGCTTGCCACGCAAAAAGAGCATCGTGCAGAAATAGAGAGCGAAATTCAAACAACTGTGCCGAAAACAGACCCGGATTATATCCTCAGAGACCCTTATATTTTAGAATTTCTGGAACTGAAAGAAAACGCAAAACACAAGGAATCCGAAATTGAGCAAGGATTGATTGATAAGCTACAAGAATTTTTGATGGAGCTTGGCAAGGGCTTTTCTCTTGCGGCGCGGCAAAAACGTATCACCACAGACGGCGGCGAGCATTATTATATCGATCTTGTTTTTTACAATTATATTCTAAAATGCTTTGTGGTCATCGACTTAAAAGCCGGAAAACTGACCTATCAGGACATCGGACAAATTGACTTTTATGTCCGATTGTTTGACGACAAAATGAAACAACCGGATGACAACCCAACCATCGGGTTAATCTTGTGTGCCGATAAAGATGAAAGCATTGTTAAATATTCTGTGCTTTCGGATAATGAAAACCTCTTTGCCTCCAAATATAAATTGTATCTACCTACGGAGGAAGAATTAAAAAGAGAATTAGAACGTGAGCGGTGGCTCATTGAGCAAAGTATTGCCGATAAAACACAGGAGGATAACGATAATGAATGAAAAAATGAACACCTGCGACCGGCTGTCAGGCTTATCAATGGACATAGAAGCCACCGAGCGGGAGAAACTGCAATCGGTGTTCCCGCAATGCTTCACGGAGGGAAGACTTGATATAGACAAACTGCTGAACCTCTGCGGCGAATATATCACCGACGACTTTGAGAAATACGAGTTCAAGTGGAAGGGTAAATCCGAGTGTCTGCAATTAGCAGGCAAGCGGTCGGCGGGAACGCTACGCCCATGCCCGGAAGAGAGCGTGGATTGGGATTCAACGCAAAATCTCTACATAGAGGGCGATAACCTTGAAGTGTTGAAACTCCTGCAAACCAGTTATTACCGTAAGGTCAAGATGATTTACATCGACCCGCCGTACAACACAGGCAACGATTTTGTTTACGCCGACGACTTCGCCGACCCGCTGACTCGGTATCGTGAAGTCACGAAACAGACCACAAAGAGCAATCCCGAAACGATGGGGCGGTTTCACACGAATTGGCTGAACATGATGTACCCTCGTTTACGCCTCGCGGCGAATCTATTGCGTGACGATGGGGTTATATTTATTTCCATTGATGATAATGAAATTGACAATTTGAAAAAGATATGCAACGAGGTTTTTGGTGAGGAAAACTTTGTTGCGCAGATTGTCGTGCAAACAAATCCTCGTGGCAGAACTTTTGACAGATTTATCGCTAAAACTCACGAATATGTTCTTGTTTACTCAAAGGACATTGACGTTGACGGATTGCGTGAAATCCCGAAAGATGATAAAGCGATTGCGGGCTATTCCAAAGAAGATGAGGGTGGTAAGTATCGACTTTTAGAGTTGAGAAATCGCAATCCTGTTTTCAACAGAACAAACCGTCCGTTAATGTTCTTTCCTTTTTATGCCGACCCCGAAAGGTTAGATGTTTCCTTAGAACCAACCGAAAGACACACCATTGAGATTTTCCCACGAAATTCACAAGGAGAAGATGGCTGCTGGACTTGGGGACTCGTGAAAGCAAAAAATGAAACCTCGTTGTTAGTAGCTAATTTGGCAAGCACTGGGAAGTGGAGCGTTTTTAGAAAAGACTACTTAGAGGGTTCAAGTCTTTACACAAAAAGCAAGGCTTTGTGGCTTGATAAAGAAATGAACCACGAAAACGGTAAAGAAGTAATGGGCGATTTATTCGGCAAAACTCCATTTGACTTCCCGAAATCTGTAGATTATATCAAGAAATGTTTGCTGTTAGGCACGTCAACTGACAATAACGATATTGTGCTTGATTTCTTTAGCGGTTCAGCTACCACCGCTCATGCGGTTATGCAGTTAAATGCAGAAGATGAAGGCAATCGTCATTTCATTTGCGTTCAACTTCCTGCTATTTGTCCCGAAAATAGCGAATACATGAACATCTGCGAAATCGGAAAAGAGCGTATTCGCCGCGCTGGAAAGAAACTGACCGAAACGGACGGGCAGGCGACTCTTGAGGAAAAACCGCCGCTTGACGTTGGTTTCCGTGTGTTCAAACTCGACAGTAGCAATCTCAAAATTTGGGACGAAAGTCCGCTTGTCGGCGAGGATGCCGCTGATTTATTTTTGAAAAGATTGGATGACTATCTTGATGTACTTGTGCCGGGGCGTTCGGCGATTGAGGTGGTTTACGAAGTCATTTTGAAGTTGGGTTATGATTTGTGTGACCCGATTACGACGATTGATTTGCCGAATGACAGACAAGTTTATGGTGTGGGCGAGGACGTGAGTTTTATCGTCTGCCTTGCCCCCGACATCACGCCGGAGGATGCAAAAATCATGGCGGATTATGCACCGGGGCGGATTATCTTCGCCGAACAGTGCTTTGATAATACCGAACAGAAGAGCAATGTGCGGTTGACATTGAAGGACAAGGGAATTTCCATAAAAACTCTTTAAGTTTTGATGGAAATAAGGAGAACAAAAAAACGAAGGGAGGAACGATATAATGAGACCTGCATTTTCAAATGCACTTTATTACCCCGACATTGACATTCAAAATACGGATTGGCTGAAGACGGCCGTTCTGTTTTGGGATTCAATTTCAACGATTGTGCCGGAGTCCGTTAAAAAGCCGTATTGTGAATATGAGACCGAATATCTTGCGGATATCAATTTTCTGCGACCTCTAATAGTAAAATCTGATGACAAATCGGTTGTAGCTATTGAGAAAGATATAGTAGAAATGATGCATTCTACAGAAGTCGCACACAAGAGATTTAGCCCGGAACTCAGTAAGATAAATTATATTCACGGCGACAATATATCTTTGAAAGTTAAGGAAGAGCTTAAGTTGGGAGCTATTTATCCTCCTACGAAAAAAATGGAAAGAAAATTACATACTAAGTATGAGGATTTCTGGCAACAACGAAGAAACATCACTATGCAAGATATGGATCGCGGGTACTTGAAGTTTGGCGATGAAGCCTACTTTATTGATGATGATATCGTTATTATGTATATGAGTGCATTAACCAACCGACTGTGCGTTGACCACTCCTTGGCTATGGTTACCGATAAGCCTCAGTCCTTTGATGTCGGCGACTCAGTCAGATTTGGAAGCCCATCTTACGTTATCCCGGATGAACGCTTTCTCAATCGACGCTCAAGGGAGCACCAATTTGGACAAGGGCTGCTATTGCACTTTATTATTTCAGGACTTTCTATTTCTCCCGATGCGGAACTGCCTGATATTGTAACATTTAAGGAGAGTCATGCGGATGAATTAGGAAGATTCAGAACACAACTTGCCAAACTTACGCAGGGGTTTTCGGCGGATAAGTCAATAAAAATCCATCAAAACGAAATCAGCGATTTATACAGGAATGAATTTGCCCCTGCATTCGAAGACTTAAAAGCAGCACTCAAAGGTTCTAAAATAAAGTGGTTTGCGGATAACTTTTTGAAGGTGTCCATGATGTCCGCAGGAGCAACAGCGGTTCCAATGGCACTCTTAGGGATGCCGATTGAACAAGCGATTTTTACCGGGGCGGGGATGTCTGTTATTTCATCCGCAATTTCATATAGTGTTGATAAAAAGAAAATCTTACGAGAGAATCCATATTCGTATTTGCTTTCGATTAAGCGTGAGTGGTAAAGGAGGAACGGCTCATGAAACTTAAATTTAAAAATCAAGAATTTCAATCTCAAGCCGTCGCCGCCGTGGTTGACCTTTTCAAGGGACAAAACCCACGGACGGACACGTTTACGATTGTCAACGAACAGCAGCAAAATCTTGACGAGGGTTTGGGTATTCGTAACATTCTTGAACTTTCCGATGAACAGATTGTCGCCAACATGAACGAGGTGCAAAAGCGGCACAACCTACAGCTGACCGACGATGATGCCCTCTCTTTCTGCATAGAAATGGAAACAGGCACGGGAAAAACTTACGTTTATACAAAGACGATTTTTGAATTGCACAAACAGTACGGCTTTACCAAGTTTATCGTTGTCGTGCCGAGCGTGGCTATCCGTGAGGGTGTGTATAAATCATTCCAAATTACCGCCGACCATTTTGCTGCACAGTATGATAACACCCCGGTACGGTGTTTCATTTACGACAGCAAAAAACTCTCGCAAGTACGGCTGTTTGCCACTTCCGGCGATATTGAGATTATGATTATCAACATTGATGCGTTCAAAAAAGCCGAAAATATCATCAACCAATCGCAGGACAGGCTCTCCGGTGATACTGCGATGAAGTATATACAGGACACACAGCCCATCGTCATCATTGACGAGCCGCAGTCGGTGGATAATACCCCCAAAGCCAAGGACGCCATCGCAAGTTTGAACCCGCTGTGCGTTTTGCGCTATTCGGCAACACACCGTGAAAAGGTCAATCTGCTGTTCCGGCTTACCCCTGTGGATGCGTATCAAATGGGGTTGGTTAAGCAGATTTGTGTGTCGAGTAATCAAATAGAGAGCGACTTCAACCGCCCGTATATTCGGTTGGTGTCGGTGAGCAACGACAATGGCTTCTCCGCCAAAATCGAAATTGACCGTGTTGCCAAAGGCGGCAAAGTGGAGCGTAAAACTTTCAATATTCGCTCAGGTGCTGATGTTTACGCACTCTCCGGCGAGCGGGATTTGTATAAAGGCTACACCGTGGCGGGCATCGACTGCACTTCCGGAAGTGCGGGCATCGAATTCGACGATGGACAGTTTTTGCACCTGCATAAAGCCTTCGGCGACGTTGACGAGAACATTATCAAGCGGGCGCAAATTAGGCGCACCATTGAGGCGCATTTAGAAAAGGAACTCCGCTACACCGAAAAGGGAATCAAGGTTCTGTCGCTGTTTTTCATTGACGAAGTCGGAAAGTATAGAACAATCGAGGGGGACAAAGGTATCTACGCCGAAATGTTCGAGGAATGTTATGCCGAATTGCTGGCACTACCCAAATTTGCCGCTTTGCGTGACCGTTTCCCGGCGGCAGTGAATATCGTCCATGACGGTTATTTTTCACAGGATAAAAAGGGCAATCTCAAAAACACACGCGGCGACACCGCCGATGATTATGATACTTACAATACGATTATGAAAGACAAAGAATGGCTGCTGTCGTTCGATTGTCCGCTCCGATTTATATTCAGCCACTCAGCACTTAAAGAAGGATGGGATAACCCGAATGTTTTTCAAGTCTGTACATTGATTGAGCAGAAGTCCACGTTCACCGCACGTCAAAAAGTCGGGCGCGGCTTGCGGTTGTGCGTCAATCAAGATGGCGAACGCATCGAGGATAGAAATATCAACATTCTGCACGTCATGGCAAACGAGAGTTTCGCCGAGTTTGCCGAAACGCTGCAAAAAGAAATCGAGCAGGAAACAGGCGTTAAATTCGGCGTGTTGCAGCTCTCGTTGTTTTCCGGCTTGACTTTCACCGCGCCTGTTACTGAAGAGAAAAAAGTCACCGAGGAAGAAGCGAAAATTATCGCTGATTATGTGACGGCACTGGTTGCAAAGAAGGACGAATTTTCTCAAGATACAGGCGATACTACCGAAATTGTAGAGCCGCCACCGACTCCCGTTGCAATACCCGCATTAGCTCCGGTTATCGAAAAAGCAGTTGCCGCCGCAAAGATGGGTGCAGAGGTCACCGCCGAAAAGGTGGCGGAGATTACCTACACCGAAACTAAAGAAGTCGAGCAGGCTATTTCGTATGATGAAGCCGCCGATTTAATGCAGGAACTCAAATCACAGAAGCTGATTGCAGCGGACGGCAAAATCACCAAAACCACCAAAGAAAAAATCATGGACGGAACGCTCACGTTGAACGAGCGTTGGTCACAAGCACAGCAAAAAGCGATTATTCAGCAAATCAAGAAAGCAACCGTCACAGTTCCTGTTCAAGATGCCTCTAAAGAAGTCCGCGTTCGGCTGAAAAAGCAGGTCATGATTTCGCCGGAATTTCTTGCCTTGTGGGAGAAAATCAAAGGGCGAACATCTTACCGTGTTACGCTTAATGAGTGTGACTTGATAAACAAAGCGGTAGAAACGCTTTCAAAAATGGAAAAAGTGCCGAAAGCTCGTGTTGTTACACGCACAGCTCGTGTAAATGTGGAGAATTCGGGAGTGTCAGTCAGCGGTGAATACGAGCGTTCGCTTGAACTCCAAAATGAAGGGCATCGTTTGCCGAATTTTATCCGTGCTGTGGATGATATGTGCTTCCTCTCTCGCCGCTCGGCGGTTGAAGTTTTACGGCGGAGCGGCAGGGTTTGGGACTATCTCAACAACCCGCAGAAAATGACCGAGATGTTTGTCGAAGCCATCCACTCTATTCAAGGCAAAATGGAGATTGACGGCATCCGTTATCAGCGGTTGGACGGCGAAGAATACTACTTGCAAGAGATTTTCGACAGCGACGAGCTGATTGCTTATCTCGACAAGAACGCCATCGCCGTTGACAACAGCATTTTCGACCACGTGATTTACGACAGCACAACCGTGGAACGCCCATTTGCAACGGCTCTCGACAGCGACCCTGATGTGAAGATGTTTTTTAAGATTCCAGATAAGTTCAAGATTGAAACGCCGATTGGGACGTACAATCCGGATTGGGCGGTTTATATGGACAAAGACGGCACAGAGAAACTGTATTTTGTGTTGGAAACAAAGGGTACGACCAATTCAACGGATTTGCGTGGCGGTGAGGAAGGTAGCGAATCCTCGAAAATCAAGTGCGGAGTTCGCCATTTCGCGGCGTTGGATAACGGCGTGGTATTTAGCGAGAAGCCTGTTAAAGAATGGCGGGAATTTAAGGCGAGGGTATGAGCGCATGAAAAATTCAACAATATCGGAGGGGAAATGCATGACCCTAAAGTCACCAGAATTCAAGGCGGCGATGTCCGCCGTCCGCAAGAAAATCGCCACCGCCAAGCGGCGCGGTTCAAGCCGTGGTTTTGCTGATTATCAAGGTTGCCGATTTATCTGTTATAACTTATCGACATACTCGAAGATGCCGCAAAAGCCGTCGAGTGCGGAGAGTACGCTTTTGCGTATTCCGTTGCCGCACTGATTCTCATCAATCTTGCGAAACTGGCAAGCACTGCCGATGACAGCGCGGGCGGCATTACCGATGCACGGGGTTATGTTGAGGAAGTGCTGGAAAAAGTCTGTTCCGGCGTGGAATACGAATCCGACGAAGCCGAATACATCCTCACCCAATCCGTAAAAGACAGCGATAATAAAGCGTTCGAAGGGTGGGAGGAGTTCGCCTTTAGCCTTTTACAGAAAACCGCGCGGCTTGCTACCGACGACAACGAACGGCTGATGTATCAAGCAGCGGACGAAATCTGTGGAAGGGCTATCAATAGTCCGTATTCAAATTGGGCGTATGAGAGTTACGCACTCATCAAGTTGGAAATTATTAAGGCAACAGGAGGCGAACTTGATGTTGATGAATACATCAAAGAAACCCTCGAATTTGATATTATCCGCCGCATTGCCGTGAACATGGCAATCGCTGCCGGGGATTATGCTCGTGCTGAAAAATTGTGCCTTGAAAAACTGCAAACAAACTCCGACGAGCTGCGGCATGAATACTCCAGTCCTTCGGAGTGGAGGTATCTGCTGTTTGAAGTTTACGACAAGTCGGGCGATATCGAAAAGAAAATCCAAACCGCCGAGGATTTACTCTTCCGTTTTGACACCAAATATTACGCTATTTTGAAGCAACTGCTTACCGAAAAAGGCGTGTGGGAAAGCGAGTACCCATCGCTTTTGGATGGGCTTGAAAATTCTTTGCCGTACCATAAGTACATGGAAATCCTCTCCAAAGAAAACGAAGTGCCTCGGTTGTTTGAAGAAGTCCGCAAGTATCCATCGAGCGTCTTTGATTACGGCAAACAACTGGCGGTGCGATTCTCATCGCAGACCTACACGATTTGCCTTGATGTGATTCAAAAACAGGCAAATGAAGCCGACAACCGCATAAAGTATAAGAAAGCCTGTGCGCTCATCAAGAAGATGTTTGATTTCGGCGGTGTTGACGAAACGGAGAGCATCATTACGGAGGTGAAAGCGAAATTCCCGCGCCGTCCTGCCATGTTGGAAGAGCTTGATAAAACTGCGGCTTGGGTGATGAAGAAAAGAAAGTAGGAGGCGTTAATATGGCAAACGAATTACAACCGTTATCAACCTTATTTCAAAACAGGCTATTCAGAATCCCCGACTATCAGCGCGGATACGCATGGAAGCATGAACAGCTTACGGATTTTTGGGAAGACCTCATCAATCTGCATGACGACAGATACCATTACACAGGGCTGCTTTCTTTGAAAGCGGTGAACCGTCACGAAATAAAATCGTGGCAGGGCGATGAATGGCTGTTAGATATAGGATATAAACCGTTTCATGTAGTTGACGGACAACAGCGCCTAACCACGTTTTCAATCCTCATGAATGAAATTGCTGCGTTCGTTATCAGATTGCCTGAAAACCAAGGGATGCCAGACGAAGATATTTACATTGGTTTTGAATCGTTAAAAGACATAAAAGCGAAGTATATCGTTCGCAAACGCCCTCCGCAAAACATCGTGACCACATATCTTTTCGGTTACGAAACCGATAATCCGAGCGCAGATTACTTGAAATACAAAGTAATGGGCGAGCCTTTTGGCGGAACGGTTTCGGAAACATATTACACAAAGAATCTGAAATATGCCAAACGTTTCTTTGCCGACAATCTCGCCGCCATTTATGAAAGCGACGGAGCAGATGGTGTTGAGCGGTTATTCCGCAAGTTGACACTGCAGTTTATGTTCAACCTTCATGAAATTAAAGACGATTATGATGTGTTTGTTGCTTTTGAAACAATGAATAATCGAGGCAAGAAACTGACGAATCTTGAACTTTTGAAAAATCGTTTGATATACCTCACAACATTGTTTGACGATGTACAATTTGATGCGGCGGATAAAAATCAACTTCGCAAAAATATCAACGAAGCGTGGAAAGAAGTGTACTATCAACTTGGACGCAACAAAGACGCGCCGCTTTCTGACGATGAGTTCTTACGCGCACATTGGATTACTTATTTTCGTTATTCCCGCAAAGGCGGCGACGATTATATCCGTTTTCTGCTTGGAAAATTCTCAGCGAAAAATGTATTCGAAAAACACACCGTACCTATTGAAACCTCGTTTGAAGAATTTGAGCCATTGTCGGATTACGAAAACGATGATGAAGACGACACCGTTACCGCCGAAGTGAGCGTGGAAACGGAAACCATGCTGGTAAGCAAACTTGCACCGATTGAAATCAGCAACTATGTCAACAGTCTTAAATCATTGGCTGAATACTGGTATTACAGTTGGTTTCCCTCAGATAGCGATTTTACCGCCGATGAGATTATATGGCTGGACAAACTAAATCGTGTGGGAATCGGTCACTTTCGCCCTCTTGTAGTCGCCGCTCTCTCGACAAACGAATCGACCACACCGGAAGAACGGATAGCCCTGTTCAAAGCCATCGAACGCTTTATTTTCGTTTCTTTCCGTATCGGTGAATTTCAGGCAAGCTATCAGAGCAGCGTGTACTATAATAAATCTCGCGACGTATTGAATAACGCTGTTTCTCTGACTGCTGTTGCCCAAGAACTAAACGGCACTGTCAATAAAGATATGCTCTCGGCGGTTATGCGGTTTATTGCCCGGATGAATAGGCGGTTTGATTCCGGCGAAGGTTTCTACAGTTGGAGGCATTTGCGCTATTTTCTCTACGAATACGAATTTGAAAAATCTGTGAAAAACAAAATTCCCAAAGTTGACTGGCAGTTATTTACACGGGTTGAAAAGGACAAAGTGACCATTGAACATATTTTGCCGCAAACACCGTCAAAATGGTACTGGCGCAATACCTATCGTATGTTCACGGAAGACGAGATAAAAACGCTGTCCGCAACTCTCGGTAATCTGCTGCCGTTATCGCAGAGCATCAATTCATCTTTGCAGAATGACAGTTTTCCAGATAAAAAGAATCCTCCATCCGTTGGCAGACGCGGATATATAAACGGTTCACATTCCGAGATAGAAGTGGCGCAGGAAGCAGACTGGACAGCACAAAACATCTATGCCCGCGGACTAAAACTGCTTGGCTTTATGGAATCAAGGTGGGATATTCATTTTGCCGATGAACAAAAATCCGAACTGCTCCACATTGATTTCGTGAATGATGAGCGGGACGATGTTCCTCAAATTCCTAAAACGGATGAGGAAAGTAATGCTGTTCTTGAAAACCCTCAAGAGGATAACGGTCTTTCAAAAACAGACTATGCGAAAATAGTCATCCAGTCTATTCTATCCGATGCAAGAAAAAACGGACTGGAGTACATCGACCTTGTTGCGGGTGAGCTAATAAGGGAGAATTTGCCCGAATATAAAGACAGAACACGGATTGTCTGCCGAGCCATGCGGTTTTTTATGCGTGATGGCGATAAGGAAATATATGCACCGGAAAAAGGCGATGGCACAAGAGTAAAAATCCGATATTATTTGCAGAGGTGAAAACGATTATGAAGAAAACTGTAAAATTAAGCGAAATAGCAGAACACATAGAAATGGCGAGCGATGGAACAGACACGTTCTATAACGAGTTGACGGGCGAATTCTACTGGTATTCTGATTTTGGCGACCGAGACGAGCGCGACTTGGACGAGGAGGAAGGCTGGCTTCATCTTCCGAGTCAGCGCGAAGCCAACGAGTACAGCATGATGTCGGATTTTGCGGATACCGTAAGAAACTCACGCAAACGTGAGCAGTTGGAAATTGCGTTGTCCGGCAAAGGAGCGTTTAGACGATTCAAGGACGCTGTTCTCCGCGAGGGTATTGAGGAAGCGTGGTACGCTTTCCGTGACAGACGGTATTTAGAGTTCGCCCGTGAGTGGTGTGATTATAAAAATCTTCCGTATGATCCTGCCGAACTGCCGGATGAGGAGTTGAACGAGAGTATATTCACCGAGAATATCGCAACGGCAACAACGACCGTTACCGAATCCATTACCTCAGACAGGCAACATGAACTCCGCGAAGCTCTGCGTTCAATAAACTCAACCATCGGCAAATGCGAGAAAGTTCTGTTGAAATTCGCCGAAGGTACGTCACAGCATACGCTGACAAAGCGGCGGCTTGATGCGTTTTACATCGCCGTGTCGCTTATTGAGAAGGAATTAATGGAGGAATCATAAAATGTCCTGTGAAAACAACAAATCCATGAAATGTCCGTGTACATACTCCTGCTCCAAGCGCGGAAAGTGCTGCGAATGTGTGGCGTATCATCTGCGCGGCGGCGAGTTCCCGGCTTGTTTCTTCTCGAAGGAAGACGAGAAAAGCTACGACAGGAGTTTGCCGCGTTTGATGAAGGATAGAGGAAAATGATAAAACCGAAAGTGAGGAAACGCCGATGAACATAACCATTATTAACGGTACGGAGCAAAAAGGCTGCACATTCGCGATGAAAGAAGTGTTTTTATCGGCGATGGGCGATGGTCACAATATAACCGAGTACAAACTCCCCCGCGACTGCCCGGAGTTTTGCACGGGCTGTAAGGCGTGTTTTTTTCGCGGCATCACCGTTTGCCCTCATGCACAGTACACAATACCTATTTGGGAGAGCATCATAACGGCGGATTTGCTTGTTTTTACCTCGCCGACTTATGTTTTCCACACCACAGGGCAAATGAAAGCTCTGCTCGACCATCTTGGCACGAAATGGATGGCACACTCACCCGAAAAGCCCATGTTCCGTAAGCAAGCGGTCATCATTACAAACGCAATCGGTCAGGGCATGGGAAAGACTGCCAAAGACATCAAAGACAGCCTTGATTTTTGGGGCATTGCCCGAACACATATCATCAAACAGGCTCTTTTTCAAGCGGAATGGGAGCTTGTCAGCGATAAAACGAAAGCGGCGATAAAGGCGAAATGCACACAGGTTGCGAAAAAGATAAAATCTAAAAAGCTCATTAAACCTCGCTTGAAAATTCGATTTTTATTTTTCATTATGAAAACGGCTCAGACCATGATTGATAAATCCGAACGCAAGGCAGGTCGTGAGCGAACGAAGGATTATCTGCATTGGAAAGAAAACGGCTGGCTTGACGGCAAAAAGCCGTGGAGGGATTAGTAGAAGGAGGAAACGACAAATGAATTTAGGATTGAAAAACAAAACAGCAATTATCACAGGCACGAATAATCCGCAGGGCATCGGTGCGGCAACGGCACTTGCTTTTGCACGTGAGGGTGTACGTCTTGTACTCGTTTATAAAAAAGTTCCTCACAGTTATGACGAAAGCAAAACAGAAATTGACGGAGTTCATCGTTATTTCAAAGCAAACAGCGGTGATATGACCGAGGTTGAGGAACACTTACGCACATTGAACGCCGACTATCTTATTTTAGAGAGCGATATTTCAAACGGGCAGTGTGTCAAGGAAATTTTTGAGCGTGTGAACGAATACTTCGGGAAAGTTGACATTCTCGTAAATAACGCTGCCGCCGCTGATGACGGCGATAACGACACAATTGAAACGCTCACGCAAAATGTAATTGATGAAACCTTTGCCGTGAACGTCAAGGGAACGCTCTTGATGACTCACGAATTTGTTAAACGACGCGGTGAGTATGGGCGTGTCATAAATTTTTCAACCGATGCGGCACAGGCTTTTCCCGGAGTACAGATTACTTATTCCGCAAGCAAAGCGGCTGTTGAAGCATTTACGCGAAGTATTGCGATTGGCGTTGGAAAATACGGCATAACCGTGAATTGTATCGCACCGGGACCAACACAAACAGGCTGGATTGATGAGGAATTAGAAAATGCCGTATTGCCGGATATTCCGCTCGGCAAACTGATTCAACCGGAGGAAATAGCGGAAACAGTCCTGTTTCTCGCAAGTGAAAGGTCTGCGATGATTACAGGACAAGTAATCAAAGTATCGGGAGGTCATGCTCTGTAAACGGAACATAGGCAATGGGATTAAAAAAAATTAAACGGGAGGAAAACAAATGTTAGTCAATTCAAAAAAAGCCGAAGAATCGGCAATCTTAAACCTTGCGTACAGCGTATGTGCGGCGATGCGAACCGCGCCGAAAGCCTGCGGCATAGACCACCTTGAAACAGCAGTCCTCACAGGAGCGGATAAAGACCGCGTTACTGCCGAAATGCGGAAAATCGGTGATTCTCTCGGCGAATCCGGCAGATTTTTCTGCCGTGACGCGGACAACGTGGATGCCAGCGGCGCAATCGTGCTTGTCGGCGCGAAGTATGAAACACGCGGATTGAATGAAAAATGCAAACTCTGCGGCTTTGAGAACTGTGCCGCTTGCGAGAAAGCGGGTGCGGCTTGCGTGTTTACATCTATGGATTTAGGGTTAGCCCTCGGTTCTGCGGTGTCCCTTGTTGCTGATAACCGAATTGACAACCGAATCATGTTTACCATCGGGCAAGCCGCCACGAAACTTGGACTGCTCGGCGATTATAAGTTGATTATGGGCGTCCCTCTTTCCGCTTCGGGCAAGTCGGTTTTTTATGATAGGGCGTGATGAAAGCGCTATCTTGGATGCTTAACGTATTACGAAACGAGGTAAATTAAGATGAAATCATACCGCAAAGAGCTAACCTTCCGCACTAAAACCCGCCGCGCCTATCTCAACATCACGCCGCAAGTTGAAACCGCGCTTGCCGAGAGCGGCATCCGTGAGGGTTTGTGCCTTGTCAACGCCATGAATATTACGGCAAGCGTATTTATCAACGACAACGAAAGCGGTCTGCATCGTGACTTCGAGCGTTGGCTTGAGAAACTTGCACCGGAGAAGCCACATAACCAATACGACCACAACGGCTACGAGGACAACGCCGATGCACATTTGAAGCACGCGTCATGGGGCGTGAGGTTGTCGTGGCGATTACAGACGGCAAGCTCGACTTTGGCACATGGGAGCAGATTTTCTATGGCGAGTTTGACGGTATGCGGGAGAAACGAGTGTTGGTTAAAATTATTGGAGAATAAAAATGAACATTCAAATTTTCGGAAAGTCGAAGTGTTTTGATACGAAAAAAGCCGAGCGGTATTTCAAAGAACGTGGCGTGAAATTCCAATCGGTTGACATTCTTCAAAAGGGATTAAGCAAAGGCGAACTTCGTTCAGTAATCGCCGCCGTTGGCATGGACGCACTTGTTGCAGAAAAAGCGGAGGAATATCACTTATTCAAATACTTAACCGATGAAGCGAAGCTCGAAAAGCTCCTCGAATGCCCCAAACTCTATAAAACTCCAATTGTTCGCAACGGCAAGAACGCAACCGTGGGTTTTTGCCCCGATGTATGGAAAAAATGGGAGTGAGATTCAGCACATGGCACATATCATGATATTGAAATCCATTGCCGAAAATATTTTTAAACACGACACACAGTTGTCATGTTTAGTGTGGTATGATAAAGAAAAAAGGAGTAATTGTAATGAATTACAGAATCGTAGAAAAAGAGACATTCAAAATCGTAGGCGTTAAGGAATGGACAACATTGAATATCAAAACACAGGAATAACATTCCATCTAATACACCCGCCGCTTACAAAAACAACATCGGCAAAACCGCTGCCCGTCCCAAAAGAATTTAAGGCAGACCCGCAAAAGGTAGGAACCGGAATTGCTAAAAATATCCATAAGAGAAGATTTATCATATACCATTCATTCGCGCAACGGCTGCAAACCCGAATGGCGTATCTGTTTTCGCTCAAGCTCGGAAAGTTTATGAGCAAAATGACAGGGCAGTATAGCGGAAAATGAGTAAAATTTTTGTATCAAAGGACACTGATAACCATGAAACTTGACCGTCTGCTCGGAATACTAACCGTGCTACTCCAAACAGACCGCACAACCGCCCCCGAACTTGCCGCGAAGTTCGAGGTGTCCCGCCGCACAATCGGACGCGATATTGACGCACTGTGCATGGCGGGAATCCCCGTTGTCGCCCATCAGGGAAGCGGCGGCGGGCTTTCGATTGCCGAGGGGTTCAAGTTAGACAAGAGCGTACTGACGACAGATGAACTTTCCGGCATTATTGCCGCCTTGAAAGGGATTGGCAGCGTGTCGGCACAATCCGGTATTGAGCGGACACTTGACAAGCTCCGCGCCAACGCCGATGCGGTTGTTTCCCTGCGAGAACCTGTAATCATCGACCTTGCTTCGTATTACAAAGGACAACTTACCGAAAAAATCGAACTCATCAAGCAAGCCGTCCTTGAATCACGGTTGATTGAGTTTGATTATTATTACGACAAAGGCGAGTGCCACCGCCGCATTGAGCCGTACTTTGTGATTTTTCAATGGTCGTCATGGTATGTATTCGGGTTTTGCTTAGAGCGGCAAGACTGGCGGCTGTTCAAGCTGCAACGATTGTGGAATTTATCGCTGTGTAACGAGCAATACACTCCCCGCGAGATACCGCCGGAAAAGCGGGACTTTAATGCGAAGTTTGCAGACGATATAAAGTTTGCCGCCCTGTTCGACCCGTCCGTGAAGTATCAGCTAATCGAGATTTACGGTCTTGACTGCTTTATCGAAACGGACGAGGGCATATTGTTCGAGTTTGGATTTACCAACCGTGATTTTCTTGTGAGTTGGCTGCTCGGATTCGGAGGTAAAGTCAAGGTCTTAGAGCCGGAAACTATCGTGTCGGACTTAAAAACCGCCGCCGAAAATATTTTAGAAAACTACAAATAAACAAGACATACTGTTGTCGTGTTTGATGTGGTATGATGGTAGAAACACGAAAACACAGGAGGTCTTGATTATGGCGAATAAGGCGTTAGTCGTAATAGACATTCAAAACGACATTACAAAGAATTACAAGGAAATCATCGGTAACATCAACAGGGCTATTGATTGGGCGGTTGCCAATGAGATTCACGTTGTTTATATCCGGCATGAAAATTTATCGGACGGCACAAGGACTTTCAAGCCGGGTACTCGCGGGGCTGAGTTGGTGTCGGATATGAAGATTGCTTCAAAAAATATCTTTACAAAAACCAAAGGCAACGCATTGAGCAGCGTGAAATTTGCGGACTTTATCAGCAAAAACGAAATCTGCGATTTTTATATAGCGGGAGCGGATGCTGTCGCTTGCGTTAAGTCAACTTGCTACAATTTGCGAAAAGCGGATTATAAAGTTACGGTCTTGTCGGATTGCATTACCAGTTATGACAAGAAGAAAATTGACGAAATGCTGCGCTATTATGAAAGTAAGGGTTGTGAAATAATGAGTTTGGAGAGGGTGAAACCATGAACTATAAAACACGCGCTTTTCCCGAATTTTCCGCTTGCGGTTTGAATTGCGGATTATGTCCGCAAAATTACAAGCACACAAACGGTGCGTTCAGATGCCCCGGTTGCGCCGATGAGGGCTTTTCGGATGCACACCCTCCCTGCGGAATACTTACTTGCTGTCAGAGCAAGGGGTTTGAGTTTTGTTGGGACTGCGACGAGTATCCCTGCAAACGGTACGACAACGCCGATGCCGCCGATTCTTTTATCACGCATAAAAATCAGTTTAAGGATATCGAGAAAGTCAAACGAATCGGCGTAGATGCCTATATCGCCGAGCAGAACGAGAAAATCGCAATACTGCAAAAACTGCTCAGTAATTACAACGACGGGCGTAGAAAAACCTTTTTCTGTGTCGCTGTCAACCTTTTAGAATTGGAAGATTTGAAAAAAATCATGCAGCGCATTGAGAGCGAAATAAGCCCCGATGACCCGATAAAAGAAAGGGCAAAAACCGTTGTCGGACTGTTTCAAGCTATGGCTGACGAGCAAAACATAGCAATAAAACTTAGGAAAAAATAGGAGTGTAACGAAATGAACGCTAATATTTTTGAAAAGGCAAACCAAATCATCAGGGGGTGCGACACGGCGTATTTCGGCGTGATTGACGAGGGTGGCTTTCCGAGTATCTCTACTGTTTCGGTAGTCAAGCCGGAAAACATTTTCGAGGCGTATTTCACCACAAGCGCGTGTTGCAATAAAACCAAACGCTTGCAAAAAAGCAACAAGGCGAGCCTGTGTTATCGTGCGGACAGTAACATTACCCTTGTCGGCGAAGCGGAGATACTTACAGACCAAGAAACCAAAAGCAAATACTGGCTCGACTGGTTCATCGACTATTACGCCGGTGGTGAAACCGACCCGAATTATGTTGTGATTAAGTTCACGGCAAAACGGGTGTCTTTGTGGATTGATAACGAGGGCGCGGAGTTTTCGATTGACGAACTGCTTACCGTGCAATCCCGTTGCGGACTGCTGTGTGACGGCTGCGGCTTCAAAGAATCGCATGGTTGCATCGGATGTATCGCTTTAGAGGGTAAGCCGTTTTGGGGAGAGTGTCCTGTGGCAAAATGCTGTCAGGATAAAGGGTATACGCATTGCGGCGAGTGTACCGACATTCCCTGTGATATTTTGAAAGAGTTTTCTTGCGGTGAAGATGAACATAGCGACAAACCTGCCGGGGCGCGGATTGCGGTCTGTAAGGCGTGGGCAACGAAAAACGGAAAAGGAGTGTAGTCATGCAAGAATACGCAAGCAAAGATGCTCTGATTGATGAAATCAAAAAGACGGCAGGGCTATTCATAAAAGAGTTTGACGATGTAGTGGATGCCGACAAAGACCTCCGTTTTGACGGCGTTGATCGAACACCGGGGGAAATTATCGCATATCAACTTGGATGGATGGGGTTGATTCGCGGTTGGGATAATGATGAACTTTCTGGGAAAGAGGTCGTTACGCCTGCGCCGGGGTACAAATGGAATCAAATGGGCGAATTGTATCAGGGGTTTTATGACAAATATAAGGACGAGCCGTTACCCCGATTAAAGGAGTTGTTTGTCACCGACCTCGATTCCTTTATTGATTGGCTCGGTGCGTTCTCTGATGATGAATTGTTCAATCCCGGCGGCAGGAAATGGGCGGCATCCACACCGTCAAATTGGCCGATATGGAAATGGGTACACATCAACACCGTCGCGCCGTTCAAGTCTTTCCGAAGCAAAATTCGCAAGTGGAAAAAACTGCGGGCGGAGGGGGAATAGAAATGCCGCTTGATTACAAGAAAACCCAAAAAGAATTTTACCACCCTAAAACCACTCCAACCGTCATTGACGTGCCGGAAATGGTGTTTATCATGGCGGACGGCACAGGCAACCCGAATGTCAGCGTGGAATACAAATCTGCCGTCGAAATACTTTATGGACTTTCCTACGCCATCAAAATGGGGAACAAATCTATCTTGGAGTATGTTGTGCCGCCGCTCGAAGGCTTGTGGCGGCTGAGTGATGGCTCGGAGGACTGGTACAAGGATAAAAGCAAATACTGTTGGACTTCGATGATTCGGCAACCGGAGTTTGTGACTGCTGATGTCTTTGAAGTTGCAAAAACCGTGCTTGCCAAGAAAAAACCACAACTTGACACATCTAAGGCGCGGCTTGGAAAATTTACCGAAGGTCTTTGCGTTCAGGCGATGCACATCGGCCCATATGACGATGAACCCCGCACAAACGCCGCAATCATGGAGTTTATCGCTGATAATGGCTATGTCAGCGATATTAGCGAAACTCGCCGTCATCACGAAATTTATCTGAACGACCCACGCAAGACCGCACCGGATAAGCTGAAAACGGTGATGCGGTGTCCAATAAAAAAGTAAAGGATAAACCAAACATGGTCAAAAATTACAACGATTTTGTTACCGTCTTGCTCGAAGCCGGATTTTCAATGGGCGGCGGCAACGGCGAGGGGATTCATTCGATAATTCCGTGGAGTTGGAACGAAGAACCACCTTACGAAACCCCTGTGCGTTGGCACACAGGTGACATTGAAACCGACCCTTGGGAATGGCGGATTCGAGTTTTGCAAGAACGTGACGATGTCGCTTACGGAAAGTTATTCTTCAAAAAGAGCGGCTACATTACAAAGGAATGGTATCCGTATTTCCTTGCCGTAAGGCGCGGTGGTTCTACCTTTGAGGAAATATATAATGATGGTAAAATCAGCCACTGCGCAAAGCGGATTTATGAAGTAATCAAATCGGGTGGCAGTGTACCGCTTGAGGAAATCAAACGGTTAGGCGGATTCAAAAAAGAGGACAAATCCAAATTTGATTCGGCTATAACCGAATTGCAAATGAAACTGTACATCGCCATGTGCGGCAGCCGAAACAAGCGTAACGCCAAAGGCGAAGAGTACGGTTGGGCATCAACGATGTTTTGCACGGCCGAAGAATTTTGGGGTAGCGATGTGTTTGGAACGGCGGCAAACATTGATTCTGAAGAAGCTGTCCGCAAAATCCGTGGGCAGATTCTACGGCTTAATCCGGCGGCGGTAGAGAAAAAAATGTTGAAATTTATCACTGGTTAGAAAAATCCAGGGTGAGTAATTTTATAGAGAAGCCCACAAATGCCGTGTTTATCGGAGTTTGCGGGCATATTGGCTTTTTGTCCTTATGTTACGCCCTCATCAGCGTAAATATCGAAAATGTCCCACTCTTTTAGTAAAGCATAAGATTTTAATTTTTCGATTTGCCCTCGAATTGAATACCCCTCTTGTGCTTGTTCTTCTGTCGATACCCTTACATAAATTGCTGTGCTTAGATTTTTTCTTACCTTTTCTTTCATTGTTCATTGCTCCTATCTGAATTATTTTCAGATAGAGAAGTAAGCCTTTTTTGTTTTTCGCTTTTAATTCGAGGTATAGAAGTTTTGAGGAAAAATTTTAACATTTCCTTTTGCAACTCTTTAGGCAATGTTATTTTCCCGTTTTCTGATTTCAAATCCAAGTTATCAGCTCCAGAAATAGTTTTTATAAAACTTATTCTTGATTAACTTGTCCTATTCCAAAAATAAAAGCCCTGTCGAAAAACCGCATTATACTGCACTTTTTCGCCATTGGGCTTTTTATGAGTTTGACTTGACCGAACCACGGTTTCCCGTATTCCTGTGGCGCGAGTGCAAATTTGCGTGCTTTTTCCGTATCAATCATGCGCAGAATCGGCGAAGACGAATCGTTGGTTATTTCAATGAGACGCTCGCTCAAAAGCCTCGTATAATTGGGATTATAAGTCTTTGGGTAAGGGCTTTTTTTACGATTCAAAAGGTCGGGCGGCAAAAGCTCGCTGAAAGCATCGCGAAGAAGCCCTTTTACTATGCCGTTTTTGCACTTGTACCCCCACGGAACATTCCAAAGCTCCTGCGCAATTCTGTAATCGGCAAAAGGCACACGCGCTTCAATCCCGCAGTACATACTTGCCCTGTCCATCCGCGTCAAAAGTGTCTGCATGAACCACTGTAGGTTAAGGTAAGCAATTTCGCGTCTTCGCGAGTTAATGCCGCTCTCACCCGATAGCCGCGGAACTTCAGACAAGGATTCAAGATAACGTGTCCGAGCGTATTCATCAAGATTAAGCTCATCGGCAAATTCCTCCGACAAAAGCATTTTACGTGTCACTAAATCCTTAGACCACGGAAACGCATCAACATTCATCAAATCCTCGCGGTAAAACCATGGGTAGCCTCCGAATATTTCATCGGCACGCATAGGATGGGGGTTGTTGAATTTGGCTTGGTTATGCGGATTGTTGGGGGGTTAGATTTGAAGATTTCAAAGGCTTTCAACCTTCGGGCGATTAAACGATTCCAAGGCGTTTTTAGCGATATTTTGCAGTATTCTTTCAATATCCCCCGATGCTTTATTGCGACAGTAATCATCACATATTTTTATGTAAGTGTTATTTATTTGAAGTTCCTTGACGATGCTTTCGGTTTTGTACATAGGAAACACCCCTCTATATAGATTGTTGTAACAATTATATGAAGAGGTGAGATTGTCCTATACGGGCATATTTATAAATATTTCAAAATGTTCTCGGCAATAAGCCTTCCAGCGGTAATAGGTGTGTATTTTCCGGGAATTCCCAAAGCGTGAATGTAATTTAAATCGCATACCGATGGTACATCATTGTTTTCAAAAACTCCACAAGTGGAAATATCTACAAAAAGAGTGTTCTTTACATTGCTCTTAAATTGATGAGCGTTAAATATAGGTGTAGGAATCGTATTAACAACTGTATTAAAATTAGGCAAAATAGTTTGAAAATCGTGCAATTCGGAATACTTAACTTCCGATATTTTTAAGTTCAAGAATTCTTCTGCATTACGTGCCATGACCGTAACCTTAGCACCGAGCGATAAAAGAAGCTTGCATATTGCCTTTGAAGTTCGCCCTGCCCCTAAAACAAGAATATCCATACCGAATATAGTTTCTTGTTTATTTTGCATTATAAGTCTAACAACTCCTTCGGCAGTGGGAATAGTATTTTTTATTGCCAAGCCTTCATCGTAATAGTCAATTAAGACATTGTTAGGAAATTTTGACCTCCAAAACTCGTTAACAATTCCGATGTATATAGTTGCTTCTTTCGATATATTTGGCAACAAATCGTTAATCAATATTTTGTAATTGTGATTGGGAGCAAAAATGCTTTCATTTTCACGGGTGGCAGGGAGGGGTAAAATGATGTTTTCGTAATCGCCTTTAAATTCATTAAGATTTTCTGCTTTATTCAATAAACCGACTTGCCCTGCTCCAAATATAGAGCATTCATAGTTTTCGGACAGATAATTCGCAACATGAATAAGCCGATTGTCACCGCCAATTATAAGAAATTTCTTCAAGAAATCGTTCTCCTTTTACTTACAAGGATAATTCTCCATAAAACCTTGGCTCTAACATTTCATTTTTCATTGCTTTCTCAATAGTAGCGGGTATTAAATCAAAATTAGCGACTAAAGAGTTCGGTTTATCGACAACATTATCTTGTGAAAACGGCACAAAATAAATATTACGTACATTCATAAGATGACCTAAATTTTGAAAAGCGGCAGATAAACCGTCATTAGTAGTAATAGCGATAACTAATGGTTTTTGGTTTCGTAAATGTGATTTTGCCGCTAAAGTAACCGCAGTATCTGAAATGCCGTTTGCAAGTTTTGCCAAAGTGTTTCCAGTGCATGGGGAAATAACCATTATATCGGTCATGTTTTCCCGACCAATGGGTTCAACTTGTGTAATTTGGTGTAGGACTTCTTTTTCGGTTACGCTCTCTATTTTGGCAATTATATCAATAGCATTTCCGTATCGTGTATCCAAAGTATAGGCGTTATTCGACATAATCGCTATAATTTCATGCCCCTCAGATTTTAATCTTTCCATTGATTTGATTGCACTTGAAAGGTCGCAAAAAGCACCGCACATAGCATATCCGATTTTTAAACTTTTCACAATTTATCTCCTCAATTTTTGTATGATGCATTCTCATTCGTTTTAGAGTCTTTTTCTGGATTACAGAAGAAGGTTTTTGAATTTTTTTGTTTCTCATATCTTTCTTTAGACCGCACTATTAAATGACGACAACGGTTATAGTAAATGTAAAACATACTGGCATATGACATCATAAAATCTGCGTATGTTTTGCCTTTAGTATCGTTCAAATTATCAAAAACATTTGCTTTTTCTGAGTCTACGCAAATAAAACCAACAACGTCATGTTCAATTTTGAAATCTTCCGTTTTTACACCACCGTCATTGAGTTGATGTTCTAAATTACTCACCAAACACCTAATTGGGACACAAAGTATAGTATTATATTTCGAGCTACTCTTTTTGGCGTTCAATTTCCTTCCGTCTGTTTTTATCATCTCGTTATCTATGTTGCACACATATTCAAAACCATCGTTAAAAGGCTGTTGTATGTCATTTCTGAGTGTGCGTTTATTATGAATCAAATCTGCAAAAACAGCGTGATTGCTAATTTTTTCTAATTTGTAACCTCCTAATGATTTCATAGAACTGTTCGCTCTATCCAACCCCTTACGTGTAGTGGCATCTTTGCCGCTACGACATATTGTGGTACATTCAGATAACAACTCGTCATACATTAGGAAGTAGTTGTTAATATAATTTTCATTATTCCAAATCAATTTTATACAACAACTTACATTTTCTCCAGTGAGCATAGAAAATGCCCGCTCAATGTTATCACTTGTCAATTTTGAACCCATTTCATAAATCTTCAAAACATTACTGAGTTCATGAAAATCGTGAGAATCTTCTTTTGATTTAAACTCATTGAAAACCTCAAAAAATTTATCTTTGATATCCTTTGAATAATCACGAAAGATTGTTACCGCTTCTTTTATCTTATCAATGCTTTCATTGTTTTCTTGATTTAACTTCTCAATAGCCTTGTTATGATTTATTTTAGCATTTTTAAGTGCAATACATTGAAACACAAAAGCTGCCAATATTATAAAAGCAATAATTGCTACGACAACCAAAGCCCACCCGATAGGCTTTGCGACATCCTTATCTGATTGACTATAAGATATATAAACAGAGATTATTGCAACAACTAAGGCAAGTAACATTACAATTCCATGAAACATAGGAGAAGATGGATAATACCAAGGTATTTTATTCTCTGTCGTTTTATTCTTAACTGACATATATATTTATACCTGGTATGATATATTCATAGCTAAATCACACCGTTTCCTTTCAAAGATTTGGTTTAGCTGGATGCCCTATGAGGCATACTGGTAA
>Ga0099364_10003057_pt1 | contig 26295 bp, 21 predicted proteins | sample TergutTh196P3_FD_73070 | JGI IMG/M metagenome (GOLD analysis project Ga0099364, IMG submission 73070) | Microcerotermes parvus P3 segment gut microbial communities from Pointe-Noire, Republic of the Congo - Th196 P3 | ecosystem: Host-associated > Arthropoda: Insects > Digestive system > Gut ...
TGATATCAGAGCGATTTGAAACATAAAGATTGCTGTTGTTTGCTGTCAATGTACTGTTGTTATTCATCAATATACCGATTCGTCCCATGAAATCAAAATATTCATAGTCATGTCGCATATTTAGCGTAGAATCATGAAAACTCAATTGTCCATTGTTTAATGTCATATTTGAGGAATCGTTCATGATTAATGTGCTGTTGCTTTGGAGATTGAGATGGGAATTGCTTAATAGGGTTATGGTGCTACTGGATAAAGCTTCCAATACACTATTGGAAATTATAAGATTACTATTATTTGTAAGAATAATCCCAGCTCCCACTCCAGATAGTTCAATTTTGCTACCTGAAGCTGATACAATTCTTCCATTTATTTCAAGTCGAGCACCATCTTCAAGTGTTACATTACCTAATATTACTTCGCTGTCTGAAGAGTTGATTATGATGATTGTTCCATTGCCGGTCGCGTGGATGACACTGTTTGGAGCATTTAAAATACCATTTATCTCTAATACCGCTCCATCGGACAAAAATATTCTTCCACCTGAGCCTACAGAAAGCATAGAATTAGAGTCAACAATAGCCGATGATCCGCTCCCAGACAAGCGAATTAGTCCGTTACCGATGTTTACATTTGCTCCATTTTGAATTTGCAATTGCCCATTTACTACATCAAATCCAAAATATATATTTCTTACACTACTTGAATGCGGTGTAACAACATCATTTATAGACATTATAGAGCCAAACTCAATAATGTTCCTATGATTCAGGATCCGAGGAGTAGCCCATGTAACATTATCAAAATGTTGATATATATTTTGTGCATAAGGCAAAGTAAAATTGCTATATGTTTCAAATGGATCCATTATATTTGTCGTATAATTCGCTATGTATATAAATGGTTCTGATGAATCTATGCGGTCAAATGTTGCTTTGTACCTTACTCTAAAATTTGAAAGTTGGATATCTTTTGTGATAACCTTTACATTTTTTATATCATCTATATTTAAAAATGGTGTAAAACAGTGATAGGTACGAACATTATTATTTGTTAGATCAACCACAGACTGTGTAACAAATCCATCCATATTATATAAATAGTCTTGTAAGGGAACGGATTTATGATCAACTATAGTAAAGGTAAAAGAAACTTGGACATCTCTTGGTTGACCTACCAAACCAGAGGCAGGATTTACGCGCCATTGATTTGCTATACCTAAATCATTATTCAACTCATAGCTGTATAGGATATTGGGATCATTGGGGTCCGGGTTAATAAAGCAAAGTGGCGTTTCAATAATTATGCAATTCTTACCTTCAAAAGTACATTGACAAGTACCGGTTAAACCATGTCCACTACAATATGATACTCCTGCAGCTTCACATATTCTAGGATCACAAGAAAGCTCAACACAATTTTCATTATGTTGATGGTATTGTGGTTCAAAATAACGCACATCAATAATCGGTGTTTTTTCAAGATGCACCGTACCAAACAATCCTGTATAAAGGGGAGATAACACCCAGTTATTGTTTACACCAGTTCTTTGAAAAGAAAAATTATTTGTTCTGATAGGTGAACTGACACCACCCTGCTCAAAACTAACACCATTTTCTTGCAAGCTAAACTCTATTGTGTTCACTACAGAATTGTTTCCAAAGAAAAATTTGGTCATATCAGCTACATTGTTTACGAAAGGCATTACATCGGGATTGTGGTTGAGAAATGTGTTGCCTCTATTTATTCTTGCTCTATAAGCATTATTATTTGGTGAGAGATACCAGTTGAATCTATCTATGACATTGTTGCGTAGATAGTTTCTTAAATTGTTTCCTTTTTCGAAATATTCTGTTTTATAAAAAGATATGTCATGAAAATCATTGGCATTATTTTGAGGCATGGAGTGGGCTAACTGAATATGATCATTGGCAAGACGAGATGGTGCTTCTGTTCCAAAAGAATTAAAAACAAAATTATTGCTAACATAAGGTTCAGCGTTTGATACATAAAAATCTGCATAAATCCAGCCGCCTGGGTTGATATTATGAACATATTTTACGACATTCTTTTGCTCTGACTCTGCTGTATCAAAAAAATCCTTGCTTCTTAGGAAAGGCTGATTTGTATTGATAGCTGATAATAAACCAGTATCATACATATTTGTGATACGAGCTATGGCTTGGTAGTAATCTACTCTATTAGTATTTGCATGTGCAAAATAACGAATGATACCGGTATGTAGATTGTAGAGGATTACTACAGGTGAATTTTCATCATTTTGGGGTAGTGGATATCGTGAATCGCCAAGATAGGCTCTGATTAATACCCAGCCATCTTCGGGACGAAAATCGGATGAGGTGCCTTTAGCTACAAATGCAAGGCTAGGATATTCTTCTGTATCAGCAAAGAATGGGGATAATAAAAGTTCTTGTTCGGTTCCAGAATGGCTGACTTTCCACCATTGTGCCCTCCAGTTAATAGGATGCTCGCTTAAATCAGCAGCATCATAAATCCATGTTTGACCAATTTGAGCATTAAGTGTAAATATCATCACTAATGCTATCATTAAAAAAAGTGTTTTCATTGTAATCTCCTTATGATTAGATTTTTTTTGTTGTGGCTTTTTGTTCTGTGCCAACTTAGTTTTTTTATTTTTTCTTGTAAAAAGTGTTTCAATGTTTCTCATTTTATTCTCCTAAAAGGTTGTATTGTCTGGTGGAGGATACTAAAATTCTATCGTTTAATACCTCCTCTATTGGTTTGTGAAATAACCCAGCTGTAGTTGTTATTACAAGATCATCTTTGAACCTATCCATTGATGTTATATGCCTACCTTGCAGATTCTCTATAGGAAGTCTATACAATGTGAATGCCCCGAATACATCATCAAAGAAATAGACAGTATCGTATAAATAAGTAAAAAGATAATCGTTTATTTCAAGGGAATTTTTCATAGTTGGGATTGTCCAACCAACTCTATACCATGTTTCCTCATCAGAAGTGTAATACAAATCACCAATATTTCTATGAGCAAAAAGATACCCCTGAAATTCAAAAAATGCTCTTATCTGCATACCCATGACATTCCCGTGTTTTTCTATGCCATCGCTTGAAATTCGAACATAATGAGACCTCGATTCATACCAAGTTATGTAGAAATTATCCTTGAAATTCATTATATCCAAAATAACATAGCTCACCGAATTTCCTTCATTAGGTAGCTTCCAAAATCCTTTATCTTTGATAACAATTTGTCCACCTTCCGTCACTATGTCCATATAAACCACATAACAGTGATGAAAATAAAACGGTTGGCTAGTTAATAATGCGATAAATCGATTTTGGTTATTAAACACCCCAAATCTGCCATCAAGGTTACCAAAGGTTGTCCCAGACCAAAAAACGAAGTCTTCAAACTCTACTCCAAAATCTTTGGGAGTGATAAAAGCTTCACTAACCTGATCGTTGTAATTATGGGCGAATCTGAGTATGTCAAGTCTATTCTGCGGAAAATAAGCTGTGAACTCTTTGGACATAGCTGTTCTCGTGTTGAAACCGATGGAAATATTTCCTCCGGTAGTTCGTAAGGGTGGTGTGTCTACAAAATTTTCATATCCTAGTATACCAACATGAATCAGAGCATAAAATTTGTCTTCTGTAGCTATTCCGTTCATTATCATGTTAAACCAGGTTGAGTTAAAATAAAAATGATTCCAGTATTCTGTTTTTTCTGGGATTATTATCTCAACAGGGTTATCTCGACAGCTTGATAAAAAAATCATCATTAATGCTATCATTAAAAAAAGTGTTCTCATTGTAATCTCCTTAAAATTTGATTTTTTTTGTTGTGGCATTTTGTTCTGTACCAACTTAGTTTTTTGATTTTTTCTTGTAAAAAATGTTTCATTGTTTCTCATTTTATTCTCCTAAAAGGTTGTATTGTCTGGTGGAGGATACTAATATTCTGTCGTTTAATAGATCCTCTATTGGTTTGTGAAATAATCCAGCAGTAGTTGTTATTACGAGATCATCTTTGAACCTATCCATTGATGTTATATGTTTTCCCTGCAGATTCTCTATAGGGAGCCTATATAATGTAAATGCCCCAAACGCATCATCAAAGAAATATACAGTATCGTATAAATAAGTAAAGAGATAATTATTTATTTCTAAACTATTGTATATTGTTGGTATCGTCCAGCCGACATGGTGCCATGTTTCCTCATCAGAAGTATAATACAAATCACCAACATTCCTATGAGCAAAAAGATACCCCTGAAACTCAAAAAATGCTCTTATCTCTATACTTGGATTTACAAAATGTTTTATTATACCTTTATCTGAAATTTTAACATAATGAGGGTGAATAATGCCAAAAGAGATATAAAATAAATCTCTAACACTACTGATGTCCCATATTTGGTAAGAACTAGGCATAATATCTGAAGGAAGTTTCCAATATCCTTTGTCTTTGATTACAATTTGACTATCTTCGGTCACTAAGTCCATATAAACCACATAACAGTGATTAAAATAAAGCGGTTGGCTAGTTAACAATGCGATAAATCTATTTTGATTATTAAATGCTCCAAATTCATTATCAAGGTTACCAAAAGTTGTTCCAGACCAAAAAACAAAGTCTTCAAACTCATCTCCAAAATCTTTTGGAGTGATAAAAGCTGCACTAACCTGATCATTACTATTGTGAGCGAATCTGAGCATGTCACGGCTATGTTTAGTAAAATAGGTTGTAAATTCTTTTGACATAACATGTCTTGCATCAAAACCGACAGAAATATTGCCTACCGTTCTCAGAGGTGGTGTATCTACAAAATTTTCATATCCTAGTATACCAACATGAATCAGAGCATAAAATTTGTCTTCTGTAGCTATTCCGTTCATTATCATGTTAAACCAGGTTGAGTTAAAATAAAAATGATTCCAGTATTCTGTTTTTTCTGGAATTATTATCTCAACAGGGTTATCTCGACAGCTTGATAAAAAAATCATCACCAATGCTATCAATAAAAAAAGTGTTCTCATTGTAATATCCTTAAGATTTGATTTTTTTTTGTTGAGGCACTTGTCTATATGCCAACTTAGTTTTTTTATTTTTTCTTGTAAAAAGTGTTTCATTGTTTCTCATTTTATTCTCCTAAAAGGTTGTATTGTCTAGTGGAGGACACTAAAATTCTATCGTTTAATACCTCTTCTATTGGCTTGTGAAATAGTCCAGCTGTAGTTGTTATTACGAGATCATCTTTGAACCTATCCATTGATGTTATATGCCTACCCTGTAGATTCTCTATAGGAAGTCGATATAAAGTAAATAAACCGAATACATCATCAAAGAAATAGACAGTATCGTATAAATAAGTAAACAGATAATCATCAATTTCTAAGCTGTTGTAAATAGTTGGTATTGTCCAACCTACAGGATGCCATGTTTCCTCATCTGAAGTGTAATACAAATCACCAACATTCCTATGAGCAAAAAGATACCCCTGAAATTCAAAAAATGCTCTTATCTGCATGCCCATGACATTTCCATGTTTCTCTATGCCATCGCTTGAAATTCGCACATAATGAGCCCTTGATTCAAACCAAGTTATGTAAAAATTATCCTTGAAACTAATTATATCCATAATCATACTTACCATAGAATTTCCCTCATTAGGTAGCTTCCAAAACCCTTTATCTTTGATTATAATTTGTCTATTTTCAGTTACTAAGTCTATATAAACCACATAACAATCATAAACATATTGTGTATTATTAGTTAATAAAGCAACAAACCGATTTTGGTTATTAAACACCCCAAATCTACCATCAAGGTTACTATAACTTGTCCCAGGCCAAAAAACAAAGTCTTCAAACTCTTCTCCAAAATCTTTGGGAGTGATTGAAATTCCATCAATTCTATCGTCACCATTGACTGAAAATCTGAGCATATCAAGCCTATGTCTAGGAAAATATGCTGTGAAATCTTTTGACATTGCTGTTCCAGAGTCATAACCTATAGCGATATATTCAACAGTCCTCAAGGGTGGCATGTCCACAAAATTTTCAAATCCAAGAATACCATGACGGATCAGAGCGTAAAATCTGTCCTCTGTGGCTATTCCGTTTAATATCATGTTATACCAGGTTGAGTTAAAATAAAAATGATTCCAGTATTCTGTTTTTTTCTGGAATTATTATCTCAACAGGGTTATCTCGACAGCTTGATAAAAATATCATCACCAATGCTATCATTAAAAAAACTGTTCTCATTGTAATCTCCTTTAGATTTGATTTTTTTTGTTGTGGCACTTGTCTATATGCCAACTTAGTTGTTTTATTTTTTCTTGTAAAAAGCGTTTCATTATTTCTCATTTTTTCCTCCTATTGACCGATTGGGGCTATTAACTTATAAAGGTCAGATGTATCTAAACGCACCATCCAAATTTTTTCTCTGCCATTTAGGTCTAAATTCGTCAGTTTGTGATGATTATAGGAAAATAAATACCATTTTAGTCTTGGAACCAAAACATTGTAAAGTTTTAGGTCATATTCTGCATTTTCAATGATAAACTCTTTTATCATTTCGTCTGTAACATTGTCTCGAAATCCAACAATAAGATATCCCGGTGTCCAGACGGTAGGCGGATATTGCCATAAAAGCTCAGTATGTGATTGATTTACTCTTTCATCATCAAGGATTAAAAGGTGAAAAAGCAAACAATGAATTTTAGTATGATCAAATGCATAATATCGAGGGTATTGATTACTAGACAGAGTTTCCAAAACCCTGAGTCCATACTTTGAGTAATCCGAGATGAATTTTTCGTATTGATATTCATCTAAATCTCTTACAAAATTAATCCTAATTGTGCCATGGATTATGTCGTAGTCGCCATGACAAATTTGCTCTATTTTGGGTTCTGTCGAACAGCAGACTATTGACAGCATTGCTATCAATATCATAATCCCCAAAAAGATTTTTATCATTATTTTCATTATGTCCTCCTATTTTTCTATTAGGTCAATTAGTTTAAAATAGTCAAATTCATCTTCCACAATCTCTAAGATATACTCATGTCTATTCAAATCTTGAAAATTTGTTAATTTAAGATAGTCATAAGAAAATAAATACCAATTTAATCGTGGAACTAAAATATTGTATAGTTTCAAATCATATTCCGCATATTCGAGGGTTAGTTCAGGTATGAATTTTTCTATCTTTTCATTACAGACATATTCATCAAAATATATTCTTATATATCCAGGTGTCCAAGAGGTAGGCAATGTTTGCCATAAGAGACCTGTGCCAGATGGAGTAACTCTTTCGTCATTTAAGATCAATAGTTCAAATAATAAGCAATGAATCTTAGTATGGTCAAATACCCAGTAAAGTGGATAATAAGTGTTAGAGATTGTTTTTGCTACTCTGAGACCATACTCTGAATAATCAGATAAGAAATTTTCTATCTGTTCTTCATCCATATCTGATGGGATATAAATATGTATTGCTCCGTGAACTATGTCATAGTCTCCGTGACATACATGATTTTCTTCATTTTCAATTGGCTTTATTAGTTTATAATAGTCAAGATTATCAATTTGCATTGTCCAAATTTTGTCTCTGCCATTGAGGTCGAGATAATTCGTCAGTTTGTGATGATTATAGGAAAATAAATACCATTTTAGTTTTGGAACCAAAACATTGTGAAGTTTTAGTTCGTATTCTGCATTGTCAGCGATGAAATCTTTTATCAACTCGTCTGTTACATTGTCTCGAAATCCGATAGTAATATATCCGGGTGTCCAGACAGTAGGATGTGATTGCCATAAAAGTTCTGCACCAAATATGTTTACTCTTTCATCGTCAAGGATTAAAAGGTGAAAAAGCAAACAATGAATTTTAGTATGATCAAATGTATAATATCGAGGGTATTGATTACTGGACAAAGTTTCCAAAACCCTGAGTCCATACTTTGAGTAATCCGAGATGAATTTTTCATATTGATATTCATCTAAATCTCTTACTAAATCAATCATAATTGTGCCATGGATGATGTCATAGTCCATATGACATAAGATATTTGGCTCTACTGATGGATCTGTAGAGTTTGTGCAGGTAATTGACAACATAACTATCAGTAGTGTAAAAAAAAAGAACAATTCTCTTCTAAATTTCATTTTACCTCCTTCCAATAACCGTGTAATCTGTAAAATCATCGTATCCGTCAGTATGAGGTAATATATCAGTACCATCTCCATAGTAAGCAGTACCATAATTTGTGTGGTAGTTATAAACAAATATCGCAGCACCAATATAAGCGCTTGAATTTGCTAGCTCTATAGATGAGCCAGATTCTTCATTGCCGTATATAATACCTCCAGACATCGCAAAAAAACCACGCCTATCTACAAATACACCACCGCCATGACTAAGGGTTCTATTTCCTGAAATAATCCCTCCTAACATTTCGAAACTACCTGATTCTCCTATATACACACCACCGCTATTGGTGGCAAAATTTCCATTTATAATACCATCAGATAATATGAATTGTCCTTTTGAAATAGCAACACCTCCGACTAAACCATTCCTGTAAATGTTTCTATTCATAGATATTTCGCCACCATTCATATAAAAAAAGCCACCATTGACAACAACACCTGTTGATACGGTAAAAGAAACAGTGGCATTGTCTTGTAAATAAAAGGTTCCAGAATCACTTACAAAAACTCCTACGAAACCATGTAATACACTTGCATTTTCTTTCAGATAAAAACATCCACCTTTTCTTACCCAAATATTATATGCCGTGCTATGGTTTGCAACACTATTTCCTTGCATAGTAAAAATTGCATCTATGCCATCAACAACAACAATAAATGAAGAGAAATTATAATCGTCATAATAACCGTTTAAGGTTAAGTCATTTATTATTACGCTTTGGAGTATACCCACACTGAGTAATAAATCTCTAGACTTTCTAGTAATAGTTGCTTTGCCATTTATATTTACTGTGATACCAGTTACATCTCCGAATGTGAATTCATCTTGCCATACACCATCTATTTCTATGTCTTCGAAAATATCTATGGTATATGATCTGTCGTTTCCAAGTGCTTTAATAATATTCACTGAATAGTCCCACTGATCAGAGTTATACACTGTAAAATAATTTATATCATGCTCATAACCAGATATAATTGAACATTTTGCAGTTAAGCCACCTTGTTTTAAGCTCGCCGTGATTGTTGTATAACCTTTTGAAATAGCAGTTACAACTCCATTTGCTGATACAGTGGCTATATCCTGATTGTCACTAGTCCATATTATTTCGTTGTTAGTAGCAGATGATGGTTCCAACAATGCTATTAGCGTTATAGATTCATCTATTTGGATTTGAACAGTTGTGTGATTAAGCGAGATGTGTGTAGCAATGATAGGATTTGTTGGATTATTTTCACATGTGGATAATGTCAATAACAGTATGAAAATTTTTATGATGATGAAAATTTGTTTGATTTTTTTTTGTTTCATTTCATGCTCCTATAAGTCTTTCCAAAAACTTAAATTCGTTAATCTTTTCATAATCAAAAGAAAAACGAAAACGGTTTCCCAATCTGTCATGGAATATGGTTTTCAAATCATATTCAGAATAAGACAGTAAAAATTCTTCAAGAGCCTCGTTTTTGATATCTTCGTTTAGCTTTGCATAAAGCTCGCCAGATGTCCAGTCTTGAGGTTCATGCTCGGTAATTTTATCACTAGTGCAGCTTAAACTTAATAAAGCTATCACAATAGAAATGATAATTAAAAATAGTTTTTTATGGCTCTTTGGCATAAAGTCCTCCTTGTTTGGTTTTGCTCAAAAAATAAAAAACACTTATCGGACAAAATATTTAACACTTGTTTTTTGTCAACACTTTCATGAAAAAAGCAAGGAGATTTATAATGAATATTTTATGATCATATAAAAATTGATATAATAAGGAATTATTATTTTAGAATATTTTTTATATCAGCTCAAAATAACATAATAAATATGAAAAAATTGAAGTGACCTCGGAATGACGGGATGAGGGATAGAGGCACGGAGATTGCTTCGGGGGAGGTTCATTGAAGGGAACTCGCAACGACGGGATGCAGGATATTGGCACGGAGATTGCTTCGGGGGGAGGTTCATGGAAGGGACTTCGCAACGACGGGGGGGATGGTAGTGACACGGAGATTGCTTCGGGGGAGATTCAAGTGAGGGACCTCGCAACGACGGGGAGGGGAAACCTCGCAACGACGGGGGGATGGTAGTGACACGGAGATTGCTTCGGGGGGAGATTCAAGTGAGGGACCTCGCGACGACGGGATGGGGGGTAGTGACACGGAGATTGCTTCGGGGGGGGTATTCAAGTGAGGGACCTCGCAACGACGGGGAGGGGGGCAGGGGGAGAAAGTTGAAGTTTTAAGCAAGGAAAATATAGATGAAAAAATTTAATATAACCGGAACTTGTATCCCTGAGAAGCATTTTATGGTAGATACAAGCGAAAAAATTGATAAAATTCTCACAATGATAGTAGATGGTGACTATTTTGTCATAAATAGACCAAGACAGTATGGTAAAACTACGACTTTAGCAACTTTAAGACGAGAACTTTTAAAAACAGATGATTATTTACCAACGAGGCTCAGTTTTGAGGGTGTAGGCGATGCCCCATTTAGATCAATTGAGGCATTTGGTCCTAAATTTTTAAGCTATCTTGGTGATGATAGAAATATTAAAAATCATGGATACAGTTATTTATTTTACGACAAAATAGATAATGTAAGCAATTTTGACGAGTTATCAAAAGCTCTGACAGACATTTTATCTAAGATTGATAAAAAAGTCGTTTTGATGATAGATGAAGTTGACAAATCAAGCGACAATGACATATTTATATATTTTTTAGCCATGCTCAGAGAGAAATTTTTAGCAGCCCAAGAAAATTATGATGTTACATTTCATAGTGTAATACTAGCTGGGTTGCACGACATTAAGAACTTGAAACTAAAAATTAGACCTGACTCAGAGAAAAAATATAATAGTCCTTGGAATATCGCAGTTGATTTTGAAATAGATATGTCTTTCAATTCCAAAGAAATAGGCACTATGCTTACAGAATATTCTCAATTCAAAGGTTTTAAAATAGACATTGAAAAGATTAGTGAAAAAATTCATTTCTGGACGAGTGGTTATCCTTTTTTAGTGAGTAAATTTTGTAAAATAATAGATGAAAAAATTTTACCTAAAAAAGCCAATACTGACTGGACAATAGATGTTGTTGAAGAAGCAGCAAACATTACTTTGAGTGATTCAAGCACTTTATTTGATGACATGACAAAAAATCTTGAAAACGATAAAGACCTTTTCGATTTCATTAAATCAGTTGTATTAGGTGAAAAAGAATACACTTATTCCAAAGAAATTCCAGTGTTAAACTTTGCCTATTTATACGGAATCATAGATACCACCCCTGCAAAAAAAGTAAAAATCCATAATAAAATATATGAAGAAAAAATAACTGACTATATGATAGGAAAAATGGAAACCGATTCCTCAACACCTATCAACAATACTCAAGAACCTTACATCAAAAACGATGGGCGTCTCGATTTCGACAAAGTCTTATATCAATTTCAAGAAGTTATTAAAGAAAAATTTCATAATAACTTACTTTTAAAGTCAGATGAATTTCTCGAAAAAGACTTGAGACTTCTTTTTTTAGTTTTCTTGAAACCAATCACAAACGGTATCGGTTTTAGTTTCAAAGAAGTAGAGACAGGAGCTGAAAAAAGACTCGATATCGTTGTTATCTTTAGAAATGAAAAATTCGTTGTCGAATTAAAAATATGGCGTGGTCCTGAATACCATAAAAAAGGGATTGAGAGGCTAAAAAACTACATGAAAACAGAATCCATAGACAAAGCATATATGCTTATTATGAACAAAAATAGAGAGAAAGAATTTACTTCAGAGATAGAAGAAGATGTTCTCTGTGTGTATATATAAAGGGAGATTAATTATGAAAAAAAAATATTTTTTTCTTTTATTATTGCTCATCGTTTCCGCATTACTTTTTTCTCAAAGAGAAATTTGGGAAGCAAAAGAAAATTTAGTGCCATATGAATTTATCAATTTTTTGTTTCCGCAAACAATTTTGTCCATTTTTCAAGGTAGTATTACAGCTAATGAACTTGACCAGCATTTAATCATAGCAGAAAAGAAATATCAACATGCTGCATTGTATCGCTTTGAAAATATCGATCAAAATACTGCAAATCCTCAACCATCAATTTTAGAGAGAAGACTCGTTTTTCTTAATTCTTATCAAATTTCTACTGGTAAAGCAGATGGCAACAAACTTAGGAGAGGTGATTTAAAAACACCAGAGGGACTATATATAGCTTATCCATTCTTTTCAGAGCAAAATTTAAGAAGAAGATATGGAGCTATCGCAGCACAATATGGGACTGGAGCTTGGGAACTTGGTTATCCTAATGAACTAGATAGGCTTAGACAAAAGACAGGTTCTGGAATATGGATTCATGGAACAGATGTAGACATGACTCCTAACGATACTGAGGGTTGTATTCGTTTTGAAAATGAGATAATTACCTATTTTCATGAAGTTTTGAATTTTTCAAAAACACCTGTCATAATAAATGATGTTATTGAATGGGTGAATATTGATTTTTTGAAAAAAGAAATAGAAAATATTGAGTTTTTTTTAACTAATTGGTTAACCAGTTGGATTAATCAAGACATAACAGAATATCTTTCTTTTTATTCTTCTGACGAATTTATCTCACATAGACAAAGAATGAATTTTGAGGCTTGGGAAAACCATAAAAAAAGAATTTTTAATCCAGATATTCAACTGGAGATTGTTTTAACAGATTATTCTTTTTATTATGCAGATAACTTGGTTTTAGTATCATTCGATCAAGAATATTCAGCACCAAATTTGAAAAATTCTGGCAGGAAACAGATTGTCTTAAGGAGACAGAATCCCAATATCGTAGATTCTGATTTTGAGTTGCAGGAAACAATAGTTAATACTTCCATAAACCCAGAAATTCGAGATCAACATTCTACATGGAAGATCATTCAAGAAGAATGGACTGCCAGGTGACATGGAGAGAGCGAAGAATAAGTGTCAACTTATGTTCGTAGCGGCAATCTCTAATTGCCATAAACTTATTCCATAATCCAAACTCAATGATATTTTATGACTTTGATATATGTAGATTTAGAAATATTGCTTGACAAAAAAGCTTTAATAAATTTTTTAACAAAAAAAAATATTTTAGAGGTATAAGTGGACGATAAAAAAATTAATCTGATTGATATATTCATAATTCTTGCTAAAGGTAAGAAATTTATCATTCTTTTTACATTGATAATGTCATTGATTGCTGTTATTTATTCTCTTGTAGTTACCGAAAGATGGGCTTCAGAGTTCACAGTTTATCCATTGATAGATTCGGGAAATATATCAATGGCTTCTATGGCATCGAACTTTATGGAAAATCTCGGATTGGGTTCTCAGACAACTCCAAGAGCAATGAATTTTAAATACTCTGCGATCTTAAAGAGTCGAACAAATACCGAAAATACCATTCGAAAATTCAATTTAATAGACTATTTTGAAATTACTGAGCCAGATACATTGAAAGCAATGGACATAGCTGTAAAGAAGTTTCATAGCAATATATTTGATGTTTTGTTAAATGACGAAGTCCATTTCATGACAATCAGAATCACTACAAAAGATAAATATTTTTCTCTAGAAATGGCTCAATATTATCTTGATTTATTAATGAGTTATACCCGAGACAATCCTAACAATATTGGTAAACAAAGAAGAGAACTACTCGAAAATAGAATTCATTATATTACCAATGAAATGGTAACAAGAAGCGAAGATTTGAGACAATTTCAAAACACAAATAATATAATAGAAATTGAGGAACAAGCAAAAGCAGCCATTGAAGGCTATGGTTTAATTTTACAAGATTTCTTTGAAATCGAACTAGAGCTTAGCCTTATAGAGCAACATATGACTAATTCACCACGGTATAGAGGCTTGATATTAAGACGACAAAATGTTTTGGAAACACTAAATAGGTTAGAAACTGGCAATGAGGGAACACCATATTTATTAGCTTTGAGAAACATTAGTGATAACTCAATCGTTATACAAGAAATGATCTTTTATCTCGACCTGTATCAATTAGTGTTACAAACGATTTATCCTCAACTTGAGATTGCTCGGATTGAAGAAATTAATAATATAGATAGACTTGAAATAATTGATCTCCCTAATTTGCCAGGGAAAAGAGCTTTTCCTAAAAGAGCTTTGATCTGTGTTGTTACTTTTATGGTCTCTTTTATGTTTTCTTCAGGGTGTGTTCTTCTTAATGAACTTTCTAGCGATGAAGATAAGAAAAAATTAATTACTTTATGGAAAATTCTACTTGGAAAAAAACAATAAATACAAAAGATTTATTTAATTTTTACTTTAACTATTTATAAGCTTATGCAGATACAAAATAATTCAAATTATAAACTGAATATATCAAGTTACTTGATGTGTAAAACAGAGTTTATTATTTTTTTTCTTGTTTTTGTTTCAGTGTTTTTTCAGTTATTCCCTTATTATGAGGGATACTTTATCGTTACTTATTACTTACCTACATTAGTCTTTATTATTTATTTTTCACTTCAAATTGTTGGATTAGAAAAATTAAATATTAATAAGTCGATTCTCTTTATTTATTTTTTATTCTTTTTTTGGATGTTTTATGGTTTAGGTAGTTTATTCTTTACATTAAATCACGATTTCAGCTTTACTACTATGCACTATAAATTTATTTATTTTTTTAATTTTTATGTTATAACTCAATTTTTATCATCTGAGAGTAGAATAAGATTCTTTGAAAAATTAATTATTATTTGCATTTTATGGAATTTGTCAGTTTCTATATGGGAAATTACCACTCTTACACATTTACCGCCTTCAAAATATTACAATATACCACATTATATACCTACAGGAGCTTTTTACAATGAAAATGATCTTCCGGCTGCTTTACTAATCTGTACACCTATTATTTTGTTTATGAAAGGAAAATATATCGAAAATCTATGCACTATTTTGTTTCTCCTTTTATATATGGTTATAGGATTTCATGCGACCAGAATAGTATTGATAACTCTCGCTCCTTTCTTAATCTATAGAATTATATTTAAAATGAATCTTCTTTTTAAACTTACTGCTTTAGTAATAATTTTTTTTTCCGCTATGTATATATTTTCAAATATTCCAATGGCTAACTTTCTCTTTAATAAACATATAAAAGAAAGAGTAGCATCTTTTGGATTAGAAGCTAATTCACAAAGAATTTCTTCTACAACTGTAAGATCGAGATTATATTTAATTAGTATTGAGCAAATGATAAATTCTAAAGGTTTAGGAGTTGGGATGGGAAATTTTGATAATTCTTTTCCATATGATAGATTAAATGAAACTGATCATGTGATTCAACCCCATAATTTCTTTTTTGAAATACTAGGGTCTGAAGGGATACCAGGATTTTTTCTTTTATGTTTTATTGTTTTTACACCATTGCTAACCATTATTAAAAATAAAAATAGAGACTCTATTTTTTCTTTGCTTAATATAAAATCTTTAACTGATACTGATAAGAGAGTTCTGCTTTTTTTCTTGTTTTTTGTTATTTCTTCAGCTTCACCTTCTAGTATCAGAAATTACTTTATTTACTGGACTATTTTAGCATATAATTACGCTTTGACATATAACACAAAGGCTTATGAGAGTTAATAGATGAACATTGCGAAAAAGCTCGTTTCTACTTTTTTTTTAAATATAATTATTGTTACAATTACTTTTTCAATCTCTATTATTTTTAGTCGGGTTTTAGGTCCTGAAAATTTTGGTATTTATAGATATACTTTACTTATAGCTAGCACTTTAACTCTTTTTTCCAATTTTGGTTTACCTGAGATGCTTCAACTGAAACTTGCTCAAAACGCCATTAAACTAAAAGATTATTTAGTAAGTTCTCTTGCGGGTACAATGACAACTTTTTTTATTTTTCTTTTTATTGTTTATTATTACCTCTTAAATAATCACAATAGTATTGATAGTAAATTTTTATTAGCTGGTTTAATATTTTGCTTTGTTTTTCAAATCAATTTTATTTTTCATAATGCTATTTATGCTCTTGATAGAATTGTCAAATTTCAATTATTCGATATTCTCAAACAGGGAGTTTTATTAATGTTTGCTGTCTTTTTATATTTTATTCATTCATTAACTATTTTGAACATTTTATTAATTCTTTCTTTTGCAAATTCTTTCTCTATCATTTATATTCTTATTTTGGTTTACAAGGATAGAAAAAGCTATAAAGCTAAAATTGTTTATACTAAAGAATTATTCAAAAATTCTGGAAAAACTTATCTAAATAATATTATGACATTTATGACTTATAGATTTAATGTCTATATCTTAAAATTTTTTGTTTCTTTTCATGATATCGGTATTTATTCACTGGCTATCACTCTATCAGAAAAATTATGGTTGTTTCCAGAATCTGTTAGAGCTGTTCTTTATCTTGAACTGAGTAATAAAAGGCAAGGAGACATTTTTATAGCAAAATTGCTTAGGCTCTTGACTTTTTTTATTGTTATCTCTTCTATTTTTATTTTTTCTCTTGCATACATTATTATTCCTTTTGTTTTTTCTGATGCTTTTTATGATTCTGTTTTACCTTTTTTGATATTAGTACCAGGAGTTATGCTGTTTTGCTATTCAAAATTACTAGCTGCTTATTTTATTGTAAAAAATATGATTATTGTTAATACCTATTCGAGTGTTACAATAGCAATCGTAAGCTTGATTTTAAACTTTGCGTTAATACCAAAATTTTTTATTATTGGAGCAGCAATTGCTTCATCTATTGCATACAGTATTGGTTCTCTTTTTCATATTTATAAGTTTATGAAAACTACAAATATCCATTGGAAAGAAATCCTCATAATAAAAAAAAGCGATTTCAAAAATATTAATTTTTTAAAGAACACGGTATAATTTATGCGGGTCTTATTTCTATCAAATTATTTTTCGATTTTCATCCATTATCCCATTGTCAAACTGCATGAAGATTTTGATTTAGATTACTACACTTATTTTTTTCAAAATAAATACACTTTTCTGCGAGACAAAGTGTATAGAAAGAGCTGGAACCCTGATTATTTATCTATCGCTATTGACAAGAATAATTATAACATAATAAAATATTGGGGATTTCCCAAAGATTATTTTAGACAGTTTTACTCATTATTTATATACATTAAATTAAAACATAAAATTAAAAAAGGAGATTATGATATTATTCATGCACATTGTTTGTATCCTGCTGGTCATATTGCCATGAAACTATCTAAAATTCTGGATATTCCTTATATAGTCACTACACATGGTGGCGATTTTTACTATTCTACTGATCTTTATGGTAAAAAAATTTTTAATGATTCTGTAATAAATATAATTAAAAATGTTTTTTTAAATGCTAATTATATCATTGCAGTGTCTGAGCTTTTTGCTGAAGATATTAAAAAATTACATCCCAAAATTAATGTTGTTGCTATTGAAAACACATACAATAAAGATATTTTCAAACCACTTTCTTCAACTAATACAAACACTTTAGTTAATTATTTAAATTCAAAATCTGTAAACGATTTAGGCATGAATAGTCCTATTTGCATTCGTTTACTTTCTATAGGTTTTTTTGGGGAAAATAAAAATCATATTTTATTACTTAATGCTTTCAAAGATTTAATAAATGAATTCCCAAATATCAGATTGACTATTATTGGCTCAGGTCCATTATTTAATAAGTATAAAAATTTTATTTATCAATATTCTTTAGGTAATTTTGTTCTTATTAAAGAGTTTATGAACCATAAAACACTTGTAAATGAATATCACAATGCTGATATCTTTGTTTTAACTTCTCTTTCTGAAGCTTTTGGTGTTGTTTGTTTAGAAGCTTTAGCATGTGGTTTACCAGTGATTGCCTCAAATACACAAGGTCCATCAAAAATAATTAGTGATAATGTTGATGGTCTTTTATTTAAAAATAACGATTTTGAAGATTTAAAAAATAAGATAAGGATTTTGCTTTGTGACCATAAGAAAATTACATCTATGGGGCTAAATGCCCTCATAAAAGCTAAAGAATATGAAAATAAGCATCATGATGTTTTTAATTTATATGAACAGGTTATAAATGAAGTAAAATATACTTCTGAATTAAAAGATTCTGTTTTATGTCTAAATGAGGATGATAATAAATGAAAAAAATTAAATTACTCTGTTTATTAGTTCATTATGCACCACAAAATTTAGTGGCAACATTTAGACATTTAAAATTTTCTAAATATCTTGAAAAATATGGTTTTCAACAATTTATCTTTACTGCTAACTATAAGGAACATATTAACCTTGATCTAAACAATGACATCCCTAAAACTGCTACTATTTTTAGAAAAAATATAAATTTTCCCGAAATCAATTCATTCAAGGATAATAAAAGAAAAACTAACTTGATTAATAAAATTTTATTTTTATTAAAAGATATACTCTTTTCACCAGATAAATATATTTGGTGGTCATTATTATACTTACCTCAAATGATTAAAGTCATAAAAAAAGAAAAAATTGATTTAGTTATGGTTACTGGTGGTCCCTTTAGCTCTTTTATAACAGGCTTTTTTCTAAAAAAATTTTGCTCTACGAAACTCATAATTGATTTCAGAGATCCTTGGAAACACAACCCTATCACTTTGAAACAAAGTTTTGTCAGAAAATCCATTGTTGCTTTTTGGGAAAAAAAATGTGTTAATAGCGCTGATTTGATTATTGCTGTTCATGATTGCATTATTAATCAAATCAAACTTGATTATAATCCTAAAGCTAAATCGATTAAAATCCCAAACGGTTTTGATATTGATGATTTTAATTATCATCATGTAAATTATAATAAAATGAATAAATTTGTTTTCCTTTATACTGGCACTTATTTATTGAATGACAATGTTTATGACCCAAGAAATTTAGTTAATGCTTATATAAAATTTATTACAAAATATAACATTATTGACAGTGAGCTTGTATTAATTGGATTAACAGATGATTTGACCATGAACTATATTGAAAGTCAAAATTGCAATTCTATTCAATGCAGGAAATTAATGAAAAAACAAGATGTCTTAAATTATCAAAATGAAGCCAATATTCTTGTTCACTTTCATTATCCTAATACTCTTGATGATATTATTGCCTTAAAAATATGTGAATATGCTTTAGCTAATAAACCAATTATTAGTTTTAATGTAAAATCAGGTGATTTATTTAATTTTCTGAAAGATAACCTGCTTGGAGAAACTGCTGATACCTCAAATATTGATGAATCTGTCCAATTATTTCATAAAGCATATTTAGGGCAAATAAAGATTTGCCATAATCCATTAGAAAAACTAAAAGATTACAATATAAAAAACACATCATATTTTTTAGCCTCTCATTTAAAGGACCTTTTATGAATCAAAAAATACAAAAAAAAATACATTATTGTTGGTTTGGGAGAAAACCTTTAAATAAACTTTCTCTAAAATGCATAGATAGTTGGAAGAAATATTGTCCAGATTATGAAATTATCGAATGGAATGAGGAAAACTTTGATGTAAACATGATTCCTTTTACTCATGATGCCTATAATGCAAAAAAATATGCTTTTGTTAGTGATTTTGCTCGTTTTTTTATTTTACAGAAAGAGGGAGGAATTTATCTAGATGTTGATGTAGAAATTATCAAACCACTCGATAGTTTACTTGAAAATAAAGCATATATGGGTTTTGAAACAGATATCTATGTAAATCCAGGACTTGGCTTTGGTGCTATTGCAAATCATCCCTTAATGAATTTATTTATTGCTGAATATACAAGATTGGTTTTCCCCATGGATGCTAAAAAACAAAATTCTCTTACTGTTGTTCATATCGTAACAAATATATTACTTAAAAAAGGGCTAAAATTGAACAACGAAAAGCAGATTATTGAGAACTGCACTATCTATTCAAAAGATTTTTTTCAGCCAATTGATTGTTTGACTAAAAAGCTAATTATTACAGATAATACTTTTAGTATCCACCATTATGCAGCTAGTTGGTATACCCCACAGAGAAAACTATTAAAATATTTATCAAAACTTCTAGGACCAAAAATGTCTATTTGGGTAAAAAATCATTTTCTTGGTAAAAAAAATAGCTGAATATTTTATTATGAGTACTAATTAAAGGAGTATCTTATCAAAACAAAAAAAAAAGTCATGGATATCATAACGCGTCTCAATGTAGGCGGGGCAAGTATTCATGTAATAAACCTTTCATCTTGCTTAAAAAAACACTACGACACTATTCTTGTCAGTGGCACAATAGAACCACATGAAAGCGATATGTCTTACTATGCAGAAGAAAAAAATGTTTCTATTCATTATCTTAAAAAAATGAGTAGAGAAATAAAATTTTATAATGACTTGTTGGCTTTATGGGAGATTTACCTTCTTATTAAAAAGGAAAAACCAGACATTGTCCATACTCACACTACAAAAGCTGGAACTCTCGGTAGAATAGCAGCTTTTTTAGCTGGAGTTCCTACCATAATTCATACTTTTCATGGGAACATTTTCAAAGGTTATTTTTCAAAAAGGAAAACCATTTTTTTTATTTATATTGAGAAATTTCTCTCAAAAATAACTACAGTGATTATTGCATTGAGCGAAAAACAAAAAAATGAATTAATTGATTTAAATATCACAAAACATGAAAAAATAAAAGTTATTAAGCTCGGGTTGGACTTCACACATATTTTAGCAACACAAAATGATTTTGGTAAATTTCGAGAAAAATACAATATACCTATAGATTCTTTATGTGTGGCTATTATTGGTAGAATAACTGCTATTAAAAACCATAAACTTTTTATTGATATCGCAGAAAGACTCAAAAATAAAAATATCTATTTTGCTATCGTTGGAGATGGAGAATTGAGAAAAGATATACAGTCCGAAATAAACAAAAGAAAAATTGATAATAAGGTTTTTATAACCGGTTTTATTAAAGACTTAAAACCTATCTATGCTGATGTTGATATAGTTTTAATCACCTCTTTCAATGAAGGGACACCAGTTGCACTAATTGAAGCTATGATTAACGGTAAAATTGCAGTATCCACAAATGTTGGTGGTATTTCAGATATAGTTGAAAACGGAATAAATGGGTTTTATTTTGATGATTTTCATGTAAATCAATTTGTTGATACTATTTTATTATTTTTAGAAAATAAAATAAATAAAGCTTCAATCTCAGAAAAAGCAAAAAAAACAGCTAAAAGCGTATTTCATATAGATAGATTGATAAATGATCTTATTTCTTTGTATGAAAATGTATGTAGCGATGCGAAATCTACCATTTCATCTTGATATTATCTTTGTTTGAGAAACAAAAATGAAAATAAAATGCTATTACTACAAAAAAAAATGTGTTGACAAAAATGGCAATTATTTTTTTTTTGTAATCAAGATGAAATTACAATATTTAGGCAGTGGATATAAGTGTTTAGGATATAGTTTATTTGTAAACGATTTAATATTCGCTCTCAAAGAGGCAAAATGAATGTCAAAGCAATCAAAATGCATGGACAAGGAAATGATTATATATTTTTAGATTTAGAAGACAATCATATCCAGTTGTCGAGTATTAATCAGCTTGCAATAAAGCTCTCAGACCGTCATTTTGGAATTGGGGGAGATGGCTTAATTTTGATAGAAAAAATGCCTCAAAAGGCGATATATTACAATGCACGATTGAAGATTTACAATTCTGACGGTTCAGAGGCTAATACTTGTGGCACCGCTCTTAGATGTGCTGCATATTATCTTTATGAAAAACATTCAAAAACAAAGATAAATCTGCATACATTGTCAGGGGTAAAACGATGTAATATTGACCAAAATTCAAATAGGATTTCTGTAAATATGGGAAAAGTTATTTATGAAAAAGCAATGACTATCCTTGTAGACGGAATTAAAATAAAAGGATATTCTGTAAATATAGGAAATCCGCATTTTGTGGTTTTTGACATTGAGCAATCTTTAGCTCAACATTTTTCACACCAAAACTCAGATGTTGCAGAAATTAGGGATGTTTTAAATATTGGAATGAACACATTTTCTCTAAAAGAAGCACCCAAAGATTTTATGAAAATGATTGAAAATCACCATGCATTTCCGAATAAGACCAATATTATGATAATCACGAATTGCGAGGTTGGAGATATAAATATTGAACATCCCCCCTTGTTAAGAGGGGCAGATAAAGGACTGTCGTCACTAAATATTAAGATATGGGAAAGAGGTAGCGGTTTCACCCTTGCATGTGGAAGTGGTGCTTGTGCTTCGGCTTTTATGGCATTTAAACTATTGAAACTTTCAAACAATATAAAAGTTTTTTTACCCGGCGGTGAAGTAATGGTAAAAATATTAGATGACGAGACTTGTGAATTATCCGGAAATGTGAATAAAGTATTTGAAACTGAACTGAAACCAGAATTATTAAATCCGACATAAGCGTCGGTAAATGGAGAAAAATATGGAAAGTATAGGTAAATACCTACAAGAACAAAGAGAAAATTTAAAACTAAGTATCGAGGAGGTATCGCAACAGACAAGAATTAAAACCTACATTATAGAGCAGATTGAGAGTGATGACTATAGTGCCATATCAGAAGTTGGATATATAAAGGTCATGATCATCACATACTGTAGGTTTCTTCAAGCTGATACTGATTTGATTCAAAAAAAACTTTCTCAATTGTTCGACAAACCAGTCGATACACCACTCAAAATAACATCTGCTAAAAACCAAAAAGTATTATTTATTCCTCCTAATGCGATATATTTTGTTCTACTTGTGTTATTGATTGTGTTTTTGACATTTTACATCGTTAAGATTTATCAGGATGGCTCTTTTTCTTTTGATGTTATTAGAAATCAGTTAGCTACAACCGAAGTGAGACCCAGAACACCAACTATAGTAGAAGAATTGCCACCAGACACATTATGGGTGCAACAAAGACTATTATTTCACGAAGCAAATAACATACAGATAGACAGAGATATACCGGAGCCTATTATTGAAAGATTAGGTTTTTTCAATAGAAGTTCTAATGAAAACATCGTGAATACCAGAGTTTATACATCTTCAAGAATATATCTTCAAGATAGAACAAATTATATTGGAGAATTCATTTTTAAAAATCAGGTAAGTCCATTAAACCCTGAAATAGGTGAGGTGATTTTTAAAAGCGATATTATTGAGTTTGATGTCGACATCTAAATCTTCTCTGCTGGCAAAAGTAGAAAAACCGCTACGCTATATAAATCACGAATTAAATGCCTATCATAAAAGTTTTGATAATGCGAAGGCAAGGTTTTGTTTTATATATCCAGATATTTATGAAATCGGAATTTCTCATCTTGGTTTAAAAATCCTTTACACAATAGTCAACAATTACCCTGATTCTATAGCAGATAGAGCCTATACACCATGGTTTGATTTGGGAGATGGTCTATTGAAAGAAAATTTACCGCTTTCAGCCTTAGAATCAAAAAAATCCCTTAAAGACTTTGATTGTCTCGGCTTTACGCTTGCTACAGAATTGACTTATACAAACATTTTATATACTCTCGATTTAGCGCAAATACCTCTCCGCTCTACCGATAGAAATAATGAACATCCCATTATTATTGCTGGCGGTATCAATGCAGTAAATCCTCATCCATTATCATTGTTTATTGATGCTTTTTTTCTTGGAGAAGCTGAAGAAGGATTTTTAAAAGTTATTGATATTTTTATCAAAGAAAAGGATAGAATAAAAAGATTAAAAATGTTAGCAGAATTGGATTTTATGTATGTATCCTCTGAACAGAAGGGAAAAAATAAAACAATAACCAAAAAAGCTTTAAAATACCAAACTTTTTCATCTTCAAGAAATACACATTATCCACAACTTGTGCCTCTACTTGATGTCACCCACAACAGATATACCTCTGAAATAATGCGTGGTTGCACGAGAGGTTGTAGATTTTGCCAAGCAGGAATGTTTTACAGACCAGTTCGTGAAAAAGACCCAGAAATAGTCTTAGAACAATTACTCACCGACACCAAAAATTCTGGTTGGAATTCATGTGGTTTATTGTCATTGTCTTCTAGTGATTATACACATATAAAACCTCTTATCAAAGAGTTGACAACAAATTTACAAGGTTCAGGGATTTCTATAAGCATGCCTTCTTTGAGAATGGATAGTATTGACTCCAATATAACCGAAATGTTGAATCATCTTAAAAAATCAGGAATTACACTCGCTCCAGAAGCTGGCACGCAAAGACTTCGCGATATTATTAATAAAAATCTGACGGAGGAGGAAATCCTTGAGTCTGCAAAGTTTACTTACGAAGCTGGTGCAAAGCTCATAAAATTATATTTTATGATAGGCTTACCCTTTGAAACTGAAGATGATATAGATGGTATCATTTTATTAATAGAAAAAATTTTAGAAAAGACAAAAAGAAAAATGCGGATTAATATCTCTCTTTCACCCTTTGTGCCAAAACCAATGACCCCTTTTCAATGGGCTAAAATAGAGAACAAAGATATATTGCTAAGTAAGGCATTAAAAATCAAGCATGCTTTAATCAAATATAAGTTTATAAAAATAAGTTATCATACAATAGAATTATCTTTATTAGAAGCTGTTTTGTGTCGTGGGGATAGAGACACTGGTTATGTCATTGAAAATGCTTATCTAAATGGAGCAAAATTTGATTCATGGAAAGAGTTTTTTGACTTTAATATATGGCTTAAGGCAGCCAAAAATGTGGATTATGATTGGAATAAGGCTGTTAATGGGTTTGCAATTGAAGAACCTCTACCTTGGGATAATATAGACATTGGAATTTCAAAAGATTTTTTGATAAATGAATTTAAAAAGGCAGAAAAAGGTTGCAAAACACCCGATTGCCGAAATGATGAATGTTGTAATTGTGGAGTGTGTTTTTCCATTATTTCAGAAAGATTGGTAACAACAAAAAATTTAGTCCGAGAAGCTATTCAGGATACAATCAAGAAAATAACAGAACAACAGCTAACAGAGAAAAAAAAATCATCTTATGTTAATAATCAGAACATCCAATATCTCTATAGAGTTTATTATTCAAAGATCAATGACTTGAAATATCTATCTCACCTTGATTTTTTGAGGCTTATACACAGACTTTTAATGCTTTCTGGGCTACCCATATCATTTTCTCAAGGTTTCAACCCCCATCCACGAACCTCATTTTGTCCACCACTATCATCAGGAGTTGAAGGTGAAAAAGAATTTTTTGATTTTTGGACAGATAATATCTCATCTGAAAAAGAAATAATCGCTTCTCTTTCTAAAACCAAAATAAACGATTTAATTTTTTATACAACAGATTTGTTGTTTGATAAAAATAAATATAAGTCAAAATATATTCCAATTAGCGATTTTGATATTGAATTTTTGGAAGTGGAATTTTTTATTGATAAATCAAAATCTGATGAATATATAAGAAAATATAATGCTTATGTTTTATCTAATGATACAATCATAACAAAGGAACGAAAAGGTATAGAAAAACAATTTGATCTAAAAAATATAATTCGAGATATTGATTTTAATGGAAAAGATTTATTTATAGAAAAGACTATTCAAGGCGCCTCTGTCTTTGATATACTAAAGAAAATATTTGATATAGACCGCGATTATGTCGATAATGTTAAGATTATTAGAAAAAAAATGGAGAATCTGCACCACTATATAATGGAAAACTAAATTGTTAACATACTATGCATAAGCCGAAGGTATGTGAAGCTAGGTAGAAAATGATGTAAAAACACAAAACCGCATCCCGTAGGGATGTAACCAATCAATTGGCATTCGTAGGGAACGCATGTATGAGCCCGCTCCTGAAAGTCCTTTTTTATATAATTCTTAAAATAACATTAATTTCATAAAAATCATAGCATACAAACGAATATTATCGATATTTGTAGCAAAAAACTATATTTTATACAATATTT
>Ga0099364_10003058_pt1 | contig 26295 bp, 26 predicted proteins | sample TergutTh196P3_FD_73070 | JGI IMG/M metagenome (GOLD analysis project Ga0099364, IMG submission 73070) | Microcerotermes parvus P3 segment gut microbial communities from Pointe-Noire, Republic of the Congo - Th196 P3 | ecosystem: Host-associated > Arthropoda: Insects > Digestive system > Gut ...
CGCAGCCGCTATCAACGCGCCTGCTAAAACATTCATTATTACTCTTTTCATTTTCTTTAAGCGATTACCTATACATCGTCGAGGTTTTAAATATTTGATTTATTAATTTATTGTTCACTGTTCATTGTTCACTGCTTAGGGTATTATTGCCGAAACGATTCCGCCCCACTGTCCTGCTTTACCTTTGCTGTTTTCATATCTCAAGCAGAAGCAAGCGGTTTTTTGCCTGTCTTTTCGGTCGAAAGTTAAAAGTTCTTTTTTCTTTCTCGTAAAGAGGCTTTCGGTTAGTTGGCTCACTTCGGTAGCCGTTGGCTCGTCCACGGCAAACACGCGGTATCTGATCTTCACGCCGTAGTTTGCGCGCGCGTCAAAAGGCGAGCCTTCCACATGCTTGATGCCCAGTTCCAGCGCGCCCTCGTTGGGGTACTTCACGGTAGCGGTGACCAATCCCACGGGGGCGCCTACGGTAGTGGGTATCGTGTCGTAAACGGTGAGCCCCATTCGTTCCCTGTCCACGTCGGCTATTTTCGGGTTTTTTGCCAGAAATCCCTGCACGTAGGTACGGCACGCTTTTTCGGCAACTTTCCGCGCCTCGTTTTTTTCGAGGGTATCTATTTTGCCTCGGTTGGGGTTCATGAACTTGGCATATTTCGCCTTAAAGTCGGCGAGCGTATTGCCAATGATTTCGTCGGGCGGGCTAACGCTCCATTCCGCGCACCTTTCGGCGGCTATTTCCGTCATGTTTTCCGCCCATGCCATAAATTGGGCGTCCTTGCCCGGGATATAATCCTTAGTTTTCATTTTGATTTATTTTAATGTGATACATATAATTAATGTTTTTAGAACGCGGATTTGTATGCTTTTCGTATAAAATATTTTCGTCCTTATTTAGTACAAAAATCAAAAATTGACGAAAAAGAGAACAAACAATTATACAATGCAACCATTGATTTTTTACACCCCGGTTGACGGAATATCCGGAAAAGGTTTCGGGATATCCGGAAAAGTTATTTGGATATGCAAAAAAGGTTTCGGAATATCCGAAAAAGTTTTCGAGATGTTCGGAAAAGTTATTGGAATATCAGGGAAGTTTAGCGGGGTATCTGAAAAGTTTATCGGGATATCCGGAAACTTTATCGGGGTATCCGAAAAGTTTGTCGGGACATCCGGAAAGTTTGTCGGGGTATTCCGGAAGGCGGTCAGGATACGCAGAAAGGCGGTCAGGATGCGCTGTAACTAACTGATAATCACGCGATTGGTGGTGGTGGGGTAAATGCCTGCACAGCCAAAAGCGCTGCCGTAGCGCGGGCAATGTCCTTTCACGTCTTGATGTCTGCTGTGCGTATGCATCTATTTTGGGTTTTTAGAAGGGGGCAAATGTAATATGTTTTTTTGAAATTGTGGAAAAAAAATAAAAAAAAATTTGGCGCGCGGCGTAGTATACTGTAGAGACGCGGCGTGCCGCGTCTCTACCCCGGATTATTCATACTCATCCGCGTCATCTGTGTTCTTTTTACCGGACTCATAGTATCACGGTTGCTTTCAGCGCCTTATAACCTTTGCTGCTGGCTTTCAACTGTTCGCCGTTTTTGAGATGCACGCGGTAAGTTTCCTTTTCGTACAGTTCAATTTTGGCTACCTCGTTCACATTGACGATGTATGAACGATGGATACGGATAAACTGCTGCGCCGGCAGGTTTTCCTCGAAAAATTTCATCGTCTTCTCTTTCAGGTATGCCTTTTTTCCGGTATGCAACTTCACGTAATCGCCGTCGGCTTCGAGGTAGTCAATATCGTTCACTGGAATGACGTGTATCTGTTGGCGGTCTTTTACGGCAATTCGCGAAAGCGTACCCTGCGGAGTTCCAACGGTATTTTTGAAGTTTTGAAGTTCCGGCTGCACGGGCGTTCCGGTTTTTATTCTGGTCAAGGCTTTTTGCATGGCTGTATCAAAACGCTCCTTATTATACGGTTTCAACAGGTAATCCACAGCGTTCAGTTCAAATGCGCGGATAGCGTACTGGTCATATGCCGTTGAGAAAATGATTGCCGGCGGCTTGTCCATCAGTTCCAGCATTTCAAAACCGGTCAGTTTGGGCATATGCACGTCTAAAAATATCAACTGAGGATTTAATTCACGGATCAATTTCATCGCTGCAAAACCATTATCGGCTTCACCCGCGATTTCAATTTCGGTATACGCTTGTAAAAAATGCCTGATCAGGTCGCGTGCAGGCGCCTCGTCGTCAATGATGATGGTGGTGATGATCATTTGTTTAAATTTTTTCTTGATGCAAAATTACAAAAATTACATCATATTGTCGTACTTTTGTCGAAAGTTTGAGTTTTAAATAAAATATTCAATATATTATATCATAACGATTTAGACTATAAATCTGTTGAAAAAACCTTTTCAAAGACGCTGCAACAACTGCAGACGGGTGATTTCAAAAGCGCCGATGTCGAACTGCCCTATATCCACCCCGAAGTAAAGACTATCCATACGCTCAACAAATTCATATCTTTCGACCAGTTCCAGCAATCGGTCTATACCCTGCATCCTCCGCTCATCATCGTGGGTTCGGCAGGAAGCGGAAAAACGGCGCTTGTGCTTGACGAGCCGTATCGCGTCTTTGAAGAATTTAAGGGCGTCGTCACCGGTTCGCCCGTTCATTCGGCATGGCTGTCTTTTGAGGAATATTTAGCGCTTGGCGTAAAACAATCCATATTTTCTGTGTCTGAAAGGGAGCGTCTTTATCCCATTTTCACCCAATACGTGGAATGGATGGCGGAAGAAAATCTCTACGACGGAAATATCCTGTGCTATGAATATCTGCAAAAGGTGAAGCCGTGCTATGAGGACTTGCTGAAAATGAAACCGTAATTTTTTTTTGTTGAAATTGGGAAAAATGATTATCTTCGCGACGTTGTTAATTTTTTAGTTGACCATTAATATATTCCTGTCAAGATTTATATGGTATTGTAAGAACTTTAAACACTGAAAAGTAATCTCGATGAACAAACAATTTATCATCATTTTTCTGCTTTTAATTCTGTCCGCCACGCTCTGCGCACAACGTTACATCAGCGGGCGAGTTGCCGATGCTGAAACCGACGAGTCCATTACCGGCGCTTCGGTTTTTATTGCCGGTACTACAGTTGGCACAACTACTGACGCGGCGGGCAATTACATGCTCAGAATACCCGGCGAAGGCAGCTACCGCCTTACCGTCTCGCATGTGGGTTATCAATCGGAGTTCAATGATATAGAATTCGGAAACGTATCAATGACCATCCATGTTGCGCTGAAATCCAATATCATTGAAGAAGTTACCATATCGGCACGAGTGCGGTTCAGACAAAGGGATATCAACCTTTTCTGGAGAACTCTTCTGGGAAAGCCGCCGTCGCGCAGAACAATTTACGCTGTCAATCCCGAAGACGTTTTTTATTACTACAATTCCGAAACGCAGACATTGAGGGTTACCTGTCGCACGACATTGCAAATTGTCAACATGGAAATGGGATACAACATACTGTTGATGCTCGACCATTTTGTGCATCATTACAGCACCACAGTCAGTACATGGAAGGGCGAATGTATGTTCATCGAATTGGAGCCTGAAAATGACAGACAAAAAGATCGATGGGAAGCAAACAGAAGAAAGGCGTATCAGTCTTCCCTTAGAAATTTTATCAGATCGCTGTATCGCAATAACTTGGCTGAAAATGGTTTTTTATTGACTTATCCGGCGAAACTTGACAAAAGAGGCAATCCGCGCGATGCGTTGTTGCATGATCCGACTATATTTCTTGTTATTGATTCTATTGGCGGTCGCAAAACGATACAGGTGCCGCAGATGTTGGACGACCTCATGCTGGTCTGCTTCGACAGACCCGTAGACCGCGATCTTTTACATCTTGTAGACATTGTTCAAAATGGCAAAGAAAGCTGGACAAGGATTGGTTTGTTCCGAAACGTACTGCAAACGCCGGAAGGTCCGGTTCACATTTTTGCCGATGGAACGTACAGAAATGCGCTGCAATTATCTCCTGAATTTTCGTCAAATTCGTTGATGGGACTTGCCAGTACGCTACCGGCAGATTTCAACCCCGACGGCGATTCTGATGCGTTTGCTACAGTTTCAGTTGAAAACGAACTATCCAAACGTTTTGACCAACAGTTAAAAATTTTTCCACAGGAAAAGATTTATTTGCATACCGACAAGCCCCATTATGTGTCGGGTGATCGGATTTGGTTCAGGGCGCATGTGGCGGATGCGGCAACGCATTTTCCTGTTTCATACAGCCCTTATGTGTACGTCGAGTTGTTCAACCCTGATGATTCTGTCGTTTTCCGCGTCAAGATACGCGAAGATGGGGGCGCGTATCATGGCTTTCTGCCTATCCCAGACGATACGCCAGAAGGCGACTACACAATACGCGCCTACACAGCCTATATGCTGCATCTGGATGAGCATTATTTAAGTACAAAGCCCGTTTCCATCATCCATCCGCGAGCACGCGCTGAAGTTCAAAACCCTGCTTCCGACGAGGATTTCGACGTAGTATTTTATCCCGAAGGCGGATCGCTCATGCAGGGCGTTTCCTGTATGGTAGCCTTCAAATCGCTGAAAACCAACGGGCAATCGGCTAATATATCCGGCGTTGTATATGACCGAGAGGGCAATGAAATACAAAGATTTGAATCCGAACATTCCGGCATGGGGCGTTTTTGGCTTCTGTCCGCAAAGGGAAAATCCTATTACGCCGTTTGCCGGAACGAGGCGGGAATAACGAAACGTTTTGAAATTCCGGCTGCCGCAGAGCGCGGTTATGCGCTTTCGCTCAGCCAATCAACGGACAGTATTTATGTGTCGGCGCTGAAACCTGCTGAATCTACACAAGCCGACGAACTTTACCTGCTTGCCCACACGCGCGGAATGACCCGTTATATTAATTTTTTGGATCATGCAAGAGATATTGCCGTTATTGAAAAAGAACTGTTTCCGTCGGGCGTTTTGCATTTCATTCTGTTTGACGCCGACATGAATCCGTTGAGCGAACGCCTGATGTTCATCAACCATCAGCATGAACACGTTCATACAACTTATTTTTCTGATGAACAAAATTTTACCCCTCGTTCTTTGGTAAAGAAACAAGTGATGTTGACCGACAGTTCTGGCGATCCGTTGACGGGTAATTTTTCCGTATCCGTAACCTCCGACAGTAAACTGATGTCTGACGCAGTATCGAACATCATGAGCGAGCTACTGCTTTCTTCTGACTTGCGCGGATATATTGAAAATCCGGCGTATTATTTTCAAAACAGCGATCATTCTTTCGTAGCGCTTGATTTGCTGATGTGCACGCAAGGCTGGCGACGATACGATATTGCTGAACTAGCGCGCGGACGCTTTGATCAGCCTGAGTTGTCCGTTGAATCGGGTATGAAAATTTCGGGTTCCGTCAAAAATATATCCAATGAAAAATCCGTGCATAATGTTGAAGTTACCGCAGTATCATATACAAGCGCTATTTTTAACAGTGTCCGAACAGACAGAGACGGACGTTTCAGCATACCCGTCGGCGAAACGCCTGACAGTACGTTGTTTATGGTTAGCGCAGACCCCAAAAGGCGTATGACGCGTATGAAAATGACAATAGACGACGAAATTTTTCCGGTACGGACGTTAACCGCCGTTCGTCCGACAAAGATGAAGAGAGAACAAATTGAAAATTACGCCGAAAGGCTTGTGCAACCATTCGCTTATGAAAGCGACATTGATGTGTACGAATTATCGGAAGTAACTATAACAGCCCAACGTATTACGCCAAGAAAGTCGCATCTATACGCGCATCCAGATGTTTCCGTTACTGAAGAAGAGCTGAACAAACTTGCTGGCAAAGACATATATGATGTGTTAAGAAACTTACCCGGCGTGCAAGTAGACGGACATAACATTACCATTCGCGGCAGAACTTTATTGAATCTTAACGAATCCGAAAGACCCAGACCCTTGGTATTGCTTGACAATATGCCTATGGATATTGGGAAAGAAAAACCAACGCAGGGAAACGTACAGAAAAACACCTCCATTTTGGAAATGATAAGTATCCACGACATTGCGCAAATTGACATATTGTCAAGCGTGGTCAATACCGCTATTTTTGGTAGTATTGGCGGTCAGGGGGTGATTGCCATTTATACCAAAAACGGTATCAATAGCGGAGGCAAAATCAACCCTATCGCAGCTCAAACATTTCATTCCAAGGCGTTATTACCGTTAGGTTTCCAACAGCCTGTAGAATTTTACGCACCAAAATACGACACTCCCGAAAAACGGAACGCACAGACTCCCGACACACGCGCTACGATCCACTGGCAACCCGTAGTGCAGACGTATAATAGGCAGGGCGTTGCATCCTTTGAGTTCTATACCGCCGATGAACAGGATTCCTATACGGCGGTGATTGAAGGATTGACAGATGATGGAAAAATTATCAGTAAAGTGGAAAAATTTTGGGGAAGACAGATTCAATATAAACAATAAATAATTCAAAAAATCAAAAAAACCGATGGAACCGAAACCATATCCAATAGATGATGAACTGCCCGGCAACATAGTTTGCGAGCCGTTTGCCCCATACGGCGTTACTGAAATATCTCTTGACCTGTCCAAACAATACACTTATGCCGATTACCTTAGTTGGACAGACCACAATAGACGCGAACTTTTCGACGGTTTTGTCAAATTAATGGCAGGGGTGAGTTATTTGCACAATGTTGTGACGGTTAATCTTACATCCGTTCTTCGCCATTTTATCAAACAAAAGAAAGGGAAATGTAAGATTTTTCATGCCCCTTTTGATGTTCGGCTGCCTAAAAACGGAGAAACTGCCGACGACAAAATTTACACGGTTGTGCAGCCGGATATTTGTGTGGTATGCGACCCGTCAAAAATTGACGATAAAGGTATTATCGGCGCCCCTGATTTAATTGTTGAGGTGCAATCGCCTTCTACCTCTAAACTTGTGATGGGCAAAAAGTTCGACTTGTACGAAGAAGCCGGCGTAAAAGAATATTGGGTGGTGTATCCCAAAGAAAGGTTGACGGTTTTTCTTTTGCAGGACAACGGTAAATATGATGATGGGACTACCTACGACATCATCAACAGTCCCGACGCAAAAGCGCCCGTACATACTATCGAAGGATTAGAAATTGCTTTGAAGGAGTTGTTTGAAGAATAATTTGATTATTTACACAAAAACAAACAAGATTGACCGAACTGAATTTCCCCGCTTTTGACTTTCGCACAAAATCAGATGGCAAACGGATACTGATTTTCGACAGTATCCGCAAGAAATATGTTGCCCTGACGCCCGAAGAATGGGTGCGGCAACATCTGATACATTATTTAATAGTAGAAAAAACTGTTCCGGCAACGCTCATTTCGGTGGAAATGCCGCTGAAATATGCCCATGTGGACAAACGTAGCGATGTTTTGGTTCACAACCGCAATGGACAACCGCTGATGCTCACCGAATGTAAGGCGCCGGAAGTTACTATCACCCAAAAGGTTTTTGAGCAGATAGCGGTTTACAACCTCGCCATTCAGGCGCCTTGTCTGATGGTTACTAACGGTTTGCAGCATTTTTGCATGGCTACTGCTACGGATGATTCTCCGGCTCGTTTTCTCCATGAAATACCGTGCTATGAGGACTTGCTGAAAATGAAACCGTAAAACTAAATAACCGTCAGTCTACCCCAAACTATTTCCTGACCAACAGCCAGACATCCCCGTGTTCTTCGTAAGCGGCGCGTATGCCTGCGATTCTTGCGCGCGCTGCATTTTCTTCGTCATATCCTCCTACCGAAATACGGTATAAACCTTCTTCGTTTTCGAGGATCGTCGGGGCAAAGCCTTTGCCCTTCATGTCGTCGCTGTATTGCCGCGCGCCTGCAATAAGCCTGAACGAACCGATGATCACATAATACCCATAGGCTCTTTCTGATGAGTCTATGGGTTTCACAGTCTCGGAACGAACTGTTATTTCCGTCTTTGAGTTCACCTCCGGTACTATGGGCGTAGCGGCTGTGTTTTGTGCCGTTTTACACGAACACGTCAACAACGCGCATACCATCATAAAAGTAAAAGTCCTGATATTCATCATAAAAATCTGATATTTATTCCAAAAAATTATTGATACAATAAATGGCAAAGATAATGAAAGAACTGAATGTTTGTTTCTTTATTCCTGTTTCAAATACAAATAATCATAATGTATCATGGGTCGGGCGTTCTTTTCGCCCATTTTTTTTCTGGCTGTCTGGGCGTTGTATTCGGCTCTCCCCAGACCGATGGCATTGTCGTTATGGTCGATGATCTGAATGACGTCTCCTTTTACAAATTCACCTTCAACGCGGGTAACGCCTACGGGCAACAAACTTGCGGCGCGCCGTTCAAACAGTCGGGCGGCGGCTCCGGCGTTGATATGCACTGAACCTTTGGTTGCGGTGTCGGAATGTGCCAGCCATTTTTTTAAAGTAGTGGTTTTTCTTCCGGGAGCGAAAAGCGTTTGTACGGTATTCGTCTTTCCTTCAACGATGTCAGTCAAAATTTGCGCTCTTGTTCCGTTGGCGATATGCGTGGGCGTACCGGCAAGGGCTACCTTTTTGGCAATGGAGAATTTGGTGAGCATCCCGCCGCGTCCGAAATTCGACTTGGCGGGCGCTATATACCGCGACGCCGTCATATTGTCCGCTTCAATCACCGGTATGACTTTCGAGGCGGGATCGGAAGGAAGTCCGTCGTACACGCCGTCAATATTGCTCAGGATGATGAGCGCGTCGCTGTTCATCATGTCGGTAACCAAGCCGGAAAGTTCGTCATTGTCGGTGAACATCAGTTCGGTAATAGAGGTCACATCATTTTCATTGATAACGGGTACAACGTTGTTTTTCAGCAATGTTTCGAGGCAGTTGCGCATGTTCAGGAAATGCCGTCTGTCGCGGAAATCTTCTTTGGTAGCCAGCACTTGCGAACAAATCACGTTGTGTTGCGCAAACATTTCGCTGTACATCTGTATGAGCCTCACCTGCCCTACAGCCGCCCAAAGTTGACGGCACGACACGGCATCGCAATTCTTCGGTTCGCCGATAACCCTGCGTCCGGAAGCCACCGCGCCCGACGAAACCAACAAGATTTCAACATTTTTCTGTTTTAACCGTACCATTTGTTCTACCAATCCGGCAATTAACCGCTCGTTGGGATTACCGTCGGGAAGAGTCAACACATTGGAACCAACTTTCAGCGTGATTCGTTTGTACATAATTATTTAAATTTTAGATGATTATGACGACGTCTAGAAATAAACACTGCAATTTCAAAAACCCTTATTTCCATACGCACCCTTAATAGCAATTTGAACACACCCTCCTTCATTCGCTTATTCCCTTATTATTATGCTTTTCCAGACAAGGATTGTTGATAAAATTTTATGAATTGGTCATATTCATCGGCAAATGTTTGCTTTTTGTGATGTTCAGGTTGTTTGTAAATGTATTTGCATACCCTGTCAACATCGCGTTTAGATACAGAAAATGCCGAACAAGAAGACTGCCAATAAAATTTACCTTCACATAGATTGTTTTGATTGATAAATATTTCGGTTGCATCTGCAATATCTTTGGCTAATTGGTTCTCGCTCATGGCAGGATCGCGCGAAACTAAAAAGTGAACATGCTCCGGATTGGCATAAATGGCGTAAAGTTTACAACCACGGCGATTGACAATTCCTGTGATGTATTTTTCTATACGTTCACGATGTTTTTCGCTGATACAAGGAAATCTATCTTGCGTAGTGAAGACAAAATGTGTATAAAGGTTTCTATATTCCACCTCCATCATTTTCAATTTGATTGGTTAAACAATTCCGCAAATGTACATATAAATATTGAATTTTATCAAAAAATATAGGAACTTAGCGAAGCGGTCTCAACGGAGTTAATAAGGGGAAATTATACCGTAAACCTGTGCTATTAAGGGAAAACCTAGTAAATAAGGGTTTTTGACACATTTATCTTGACAATCCTTATGAAGACGACGATGTCTCAACAGCCTGAACAATGGTCTGTTCCGTTTTAGTAAAAATATCAGGGAAAGGCATCTCCTTTACGGGAATAGGGTCATGGATGATGAGTTCCACTTTGTTACCTGTGGATAAAGGGAAAGAACCCCATTGGGTTATCTTCCACGAGTTATTGATGGTGACGGGAACCACGCAGGCAGACGGCGCATATTTGCAAAGAATTTTCAATCCATTGTCGGCAAAAGGTTTTGGCTTGCCTGTTTTGGTTCTTGTTCCTTCGGGAAAAATGACCGTCGACCGTTTGTTTGTTTCAATATATTGAGCCATTTCCTTTATGGCAGTTAACGACTGTTTTGGATTTTTTCTGTCAATCAGTACCGACCCTCCGTGTTTTAGATTGTACGAAATGCTCGGAATACCTTTGCCCAATTCTTTTTTACTGATGTATTTGGGATGTGTTTTCCGCAAAAACCAGCCTATGGTGGAAACGTCATATTGACTTTGGTGATTGGCTACAATAATTAATGGTATGCCGGTTGGGATTTTATCGCGATTTCTGATTCTATACCTTGTACCCAAAACAAACGTGCAGGCAACCAAAGAAAGAAGCAATGCGTCTACGCTTTTTTTATGCGCCTCATAACCTATCAGGTTGAAACACAACCATTGAACAGGATGAAAGACTACCAAAACGAAGCCAAACAGCAGATAAAATACAATAGAGAGGGGATACGCAATTAATTTTTTCATTTTTTGGATACCAATTCTTGAGCGAGCGTTGGTTTATCTGTCGTCATAAAATCCACGCCGGCGTCGATCATTTCCTGCATGTCTGCTTCGCTATTCACTGTCCACACATTGACGGTCATTTTCAATTTGCGGGCTTCAGCAATCCACTGTTTATTTGCTTGCAGTACCCTCAGGTTGTAATCGATACCGGATATTTTTAGCGTTTTGAGTTCTTGCGGCGATAGGTCGCCATTGAGGTAGGCTACTTCGGCTTTTGGGTTGAGGCGCACAAATTCCTTACAGATGTTCAAACTAAACGAAATGTACTCCGTTTGTTTTTTCACGCCGGCTTTCTTCACCATTTTTACGACGGCTGCCGTAGCCCTGTCTTCCTTGTCCTTTGTATTGTGCGGCTTGAGTTCCAGGACGAGTTTGGTTTTCTTGTCTTTCCTGCCTTGCTGAAGATAGGCTTCGAGCGTGGGCAGTGTTTCTCCGTTTTGCAACCGCAGGTCTTTCAGTTGTGCAAACGGCGTATCTTCAATCTTCAGCCCGGCAATCACATCGTCGTGGTTCACCACCAATACGCCGTCGGCAGTCATCCAAACATCAAATTCCGAACCGTAGATTCGCAGTTCCTGCGCTTTTTGCAAGGCTGCAATGGAATTTTGCGCCGAACCTTCGCAGTCCCAATACCCGCGATGCGCAATAACTTTCGTTTGCGCCGACAGGACGTGAAGCGGAAGGATGGCGGTAAACAACAATATATTTCTGATTTTCATAACAATAAAACTTTATGAATTAATATTTTAAAAACGCGACAAAGTTAATATGATTTTTTGGATCACAATTTTTTTTGTCATGGCATCAATGAATAAATAATTATATATCTTTGTGGCGGTTAAGAAATAGATATGCTTGAGAAGAATCTTTTATCGGATGCAGATGTTTTTCATCGGAATTTGGCTGCCATGCCGGGGGCTGTCATCGTACTCGAATTGAATGCCCATGATTACTCTATGGCGCAAATAGCGCGGATTATAGAGGATAATGGCGCAAAGATTTTGAGCAGCCACGTGACGCCGATTGCCCATACGCTCAAAATAGAACTGAGCCTGAAAATCAACCAGACAGACCTGACTTCCATCATCCGGTCGTTTATCCGGTTTGATTATACCATCAAGGCTTCATTTCAGGGCAAGAACCGCTATGACGATGTTCTGCGCAACAATTACGACCAGTTTATGCTGTACCTCAACGTATGATAGCCATCTACAGTAAGACCTTTGATGAACGATGCGCCGACGTCATCCGCCAATTGTTGCAGATATTGGATCGGGCGGACGTTGACGTGTTCATACATCGACCCCTGTTTGATTTCCTGAACTCGTTACCTGAGCCGGTACATCATGTTACCGGCGCTTTTACAGGGAACGACGATCTGTGCCGAGATGCCCGTTTTCTGATCAGCGTAGGCGGAGACGGCACATTTCTTGATTCTATCAACATTGTCCGCGATAGCGGCATTCCGGTGGTGGGTATCAACATGGGGCGTTTAGGTTTTTTGGCGCATATTACAGGAGATGATTTGCAGGAATCGATGGAAAAACTGCTGGCAGGCGATTTTTCGGTTGAAGAGCGCACATTGATACACGCCTCCATCAACGGCAAACCGGCAGACTGTTTTCCGTATGCGCTCAATGATGTTGTCATACAGAAAAGCACGGTAGGGTTTATCACGGTGCATACATGGAGCAACGACGAGTTTTTAAATTCTTACTGGGCTGACGGGCTGATTGTGTCTACCCCGACAGGTTCATCGGCTTATTCGTTGAGCGTGGGCGGTCCGATTGTAGCGCCCGATTCGCAGAACTTTATCATTTCGCCCATTGCCGCACACAACTTGAATGTTCGTCCCTTAGTGATCCCCGACCACGTGACGTTGCGGCTGAAGGCAGTATGTCGCAACAAAGACCGGCATTTTACCCTCTCGCTCGATTCCCGATCTATGGAATGTGCCAGCGGCGCCGAAATTGAATTGAAAAGAGCTGAATTTAAAGTGAAAATCGTCAAATCGGCTTCATTTTTCACCACCCTGCGCAACAAACTGATGTGGGGCGCAGATAAGAGAAACTAATCCGTAATTTTTGATGACATTTCCCCGTCATCAATTTTCATCCCGATGATGAAGATGCCCGCCTCGTTTGCCATTTTGATGACTGCTTCGCGTTCAATCAGAAGAATACCTCCGGCTTCCACTGCAATACCTTTGATGCCATACTTTTTCAACTGTTCGATGGTTTGCAAACCTATAGCCGGCAGGTCTACGCGCAAATCCTGTCCGGGTTTCAACGCTTTCACCATCACAGGCGCTTTGCCTTTCTTTTTTACGGATGCTGCGCGCGCAAGCATCATATCTGTGCCTTCAATGGCTTCTACAGCCAGTACCATTCCTTCCTGCACCACGCACGCCTGACCGACGTCCACAGCGCCCAACGCCTTGGATACCTTGATGCCGCGCCGGATGTCGTCCATATCTTCAGCCGTCGGCTTCAGTTTTCCGTACACGCCTTCGGAAAACATCATGCCGGGAACAACTTCTTCAATACCCACTACTTTCAACCCGCGACGCTCAATCTCATCAATCACGGCGCGGAACATGTTGTCGTCGCTCATTTTTTTGATGGCTAATTTTGCCATAATTTTAGCGCCTTCCCAGTCGGGTACCAATTCCTTGAACGATGGGCGTTTGATGCCGCCTGCCAGCACAACGTCGCGCACATTGTTTTTTGCCAGCGCTTTCAGCATCTTGCCCGCCTCGCCAATCTTGGCAAAAATATGCGGAACGTCTTTGAGCGCTTCTTCATCGGCGTAAGGCTCAATGCCAACTACAAATATTTCCCTGCCTGTTTGCTGGCAATGTTTGATGATTTCAACCGGCATCATTCCGCCGCCGGCTATCATTCCTAATTTTTTTTGGTCTGACATGGATTGTTTTTCAATAAATGATCAGTCGCAAAATTAAAAAAAATATGAACGGTTGTTTTTAATTTTTTTTAATTGTGTATTGTAAATGATTTTTTCATATTTTTGCGTCGTTAAATCATAATACATAACCAAAATGACAAACAGAAGACAATTTTTAAAAAACGCCTCGCTTGCGACAGCCGCAGGCGTATTAGCTGCAAACAGCAATTTATCGGCTGCCGCCGCACCTGCAAACACAATGGCAGGTAAATCATTTGGCTTGCAAATCTATTCGCTCACAGTAGGGGAAAGGAGAGGGGATCGTGAATTTTCCAACGATGTGCAGGGAGGATTAAAGAAAGTAGCCTCAATGGGTTATTCAACCATCGAATTAGCCGGCTATGGCTTTAGAGAAGGAGTAGCCAGAATAGGAGCCGTTCCTATGGCAGAATTCAAAAAGTATGCCGACGATGCAGGATTGAAGATCGTAAGTACGCACGTCAATCCGCCAATGGGCGAGTATAACAGGGGAAATTTAGAACAGGCTAAGGAATTTTGGAAAAGGGCAACCGATCATCATGCAGCCATAGGCTGTAAGTACATTATTCAGCCCGGACAGCCCGCTACGCGCAGTACCGAAGAAGTAGAACTTGTTGGTGAAGCATTCAACGAAGCCGGAAAAATTGCAAAAGCAGCCGGACTTCAATTTGCTTTCCATAACCACAGCGGTGAATTTGTGCGCGTAGTACCAAGAGGAAGAGAAGCGTTGCCTGCCCGATGGCAATGGGGCGCGATTCCCGAAGGCGCAAAGATGATTTACGACGGCATGATAGAAGCAACCGATCCTGGTCTAGTGCAATTTGAACTCGACGTATACTGGGCAGTAATGGGTCAGCAAGACCCTGTGGCTTACATGAAAAAATACGCCAACCGCATTCGTATCCTGCACATAAAGGACGTAGCCGTATTAGGCGAATCAGGTATGATGAACTTCCAGAAGATATTCGAAACGGCGTATGCCAACGGTATTCAGGATTTCTTCGTGGAATTGGAAAACGTTATCAGCGGCACACAGTTTGAAGGCGTTAAAGGCTGCGCGGATTACCTGTTGAATGCCAGTTTCGTGAAGTAACAAGAAATGTTATCCATTCGTCATCTGCATGCCTCTATACAGGGCAAAGAAATCTTAAAGGGCGTGAACCTCGATATTAACGCGGGTGAAAAGCACGCCATCATGGGTCCTAATGGCGCCGGAAAAAGTACGTTGGCGTCGGTGATTACCGGGCGCGACCAATTTGAAATCACCGACGGCAGCGTGTTTTACAAAAACGTCGACTTGTTGGCGATGAAACCCGAAGAGCGCGCTTGTGCAGGCGTCTTCTTGAGTTTTCAGTATCCTGTTGAGATACCGGGAGTGAGTATGGCAAATTTCATGAAGTTAGCCATCAATGAACAGCGTAAATACAAAGGGTTGCCGCCATTGTCGGCGGCAGCCTTTCTGAAACTCATGCGCGAAAAGGCGGCGCTGGTGGAACTCGATGCTTCGCTGATCAAGCGTTCCGTAAACGAAGGCTTTTCGGGCGGCGAAAAGAAACGCAATGAAATTTTCCAGATGGCAATGCTCGAACCCGAACTTGCCATCCTCGACGAAACCGACAGCGGCTTGGACATCGACGCGCTGCGGATCGTCTCTGCCGGCGTAAACGCGCTACATACGCCCAACAATGCCTTTATCGTGATTACCCACTACCAGCGCCTGCTCGACTATATCGTCCCCGATTTCGTTCACGTGATGGTCGACGGGCAAATCGTGAAAACGGGTGGTAAAGAACTCGCGCTCGAATTGGAAGAAAAGGGATACGCGAATGTTAGTGGTTAGTTTGACAAAATGCAAAACAGTTTTGACTTCGTCGAGCTAAAGGTTCAGTTTTCAGTTTTCAGAAAGTCTAACCGCTAACCATTAACCATTGACCGCTATCACAACAGCGGGCTGAACAGCCTTGCCACCGATTCGCGGAAGACGACCCATCGCGGGCGTTTTTCCCATTCGTTGGCGTCGATACAGGTTAAACCCTTGATGTCGTTCATAAAAATATTTCTCATGGCAATGGCGAGGCGTTGGTCGTAGATCAGGGCGTTGACCTCAAAGTTTTGGTCGAAACTGCGGATGTCCATGTTGGCTGTGCCGATGGAGCAGAACACATCGTCCACCATCATCAGTTTCGAGTGGGTATAGCCTTTGTGATAGAGGTATACTTTGACGCCTGCGTCGAGCAATTCGCTGATGTATGAAAACGAACTCCAACTGACTAATTTCGAATCGGAATGTTTGGGCAGCAGCAGGCGCACATCCACGCCGCTTAAGGCTGCGGTGCGCAGGGCTGTGAGGATACTTTCGTTCGGCAGGAAATAGGGAGTAGATATGTATATGTATGATTTGGCGGTGGCTATTGCCGAAAAGAAAGTTTGCATGATGCTTGCCCAGTCTGAATCCGGTCCGCTGGCTACAATTTGCATCAAGCGCCGGTCGGAAACATCCACAGGCGGGAAATACTTGTCCTGATTGTGTATGTTGCTTTTACTGACGAAATACCAGTCGAGCAGAAAAACCGATTGCAATGAATAGACTGCTTCACCTTCTATTTTCAGGTGCGTATCGCGCCATGGTCCGAGTTCTTCGCTGCCGGAGATGTAACGGTCGGCAATATTCATTCCGCCTACAAATCCCAGTTTTCCGTCAATGACAATAATTTTGCGATGGTTGCGGTAATTGATCTTTTTGGTGAAATAGGGAAACCTCACGGGCATGAAAGGAAACGCTTGCACTCCGGCATTTTTCATGGACAGGATAAATTCGTCGCTCAACGACCAGCAGCCGATGTCGTCAAAAATGACCCGTACTTCAATTCCTTCCTGCGCTTTTCGGATGAGGATTTGTCGCAGTTCGTTGCCGATACGGTCGTCGTCGATGATATAATATTCTAAATGAATATGTTTTTCGGCTTTGTTCAGTTCTGCGATGATATGTTCAAAAGCGACTTTTCCGTTCACCAAAATTTTCACGCGGTTGCGCTCGCTAAGCAACGCCTTGTCCGAATTATACAGCATCTTCATGATATGCGCCTTGCCGGCAACCCGTATGTCCGACCAGTACAACGCATCGGGGTTGGCGCCGGGCTGGTATTGCGCCAGACTCTTTATCCGTTCGCTGTCGGTCAACTCCTTTCGCGAAAATATTTTTTCCTTGCGGTAGTTTTTTCCGAAAAAGAAATACAGGAAAATACCCAATATGGGTACAAATGTAACCACCAGCAACCATGCGATGGTCTTCATCGGATCGCCGCGTTGCTGAATCACCAACACCAGCATAAAAACAATGGTGAGGATGTACAGCACTTTCAGAAGGTCGTTTTGCAAGAGGGTTAACATAAAGACGCTACTTAAGATGGCGCAAGATACAAAAAAATGGAATATAGGGAAAAACAAAGAAAATGTTTTTTTGTTGAAATTAAGAAAAAACAATTATTTTTGCCGGATATTTGTAACATCTTTACCTTTCCATGCGTATAATGGAGGATAAGGATAATTTGAAACCGATGAAAGTGTTATATTTTACTTCGTTGAGGGCTTTATCGTTTGTCATTTCGGCAGCCATAATTGGCTGTTGTGTTTTGCCAATGGGTTGTACAGCCGATCATGGCGATGATGACGAGGACGATCCCATCATTGTTGTTTCCAACGTTTTTACGCCGGATGGCGACGGTGAAAATGATTTTTTTGAAGTGAAAACGAAGGATGATGACAACAGAGAACTCTCGTTGAAAATATATACGCGCGCCGGCGTATTGGTATTCAGCCACGAAGCCCGTCACTGCGTCTGGGATGGTTGTTCGTTGACCGGTCAGCCGATGGCGACAGGCTTATATCAGTATACAGCCGAAATACGCGATTCGTCGCCAAAGATTTCAAAATGCGGATTTGTGCAACTATACAGGTAAAATACTTTTTATGTATCATCGAAATTACACCACCTATCTCCAGAAGGAACTTGATTTTTTGAAATTGTTGGTCTCCCGTTTCCACGAACAGGAAAATGTAAACGTGTTGGAATTGGATGTTGCCTTGCAGAAGACGCAGGATGTATACGAGCAGTTGTTGAGGATAAAACTGATACCTGAAACGGAGGCAAGTCTGTCTTCAATGGATGACAAAACGAAAACATCGCCCGTACAACCACCGCCCGTTCCGCCCAAAAAAGTACCGCCGCCCAGACCTCAACCGATAGAGCGCGCCGCGCCGGAAAAGACAGTTGTGGTTCAAGAAGTAAAGAAACCGCAAACCGAACAGGCTAAGTCAGAGATACTGGCTGATAAACTCAGTCCGTCCGATTTTCATCCCATCAACGAAACGCTGGCGCAACAAAAAACGAATAGCGACCTGTCGAGCAAATTACAAACGGCGCCGTTAAATTCAATTTCGTCAGGTATTGGACTGAATGACAAATTTTTATTTATCCGAGAATTATTTAAGAGCGACAGCGTCCTGTTCAACAACATCATAAAACATTTGGATACCGCAAGTTCTTTGGAGGAGGCGCTGGAACTCATCAACAGCAAGTTCAAATGGGACGAAAATAACGAAACTGCAAAAAAATTTATACACCTGATACATCGCCGACACGGGAATAGTGGTTAATGGTTAGATTTTTTTGCTTACCGCCTCACAGTTTCTGTACCCGCCCCGAATCGCTAACAAGAATAACCGAGTTTAGTTCTGATATTCAATTAAACACCACGCCAATACTTATCCCCACGCCAAAGGAATGTTTAGTTCTGTGTCTGATTTCGTCACTACTCGAATAACGAGCAGTTCTCCAATTTCGTTCGAACTCAATCAATGACGGAATAGGGCTGATTTTCATGTTCTCAATCTTATCAGCGTCATAGTTGAAATGGTAGATGCTGGGCGCGACTACAATTCCCAGGCGGTCGTTCAATTTATACACAAATCCAAACTTTAGATGTGTTGAATTTGAGTCCCCGGTACTTCTATTAAACCATGGAAAACCCCGCGCATAATACTGATACGATATTACTTCCGGCTGAAAATCAAAGCGCTGATTCATTGTTCTGCGTGTGCCGAAACCAACTCCCGAAGCCCATAATTTGTCGCCCATAAAAACATTTGCGCCTAACGTCAAACTAGTATAAAACTTCGGTATACCCATTTTTAAACTGACCGCCACGTTCAGATAGTCGGCAGAAGTTACTGACCATGCGCGATAGCCGCCTTTTTTTACCACGTTGATAAGCGCAATAGAAGCGCCGCTTTCGATAGTGTCAATCACATTCACTATGCCAGCAAACTGCACGCCCCGCAATGTACCGGTGCGATTGAATATTCCGCCAAAACCAACGCCCGAAAATTCTTCGGTTACGTTGCCTATTCCGCCAAATTGAATACCGGCAGTATTCCTGCTAATGTTTGCAATACCTCCAAACTGCACGCCCTGAAAACTTTCGTAAATATTGGCTATTCCACCAAACTGTGCACCTTTCGCAGTCATGCCCACGTTGGCATTTCCCGCAAATTGCGCGCCGTGCATGTCGCGGGTTCTGTTCATTATTCCTGCAAATTGCGCGCCCGTCATATCGCGCTCTACATGATTGAAAATCAAGCCGTACTCTATGCCTCGCACTGCGCCTACTCTGCCTGCAAACATGTTTACCGACATATGAAAACGATAATCCGTCGTTCTGGCGCCCATAGCGGTCATCGGGTAGAAGATGGAAAACTGCACCGGCATTGCGGGCAGCGGCTCCTCTTCAACGGGCTGTGCAAAAAGACCCGAAACCGTTGTCTGTGCGGCTAAAATGACGCCGCTAAACAAACCTGTTACATTCAACTTCATGTTCTTCAATTTTTGATTTTTGAGTTCTGATTTTTGATTTTTGAGTTCTGAAATTTCCGAGATTTCTGAATTTTCAAAACTCCTTTCATGAGGTATGATGCTGCTTTTTGAAAAGGTGGCAGTCGGCGCTGAAAAATATTTTATTTCAATCTCAATTGGCTTGATAGCGGGCATTGCAGGCGCTCGCCGAATACGAACCGTATCGCTGATGAAAATTGTGTCGCGAACTATTACCCTTTCGTATATAAAAATGGTATCACGAGGGGCAGCCTGTCCAAATGCTGATAAGGTACTCGCGTATAAAGCAATGATTATAGTTATTATCTTCATTTTCAATTTTCAACTTTCAATTTTCAATTATGAAAACCGTATCGCGAACTACAACGGTTTGATGTTCAATAATTTGTCGTCTTACAATTACCGGATCGGCAACAGCGGCATCCTTGCCGTTTTGATTTTCCGGCAATGCAGGAACTGTATCCATCTGTGATGCAGGCGTCATGTCTATTAATGGCGCAGGAATTGTATCCATTATCATTTCGGGTGTTTCGGGCGTTTCGTGTACGGCAGGGATGCCGTATTTACTTTCGTTCAGCGGACTGTTTACGCTCATTGTCAGCCAGCATAATGAGGCAGTTACAGCAGCAGTCCCTCCGCAACAGGCAGCCAGATACGAAATTTTGTCGCCCCAAAAAGTCGCAGATTGCGTAGCCACCTGCATCGCCGACTGTTTCAAGGCTATTGTTGCGGCGTGTTGTTCAACGGCTGCCGTCATAAACTCGGCGCTTCCCGCAGCGGGCGGTATCTTGAGGTCAGATAATCCCTCCCTGTACAGCCTGTCTACATAATGTTCCTTTGCAGGAAAAAACAGCAGAAACACAGAAGCAACCCGTCGTTTATCCTTTTTCTTATTCTTGTTCATGGCTTCTTCGTATAAAATTTGTTGCACCTTTTTTCGCGCTCTTTTCAGATGAGATTTCGATGTTCCCGGCGATATATTCAATTCTTGTGCAATTTGCCTGTGCGAAAAATCGTCCATCACGTACATATTGAACACTAACCTGTGATGTTCAGGCAGTTGGTCTATCGCCCCAAGCAGTTCATCGCTCGAAAACTCTGCCGCTTCGACTACTGCTCTGACGTTAACAGTCTCTGCATCAATATCATCGTCGTCGTTCAGAGGCGTTGCACGCAATGTTGCTACGTCTGCGGCATCTATTTCAAGCGTCTGCGGCTTGTTTTTTTCGCTACGAAGGTGCATCAATGCAGTATTTACCGCTATTTTATACAGCCAACCCTCAAAACTTCCTTTGCCCGTGTAATTGCCGTATTTACCTATAGCCGTGATAAATACATCCTGCAACAGGTCATGCGCAATATCCGTTTCTTTCACATATCGTCGCAATACTCCCAGCAAAGCGGGCGCATTATCGCGATAGGCAACGTCCCAAAATTCATTCATCCTTTAAAATAAAAACCGGTTTTGCTATTATGATGCAAAAATATAAAAAGGTGGCAGTATTACTTTATATTCGTGGACAAGATGCAGGCTAATTTATTTTCAGCTCGACGCCCATACTTTCCAAATAATCTATAAATACCTTCGTCAGATTCACTCGCTGCTTTCGTGAAAACATTTCCACTGTTTGATTTGTTTCAGGGTCAATGATTTTGAAACGCAGGATGGTGTTTCCCTTGACTAATTCAGCGCGGAGGTTGAGCTCGTTCACTAATTCGTCGGTAATCATGTCGAGCGGTAGCGTTGCCGTAACGCTTTTCAACATTTTTTCTTTGAGGTCGCTCAAATACAGGATAGTCCTTATTTTCGGTTCCAGTTCATTACGAAAATTGCGCTGCATGTTTCCCTTGATGAATAGCGGCAGGTCTTTCCTTAAATATTTCTGTACCAGATCATAATCTGTTCCGAAAAACCGAAATTCGCGGGTTCCGCTGAAATCTTCCAATGTGAGGGCGCCCCATGGTTTACCGTTTTTACTTATTTCGTCCCTGACGGCAATCACCAATCCGGCTGTTGAAAAGTCTTTGTTTTCGGGCAAACCATTTATATCGGTTAAATGCGTATTCACCAAATGCGTCAATTCGAGGCGAAACGGATCGAGCGGATGCGCCGAAAGATATATCCCGATGAGTTCCTTTTCGCGGTTCAACTTGTCAAAAATGTTCCAATCCTCCGTTTGCGGTATTTCCGGACGAGTGATTGCTACGGCATTGCTTCCGCCGAAGAGCGAAGTTTGCGTTATTTTCTGGTCGGATTGCATTCTGTTGCCAAAACGAAGTAATATTTCGGTAAAGGTTTCGCCTGATACATTTTTTGCGAAAAACTGTTCGCGACTGATCTCTGCGAAATTGTCGAAAGCCCCCGATTGCGCCAACGCCTCCATGCAATTCTTTTTGCAGGCTTGCAGGTTCACCCTTTCCACGAAATCAAAAATATCTTTGAAGGCGCCGCCTGTGTTGCGTTCGTCTACAATGCTTGCCACCGCGCTGGCGCCCACGCCCTTCACAGCGCCCAGCCCAAAACGGATATTGCCCTGCTTGTTGACCGTGAAGGTCAGGTTGCTTTCGTTCACATCAGGACCAAGCACTTCAATACCCATCCGCCGACATTCGTCCATAAATTTGGTGATTTCAGTATTGTTTGAAATGTTGCGGCTCAACACGGCAGCCATGTATTCCGACGGATAATTTGCCTTGAGATACGCCGTTTGGTAAGCCACCCACGAATAACAGGTTGCGTGCGATTTGTTGAAGGCATACGATGCAAAACTCACCCAATCGTCCCAAATCTTTTTGATAATTTTTTCGTCGTGACCATTGTTTTTGCATCCTTCGATGAACTTTTCCTTTAAGGTGTCCATCACTTTGATGAGTTTTTTCCCCATTGCCTTGCGGAGTTCGTCGCTTTGTCCGCGTGTGAATCCGGCAAGGTCGCGGCTCAAAAGCATCACCTGTTCCTGATATACCGTAATCCCGTAGGTGTCTTTCAGGCGCTCTTCCATCATCGGGATGTCGTAAACGATTGGTTTGCGACCATGCTTTCGGTTGATGAAATCGGGGATGTAATCCATCGGACCCGGTCGGTACAGCGCGTTCATCGCTATGAGGTCTTCAAATTTGGTGGGACGTAAGTCGCGAAGGTGCTTTTTCATGCCGTCCGATTCAAATTGGAACGTACCGGTGGTTTCGCCCTTGCTGTACAATTCGTAGGTCGGCGCGTCGTCTAAGGGAATATTGTCAATATCAATATCTACGCCGTGCCGCTGCTTGATGTTCGCCAAGGCTTCTTTGATGATGGATAGGGTTCTCAATCCCAAAAAGTCCATTTTCATCAAACCCACATCTTCTATCAAAGAGCCTTCATATTGCGTCACGAGAATGTCGGTTTCGGTTTCTTTGTCGAATACGGCGCTGATAGGCACAAAATTAGTGAGGTCGTCGGGACCAATCACCACGCCGCAGGCATGTACGCCTGTTTGTCGTATCGTGCCTTCGAGTATTTGCGCATATTTTACGGTGTCGGCAATAAGAGGATTGGACGATCTGAGCGCCTCTTTCATGGCGGATACATGCTCAATGGCGCTTTTGATGTTCACTTTTTTGTCGCGGGGTATTTCGTCGATGAGTTTGCTCAAACGCTCGGCTTCGGATAAAGGCACATTTTGTACGCGCGCCACATCCTTTATCGCCGATTTGGCAGCCATTGTTCCGAAGGTCACAATGTGTGCCACCTTTTCGCGTCCATATTTTTCGGTGACCCATTGCAGCACCTGTCCGCGTCCGTCGTCGTCAAAATCAATGTCGATGTCTGGCATTGAGATACGGTCGGGGTTGAGGAAACGTTCGAACAGCAGGTCGTATTTGACGGGGTCGATGTCGGTAATACGCAGGCAGTACGCCACTGCCGAGCCGGCTGCCGAGCCGCGCCCCGGTCCTACGGAAACGCCCATCTCGCGAGCCGCAGAAATAACGTCCTGCACGATAAGAAAATAACCGGGGTAGCCCATTTTTTTGATGGTTTCCAATTCAAAATCTATGCGTTCGCGGATTTTTTCGTCGAGCATGCTGCCATAGCGTTTTTCGGCGCCTGAGTAGGTAAGCTGTCGCAAATATGCGTCGGCGTCCTCATATCCTTCCGGCAACGGAAAATCGGGCATGATGGGCGCGCTGTTGATGTCGTAAAATTCAACCTTTTCGGCTATTTCGTTGGTATTGTCGAGCGCTTCGGGAAGGTCGGGAAAGACGGCTTCCATTTCGGCGCGCGTCTTAAACCACTCCTGTTGCGTGTAGCGTAATCGTTTGACGTCGTTCACATTGGCTTGCGTGCTGATACACAATAGCCGGTCGTGCGCTTCGGCTTCGTTTTCGTTCACAAAATGCACATCGTTGGAGGCAATACATTTTACGCCGTGTTTTTTAGACAATTCCACCAGCACGGGATTCACTTCCTGCTGTCGCGGAAAGACATCAGTTGCTGCGCCGGGTTTATGGGTCTGGTGACGTTGCAATTCGAGGTAAAAATCGTCGGCAAAATGTTTCTTGAACCACAAGATAGCGGCTTCGGCGGCAGCAATGTTCCCGTCCAGAATGTGTTGCGGTATTTCGCCCGCAATACAGCCCGACGAAACAATAAGCCCCTCGCGATACTGCTCAAGCAATTCCTTGTCAATGCGCGGTTTGTAATGATGCCCCTCGATATAGCCGAGCGACACCAATTTGACTAAATTATGGTACCCCTTTTTGTTTTTTGCCAGCAATATCAGGTGGTTTCCGCTGCGGTCTTCTTTTCCTTTCTTGTCGAAACGGCTGGTGGGCGACACATAGACCTCGCATCCGATGATGGGTTTGAACGGCTTGCCTGTCTTCTTTTCGATAGACGTGGCATAATTGAAAAACTCTTTGACGCCGAACATGTTGCCATGGTCGGTGATTGCCATTGCGGTCATGCCGTCGGCGATGGCTTTGTCGATCAGCGCAGGTATTTGCGAAGCGCCGTCGAGCGTGGAATAATGCGTGTGAACGTGCAGGTGTATGAATTGGGACATGGGTCGATAAAAATTTGATAATGACGAAAATAACGGACAAAAAATCCAAAATTTACGGGATGCAAGATACAATTGAAAAATGGATAATGGACAATAAAATTATCAACATTTTTAAAATAAGAAATGACTTGCTGCGTTGAAAAAAACGTGTTGTAATGAATAATAATGTATCTTTGCGCCTGTTTTTTGAAAATATTTATTCATCATTTGGCGCTCTCGTCATGTTGACCAAACTTTATTCCGAAAATCCCAATCCCAAACAGATTGAGGCTATTGTAAAAGTCCTTCTGGAAGGCGGCGTAATCATTTACCCGACTGACACGGTGTATGGTATTGGTTGCGATATTCACAACCAGAAGGCTGTGGAACGCATTGCCCGCATCAAAGACGTCAAGCCCGAAAAGGCTAATTTTTCGTTTATTTGTCGCGATTTAAGCCATCTGAGCGAATACGCCCGACAAGTGTCCAACCCCGTGTTCAAACTGATGAAACGCCACCTGCCCGGTCCTTTTACTTTTATCCTCAATGCCAGCAACAAAGTACCCAAAATTTTGGAAAGCAAAAAGAAAACAGTAGGGATTCGTATTCCGGACAACGATATTGTGGCCGCTATTGTTGATCGGTTGGGCAATCCGCTGCTCACCACTTCGATACATTTTGATATTGAGATGATTGAATATGCTACCGACCCCGAACTGATACATGAAAAATATGCCGATATGGTAGATTTGGTGGTGGATGGCGGCTATGGCGGCGTCGAATTTTCAACCGTCGTAAATTGCACCGGCGACGAACCGGAAATTATCCGGCAGGGATTGGGGGTGTTGGAGTATTAAGTCATTAATAATTTTTGATTGTCGCAAAGCAATGCTTTTTTTGAGTAAACGAAAATGGTGGATTTTAGGCGCTTTCGTATTTTTATATCCTTTTTACTGCCCACTGGTCTATAAATTAACAGGTTTTAGTCTGGGTGAATTATATACGTTTGACATGCCCCAGAATGAATTTATGGTTATTTGGATAGTATTGGGCGTTATTATTGGTGTTGTTTCCAATGTCAGACTGTCGCAAAAACGTATTCATCACCAGGTAAAAGAACTGTGTGTTAATTGTTTTTCTTCAGGTGTTGATCTATTAGGAAGTTCAAATGAAAATACCCGTATTGGCGGCGCATACCATCTTTGTTATCTTGCAGGCGAAAATAAGAAAGAATATCTGGAATCTGTTTGCGAAATATTATGCACACATATACACACGATTACCAACAAATTAGAATATAGAATTAAATATGCGGATGAACCTTCCATAGAAATACAAACCATTTTAAATATTTTGTTTAAAGAAGAACGGGGTGAGTTGATTTTCGAAAAATGCAAGAAAAATCTTTCGAGAGTGATTTTAAATGGCGCCGATTTCAGAAAAGACATATTAAACAATGTCAATTTCATGAATACCATTTTAAATGATGTCCAATTTAATGACGCCACATTATGCAATGTTGACTTCATGAACGCCAAATTAAACAATATTGATTTT
>Ga0099364_10003059_pt1 | contig 26294 bp, 21 predicted proteins | sample TergutTh196P3_FD_73070 | JGI IMG/M metagenome (GOLD analysis project Ga0099364, IMG submission 73070) | Microcerotermes parvus P3 segment gut microbial communities from Pointe-Noire, Republic of the Congo - Th196 P3 | ecosystem: Host-associated > Arthropoda: Insects > Digestive system > Gut ...
TTTTTGCATCAAATACAAACCATTCGTATAAATTGGTAATAATCAAATGTCTAAGTGATTTATTTTTGTTAATTGTGCGTTCCGACATATAATAAAGCAATAGTTCGTGCAATGCTTTTTTGTTGATATTATCTTTTGTAGGCATATCAACGAGGTTTGCGCTTGGTCGTTTAATTTCTTCGATAACTTCGGGAGTGGTTTTTTCTTTCTGTTTTATTGCAAGGTCTGCTCGGATTTTATTAATGGTATCGTTGTAAACATTAATATCATAATCATCTCTATAATAGATATTTAACATAAATGTTCTCAAGAGATTTTTATTAAACTCTTCTGTTTCGTTTTCATCGATTTTTTGCAAAAGCAGGAGTAACTCTTTTTTGAAGTTTTCGATTTTTTCCTTGTTAGGAGTTTGTTTCAGGAATGCTGGATTAATCGCTTGATTAGGAGTTTTAATATTGTATAACATAAATTATTGTTTTGGAATTATTTTGCAAAAATAGATAAAATTTTTGGAATTCCAATACACTTTTTTGAATTTTGAAAGCGGTTTATAAAAAGCAAAAAATTCGTTCAATGCTGTGCCTGTCAATTCCTGTTTTACGCTTCATCTACTGAAATAATATCTGCCACGCAGGGAAATCGGCACGTGTGCTCATCGCTTCTGCTAATTTCATATTCTTTTTTGTTTATTATTATAATGTAAAACAATTTAATACAACTATTTTTTGAGTTTTAGCCGACACCTTTCGGCTGAAACGATTTTTTCCTTTTATTTAGCGTAAATCAATATGTCAAAAAACTTTTGGAAAATTTTTGTGGTAAAAATTTTCTGCAAAGGTAGCGGGGCGATGTGCCGAATGGCAGCACAGAGTGAAAATAATTTTGAAATATTCTTCTCACTCGCATATTTCAGACACTATCTACTCGCATATTTTTGTTATTAAAACTCAATTAAGGTCTGTACTGTTTCAGACAGCAAATCATACATAACATCATATCCTCGTGTTTTAGGACGAGCAAAATATTGTCCACCATAAGAAGGTGAAAAACGTTTCAATTTTTCTGCAATATCATGAGGCAAATCTTGTTTTCCTTCTTCCAAATGCCATCTATCAACATTGCAGTATTGGTCATTATAATCCACTGATACTCTTACCGTTGTGTCTTTTACAGGAATTTTCAACTCTAAAGCCATTTTTGTTGGCTCTAATTGCTGACAATCCGGACAAATCTCCTTGATTTTTGTTACCCATATCTGAAATAATTCTTTTTCGAAACTATTCTTAAGCGTTTCAAAAAGATTATTGATTTCAGTTTGTTTTTTCAACAGTTCAGCAATATTGTTTTGTGGGTCGTCATCCTTCAAGCCCCATTCATTTTTAAGAAATTCATGTAATTCCATATACTTTTTATTATTTCGCAAATTAAACATTCCATTCAAAAGGTCAATGTATTGTACCAATGCAGAAGAAAGAAGTGTATCTTTTTGATTTACGTTGGGCAAAACCCAGTCGTTAAGCCAAGGTAATACATCATCTCTAAAAGAAAAATTTACAAATCTTTCCTTAAAACTTTCTTTGTAGCCGCCCCAAGTTTGGTTACTTGGTGTCATATCGAAAGTTGGTGAAAGATAGATAATGTATATCTGGTCTTCGTTGAAACCATCATCTAGGGTGTTTTCAATGTATCGTCCTAATTGTTCATCCATTTCAGGTGCATTATGTACCTTGTTTTCAAGAATGATAGAATATTTTCGTGCTTCGCTGACTCGCAAATCAATATTTTTCTTTTGGTACTCAAAGTCAGGGGTTTCCACAAGAATATTCCAAAAAGAATTGTACTTTTCTTGTATGTAACGGATTAGACTTTCCAAAACTTCAAACTTCCCTGCGCCCGTTTTTTGTTGCAAAAAGTGTAATAATATACGACTATGCGCATTTTCGTTGGCTCCGCCCAATATGTCAATCAGGTTAATTTGATAAGAGTATTTTTCTTCTTCCTCCCGATATCTGTTTGCCAAACTTTGAATTAGTAACAAAATTTCGGGAGCAACCAAATTGTCATTATCGAATATGTCTTTAATTTCAGCCATTTTTATACTTTTTTAAAATTTATTCTAAAAATAAAGCCGCAAAATTACAAAAAAAATTCAACATTCTAAACTTTTTTCGCATTACCACCACAAATTCTCAAAATATTTACGTAACAACTCAAAAACTTCGTTTTTCAAATTTTCGCGACATGCTGTTTCTTTCTCATCCCATGTATCTGAAAGCCGCTTTATTTCAGAAAAACAAAATATCATACGTTCGAGAATAACGTCCCATTCTTCGGTGGTTAGATTTTCAGGATGGCTTGTTTTCGCCTTTTTAAATTCCTGCAACATGCAAACCATTGTTTCTGAAAACCAACCATATAAATCCCATGTATCCGTTTCTGAAAAGCCGTGAAAAACGCCATCAATCGGACAACTTCCGTTGAATGTAACCGAAGAGAGATTTGTAAAGCCCGAAAACGTCGTTAATCCCTTTAGTCCCATGTAGCGAAACTCCCCGTACTTAAAAACAATTGATTTGACATCTTTACAGAAACTAAACCACGGCGAGCGTTGTACGTCAGCGTCTTCGCTATCCAAATCATCGTTATAATCGGGTATGTCGCCTTCGCCACTAATGATTAAAACGCCGTCTTTGGTAAAAGTCCATTCAATTGTGCCAATCTTTCCCGCAGCGACTTGCGTTTTTAATTGCAGTTTGCCGCGTTTGCTTGTGTACACGGGGTTGTCGGGATGTACTCTGATGTAGGCAGGGCAACGTCTGAAAGCGTTACATCCAATCTCCGTAACCGATGCGGGAATCATCAACGATTTTAAACTACGACAACGGGAAAATGCATATTCTCCTATTTCAACCACCGAATCGGGAATAATTACCGAGTTTAATTCGCTACATCCCTGAAAAGCGGCATTTGCAATTTTTTGAACAGATTCGGGAATGATTACGGAAGCCAAGTTTTTACAATCCTTAAAAGTTCCTTGAGCAATCTCATTCACCGAATTGAGTATGCTTACGGAGGTTAAATCTGTACATTCGCAAAAGGCGAGTTCCCCGATTTTGACAACCGAAGCAGGAATGGTAACATGCGCCAAACTGCGGCAGCGAAAAAATGCCCTTATTCCTATTTCAACAACCGAATCGGGAATAACAACAGAGGTCAAACCACTTAAGCCACAAAACGCAAAACTGTTAATTTCAACAACAGTCGCAGGAATAACAATGGTATTCAAACCAACCAATGTATTATCATTATAAATACTGTATAAACTGATTGTGTTGCCGTCAATAGAGGCATTACCCATATCCAACTCCTGCAAGGTTTTAGCCATATTTTTGTGGATGTACCACAAATCATCACGGCTAACGATGCCTGATATGGTTAGTTTTTTTACCGTTTTTGGCTTTTTTACTCCAGCCTTTTTTAAAGCCTCTTTTATACCGAGTTCGGGCATCAAATGTACTGATATATTTATGCTTGTTGTCATCTTTTATTATTATTTTTATTATTTTTTACCACCATAAACCCCAAAAATTTACTTTCATCAATTCAAAACCTTCATTTTTTAGATTTTCACGTACTTTTATTTCGTAGTCGCTTGTCGGGAATGGTTTCTGCATTTCTGAAAAACAGAAGGTTATACGGTCAAGTATGGCATCCCATTCTTGCGAGGTCATGTGCCCCGGATGCCCCATTGCTTTCTGCTTAAACTCCTGTATAACAAAAGGTATCTTATATGAAAACCAATTTTTGAAATTACGAACGTCAGTGAGCGTACAACCTTTAAAGGCTTGAACTATAATATCATTGACGTTGAGAGAGCGATTGGAAAAATGTGGAATGGTACAGTCGTTGAAAGTTACTGAGTGGCAATTTTCACAACCATTAAAGGCAAATAGACCTTTTAGTCGGATGTCGCCCTTGAAGACAATCTTTTTTACGTGTTTACTATAGGGATACCATGGCGAACGACCTTCCTCGGTGTAATGACCCACCTCCGACGGATTATTACAATCGTCATAATCGGGTATTTCGCCGTTGCCGCTGATGGTCAGCACTCCGTCGGCAAGCGTCCATTGCATGTCGCCTATATTTCCGGTAACGCTTTTTATTTCTTTCAGCGCTAATTTACCGTTCACGCTTGTGTAGGTGGGATTGTCGGGATGTACTGTAATGAAACTGCCGTCAAAAACGTAACTTCCAATCTTCGTGACCGAAGCGGGAATAAAGATTGATTGCAACCAATCACAGTACTTAAAAGCCCAATCTTCAATTTCTGTAACAGTATCAGGAATAACGTAATCGCCCTGCTTTTGTCGGGGATAGAAAATAAGTTTTGTCTTTCCCTTGTTGAACAAAACGCCGTCGTCACTTTCGAAGACAGAATTGTCGGGGTGTACCCCAATTTTGCATAGATTTCTATGACTTATTAAAAACTTGCGGTCAATTTTTTCCACCGTTTTGGGAAAGCAAATTGAAATCAAACCGGAGCACCCTAAGTAATCCCAATCAGGAAAGATGTTATCTTTAATTGTAGCATCGCTCATATCCAACTCTATCAAGGTTTTATCCATATTTTTATGAATAAACCTGAAATCGTTTTTAGCAATAATACCCGAAACGGTTAATTTGCCTATTGATGCAGGGTTTACAACGCCCGCTTCCTTCAACGCCTGTTTTAATCGCATTTTAGGCATCAGGCATACTGATATTGATATTTTTGTATTTGTCATATTTTTATTTGTTTTTATATTTCAATTATTTAATATTGCATTTTCAATTTTCAACTTTCAATTATTCTCACCCCGCACATCTTTTTGTCGCAAAGGCGTGTAAATATCTTGATTGTATTTTTTTGTTTTACGTTTGTGTTTGATTTCTCCGTTTTCGCTTTCGTACACGGGGTTGTCGGGATGCACTGTGATATATGCCCCACATCTTGTGAAAGCATGCTCAAGACATGATGAATAACCAATATCTGTAACCGATGCGGGAATTGAAATGGCAGTCAAATTTATACAACTATCAAAAGCCCATACGCCAATTTCTTTAACCGAATTTGGAACAGTGATGCAAGTCAGACTTTCACAGTAACTAAATACGCTTGAACCTATTTTCTTAACCGAATCGGGAAGGTTAATAGACGTCAGATTTATGCACTTACCAAACGCCGAGTTGTCAATTTCTTCAATCGAATCGGGAAGTATAATGGATGTCAATCCGACACACCCCAAAAAAGCATATTCACCTATTTTTTTAACCGAATCGGGAATAACGTATTCGCCTTTCAACCCTTTCGGAAATCTTATCAATTCTGTCTTCTCTTTGTTGAACAACACGCCGTTTTCGCTTGCATAAACAGTATTGTCGGGATGCACCGTAATTGAAATAAAAGCGTACCATGAAAAATAAGCAGATTTTCCTATTTTCTTTACCGAAGCAGGAATTGTAATATTGATTAACCTTTCACAATTGTTGAAAGCATCGTCTTTAATCTCAATAACCGTATCGGGAATAGCGTAGTGTTCAACGGGGTCATTTATGCTATCGTCCGCCTCTTCCCTACTAAAACATATAAGTTTGGTCTTGTCGCCGTTGAATAATACGCCGTTTTCGAGCGTGAAAACTGGATTATCAGGATGTACAGTGATGGAGGTTAAAGCGTTACAATCACTCAAAAAAGATAGATTTTCAATTGTGGGAACATGAACAAATGTCATGTCGGCGCAGTTGGAAAAATCATTTATATCAATTTCAACAAGCGAATCGGGGACTGTTACCGACGTTAATCCGCTACAACCGTCAAAAGCGTTGTAACAAATTTCAGTAACCGAATTTGGAATGTTTATTGATGTTAATCCTTTACAGTCGTTAAAAGTCATAAACTTAATTGTATCAACCGAATCAGGAATATTTATTGAGGTCAAACATTCACAGGAAGAAAAAGCGCCATTGCCAATTTTTGTAACCGAATTGGGAATTATAATTGACGTCAAACCAGTACAGCCGCTAAAAGCCCATTTTCCAATTACGTCAACCGAAGTGGGTATAACAATAGAAGTCAAACCACTACATTCTGAAAAAGCATCTTCTTCAATTTCCACTACTGAATCGGGAATGACGTAATCGCCCTGCCAATCTTCCGGACAGAACAATAATTTGCTCTTGTTTTTGTTGAACAGTATGCCGTTTTCGCTTGTAAAAACAAAATTTTCGGGATGTACTGCGATGGAAGTCAAGACTGTACAGCCATTGAAAACGTTGTTGTCAAATTCAAGTACCGAAGCGGGAACAAAAACTGAAGTTAAACCGGCGCAGTTTTTAAAAGCGTAATCATCAATCGTAACGACTGAATCGGGAATGATGTAATCGCCCTGTCTGCCTTGCGGATATATAAGCAGTTCGGTCTTGTCTTTGTTAAACAATACGCCGTTTTCACTTGCATAGTCAGAATTATTTGGATGTACGGTGATGTTATTCAAATTAATACAGTCAGAAAAAATCCAAAAGTCAAATCCTGCTTCGTGTATTCCAATATGTTCAATCGAAGCGGGAATAGTAATTGAAATCAAGTACGAAAACCTCTCAAAATCCCAATTGTTAATTTCGCGTTTATAAAAAGAAACATCACCCATATCCAATTCCTGCAATGTTTCAGCCATTTTTGCACGGATATACTTGAAATCATCATAGTCAAGCGTACCCGAAACGGTAAGTTTGCTAACGGTTGCAGGGTCTTTTACACCCGCTTCCTTCAACGCCTGTTTTAATCGCATTTTAGGCGTCAGGCATACTGATATTGATATTTTTGTATTTTTCATATTTTTATTTGTTTTTATATTTCAATTATTTAATATTTTATTTTTAATTTTCAATTTTCAATTAATTTAACGACTTCCCAACAGCAACAAACTCACTTCCGTACCCAAATTTTCATCAATTCCATACCCAAACCTAACGTTTGCAGTCTTGGGAAGAATTTCTATGAAAAAGTTTTGCATAATATCTGTTTCTTCTTGTGTTAAAGGATATTCTGATGACGTTCTAAACATCAAAAGGAAATGGGTAAGTTCAGAAAAATCTCTCGAAACGTAATTTTCAAACAGTTCAATCAGGTAGTCAATACGTTGATTAATATCGTATGCGCGTGATTGATACCTGTTTTCAGTAATCAGAGCGGTATCAAACAGATACTTCAATTCTTCTCTTGTGAATGAATTTGTATTGGCGATTAATCGGCGAATGGCGTCTTCAACTTTTGACATTCGCTCAAGTTTTTTTATACGCTTTTCCATGCGATGGTCGCGCATACGTTTTATGCGATTTCTACATGTTCGCGGCTCTATATCCTCCGGCAAATATTTTGCATCGTGATAGTTCCTCCATCGTTTTTCGCCCATTTCTTTCCTTCTTTGCAGCCATTCTTCCGAAGTTACGGAAATTGTGCCTGCAACCGCTTCTTTGTACTGCTTGGATAAATAATTGGAACGTAATTTATTATCCAATTTTTCGGCAGCCACAGTATATGGATTTGAAGTATCTGTTTCTCCCAACAGTCTGCGGGTGCTTTTTTCGTATTCATCAACGTTATACGGGTTTCCGTAAGACGTTATTTCCCAAAGGCAATGAGCGGCTATTTCAGCGTCTGTAAGCGATAAATCATCAGCAATAACTATTTCTTTGGCTAAATCAGATACCCAATAATCGCCCCCGCATGTGACACGAATATAATAGTCACGGTCGCCGTCTATATTCTCATTTTCAGCATAATAATAACGGGTAAGTTTTATATCCTGATAACTCGGATAGTCGGGGTTAAGTTCCGGTTCCAAATGTCGAAGCACGTCGAAGGCTTCCTTAAAACGATGCATCACCGTTGCCTCCTCGAGATAAAAGTGCTTAAAGTGTGGCGCAATGTCCTTAAAATCACAACGGTCTAATAATTCTTTTAGTGTCATAACAATTTTTGATTTTTAATTTAACATTTTTGATTGTATTTTCAATTTTCAATTTCAATAAAAAAAGACCCTCCTCCCACCCTCGTCTTTTTATAGTTAGCGCAATGGTAATACAAAATGCTGTTTGAAATGTTCTCAATAAATCAATGCTGAACATTGCGCAATAAATACCTGCTATTAGTTCCGTAAGCTCATAAGGATTTTAATACTCATTGAACGGTTTCCCGGCAATGAAAAACGCTACCACTATAAATCAACTACTTTCTTTTTTTACTCTAACTCTACAGCCCAATTCAGACTTTGAATTTTCAAATCTAAAACTCTTAACTGTCGCGAATAAGTATCAACTTCTCGCCTCAATACCGTTACATCAATCATGCGGACGTACTTTATTTCTTGTCTGCCGTATCGGTCTTCCCGCTCTACTGCATTGTTCAGGACTTCCCGTAATGCCGATACACGCAATGTTAACGCATCTTTTTGGGCAATCATTTTGGTTAAAGTTACTCCGTTATGCACTGTGTGCATGTTCGTTACGTTAATCCGATATATCATGTCTTCCAACTCTATCAGATTACTGTCTAATTCTCTGAACAGTTCCGCAGGTTCTTCGGCAGGCTCATCGCCTTCCTGAATTTTTGAACTGTTTTTTAACCGCTCTTTTAATTGAGCAATTCTCTTTTGCAAGTCGGCACGTGTGTTCAACGCTTCTGCTAATTTCATATTCTTTTTTGTTTATTATTATAATGTAAAACAATTAAATACAACTGTATTTTGAATTTCAGCCGACACCTTTCGGCTGAAACGATTTTATCCTTTTATCAAGCGTAAATCAATATGTCAAAGAACTTTTGAAAAAATTTTGTGGTAAAAATTTTCTGCAAAGATAGTGGTGTGATGTGCCAAATGACAGCACAGGGTAAAATATTTTTGAGATATTATTCTCACTCACATATTTCAGTCAATATATGCTCGAATATTTTTTTGTACTTATTAGAAATGTTAGACTTATAGAAACTATATATAAGGTTTTCAAGTTCTTCCTTCAAAAGAACGTCTTGAAACTGAATATTCAATCCTGCCATTTTTTCTTTTGTAAAGCAATGAATATTAAACCGATGAGAAACAATCGTATTTTTATTGAAAGAAAAGCCATCCCTGCCGATGATACGACCTTGTTCGAAACAGTATAGCGACATTTCTCTATCTTTTATAACTCCATGTTTTATTAACGCAGGGTCGAAATATATCTGTGACGTGGTCATTGACAACAAGTTATATTCATCTTTGTTCTCGCCAACGATGATGAAAAATTTATCTTTAACTATTGTCGGAAGTTGGTAGTCCAAAATCAACAGGATACTGCCCAAGGGATAGGTCATAACGATGCTTGCAATTCGATGTTTTCCAAGGTTGTATAGTACACAGTTTTTTTAAAACCGTCGTTTTCAATCAGTTCGGCAAAATTTAGAGACACGTCGCTTGTTCTGTTGCTTTCAGAAAAATGTATGTTTGCGCGTTGCACGGTTTTTTGCCAAAGAGAACCTTCTGCATGGGTAATTCCTACTAAATCTCTTGTGCTCTTGCGTCCATATTTTTCTATAACCTCGTTTGCAATTCTCAAATCGGTATCAGAAAATTCGGCATCGCTAAACTCAACAACGGGTTTTACGATATACTTGTTTCCGCCGGCATGATTAAAAATAACATATTGGCTAAACTTGTTGTGTCCAGCGTTCTTTGAATAGTAAATATCCTCGGCAACGGGACCATATTGCCACGCATTGTAGTTAAGCCAAGTGATTGGGGTGCCAGTGCGCAATGTTGCCTCTTCGTCTATTACGTACAGCAACTTGAGTAATTTAGTATGATACAGCGGTTTACATCGACTCGATATCAAAACCATCAGTTGCCCGATTAATTCTTTATTTGCTTTCAATCCTATAGACATATATGCTGCAAATCAACTTGTTATGATATAATTAAAGAGTAAAATATTTCCACAAAGATAATATTTTTTTTCAAAATTTTCAAAAAAAATATTTTATTTCGGTAAACAATTCCAACAAAGACTTAAATTCATTTCCTCTACAATCAATTTGAATTAAGTTAACACTTTTACTTAAATCCAAAGTTTTCAATTGGTTGTTTCCACAACGAAGGCTACTTAATTCGATATTATTCGTAACATTTAAACTTGTAAGTTTATTTTCCTCACAAGCGAGAAATTTTAAATTCACATTTTTGCTTACATCTAACTCTTCCAATTGATTGTCCCAACAACAAAGAGTTTCCAATGCAATATTTTTACTTACATCTATTTTCTGTAATTTTTGATGAGGGCAATAGAGTTTTTTTAATGCTACATTTTTGCTAATATCTAACTTTTCCAACATTCTTTGTGTGTGTACCCCGCTCACATCAAGTTCTTCTAAATCAATATTATTGCTCAAATCCAATTCATTGAATAAGTTGTCTCCACATTTAATATCCTTTAATTGAAGATTTTTGCCTAAATCTAAATTTGTTAGTTTGTTATGGTGGCAATCAAGTTCTTCTAAATCAATATTCTGACCAAGATACAAATCATTTATATCACAACTCCAACAGATTAATTTTTTCAGGGCAATATTGTGGCTTACGTCCAATTCCGACAATTCAGAGCAAAAATTGATATAAAGAAATTGTAAGACAGTATTTTTGCTTAAATCTAAATTTTTAAGACTTGAAAATTGGCAACTTAATTCTACTAAATCGGGAGCAGAAGTAATATCTAACTCAACCCATTTGTCGTGATTTTGTTGGTCGTTTGCAAAAGAAATAAAGTCCCCATTTTCTACCAAAATAGTTACTTGAAACCCTCCATCAGAATCGTATGAATGACTAATTTCATTCATTTGGTTTTCATCAAAGGTATAACATGCACGAGAATATTCATTGAAACGAGGATGCGATGAATTAAATTTATCACATTCAAAAACCTCAATTTGTCCATCACCCCAATCAACCATAATATCACATTTTTGAGAAATTCCAATGAAAAAAGTTGCATGTTTTTCTCTCTCCACCAACCACTTTAATACGATTTTATTCTGTGCCATATCAGTTATATTTAGTTACATATCATTTACTACAACAAACATTTCAAAAATGATTTTATTTAATTGACTTTCGTCATATAATTCAATTATTATCATGTTCACAATTTAATATTTTTGCATTTTTCATTTATTTCTTTAAAAATCGCAGTCATTTCAGGTGTTTGAAATTTTCTAACTTTTGCTATAATTTGGTCGGCAAATTCTTTTGTTCGGTTGCCCGCATACCACGCCAATGAAGCAATATCAGGGAAATGACCATCATTTTCGCAGCCAAACGAAAAATTGCCATTTTCTCTGCCGATTGTATTATCCTCACTTTCATCTAATCTGTCAAAACAGGATTTTATCGCATCAACTGTTGATTTGCAGATTTTTTCGACTTTGCTTGCGCTCAAACAGACATCACCGTAATACACTCGCAAATAGACAAAACCTTGTGCCCTTAATTGAACCGAAAGAGAATGTTTACTTTCGCCTTTTATGTGCCATATAATAATATTTTCGGATGAAACAACTTCCCAATCGGATATTTCGTTTTTTTGCTCTCTATTAACTATTTCATTATGCAATTTTGTCCACCAAATGTCAATGATTTCATTGTGACTGAACGCTAATCTGTTAAATGTATCCCACTTTTCAGGAGTATCTAAAAATTTGATCATGTTTACTATTATTTATTTTATTACTATTGATATATTATTATTTCTGAAAACTATTAAAAATCAAGCATAACAAACTCATTTACAATATCTTAATCGCAATCGCCGCACACGCTTCCGCATCTGCCAATGCGTGGTGGTGATTATCAAGTTTAAATCCCAAATGTTCTGAAACAGTTTGTAATTGGTGATTTAGTAAATTTGGAAATTCTTCTCTCGCTTTTTGCAAAGTACAATAGAATTGATAATCTGGATATTCCATATCGTACAGTGCGTAATTAACTCTCAAACAGCCTTCATCGAACGGGCTGTTGTGTGCCACCAACGGCAAATCTTTTATTTTTTCGGTTATCGCTTCCCAAACTTCGGGAAATATTTTTGCTTTTTGTGTGTCTGATTTTGTCAAACCGTGGCAATCAGTCGCCCAACCGCAGAAAAAATTAGGTTCGGGCTTTACCAATTCGTAAAATTTGTCGATAATCACTCCGTTTTCTACAATCACAACCCCAATGCTACAAATACTGCGGTGCTGATTAGCAGTTTCAAAATCTATGGCAGCAAAATTTTTCATTTTTGATTTACAATTTTCTACTTACTTATAATACTAAAATTTTCTGCAAAGATAGGGGGGTGGTGTGCCGAATTGCAGCATATGGTAAAAATTGTTTGGATTTTTAAATTTTTGCATCATTAATACATATTTTTATGTATCTTTGCCGAAATTTTAAAGTAGATATAATGCACGGCTGTTTTCAACTTACCGCAAACATTTTGTGTATTAAAAAAAAGTTATACCTTTGCAGTAAATTATTTTTTATATTTTGAAAAATGGAAAATAAAAGATTAAAATTGCCTGCCGGTCTCCCTACTTTCGAGGAGATTCGTACAAATGGCTATATATATGTTGACAAAACAAAGTATCTTGTCAATATGATTGATACGGGTAAGATATATTTTCTTGCTCGTCCGCGACGTTTTGGTAAATCGCTCACTATCTCTACCTTTTATGCTTTGTTTTCGGGTAGAAAAGACCTTTTTAAGGGACTTTATGCTGAGGAATTTTTAAATAGACCTGAGTTTGTACCAAGTCCGGTCATTTGGTTAGATATGGGCGGAGTAGAAACCTACTATGGTATTGAAGGGATAAAAGAGTCTATCAAGTCGAAAACTTTAATGATTGCCGATGAATTAAAAATTGATATTGAAAAAAATGCATTAATTGGCGATATTCTATCCAAATTGATAGTTAAAACAGCCGAAAAATACAACTCAAAGGTAGTCTTTCTACTCGACGAATATGACAAGCCATATACCGATTTCGTAAACGACCCCGATATGGCAAATGAAGTTCGTAAACTTTTAAGAGGCTATTACTCACAATTAAAAGCCAACGATAAATATTTATCCTTTATTTTTATCACAGGAATTTCAAAATACACGAAAATGGGTGTTTTTTCTACATTGAATAACCTCGTTGATATTTCGCTGAACGAAGAATATGGAAATATTTGCGGACTTTCAGAAGAGGAAATTATTAATTATTTTCCCGATTATATTGACGAAACGGCTAAAAAAATGAAATTATCTACCGACGATTTGCTCAAAAAAATGAAAAAATATTACAATGGCTTTTGTTTTGATAAGGGCGGACAACATCGCTTGTATAATCCATTTTCTACTTTAAACTTTTTTTTCAGCAAATACTTCTCTAATTATTGGATAGAAAGCGGGACATCGGCAATGTTTGTTGAATTTTTAAAATCAAACAGATTATCGGTTGAACAGTTTCGTAATTTCCCCGCGACAGACAATTTTCTGTATCATTCCACCGAAATAGAAAAGGCAGAACCCGAAAGTTTTCTTTTTCAAACCGGATATTTGAGTTTACGAAAAAACGCAGAAGATAAACTTGTTTTGGACTATCCTAATACTGAAGTGCTGAATGCCTTGTCCGCATTGGTATCGGAATATATTATGGAAAACCAACCCGACGATTTTACTTATTGCAGAAACGACTTTTTAATTGCGTTGGAAAGAAGAATGGTCGAATTAGTTATATCTGTTTTCAATCGTCTGTTAGCAAGTATTCCTTTCGATGATTTCAATAAAGCCGCACAACAAGCAGTTCTCTTTAACAATTATAATTTTTCTGTTCAGGAATGGCTTTACCGTTCCAATATCCTTTCTTTTTTGCGAGGCTGCGGCGTTGTAGTTATTGCCGAGATGCACACCAATTTGGGATGTCCCGATATTGTTGTGAATTACATGAAAAAAACATGGGTAATGGAACTGAAAGTAGCATACAAAGGCGAAAGTGTTACAGATAAAGTCGAAGAAGCGTGCAAGCAAATAACTGATAATAATTATGCAAAACCTTATCCCGATGCTATTTGTTTAGCGATGGTTATTGACGATGAGGTTAGGCAGATAACGGAGTATAAGGTTTTTTGAGTAGTGAGTAGTGAGTAATGAGTAGTGAGTAATAAGTAATGAGTAATGAGTGGTGAGATATTCGTGTTTTTCGTGGTGAATATTTTTGTGTTTGTTAAAAAAGTTATACCTTTGCAGACAATTTTTTTTAACTTGCATTATTCATAAGAAGTGAATATAAGCAGATTATTAAAAATAATAATTTTTATTCACAAAGTTTTCAAATAATTCAAAATAAAATGATTAAAGTAGCAATAGTTGACGACCACATATTTTTGGTCGAAGCGATGGAAAAACTTATCAACGAATTAGGCGATACTGAAGTTATCGACCATGCTTATTCTGTTGATGAATGTTGGCAGATGCTAAGTATATCGCTGCCCGATGTATTATTGTTAGACGTTGGTTTACCCGACGGTGACGGATGCCAACTATGTCAAGAACTCATGCATAAATATCCTACTTTGAAAATATTAATGCTAACCACTTATGCCGAAATTGCTGTTATATCAAGGGCATTAGAAGGGGGTGCATTAGGATATGTATTAAAAAATTCAACATCAGAAGAAATTCACGAAGGTATTCGCACGGTTGCGGCGGGAGAAAAGTTTTTGTGCGACAAAGTTCAAATTCTGCTTAAAAAACCAACTTACGAGCGCATAACACTCACCACACGAGAGCGCGAATTGCTGAAATTAGTCATTGAAGGCAAAACCAATGCCGAAATTGCCGATAAACTTTGCCTTGCACATCAAACCGTAAAAGGCTATCGGAGTAATTTGATTTTCAAAATGCAGGTAAACAATACTGCCGAAATGGTTAAAATGGCAATTGAAAAGAAGTTGGTATGATAATATTTCAGTTTCGTGGAGACTCTGGTTTGACATTTTTTTTATTTTTTTTAATTTTTTTTAAAAAATGTTTGCATTTAATTTTTTTTGATTACTTTTGCGGAAATTTTTTTTTCATTTTTCATTTTTAATCTTTCATATTTTAAAGTTTTAAATTGTTAATAAGTACGAAAGGATTGTTTTTTTGACAATCCTTTTGTTTTTTCAAAAATAAACCTAACATGCAACAAATAAAATTTGGAATCATTGGAACAAACAGTATATCAGATAAAATCATCGCTGCGGGTGGTGGTGATAAACGTTTTGTTTTAAGTGCTGTTTATTCTCGGACAGAAGAAACGGCAAAGAAATTTGCGGAGAAACATAATATTCCGCATACTTTTACTTCGTTACAAAAAATGGCATCAAGTTCTGTCATTGATGCGGTTTATATTGCTTCTCCCAATTCTTTTCATGCGCAACAATCAATATTGTTTATGGAACATGGAAAGCACGTATTATGCGAGAAACCATTAGCATCAAACGCAAAAGAGGTCAAAAAAATGATAGAAACATCTCAAAAAAAGAGAGTTACATTAATGGAAGCTATGATGCCTACATTGAAACGGGAATTTGACGTGGTACAAGATTCAATCAAAAAAATTGGACAGGTCAGACACTATTTTGCGTCTTATTGTCAATATTCATCCCGTTATGATGACCTCCGAGCAGGAATAGTACATAATGCCTTTAAACCCGAATTTTCAAACGGTGCTGTTGTAGATATTGGAACTTACACAATTTATCCCATGATTGTTCTTTTTGGTAAGCCTAAAAAAGTGAACGCCGCAGGATTAATAACAAAATCGGGCGTTGACGCTAACGGAACAGTACATTTCGAGTACGACAGAATGAACGCAACGGTTATCTATTCTAAAATATCCGATTCTTCACTCCCCTCTGAAATACAGGGTGAAGATGGATATATCATTATTGATAAAATCAACTATATGAAAGAAATTAGTTTGAAATATAGAGATAGAGATAAAAAAGAATATCTATTTCCTATCCAAGACTTTGATGACTATTTTCATGAAATAAAAGAATTTATAGACCTTATCATAGCGGGTAAAATAGAATCTGAAATAAACAGCCATCAAAATTCTTTGGAAACAATTGAAATTATTGATGAAATAAGAAAACAAATTGGTGTTTCGTTTCCTGCGGATTTATAAAAACAATATTTTATTAATTTTTGCGTTTTCCAAAAAAATAATAGACAATGAAAATAGCGTACGTTTATCCCGGTCAGGGAGCACAATTTGTAGGAATGGGCAAAGATTTATACGACAATTCTCCCAAGGCAAAAGAGTTGTTCGAGTTTGCTAATGAAATACTTGGTTTTAGGATTACAGATTTGATGTTTGAAGGCTCAGAAGAAGATTTGAGACAAACAAAAGTTACTCAGCCCGCAATTTTTCTACACTCAGTAATTTTAACAAAAATATTGGATACATTTCAACCATCAATGACTGCGGGTCATTCGTTAGGAGAATTTTCTGCTATAACAGCCGCAGGCGCTCTCGCTTTCGAAGATGGTCTGAAATTGGTTTTTCAAAGAGCATTAGCGATGCAAAAAGCTTGCGAAGCCGAACCATCTACAATGGCTGCAATAGTCGGACTCGACGACAATATTATTGAAGAAGTTTGCGCATCAATTAGTGAAGTTGTTGTTCCTGCAAATTATAACAGTGTTGGTCAATTGGTTATTTCAGGTTCTTTCAAAGGCATTGACGAAGCTTGTGAAAAACTTACCGAAAAAGGTGCTAAAAGAGCACTTAAACTTTCTGTCGGAGGAGCGTTTCATTCTCCGTTAATGGAGCCCGCACGAGCTCAATTGGCAAAAGCAATAGAAAAAACTCCTTTTAAAGAGCCTGTTTGTCCTATATATCAGAATATCAATGCGAAACCTTTTTCTAATCCTATTGATATTAAAGAAAATCTGATAGCACAATTAACTTCTCCGGTTCGTTGGTCACAAACTGTCCAAAATATGATTGCTGACGGCGCAACTAATTTTGTTGAAATAGGACCCGGTAGCGTTCTTAAAGGATTAATAAAGAAAATTGATAAAACCGTTGAGGCAGAGAGCGTTGGGAGAGTGGTTTAGTGGTTAGTGATTAGTGGTTAGTGGTTAGTGGTTAGTAGTGAGATTTGAGTGAATGGGTAAATGTTTTTAAAAAACTCTGCTACCTTTGCGTTCTCAACTTTGCGCCTTTGCGTTTAGTTTTATCTTTAAGTAAATGACGCAAAATAGTGGTTAAAAAACTAACCTTTGTGTACTTTGTGAAACCTTTGTGTACTTTGTGGTTAAAAAATAATGGTTGAACTTTCTAAATAATTATTGTAAATTCGTGAAATTAGTGGCTAAAGAATAAAAACAGATGAAACTAACAGCAAAAACCTTTCATGGCTTGGAAAAAGTTCTTGCCAAAGAACTTGAAGGAGTTGGTGCCACCAACATAAAAATCCTTAAAAGAGCCGTATCTTTTGATGGCAACAAGGAAGTGATGTACCGTTCTAACTTACATTCGAGAAGTGCAGTCAGAATTTTGGAATATGTAACTTCCTTCGATGCTCGAAATGAAGATGAACTTTATAAAAAAGTAAAAAAGCTTGATTGGTCGCATTATATGAGCGTTGATGATACTTTTGCTATCGATGCTGTTGTTAATTCACGTTTTTTTAAACACTCAAAATTCGCTGCTTTACGTGCAAAAGATGCTGTTTGTGATTATTTCCGCGATATGACGGGGAAGCGTCCATCAATTGATTTACTGAGACCTACAATATTGATAAATCTGCATATTTCTGAGGACAAAATCACAATTTCTTTTGACAGTTCCGGTGAAACTCTTAACCGTAGAGGATACCGAACTCACACCCTCGAAGCCCCTATAAATGAGGCATTAGCCGCTGGCATGATTATGATTTCGGGTTGGACTGGAGAAACTAACTTTATGGATATTATGTGTGGCTCAGGTACAATTGTAATGGAAGCAGCAATGATTGCAGCAAATATTCCTCCGAATTTAATACGAAAAGAGTTTGGTTTTATGAGGTGGCGTAATTATGACGAAACATTGTGGCAAAGAATTGTCGAAGAAGCTAAAAACAAAATCATTGTTCCTAAGATTAGAATTTATGGAAGCGATATTTCTATGGATGCCATTGACATCGCACGGCAAGCGGCATTAGATTTTGGACTTAAACAATACATCGATTTTAAACTCGCCTCTTTCAAAGAAACAAGACCAACCGCAAAAACAGGTACTCTTATCATCAACCCGCCTTATAACGAAAGATTGAAAGTTAATCTGGGGAAATTATACGTTGATATCGGAACTAAAATAAAAAGAAGTTTCGAAAATTGGAATGTATGGGTTTTAAGTTCTAGTTTTGATGCCTTAGAACTTATTGACCCCAAACCTGCTAAAAAACACTATTTATTGAACGGTCCTATTGAGTGCGGATTTTGGAATTATCAGACCACTTGTAGTGAATAAAATAATGTAGACAAAAAAAACTGACGGATCAGATTCATAACTCTAACTTCAGAACATCTGACTTGGCGCAAAATCGATTGTCGCAAATTTGCGACAAAAAAAAACCTAATTTTTACCTAATTCACCAAACAAAACAACCTCAGTAGAGAATGGTATAACCCACACATGTCATGCTGAACTTGTTTCAGCATCCCCTGATTATTGAGGGGATTGCGGGTCAAGCCCGCAATGACAGGTTGTATATGATTAACATTATTGGCTACTGAGGTTGTTTTGCTGGGAAAAAATTAGGTTTAAATTTCTGAAAATTAGTGTTATCAAAACTCCAACAATAAAAAAAGCCTGACTGGCGGAATTTGAGATTATATTGTGGTGAAAAATGCGACAATCGATTTTGCGCCAAGGTAATTGTTATGAGAAATATAAAATAAATTCAGTGTGGAAAACTTGAAAAAAATTTTTAATAAAGTAACTATTAAATAAGGGAATACACCAGCACCACACGGAGAGGTATTTCAACAAGTTCAATATATCATTTAGCGCAGGGGGTGGTGTATCACCGCAGAAAGTTTTGTATAAATTTGGTGTGTTTAGCACCACAGCATTCACTTTTAGCCACCGCCTGCGCCAAGCCGCCAACACGTTGGCTGCAAGTGTGGTGAGGACAGTGCGTAAAGCAAAGTTTGATAAACATTTACAACAACGGGGCAAGACCTGTGAAGCCGTCAAAAAAAAACATCAGCCGAGTTGCAGGCAAATTGTGGACGTATAAAAAAAAGAGGCTCACATTTTTTTCTGTAAACCTCTGATTTTCAGGGAGCCGATGGAGGGATTCGAACCCCCGACCCGCTGATTACAAATCAGCTGCTCTGGCCAACTGAGCTACATCGGCAGCTGGGCAAGCTACCTATATCGCACCGCTTCAACCGATTACCCTTGCTACCGTCAAGTCCTGGGGGAATTCACCCGGGAGCAGGTCGCATAGGACTCACCCGGCGACAAAAGTACTTCCTTTTTTTTAAACTGCAAAATAAATTATCTTTTTTTTTAATTTTTTTTTAATTTTTATTTATGTTATTTTTGTATATGATTAATTATTAAGAATTTAATAATTTTTGGCATAAATATTTTTTTAATTTTTTAATTTTTTATAAATCACCTACAAAATGATAATCTTAAAAAGGGGACATTTTGATTTCCCCAGAGGTCAGGTAATCTGAAGTTCAGAACGCAAAGAACGCAAAAAAAGAAAAATTGTGTCCTTTGTGAAACCTTTGTGTTCCTTTGTGGTTAAAAGATATTTTCTTTTTAGGTTTATTTAGCCTACATTATACGTATTATTTATTTTAACGCAAAGTCACAAAGTAGAGAACGCATTAATAGTTTTCAGTTTTCAGTTTTCAGTTTACAGTTATTTTTTGGTAACATTTTTGTAATATCCTGCAATTTAATTTAATTTAATAGCAAATGCCAAGTCAAGAGTTCTGATAGTAAGCAATGTGTTAAATATCAAAATATATCAACTTGTGCATTCTTTGTGCATTCTTTGTGTACTTTGTGGTAGAGAACACTTTTAGAAATGCGCTCAAATTTACTTATTATTAAATAAGTTCATGGTTTTTTCAGTACCTATGGTTAAATAGCTTTTGATAATTTCCACGGCTTGCGTAATGCGTTCGGGTAGTGCTGCGGTTTCGTCGTCTAACCATGGACCAAGAACATAATCCATTTGTCGTCCTTGAGAAAAATTATTACCAATTCCAAAACGAAGTCGTGCAAAGTTATTATGTCCTAAAATTTCTTGAATATTTTTTAAACCATTGTGTCCTGCGGGGCTACCGTTAGGTTTGAGTCGCAATCTTCCGAAGGGCAACGCTAAATCGTCATTGATAATTAAGAGATTATCTTCGCTGATTTTTTCTTTTTTTAACCAATAATTTACCGCTTTTCCACTAAGATTCATATAAGTAGATGGTTTCAAAAGAATTAGAATCTTTCCGTTGAATTTGCATTCAGCAACTGCACCGTAGCGAGCCGCCTCAAAGGTAACTGAATACTCTTTTGCGAAGGCATTTACAATTTCGAAACCAATATTATGTCTTGTGTTGGCATATTCGCTACCAATGTTTCCCAGACCTGTAATGAGATATTTCATTTCGGACTGAATAGTGTTCTTTTTTTTATTGAAAAAAAAATTGAACATTTTAAAAATTATTTTTCTTGTTGTTGCGGGGTAGCAGAACGTGCGGCGCGAGTAAGTTTTACTGAAACTATAACAGAAATTTTTGAGTTAAGTAGCGTTAAATCAGGAAAATCTACGTCGCCAACTAAAATACTTTTACCGAGTCCTAACGATGATACGTCAACGTTAAGTTCGTCGGGTAAATTTTTAGCTAATCCTTTCACTAAAAGTTTTCTTTGTCCAATCTGTAATTTTCCACCTGCTTTAACTCCTTCTGCGAGTCCTTCAATTTTAATTGGTATTTCAATTGTAACGGGTTTTTCCTCAAATATTTGAAGAAAATCTATATGCAGGATGTTGTCGTTTACGGGATGAAATTGAATGTCTTTAATAACAGCGTCATACTTTTTGTCATCAACGTTCAATTCCACAATATAAACGTGAGGCGTATAGATTATTTTTTTCAGTTCATTTTCGGGTGAAAAAAAATGAACATTTTCAGTACCTCCGTAAAGAACTCCGGGTACATTATTTTCTTTTCTAAGCTCTTTTGTAGCTTTTTTTCCTAAGTCTTGGCGTTTAAACGCCTTAATTTCAATTTTTTGCATTTTTACTAAATTAGTGTTACTCAAAATTAAGTGTCGAATGATGTTCTTAATCTCCCATCACACGATTCCCTCAAAAATGGGGGCGCAAAAGTATAACAAATTTTTATATTGTCAAAATTTAATTCTTATTTTAAAAAATAAATGCCATAATCAATTCTTCTAACTTGCTGGGTGAAAATGGTTTAACAATTACATCGGTACATCCATTTTCTATTGCCAAACGCTGGTCATAATAAAAGTCGCTCGTTGTTATTGCAATTATAGGAATTGTTGGGGTTAACGCTTTGATTTTTGTTATGATTTCTTTTTTGCTACTTGCCTCCATACTCATTAAGACAAGATTTGGTTGATTTAATATAAATGTGCTGACAATTTTATCAAAATCAGTAATTTCAATAACATCATATTTTTTTGATAAAATAGTATTAATGTGCTGAATGTCTTCTTTTGATTTTTCTACCACCATAACTTTTTTCCGCTTGTTAGCCATAAGTTCGTGTGTGTCTCCTATTGTTTCTGGGTTTAGAACGTTTCTATAAGGAATAGTAAAAGAAAAAGTGCTTCCTTCGTCAATTTTAGATGTTACCCAAATTTTTCCGCCCAAACGTTCAACGATGGATTTGCAAATTGAAAGCCCTAACCCTGTACCTTGCGTAAGTCGGCTTAATTTTTCAAAACGTTCAAAAATAGTATCTATTTTATCTTCTGGGATACCACTACCTGTATCAATGACTGAAAATGTCAAAAAATCATCTTTTTCTTCAACTTTCAAAGTTACAGACCCTTGTTTTGTGAATTTCAATGCGTTAGTAACGAGGTTATAGATTACTTGTTTCATACGATTGGCATCGGTCATTACACGAATTTCTGTATCGGGTTTTTCTATAAGTAACTGAATTTCAGGTTTCTTAAGCGTTGTATAAAGTTCGGTAACTTCCTTTATCATTGCATCAATATCGACATCCTCAAAAACGAACTCATACAAACTTGAATCAAGCCGAGATAAATCAAGTATATCATTAATAATTTGCAACAACATGGTATTATTTCCACGAATTATTTCTAAATAATTTTTACGTATATCGTAATCCTGTTCGTCAAGTAGTAATTCTGAAAAACCAACAATTCCGTTAAGGGGTGTACGTATTTCATGGCTCATATTGTCAATCAGGATGCTTTTCAGTCGGCTTGATTCTTCGGCTCGATGTCGCTGTGTGAGGAGTTCTTCCATTCGCCTAACTCTATCGCCAATATCTTGAATAAGACAGAACGCTCTCTCGCCATCAATAGGGACAATGCGGGTCTGATAAAAATAGCGTGTTCCGTGCAATTCAATATGATGTTCGACATCTTTAGGTTTGTTGGTTCGCAAAGATTCTTGTATGTTGGCAATTAGTAAATCGCTAACTTCTTTTGTATAATATTGACGTGCATCTTGTCCAATCAGTTCTTCTCTTGTGTGAAACAAGCGTAAACCATCGGGGATAATAACATCCAAATAATAAAAATCTTTGTCCCAAACAAAAATAAAATTAGGAAATAATGCATTAACGAGCGTTCGATACTGTTTTTCCCAATCGTGGTTTTGTTGTTTCTCGCTTATGTTTACGGTACACGCAACAACTCCGTCATTACAATTTAAAAAAGTAGTTTCAAATTTTACTTTTAAGCCATCTTTGTTGAGGCAGCAATAATTAATAGACGCTGTTTTACCTAAAACAGCATTATTAAAGGCATCATCAAAAATTTGCCTATCTTCCTGACTAATAAGGCTTTGGAGTTCCTCAAGAGTAGAAAAATCAAATCCATCTTTTTTTATATCAAGGATATTAAAAAAATCATTTTTGAACTGCAATTTTTTAGTATTTACATCGCAAATCCAAACTCCTGTTTCACTTGTTGTCAAAATAGGCAGCAAATCGTTTATTACAGATAAGTTTTGTTCCATAATAGAGGTTTTTTATGTTAAAAATCCGCCGCAAAAGTAGTAAAATTTTTTATAATAAATACTAAATAAAAAAAATAAAAAACAGCCTGAAAATATTTTTCGGGCGAGACAATTTTTTATTTTACGAAAAATCGCCCTCCCAAAAATCAAATCAATCATATAAAAACCTCAAATTTTATTAACAATTTTTAACAAAAAAGGCAAAAAAACTGATAAATTAAAAAAAAACAAAGAAATTTTTGCATTTTTTTGTTTTTTATTTTGTGAATAAAAAAAAAAATTCTACTTTTGCACTTTGGTTTTAAAAACTTAAGTTTTAAACTTTAATTAATTTTTTATCATGAACAAAGCACAATTAGTTGATGCAATGGCAGCAGAATCAGGACTTACAAAAGTTGATTCTAAGAAAGCAATAGACGCTTTCATCAAAGTAACTGGCGAAGCTTTAAAAGGCGGCGACCGCCTTGGCTTAGTTGGATTTGGCTCTTTTAGCGTAGTTGAAAGAAGTGCCCGCACGGGACGTAATCCTCAAACAGGTAAAGAAATCAAAATCGAAGCTAAAAAAGTTGTAAAATTCAAAGCTGGTAGCGAATTGAGTGATTCTGTGAAATGATTTTCCTCTAAATTACGGAAAATTTTAATAACAAAGAGAGTACTTAAATGTGCTCTCTTTTTTTATTGGTCTTTTTATTTTTAGCCACGAATTTGTTATGGAATATATTGAAATAGACGGATTAACGCCAATTTCATAACCTCCCATAGGCTTGGCGCAGACTGTAGTTGATGGTCGTTGTCGCAGACCAAAAACACCAAATTTGTACATACTTTATGCGGAGCTACACCAGCGCATGCGCTATAACCGTTTCGTTGGCAACCGGTGGTAATGATATTTTCAATGGCATTTTAGCCTTTGACCGATTGTACTTTGGCTATGCTTTCCAATTTTGTAAAAATCTCTTGAAAATCACGTTTGCGGATTTTGTCAAGTGCTTTCAGTTCGGCAATGCTATTGGTAATGCCAAGCAAATTTGCCGGCAACAAATTAATCCCATATAAATTTAACTTTGCAACTCGGCTGATGTTTGTTTTTTTTATTGAATATTTATTCAAAAATAAATTAATTCAGAAAATATTACTTTTGTTTGATTAACAACCTTAATACTTTTTTTCTACTAAAATTATTTTTTTAAAACATTGAAATTCAATAGTATATATGTTGTATTAAAATTTAATCAGTTAATATTGTTTTTTTTATCTGTTTTTCAGATATTTTTTTCTATTTTTGCACCCCGAAATTTTACCTGAAAACTAAAAACTAAAAAAATTGAACGAGATAATTATTCTAGGAGCTGGCGAGAGCGGAGTAGGTGCTGCCTTATTGGCAAAAGCCAAAAATATTCGCGTGTTTATATCCGATAGCGGAACAATTTCATCCGAAGTCAAAAAAGTTTTGGAAATGAATAATATACCCCTTGAAGAAGGTAAACATTCTGAAGAACGGATTTTAAATGCTGCAGAAATTATCAAAAGCCCCGGTATTTCTGAAAATGTTCCAATTATTAAAAAAATACGTCAAAAAGGTATTCCAATTATTTCCGAAATTGAATTTGCAGGACGTTATTCAAATGCGCTGAAAATAGGCATTACAGGAAGTAACGGAAAAACTACAACAGCTACATGGATATATCATATTTTGAAAAAAGCAGGAAAAGATGTTGTTCTAACGGGAAACATCGGGACAAGTTTTGCACGAGTAGTTTCAGAACGTGACCCCAAAATCGCCGTTATTGAATTGAGTAGTTTTCAATTAGACGATATGTACGATTTTATTTGCGATATTGCTGTTTTGACAAACATTACATCTGACCATTTAGATAGGTATGAAAATGATTTTCAGAAATATACAAATTCAAAATTTAAGATTACCCAAAATCAGAGAGATAAAGATTCTTTTATTTTTAATTTAGATGACCAAACAATTAAAAACAATTTAACGAAATTAATGATTAAACGTGGTTATCCTGTGTCTTTCAGCGTTAAAAATTCTGCATGGATAGATGAAAATAAAATCGTTTTTTGGTTTAAAAATAAGAGGTTTGAAATTGATTTCGATTCTTTATCTTTAAAAGGTAAACACAATAATTACAATGCTATGTGTGCGGGATTGGCAGCATTGTTGGCCGATGTTCCTGGAGAGGATGTCATTAAAGGATTATCTGATTTTCAGGGAGTTGAAAATAGATTGGAATTTGTTGATAAAATTAATGGTGTAACATTCATCAACGATTCAAAAGCAACAAATATCGATTCCGTTTGGTATGCATTGGATAGCATTATCGAGCCTATTATTTGGATTGCAGGCGGTACCGATAAAGGAAATGACTACAGCTCTCTTTTCGATTTGGCTAAAAACAAAGTAAAAGCCTTAATTTGTCTCGGAATTGACAACTCAAAACTTTTGAACTCATTTACAGGAATTGTGCCAATTATAAAAGAAACTAAAAGTATGGAAGAAACAATTGATATAGCATTTAAAATAGCAGAAATTGGAGAAACAGTACTACTTTCACCCGCCTGTGCAAGCTTCGACCTTTTTAAAAATTATGAACACCGAGGAGATTTATTTAAATATTTTATTAAAAAAATGAGATTTCAGATTTGAGTAGCGAGTAGTGAGTAGTGAGTTGCGAGTAGTGAGTAGTGAGTAGTGAGTAGCGAGTAGCGAGTAGTGAGTAGCGAGTAGTGGGTAATGAGTAGTGAGATTCGAGTAGTGAGATACCAAATACTGAATACTGAATACTGAATACTGAATACTAAATACTGAATACTGAATACTAAATACTGAATACTCAATACTAAATACTGAATACTGAATACTGAATACTGAATACTGAATACTAAATACTGAATACTAAATACTAAATACTGAATACTGAATACTGAATACTTAATACTGAA
>Ga0099364_10003060_pt1 | contig 26280 bp, 13 predicted proteins | sample TergutTh196P3_FD_73070 | JGI IMG/M metagenome (GOLD analysis project Ga0099364, IMG submission 73070) | Microcerotermes parvus P3 segment gut microbial communities from Pointe-Noire, Republic of the Congo - Th196 P3 | ecosystem: Host-associated > Arthropoda: Insects > Digestive system > Gut ...
CCAAATAAAAAACAACTTTTTTTGTTGATTTATAAATAGTTATAAAGAATAATTAAAAATTGTCATGTACTAAATAAGACGATACAAATTCAAATTTGTTACATCATTTTTCAATTTTTTTTTGACTGCTCTCGAACGAAGACAACCAAGTTTCGATTTTCTACGTCTTTCTCGCCCACGCTCCCGCCCGCTTGCAGCCAACGTCAATGCGGCTTGGAGCAGCGGCGGCTTACACTACCGTTTCTGCGGGCTACTACCTTTCAATTTCCCACTGCCTTTTCTGCGGGGTTACTGCCGCCGTTGCGCCACCACGCAATAGTACCGAAGGTAAACCGCCAGTTGTGTGCTGGCATTTTTCGTGTCTATTGTTTTTTAATGCGTTTTTGCTTTACTCAACTATTTTAGATGCTCTGGCAAAGTGACAGCAGTACCAAAGCCCGGAAGTTTACCGTTTTCTATTGTCCAACCATCTTTTGTGGTAAAGCGTCCCCCAAAACTACCGTCAGCCACTATAGCAGATTTGGTAATATCTGCGCCATGTTCGCTTGAACTGTCGCTATTTGTTATAGTACTACCATTAACCAACATGTTATCCCACGCCACATTATTAGTAAACGTACCACCATAACCAACTACACGTCCCAAGTACTCAAAAAATGAAACCGGGCATGAAATGTTTGGATTAAGAGCTACACAGTTTTCCATTTTGGCAGCATTCCAAACAACACCTGATACGCCGCCGACATAGCCGTTATCGCCAATAACAGTTCCTGTGGCGTAACAACTAATTATGTTGCCACCATAAACGTTTCCAACCACGCCGCCAACATAGTAACCACTGCCGCTTACGACGCTCATCGCATAGCAATTGGCTATGCTGCCAAAAAAAACATTTCCCGCAACACCGCCCACACGGTAATTGCCGCTTACTACACCTGTAGCATAGCAATTAGTTATGCTGCTGCCATAATCAACATTCCCAACCACACCTCCGACGTCGCTTCCGCCGGTAATATCACAGTCAATCCCCAAGTTTCGCACTCTTCCAAAAATTAGTCCAAACAGTCCTGCGTTATTAAGGTTTTTGTCGTTAATATAAAGATTGCTTACCTTATGTTTATTTCCGTCAAAATGACCTCTGAAGCCATCGAAACCACTGCCAATGGGAACCCATCCTTTGCGATTATTCCATTCCGAACCGTACATAGAGAGGTCAATATCACTGGTCAGCTTGTAATATTTGTCGTAGTCATTGTAATCGTCATTACGTGTGTTTACCAAGTAAGCTAATATTACCAACTGAACAGAATTGCTGATTTGGTAAGCTGTGGACTCGCTCAAGCCGTCTCCTAAAAAAAGAATAACAGTTACGGTAATGGTTGCAATTTCGCCCTCGTAGACAATTAATACGATTTCATCTGTGCGTGCTTCCCTAAAGTTGTATATAAGCATGTCGGCAGTAATAGTTACCGGCGCAGTTGTTTCGTCGCTGTATGTAGCGGTTACAACCATTCCGGCAGGGTCGAATGACTCGCCTACTACATACTCTTTTTTATCAGGCTGTTTAGTTACTACGATTGATATCAGCGTAACTTCAAGTGCATTTACAGTTATTCCGGTAACGGAGGTTGTAACCGTTTTGCCCTTTTCGGCAAAGGTAATGATTACGGCTTTATCCGTGCCCGCCGATGAAAAATCATATTCAAGCATTGGGGCGGTTACGATTACAGGTTTGGTTGACTTGTCGCTGTATGTGGCGGTTACAACCATCCCTGCGGGGTCAAATTTTTCGTCCACAAGGTAGGTTATCTTTGTTGGTTGCGTGGTTACAACAATGGATACGAGCGTAACATTGTCGTCTTTTTCGCAACCTGAAAACGCTACAACTGCTATGATTACGAATACTAAAAATAATCTCTTTGACTTCATACTCGTTATTAATTTATTGATTTAATAACGTTCAATTTACTATTTTATTGTCCATCGTACTGTCCTCCCCAAATCAGAGACTAAAGTTGTTGATGCTGACGTTTTTCTTCAAACCAGCACTTCAGTTTAAAAAACAATGCAATACAAATTACAAATGAAAATACTATTATTGCGTCCATAACTATCTAATTTACAAATTTTTATTATTTTTATCAAACATATCTACTCCGATGTAAAGACAAATTGCAACTGCAACAAATCCAACAACATACACCGCCCACTTGTTATCAAAATCTTTGAAAATTGTGGTTATTACCACTGCAGTGAGCATATATTTGGCTACGTCCATTAGCCATTCCCCGATCTTCTTTTTGGTTTCTTTTTGCATATCAAAAATAAAATTAAACGCACAAAGATAGATATTTTTTTCTTAATCCAAATTTTTTTTGTTAATATTTCAAAAAAACGTTTTTTTAATGCTCTTTCAATTCTTTTCTGCGCTTTCACGCATTGCGGACAACTAAAGCCTTTGCGTTCTTTGCGATGCCTTTGCGTACTTTGCGGTAAAAATACAGTTTGAGCTAACAAAAAAAGAGCGTCCCAATTATGGAACGCCCATTTATTAATTATTCTTTTACGATGATGTGATAAATCTAAAATTTACCTAACTGGAAACTAAATATACCTCTTCCTGTAAGTAATACATAAAATACAACATCATTTCCTACCTTTTCCATAGTGAAACCGGCGGTACCGTTAGTATTGGGATATGCCGCGCTTGTCCAAGGAATTGTTCCCGAAGTGACAACAACATGCGTATCATCGGCTTTGCGCTCTAATATGGCAAAACAGTAGTAACCATACGAACCACTCAATGTCGCGACCATATCCTTTCCGTCCCATGTAAATAATTTTTGATAACCCCACACCAGATTACCCCATCCGTGAGCAGAAGCGGTTCCAAGTATGGCGTCAAAAGGCGTGGCTGCCTTTTCCAAAACATTTTCTGTATTATCCGGATCGCCAAACAGGAAAGTTGGATAAGTGTTTACGTTATTTATAGACGATGAATGTGTACCTATGTAATATGGAGCTTCCGGCTCAAGACCGAGAGGCGTCAGGAGTTGATAAGAATAGCTCGCAGGCAGGTTGGTACTTAAAACCTCAGGATTTTCTATATCTACCTCGCCTCCATCTATCGTCCATATATATTGTTTTACACTTGATGTATTCTGTACATCCGGAGCTATTAACAAGCCTTTTCCATTCACATCTCCAAGCGCTTGAAATTTACGTCCAAAACTGGAAAATGGCGCTGTTTCTCCTTCTGCTATGGTAGGAAATTCCATCAATATTTCGGGATCTTCAGACGGGTCAGACCATTTGTGGACAGTGAAAACATCGTTCTTCCATGCGCTCAATGAAGCGGAAAGCAAGTTTCCTGCATCGTCGTTGGTTATAAAGAAGGGATAATCCTGTGATCTAAACTCCGCAGTAGGTCCAGTCGTGGAGTTTGATCTCCATATATCTGTAACATTCAATTTTTTGTCTGCCACAGTTCCGTCGTCTTTATTAATTAAGGCTGCCGTACGACCTAATGCCAAATAATCGCCAATAAGACCGATGGAATTGGGGTTTTGTATGCCGCCATCTTCGATAGAGCCAGCATACGTTGCATACTCCTTGCTCCATTGCGTCTGGAAGAGCAGCGTTGGCGCTTTAATCGTCCATTCTTTTGTACTTCCGTCTTCGGCGGTAACGACATATGTCTGATCCTGCGAGAAGTCTAATGCATCGGTAAAGTGTGGCTCACAATTTAACCAACCGTCTGAGAAATTAATATATGATGGATAGACAACCATTTTCGATTTGTCAAACCATTCGGGCATCAATGGCAATTCATAGGTAATGATACCATTTTCAACGTCGATGGTTACTTTGGCGTCTCTATCCGCGTGTTCCGAAAGCGAACTAACGCGTATTTCGCCTCTGGGTCCGCCTTCTGGGTCGTGTGGCGGCAACTCGTCTTCAAAAAAGTCGAGAGCAAAACCGGTAATGTCTTTGCCTGTACGTCTGCTTTCCTGCACCGTCCATACTTGAGTTGATCCATCGTGCGCGGTGACAACATATACCACCGGATCCACGGGGATAGGATCGCCGTCATCCAAAACAAGTTCGCCGTCCTCGTCCACTTCAAACGGAGAGAAATTCCGTGCTACTCCCGTTTCTGGATCGGCAGTTGCACCCAGCGAAAGCGTAAACGTTGGCGTGGCATTGCTCAACGCTAAATACACACTTTCCGGCTGGCGCGGATAATACACTACAAAATTGACAGCGTCGATTTCACATTCCAAAGGCTCGTCTTCGCCGATGTCGAGAACAAAACTCATTATCGCCTTTTCCGAGGAGGTACCGTCTTTCTTCGTAACGATATACTCTTTGGTAACAGTCACATCTTCTGCCGTAACCAGAATGGGAAGATCCGTTCTAAGATCTTGCGATGAGCCTGATGGAGGATCAGAAGTCGCTCCTTCTGACAGCGTAAACGTTATTGTTGCCGTTGCAAGCACGCTCTGGTCGAATACCACTCCGTTAACAAGATACGGGACCAAAAACTCTAACGTTTTTCCGTCTGCGTTCAATTGGGCGCTGAACGTTTGTCCACCAGCGCTTATATTGAAAGCGGTCAACTCAGTTCCGGTTTTCAGTATCACAGGATCTTCCGGATCCTTACAGGAAGAAAACAAAGGAACTACTATCAGCGCTATGAGCGCTAAATTCACTAAATTTAAACTGAATAAATTCTTCATATTAAACTACATTAAATTAAAATTAAAAAAAACTACTACATATATAAAATTAAAAAATTTTCTTATTCAAAACCGATAACTTCTAATCGTTGCACGTCCATCAATGCGCTGCCTCCGTCGTTAAAGTTACCGGAGGCGTAATTGATAGCTCTTGTGATTTCAAACTTCAGGTATCGCGCTTGAACTTGATTTTCGAGCGCAATGGGACTTGCGTGGATACGTGGCGAATCATTAGTACCACGATCCCAGAAGGCAATTTCTGTCCAGTTTTCGTTATCGGAGCTTATCTGGAATGTGCCGTGCCGCAAGTTTCCTCTACCTGTATTTCCTTCGCTTGTGGGGAAATGTATATTTATTTGCGTTATCGTTTTAGGGGTGAGCATATCGAAAACGAAATAGTATGGCAACAGCGGCAGTGGTTGTATCTGTTTCGAGCGCCAGCCGGTTCCTCTCAGCATACCGTCGGGCGTTAGCGTAGACGAGGCGTTTTGCTCGTCCATGGTTATGTCCGAGTTCCATTCTAATACTTCCCATGCGTTAGCGTCGAAGGGCGAGGGATAGAAAGGCGTTAAGAACAGCATCGTACTCCGCGCCGCGTCAATCCCCCATACCGACACGCTCGACATCTGCACGGGCAACGCATAATTGCCGAATAGATATTTGCCCTCGCCGTCCACTAACTGTTTTTTGTAAAAATGTACGGGCAAATCTTTTATCGTTCTGCCTTTTGCAATAGTCCACTGGCTTGCGTCAAACGAATAAGCCTCCGCGGGCAGCAATGTATACTGTATGCTTTGAGCGGCGTTGTATGCGTCGAGCAGGGCGGCAGGTCCGGGTTCTATTTGGAAATTGACGTCCCAGACGAACGGGTCAATCAGATTGCGGTAAGTGATAGCCGTCGTAAAGGAATATTGCGTATTGGGATTTGCGGCGCTGACAGGCATTGCAGCCGGTATTGCCGACTGTGGAAAAAATATCAGCGGCTCGATGAATGTGGGCTGAATAAGCAAAATTTGCCTGTCGGGGTCTACCTCTATTCCTTGGCTAACCTTCATTTGAAACGGGAGAACGTAATTGTTTCTGTCGGCTAATTCTGCCATCGCGCCTGTGTGGTAAGTGATGGTCATTACCTTGCGGACGTCGTCCTTTGCAAGATGAAATTTCGTCTCAGACAGACTGTAACAGTTCGCAGGCAACATTTGATATGTTGTTCCAAGAAAATTGTTATATCTGATGATTAAATCCTGATTTATTTCCAATTCCACATCCGCAGTAGCCGTTCCAATACCGCTTTTACAGACAACAACGCTGCTTGTATATTCGCCAAAATTATAAACATCAATATGTTGCATATCATAGTTGAGCAGATACACCTTATCGTCTACCATGCCGTCGAGCCGATGGTCGGTACAGCCGGTTGGGAATATCGATATTATTGATATTGTTGATATTATTGATATTGTTGATATTGTTGATATTATGGGGTTTCTTGCTGTTTTCATGTTTCTAAATTATTAATTTTCAATTCTAAATTATTAATTTTCAATTTTCAATTTTCAATTATTTTCACCATCCGTAATTTTGCGTCATATTAATCATTTCGTTTAATTGGGTTTGGTGTATTGGGAACAAGTGATGCTTTGGCTGGCACACAATAGGCGTGCAAATGGCGTCGGTGCGTCTCCATGAGTCACGGTAGTCTGCTTGTCGCAGGTCTCGTCCGAAGCGCGGTCCGTTTCGTTCGGTAGTTCCTTCCGCCCATGTGTTTACATCGTAATATCTCAAATTTTCGAATGCAAATTCCACCATACGTTCCTTTTTGAGCAATTGCCTGAATAGTTCCTTATCGCCTCTTATTTCGGGATATGCGTCTTCAATTCTGTTTAGTCCAGCCCTTGCACGCACCAAATTCCAATAATACAATCCATCTGTTTCGTTTCTTTGCGGTTTTTCGTTGCAACACTCGGCATAGTTCAGATATATTTCCGCCAGACGGAAATAGGGCCAGCTGAAATTTCCCCATCCTCCGGCGTTAGTGTTGTTTGCGGGATTGTTCATACGTCGGAAGAGATATCCGTTCTTCACAAAATCGGTGGTAGTAGTAACTCCGTAAGCCGAACTTCCTGTTGAATGGAAGGTAATGTATGGGTTTTTGTCCCATTCCACGTAATCGTTAATCCAGTGCATACCGCTAAAGAATATTGAAGCGTAGAAGCGCGCATCACGTCCTACGCAGCTGTTGTGTACCGGCGAATTGGGATGCATTGGGTATCCGTCTGCGGGGTGTATCCATCCGTCGGTGAAGCCTTCTTCCACATAACCCGACCTTGCATCAATAATTGGGTATCCGTCGCTGCGATAGTCTTCAATCGGAAAACGTCCCGACAGCGCCATAGGATATGTGTCTACAAGTTTCAACGAAGGCGCGTATCCTGCGTACCCTTCTCTCAGCACTTGCGAAGGGTTTGCGCGCACTCCCCAGTCGAAGCCGCTGTTTTGCCAGAACGCCCAAATTAACTCCTTGTTCCATTTCTCGAAATATATACCCTGATACGAGCGTATAGCGCGTGTAAAAGGGTTCGATTCGGTTTCATTGTAATGCAATTCATACAGTTCCCTTTGCTCTGCAATATCGATAAGCGCTCGGGCGGCTTCGGCAGCCTTGTCCCATTTGGTTTCGTCGGGCGTTTGTGGAAAAAGATAATCGCCGTAATAGTTGGTCATGCCGCGATACCATTGATGCCCGTTGAATAGCGGACGCGCCATGTAGAGCAGAAAACGCGATTTGGCGGCAAGAACAGCGCCAACAGTTACACGTCCCATCCATTTATTTTCGGAAGGATTGAATACGCTCCACTTGCGCAATATTGCCTCTGCTGCCTCCATCTCGCTAACAACGTATTCGATATTTACGTCCAACGGATGTCTGTCCACTTCCGAACCTAATATTGATACATCAGGGTCGCTGTCTTTCCAGATGAACACAGGACCATATTGCTGAATGAGCATCATATAGTAGAAAGCCCTTAAAAAACGCGCTTCGGCGCCGTATGTTTCAATTTCGCCCTGCGTAAGTTCCCTGCAATGTTCTACATTGTTGATAAACAGCGTCGCCTGATTGATGCCCTGATAATTGCGCGTCCATGAGTGAAATTCCCTTGTGGTGGGGTTCCACGAACCGTTATTGTATGAAAGAAAAGGCATCTCGGAAATCCATGAAAAATAGGCTTCATCGGAAATGGAAACGGTGCTGGTTACGCGGCTCCATTCATATCCCCACGTGCCAACAAGATGATAATTATTGGGAAGAAAACTGTAAACATGTGCAAGATAACGCTCTGTACTCGTTTTTTTGCTGAATGTTTCTTCTACTGTCAATGTTTTGTCCAAATCGGGCGTCAGATATTTTTCGCATGACGCGAATAAAAACGCAATCAAAAGAAAGCAAACAATTTTTGATTTTTGATTTTTGATTTTTGATTGATTTTCGATTAATTTATTCATTGCGTTGTATTTTTTAGAAATTAATATTAATACCAAGATTAAGCGTTCTCATGTTCGGGTACACTGCTCCCTGCGAGTTGTTTATTTCGGGGTCCCAAAGGTCGAACGGAGAGAATGTAAGCAGATTATATCCTTGCAGGTAAACTCTGAATGAGTTCATACGCAGTCTGTTTGCCATGTCTTTGGGAAGGGTGTATCCAAGTTCAAGGTTTTTCAGACGCATGAAACTCATGTTGCGAAGTTTGTGAGTGCCTATTTGTTTGTTGTTTTGACTAACGGCAAGCGCCATTCTGGGGTATTTTGCGTTTGGGTCGGGGTTTTCTAACGTCCATCTGTTTCGTGCAACATCCTCGAACACTCCCGCCATCGCAATATTCTGTTCAAAACCGTTGATAGGCGACCCGTCAATAAATCCTGTGACCAATCCTGCTCCTGAAAAGAAAAATGAAAAATCGAATTGCTTGTACATGCTGCTTGCGCCGAAGCCGTAATTTATTTCAGGTACATGCGTTCGCCCTATGCCAACTCTGTCAAATGATGTTATTTCGCCGTCGCCGTTAATATCTCTGTATTTTACGTCGCCCGGACGAACCACGCCAAATTTTTGTTCGGGGCTGTTTTCAATATCTTCCCACGATTCAAAATATCCCATCGCAATAAGTCCCATTTGTTGATACAGCGCGCGTCCTACTTCATTCAGATATTCATATTCCTGCAAGGGAATATCGTCGTATAGTTTGAGGTTGCGAAACCATGTCATCGTTCCGCGAACCGACAGGAAAAAATCGCTGCCAAACGATTGCGCGTATTCCAGCGACATATCTATACCGCGGTTATTCATGCGCCCGATGTTCACATGCGGCTGCACATTAACGCCTACTATCGACGGAACGCTCTGACGACGCACAAAGATGTAGTTGCGCTCTTCGCGGAAAAAATCTGTTTGAAATTTCAGTTTATTGTAAAATTCTATTTCGAAACCCACGTTTGTTTTTGTCGATTCTTCCCATGATACTTCGGGATTTCCCGGATAACCGGTAGCAATACCCGTCAGATTGTTTTCGCCCGATAAGCCGAACCTGTAGCCTGCCGCGCCGGTGTTCATTTCGCTGCTGAAGGCGAAACGTCTTGTTCCGTCGTCAATTCTATCGTTGCCGATTTTGCCGTGCGAACCTTTAAACTTCAATAGAGAAACAACATTTTTGAGCGGGTCGAAAAATTTTTCTTCGCTAATGATGTATCCCAGCGCGATAGACGGGAAAAAGCCGAACATGTGACCGGGCGCAAAATTTTCAGAACCATTGTAACCGAAGTTTCCTTCTATAAAGTACGCGTCTCTGAATGAATAAGTTGCCCTGCCCGCAATTCCGAGCGTTCTTCCGGGAACGGATGAAAAATGATTGGAGGGGTTATTCTGCGTCTGTTCGCGCGTATTGAAAAGAAACAAACCGCCAATGCGATGCACGCTGTTAAAGACTTGTTCGTAGGTGAGCGAAGCCTCTAAATACATTGCGCGCGTGCCTGTGGACGTTCTGTCAAATTCAAGATAGTCGGCGCTGCCGGTAGAATTTTGGTGAAATATCAGCTCGCCATCCGCATCGCGTCCTACGGCAAAAAAGGTCGTAGGGTCGAGCCTGCGCGTAACGGTCGAATTATTAACAACATCCCACGAAAATTTTATATTGCCTGTTAATCCCGGAGTTATGATTTCTGAAAAATCCTGCGTCAGTCCGACCAACGATTGAGAGTTGTTGTTAAACTCCTGCACGTATCCCGTCCTGTTAAGCGTATTGTAGGGATTTGTTCCTGCCGCCATAGCGCGGGCAACCGTTCCATCGGAATAAACCGGAGGCACTATAACGGGATTGGTTATGTATGTATAGGCAAACAAATCATTAGAACCGCGCGGACGGTTTTTTATATCATACTGGGTAGACAGATTGAGCGTTATCAACGTCGATGATGTAAGGTTAATATCCACATTGGAGCGGAAACTGTATTTCGTCCACTTCATTTCGGGGTTATAATCCTTTGTGTCTGCGTTAAAAATTCCGTTTTCGGTATAATACGAACCTGCCACATAGTATTTCAGGGCTTGACTGCCGCCCGTAACATTCAGATTTACACGGCTGCTGCTTGTATAGTCTTTATATATCGTTTTTATCCAGTCTACATTTGGATAGATGTCGGGGTCTACGTTGTTGATGTGCATTGCCATCAGTTCGGGAGAGTAATAATCAACGCCGTTTTCATCACGATACACATCATTTAGCAGTTTCATAAAATCTTCTGCTTTCGCCATTTTGGGCATTTTAGTAGGCGCAAGTACGCCCGATTCCACCCTTGCCGACACCTGCGGTTTACCTTCTTTACCGCGTCGGGTGGTAATCAATACCACGCCGTTTGCTCCGCGAACGCCATAGACTGCGGTAGCCGTTGCGTCCTTCAATATCGAAAATGTTTCAATATCTTCTGTATCCACAAGGTCTAACGCCCGCTCTACGCCATCTACCAGCACCATCGGTCTGTTTCCGGCGCCGAAAGTATTTACGCCGCGTATCCAAAAATCTGCGCCTGCGCCCGGCTCGCCCGAACGCTGCAACGAAACAACACCCGCCATTCGTCCTGCCAAACTTGTGCTGACCTTCCCTACCGGCATCCGCAATTCGCTGATAGAGACAGTCGAAATTGCCCCTATAACGCTTACTCTGCGCTGGCTGCCGTAACCTACTATGGTGATTTCATCCAAAAGATTGCCTTTTTCCTGCAAGGTGACGTCTATAACTCTTTGAGAACCAACCGCTATTATTTGTTCCTCAAAGCCTAAATACGAAAAAACCAAAAAGTTATCAGGCTCCACCTCAATACCGTACGTGCCGTCCAAATCGGTGGAAACCCCTCTGGTTGTACCCTGTACCAATATGTTTGCACCGGGAATTGTTGTTCCTGTTTCATCCGTTACCGTACCTGTCACTCTAACACGCTGTGCGGTAGCGTCTAACTGTACGAAAAACAGCGCCGCCGCACACAGAACAAAACATCTGAGCAAATAAGCCAATTTGCTTATATTCTTACTTTTAGAATAGAATACTATCATAAAAATACATTTTAGTTATTGCTTCTATTTTTAAAACGACAAAGATAATAAATTATTTTTCAAAAATCAAAATATTTTGTAAAAAATTTTAATTTTTTTTTTGGGGGTGCATTTCAAATTGTCGTTTTGTTATATTTCTTGGGATACACGGATTAGACTGATTGGACTGATTTGCAGGGATTTTGGGGAGGAAAGTAAAATATAATTTTTGCAAAATCGATTTTGCAATGGCATCCCAGCAACTCAAAATTCTTCCATGAGTCCCACACAAAAAGTCATTTTTTCGTTACCGCAAGGCTCGCAAAAGTTTTCGTAAAGAACGCAATGTATTATTAATAAAGAAATTAGACTTTGCGAAGGCTGTAGTTAAATTTTGCGTTGTAATCCCGTTAGGGATTATCTCTCGGTAGAAAAAAAAGGACCACACACCACCCAGCAATCCGATAGGATTGCATCTCTCAATGATTATAGATATTAAAGACGCAATCCTAACGGATTGCAGGGGCAAATCGTTGTATATCATTATTCTACCGAGAGATACATTCCTAACGGAATGTCGCCGCTCGTGCGTCATTTTTGCGGTTTCGCGCGTCATTGCGGGCTTGTGCGTCATTGGGCGGCATCCCGTCAGGGATGCATCTTTCGGTAGAAAATCATTCCCGCCCCGCAGCGCCCCGCATCCCGTTAGGGATGCATCTTTTGGTATAGACACATTCCTAACGGAATGTAGATTTCCCCGGTCATCATCGTTTCTACCGAGAGATACATTCCTAACGGAATGTGATAATCCGCAAATATAGAGACATTTTACAACGCTATTCATAACTACATATTTTGCGAACTTTGCGTTCGGCGGCATTTGCAATGCCGCCGAATAAAATCCGTATTCGCTTTGTGAATAATGCAGGCTAAAAACTTTGAAATGCCTTTTGATGTTCAATCACAAATTCACAAAAATCGTGGAAAAGATTTTTTTCTTTTTCACTTGTGGCTTTATACAAGTGATATAGCGCATCAGTGTCCTGATAATATGCTATTCGCTTGGTTTCCATGATACCGCTTTCTCTGAACGCCCTCATGTAATCGTAAAGTCTTGAGCCTCTGTCTCCATTGTTGGTAAACACGCGCATATCAAATTCCAATTCCAGATCCAAATCGTATTCTTTTGCGATTCTACATGCTTCTTCCAGACGGGAATATGGTATCAACTCGTTGAAAAAGTGGTTGGGTTGCAGATATGCGTAGTGAAATCCTAAATCCTTCCATGTAAAATAATCAGGATTTGTGTGTTTCCAGTATGGAATCCAGTAAAAAGACTGTTTTGCATCTTCAAGGTGTTTGCCCACCGCCGCAAGTATCGTTTTTGTGTGAAGCGATTCTTCTGCTATCCAATAAAATCCGGATAGTTCCAAATTGTCGTACTTTCCATTGTTGAATTTTTCTATCACATAGTCTATATACCATTTACATGCTATAATACGGTCGTTTTCAACGGTAAAATTCAGTTTTTTGCCGTCAACTTCTCCCCAATAATCTTCGGGAGTTTCCTTGTAATGTGAATTTGGTCCCGCAACAATAGGTTCGGGCAACGATATGACAACTTTTCGTTTTGTGGACGGTTTGCCTAACGTCTTGATTTTTTCGGCAATTTGCTTATTAATAGCATCTATGCTTTGTTCGGGCGTGAAAAAATAATCAGCCAACGCTTTCCATTCGTTCTTTGAGGCTGGGGAACCATAATAGCCCGTTGCAAAAATTTTTCCTTTACCATCGATAAAATCTAAAAGCAAAAAACCGTCGAACAGCCAGTGTTCTTTGTTGTTACGGTCTGTATAACTAACATAAGGCGTGAAGTGGTCTTTATTCCAAACGACGTTTCTATGAACGCCGCCTCCATAAATCAGAACCAAATCGACAATCGGTTCGTTTCCTGATTGGTCAGGTACATCGCTATTACAGCAAGCAAGCGTCGGGAAAAATAATACTAATATAATGTATATTTTCATTGACATTCATTTTCCATAATTTCCAATGTTTTCCATATTTGAAACAATCCTCTGGGTACATGAAAACATCCTTTCCATTTTCCGCCTTTGAGCGTCAGCAGGGGTTCTCCCCGTCGATTGAGATAACCGTACCATTCGGGGTATTCCGCATCGCGAAAGTTCGACCATGAGTAATCGTGTATTTTCAGAAACCATTCCTTGCAGCGAATATCAGCGGTTAGTCTGTAGCCTTTTAGCAATGCTATCAACGTTTCTATATGCACCCACCACAGTTTTTGGTCCCATTCCAATTGTTGCGGCGGATAACCCTTTATGTCCATAAAATAAAATATGCCGCCATATTCTTTGTCCCAACCATACTCAATAGAACGCAACAGGATTTCGGTTGCTTTTTTCATCAGTTCGCTGTCGTTGTGACGTTCCGCCAAGTCCATCATAAACCACATCGCTTCGTTGACGTGTCCCGGATTAATAGTCCTTCCTTCAAAACAATCAACAAAAGAACCGTCGGGCGCCACATTTTCCAAAATCAATCCCGAATCACGCTGGTAAAATATATCCATCACTTCGCTGATAAGCGGTTTTACCGTCTTGTCTACCTCTTCCGTGCCGATGACCTCTTCAAGTATCAACGACAAGTTGCACATAATCATAGGCAACGAAAAACTTTTCATCGGACGGGTTTCCGGAAAAAGTTTATTGTATATCCCCTTTGGATTTGCAGAGCGTTCCTGAATATTGCGGAACGTCCACAAGGCTATTTCTTTATATTTCGTTTCGCGCGTTGCCTTGTTGAGTTCGGCAAAACCCATGCAGGCAAAACAATCCGAAAAAATATTGTATGGCTGCACTAATGGTTTCCCTTCCCGCGTAAGCGAAAAATACCAGTTTCCACAGGAATCTCTACCGTATTTTTCCATAAACTGCGCGCCAATCAATGCCATATCCAACCATGCTTGCCGCTTTTCGATTTGATTGAAAATCATCGAAAAAAACCACAATTGTCTGCCCTGTAGCCACATAAATTTATCGGTATCGAATATTTTTCCCTGCCGGTCGAGGCACGTAAAATATCCGCCGTATTTACTATCGGGCGAATTTATCTCCCAAAAGGGAATGATATTATCCATCAGTTCCTTTTGGTACACGTCTTTATATTTAGTCAATTCTTTCATTACTTTAATTTGTATTTATAAAATAAAACTGCAAAGATAATGTTTTTTTATAAAAACGAAATAGTTAATAAAAAATTTTACTAATTGTTGAAAATTTATTTATTATTGCAACAATTGATATACCGTATTCAGGAACTTTTCCCACACTTTTGTGTCGGGTAATCTGTTAGTGTACAGCAGTATAATCAGGTCTTCCTTGGGGTCGATCAGGTAATCGGTTTTGTACATCCCGCCCCATTTCAGTGAGCCGGGCGAAACCATCGAGGTGAAATTTTCTACTCCTTTGCGTTGAGTTTCCTTTTCGGGGTATATTTCGAAACCTAATCCGAATTGAAAATCGGGACTTGCGTTGTTGGGATATGGAAGCTGGTCTACGCTCATCATTTCTATTGTGCGCCTGCCCAAGACCCTGTTTCCGTTGAAGGCGCCGCCATTGAGAATCATTTGGCAAAAACGCGCATAATCCTCTATCGGTCCATTTAGTCCGGTTCCACCCTGACAATAGCGAGTATCCGTCTCAAATGGAGAACGCCAGCTTGAAATTCCCAGATTGGCGCCTCCGCTCCACACATTCGGCTGGGGTATCAAATTACCGTTTATTTCGTTGTATGCAGTAACCATACGCTCCCGATAACTTTCGGGATAATACCAGTCAGTATCAACCATGCCTAATGGGGTAAATATCGTTTCCTTTACATAATCGCGCAATGACATGCCGGAAAAATATTCTACCAAATATCCAACAACATCTGACGATGGATGGTAATTCCATTGTGTGCCGGGGTCGAAGGCAAGAGGAAATTGAACTAACTCCTTCACTTCTTCAGCAAGAGTTTCATAAGGCTTGTCGCGCGATCTTGCTTGTTCGCGACGAAGGTTTTGCAAACTGCGATTACCGGCAATACCGGAAGTATGGCACAGCAAATGACGAATGGTCATCGGAGAGGCTACCGGACGGGTGAGATAAGAGCCGTCAGGTTTTAGTTCCAACAATACCTGATCGGTACATTCGGGTATGAATTTAGACACAGGGTCGTCTAATTGAAATTTTCCCTGCTCGAATAAAGTCATCAATGCAACCGAAGTAACAGCCTTGGTTTGAGAAAACATACGAAAAACATCGTCCTTTTTTAAAATTTTTTTACTCTCGACGTCGCTCCATCCATAAGCCTTATTATGAATAACTACGCCGTTTTTTGCTACAAAAGTAACAGCATGTGGGATGATGCCTTTATCCACGTACTCCTGAAACAATTCATCAATATACGCTAACCGTTCAGCCGAGATCTTCAGACTTTGAGGTACGGTTTTGGGATATTCAAACTTTTGCGGCTTTTGAATCTCCGTCGTGGAACATGCTGATAACAGCACAAACAATGAAATTATTGAAAATCTTACCATTACTATAAAAAATTAAATTACAAACTATAAAACTATAAAACTATAAAACTATAAAACTTTCATCACCCCCTTATTATTCCGTCCATCTACAAAAATATACAGCGGTTTTGGGAAGCGCACGTGGCGCACATATTTAGTGTCGCTTACTGTTTGGGCGGCGGCAAGTAGGTTCATATCAAGCGCGCCGTCTCCATTGAAGGGATTGATAGTCAGGTAGCCTACTTCCAACGATATTAGATTTTGGAAGAAATGCGTGCCTTGACTGGGGTCGACGCGGAAATTTTCAAGTCCGCACTCTACAATCGCCGAAGCCTCTGATATTTGCCCCCATTTCACGGGTACGCCCAAAAATCTGTCGCTCGACCCCCAGCGACCGGGACCAATAAGTACATAACTGCGTTGCTGCTCTTTCAGCGCCTTATTTATGGCGTCAATCTCTTCAGCCATCTGTTCGGTTTTTGTGTTGTCGAAAACATCGGGTTTCAGATAAACGATGTCGCTCACGCCTTCTATAAGTCCCATGCCAACGGCGTTTTGCGACCAAAGAAGAGCGTCGGACAGGTCTACGGTCGACCAGTCGAGCAAAGTTCGGTTCTCTCTATCTACGATATGGCGTATTTGCAGCAGATTGAACACTTGCAGCGCTCCGCGCGGAACGTCAAGGTTTACCGCAAATTCTATTTCTACGTGGTTTCGCATTTCGCGCGCGCCCATCTCGAGCAGGTCGGAAAGGATCTCTGCCAATGGAAAAGAATCGTATTTGAGTATTTTCGAAAAAGTCACGATGGAGTGACCCTCGGTAAAACTGCTTTCTGAAATCATCTGATTTGCAATGTCCCATGTAGACGCTACATGACGTATGTTTCTAAAATTCTTGATTTTGTTAACGTCTACTTTTCGTAAATTTACCGTTTCGTTTGTAGATGTTTTGAACTTTTCGGGACGCAGGTCGAGGGCGTACAACTGTCGCTGCGTTTCGCGCAAAATCATGTCGACGGTCGAAAGTTGCAGCGTATGCTTGGGATGATGCGGCGAAAAACGCAATACGCGTTCGCCTCTTACCACCATAGCGCCCAATCCTACGGCAATCTCTGCCACGCCTTCATCGGGGCGTTCATTGCCAAGCGGGTAGCAATTCAACGAACGCGCAACGCCCGATATGGTAGGAAAAAACAAACCCTCCTCTTCGGTGCCGCACACTTCCTGTATCACAACCGCCATCTTTTCTTCGGAAAGATTATTTCCGCTTGCTGTGATATACTGCCGCGCCGATGCGTAAAAAACCGAAGCGTATACGCTCTTTATCGCTTTGCCCAACATGCGCAGGGTTCTGTCTTCGTTCTCTGCCTGTGGAAGCATATAAGTAGAATAAATACCCGCAAAGGGCTGATAATGCGAATCTTCAAGTTTGGAACTCGAGCGTACGGCAAGCGGACCGGAGGCATAGCGTATGAACACGCGCAATTTATGCATCAAACTTTCGGGAAGGTGCGAAGATACAAACTCCGATAGAATTTCTTCGTCTGAAATTTCGATGTGCATGATGTAGCGCAAACCGTTGAGTTCCATGAACTCGTCGAAACATTCGGTAGTAATGACTAACGTGCGCGGCAACATTATTCGCACGCCCGGATATTTGTCGTAAAAATTGTGCTTCATCAGCATACTGTTCATAAAAGCCAATCCGCGTCCCTTTCCGCCTAACGAACCGTCGCCGATACGCGCCACCCAAACGCTTTCGCTATAATTCTGTTCGGAAAACGGCGCTACAACGCCCTGTGCAAGCAATAGGCGATAATCGTTGATGTTTTCGACCAAAAAACGACGCATTGACGATGTATCTTTAAAATGGTCGGGAGAACTGTTCTCGAAAATATTTGCAAGTGAAAAGATACCACGCGAGTACAGCCACTTCGATATATGGTTCAAACCGGTATGATAGAGTAAAACTTCATCGGGAATGGCGCCTATCAGTTGTTGCATTTGTTTGAGGTTGTGCGCCTGTTCGATTTTTGCGCCTGTTTCAGGGTCGCGAAAAATAAAATCGCCAAACATAAATTGTGAGCTTATATACTCGCCAAGTTCCTGCAAAAGCGTTTCCGAATATTTTTCAAGGAAACCCACGCCAAGTTCCTGTGCCACGTCGCGCATCGAAGCCTGCGATGATTGCATCAGAAAGGGCATCAGCGGATTGTCTTTTTTGATAAGACGGCAAAGGTCTATTCCGGCGTCTATTTTTTCTTCGTCGGGGTCGTCGTTGGGGTTGATGCAGAAACCAATATCTGAAATAACTCCAAGAAGGTTTCTTTTATATTTTTCATAATCGGCAACGGCGTCTGTATAGTTGGTAGCAAGCAGAATCTTTGGGCGCGAACGCTTACGCATCAACTGTTGCTGCTCGCCCATGGCTTCGCGCACAAACTCGTTGCTTTGCTTCATCACAAGACGGTATACAGCAGGCAGATACGACGAATAATACCGTATCGAATCCTCAACCAACAGAATACACTGCACTCCGACGTTCAGGATGTCGTTTTCGGCGTTCATTCTATCTTCAATAAGTTTTATTATCGCAAGAAGAAGGTCTGTATTTCCGTGCCAGCAGAAGATATGGTCTATGCCCGAGCGGTCGACGCCTCGAATATGTCGCAGTATATTCCGCGTGAAGTGCGTAAGCAGAACCACCGGCAACTCTGGGCGCATCTCTTTTACTTTTCGCGCAAAGGTAAACACATCGGGAGTTCCCACGTTGTACATGCTTATCACAAGGTCGATATCATTTTGAGCGGCAAGAACTTCCAGCGCTTTTGAGGTTGTGCTTACGCGCACAAATGCCGGCGCGCGCGTAAGATTAAGTTCGTGGTATTCCTGACAAATACTCGCCTCCAAACGTCCGTCTTCTTCGAGTATATAAGCATCGTAGGAACTGCATATCAACAATATGCGACCTATACGACGCTGCATCAGTTTGTGATAATCTATTCTATCTAATGTAGAGCGAATAACTTCATTCATTTCCACAAAAAAAAATCTGAATGGTATTATATTACACAGAGTTACACAGAGAACACACAGAGTTACACAGAGATTTTTCTCTGCGTTTCTCCGCGTATACTCCGCGTTTCTCCGCGTAACCTTGCCTCTAAAACCTTACTGATAACCACTAACCACTATATTACACTACGCCTTGCGCCAGCATCGCCTTTGCCACCTTGATAAAGCCTGCGATATTGGCTCCCTTCACGTAATTTATAAATCCGTCTTTTTCGGCGCCGTACTGCACGCATGTAGCATGGATATTGCACATGATGGAGTGTAGTTTTTTGTCTACTTCATCGGGCGCCCAACTGATACGCATCGAATTTTGGGTCATTTCCAATCCTGACGTTGATACTCCGCCGGCATTGGCTGCTTTTCCGGGTCCGTAAAGCAGTTTGTTGTTCAGGAACACTGCTACTGCTTCGGGCGTGGAGGGCATGTTGGCTCCTTCGGCAACGCAGATACAACCGTTCTTAACAAGCGTTTCGGCTGCTGCACCGTCCAATTCGTTCTGTGTTGCGCAGGGAAGGGCGATGTCGCACTTTACGCTCCAGGGTTTTTCTCCGTCGAAATACTGTGCTTCGGGGTAGCGCTCGGCATATTCGCGAATTCGTCCGCGATAAATGTTTTTGAGTTCGAAAACATATTGCAACTTTTCTTCGTTAATTCCTTTCGGGTCATAAATATATCCGTTGGAATCGGAAAGCGTCACAGGTTTACCGCCCAGATGCAACACTTTTTGTACTGCATATTGCGCCACATTTCCCGAGCCTGAAATAACTACTGTTTTTCCTTTGAAATCGTCGTTACGCGTGGCGAGCATTTCTTGAGCGAAATAGCATGTACCGTAGCCGGTCGCTTCGGGACGCAGCGGACTGCCGCCCCATCCAAGCCCCTTGCCTGTAAAGGTTCCCGTAAATTCGTTGTGCAGACGTTTACACTGTCCGTACATGAAACCTACTTCGCGCGCTCCCACGCCGATATCGCCGGCGGGAACGTCGGTATCCGCTCCGATGTGGCGGAAGAGTTCGTTCATAAAACTTTGGCAAAACTTCATCACCTCTTCGTCCGAACGGTTCTTCGGGTTAAAGTCAGAACCGCCCTTACCGCCGCCCATAGGCAAAGTTGTAAGGCTGTTCTTGAAAGTTTGCTCGAAGGCGAGAAACTTGAGAATACTCAAATTCACGCTTGGGTGGAAACGTATTCCGCCCTTGTAGGGACCGATTGCGCTGTTCATCTGCACACGGTAACCGCGATTGATTTCTACTTCGCCGCGGTCATTAAGCCACGGAACACGAAAGATTATCACGCGCTCGGGTTCGGCTATCCTTTCCAGAACCTTCATCTTGCGCAACTGCGGATTTTCAACTATGTAGGGAGCAAGGCTCTCAACTACTTCATGCACCGCCTGATGGTATTCATTCTCACCACGACTGCGGGCTATCAACGACGTCATAAAGTCTTCGACGTACTTGTTTGCTTCTAAATTCATTGTATTAAAAATTTTTCGGGTGCAAAGATAACATTTATTATCAAAATCACCCAAATTTTTTTTTGAACTTGTAAAAAAATATTTGTATTTCAAAAATTATTTGTATTTTTGGGTGCAATTCAAATTGTCGAAAAATGTTCACAGAATTACATAATTTTTACATAATTTACATATTCAAAGAGATATGTCAATTCTGAAAATTTTGAAATTATGTCATATTCAAAAATATGTAAAATTCTGAAAATTTTGAAATTATGTCGTGTTCAAAAATTTTTTTTGGGTGCATTTCAAATTGCCGTTTTTGCTTCAAAATGGCATAGCCTTAACGTCCATCTATCTTTTGCGACAATTATAAATGACTTTTCGTCAAAAAATTTCATACGTTCGTCAAAAAAAAAATCTATTATTTGTACAAATGATATATCTTTGCCACGTAATTTAAAATCGTGTATTTAGTATGAAAGCAACATTGTCTTTTTGGGTGGGCGTTATCATGTTTTTTGCCCTGTTATTCAGTCCTTTGAGTCTGCAGGCTCAAGGCAGCCATCCGTGGCAGAACGGGATTGGTACGGCTGCGTTTCCGTTTATCATTCAGAATGTAAATGATCTTGTTACATTGGCAAATTTAGTCAATGAGGGCGATACTGATTATAACAACCGAAATACACATTTTCGGCTTGCAAGCAATCTTAACCTTTCGAGTTATGGCGCGAATGCCAATGACGGCAAAGGATGGATTCCAATAGGACATAGTTCCCAGCATCCTTTCGTGGCTCATTTTAACGGCAATGGCAATACTATTTCCAATTTGTATATCAACAATCCTTCTTCTGATTTTGAAGGATATGACAACACCGGTCTTTTCGGCTGGCTTGCCGGCGGTTCAGTTAGAAATCTGATAGTTACGAGCGCTAATGTTGTCGGTTTTACTAATGTAGGCGGCATAGCGGGTCAAGTCAGTATAAACCGTTCTATTAACAGAATAGGCGAAATAGCCAACTGCGCATTTTTGGGCGTTATAGTGGGTTATGGCAATAACGCGGGCGGCATAGCCGGCAGCAATAACGACGGTAAAATCATCAGTTGCTACACAACCGGTACCGTATCGGGAAGTTACAATGTTGGCGGCATAGCGGGATATACCTATTCGGGCGAAATAACCAACTGCGCGGCGTTGAATCAGAGCGTAACAGCCTCCGTAGCAAATGTTGGGCGCGTGGCATGGGCGCAATCGGGCTTTGCATCGACCGCTCTTTCAGGCAATGTGGCTTTCAGGGATTTGGTTATCACGGCAAACGGCATACCAAAGAACATCGCCAATAACGATAACAGAATGGACAGAATGGACGGTCTTGGCAGAACAGGCTTGGAATTGCGTTTTGCAAGCGGATTTCCGGGCAGTCTAAGCTCATCTCCATGGACATTTACCGATGGAGGGCTGCCAAGACAGGGATCTACAGTTTCTAAACCGCAGTATTTAGTTGCTATTTTGATAAGTTTAACATTACAAAAAGACGGAGCGCCATGGGTTAATCCTAACAGAACATTTACGTTGATAAACAATTCAAATCAGTCATTGCAGGCTACAATGACCGGATCTGGCAATGTTTTGACAGCAACGGTACACACAAGCGGCATATGGAGAGTGTTCGAGGGCAATACAGATACGGGAGTAAGAATCACCACCACTAATATAGACGGTTCGGCAATAATCGAATATTTCACAGTTTCCTTTTCTGTTATGGACGCGGGAACCGTTAGCGGCAGCATAATCAGCGCTACTTACCGCGCCAACGCTATCTCAAGCGGCGACGTTGTTCGTGGCGGCGGTCAGCTTCTAATCACTGCTGCGGGCGCCGGAGAAACCAACTATCCCTTTCTTTACAACTGGCTGGGAACAGGCGTTAACAATCCAACGGCAAACCCGCTATCAATATTGTCGTTGAATACTACCGTAAACGTCGTTTGTACCGTTTCGACTACCAATCGCGTTTATTTTAATACCGTTAGCGGCAACGGAGTCATTACAGCAACTGTGGACGAAGTAGCCATCGCATCGGGCGCAAATGTACGGCAGGGCAAGGATGTTATTTTCACTGCAACGCCCAATCCGGGCTATGTTTTAAGGGAATGGACAGTAAACGGAGAACCATTGACTGAAACAGACGGAAGCCATACCATTTCCGATCTCATGGAAGACCATACCGTAACGGTAGAATTTGAATATGTGGAACATGAGGTTTTATTTAGCGCCGGCGTCAATGGCGACATTTCGGCATTGGTTGAAGAATTTTTCATATCATCGGGCGACATGGTCGCAAATAGCATGGATATACAATTCATAGCGCATCCCGATGCGGGCTACCGTGTTTTAGCATGGTTTCTTAACGATGAGATAGTACCGGGCAACCGTACCGGTTTGTATAATTTTGCCAACATAACTGCTCCGACAAATGTTAGAGTCGAGTTCGAAAGTTTGGTCTGGGATATCAATTTCTCCGCAGAAGGTAACGGCGTTATAACGGCAACAGTAGAGGGGCAGGAGGTCGAAACGGGCGCAAAACTTTTAACGGGACAATCAGTGACGCTTTCAGCCGATCCCGACCAGCATCACGAAATAACGGGCTGGATTGACAACGGCGTTATCGTAAATGATACAAACCCAACCTACACAGTTTCAAATATTGGGGATGACCATTTTGTTACGGTAATCTTCGGGCATATTGTACACCCTGTCACGTTTAGCGCAACAGGTTCCGGTTCTTTGACGGCAACGATTGACGGTAATGAAATAATGTCGGTCTTTGACGCGCCACAAGACAGGGATATTATCTTTACGGCAAGTCCCAACGCCAACTTCAAAATAAAAGAATGGATACACAATGACGTTCAAGTAAGCGGAACGATGGCGGGCGAAACCGATCAAACATATACAATACCCAATATTGCCGCTGCTCATACAGTTTTGGTTGAGTTTGAACCCATTCTTTATGACGTGGTATTCAATGTTGTTGGCAACAATCCAAATAATATTCAGATATTGGCAAACGCTTCGGGAGTGGGCGCTATCTCTTCGGGCGCGCGTGTTCAGCAAGGCAGTAATATCACATTTTCTACGAACCTTCCCAGCGTAAATCACAGGGCAATATGGAAATCAGGCGGCGAAACAGTAAGCGAAACAACTAATTTCATATTGGAAAACCTGACCGACGATGTGGATCTTACCGTTGAATTTGAATATATAACGCACGTTATCACGTTCGGTACGGTGGACAATTTAGGTTCTATCAGAGCGACTGTCGGCGGAAATCAAATACAATCGGGCGATGCTGTAATACAGGGTAGCACAGTTGTATTTACGGCAATACCGGGTACAGATTCCTATTTGTCAAGGTGGACGCTTGACGGCGCTACTGTGGGAGGAACAAATATTAGTTATACTATCAACAATTTGACAAAATCGAGTGAAGTGATAGCCATGTTCTATATGGCGTATACTGTAAATTTATATGTTGCCGGCGCAAACGGCGTTCTTACAGCAAGAGATCTTACTAATAATATTAATGTAACAACCGGTTCGTTGGTTCATCTTGGAAATACCGTTGAATTTACGGCGACGCCATCCCCCAACTATAAAATTAAGGAATGGAATGTTAACGGTGATGTTATCCCGGGCTATGTTTCCGACGTATACGCGATTTCATCATTAACTGCACCCGTTACTGTCACCGTTGAATTTGAGCATATCCTTCACACGCTCGTTTTCGGCGTCGACGGCGACGCCACCGGTTCGCTCTCAGCAAACATTTCCGGCATGGGAGAGGTACAATCTTCCGTTGATAACGTTCCGCAAGGAGCAAATATTGAGTTCGCCGCTTCGCCTGATGACGGCTACCGCGTTCGCTCATGGAAACTTTTTAACAACGATATGGGCGGCGAGGAAGTTACCGATCCGGCAATGGCGGCAAACAGGACATTATATTATACGTTGACAAACATGATGTTCGATGCGCGTGTTTCAGTAGAGTTTGAGCCTATCACTTATGATGTCACATTCGTGATGGTCAATGGCGACAATGGAACGCTTACAGTAACTGTTAACGGCGATGATAATGATTTGAGCGAGCCTTTATGGTTTGGCGCCGAAGTTGTATTTTCAGTTGTTCCCAACGAATTTTACAAAATAAAAGAATGGACGGTCGACGGTATTGTGACCAACGGAACAAATAATACCTATACAATTGAAAGTTTGACATACGGGAGCGCTATAACCGTTGAATTTGAACTTGTAGACCATATTGTGACATATAGCGTTATGGATGGCAACGGTTTTCTTTCGGCGAGTGTAGACGGCGTGACAATACTGTCGGGCAGCGATGTGCAGCATGGAAAAGGAGTAGTTTTTACGGCGTCGCCAATAGCAAACTACGAGGTAATGGAATGGAAAGTCAATGGTCAAACGACAGGCGGAACTGCGCTTACTCATACTATTGACGCTATCAATGAAGTAACAAATGTTACTGTACGATACAAGCCTGTAATGCACGAAGTTACATTTGCACGGACAGGCGATTTTCCGGGCGTGATTTCAGCAAGTGTTGCAAACATGAATATTAACTCCGGCGATTTAGTTCAGCAAGGCAGTAATATAGAATTTACAACGACCTTGCCTTCTGTTAATCATGAGGCGAGATGGGCGCACAATAATGAATATATTTCATACGGCGAATCATTTACGCTCACAAATTTGCAGGAAGAAGCGTATGTTACATTGGAGTTTAGAATTATTACCGATTTGCTATTTTTTAACGTAGTGGGCAACAATGGCACATTAACGGCAACAATAAGCGGAACTGAAATATTTACGGAAAATGAAGTAAATCAGGGAAGTAATGTATTGTTTTCAGCGCAAGCTAATCAGAACTACAAGATTAAATCATGGATTCACAACGACGATATTGTAAACGGCGATAATTTTACGTACACAATAGAGAACATACTTTTCAATTCAGGTCCTCATTACGTTACCGTAGAATTTGAACTTGTCAGTCATCAGGTCGAGTTCTTTTCAATAGGTGACGGAACTATTTTGGCAACAGACGATGACGGTTACAGTATAAGTTCGGGCGCAATGGTTCAACACGGCAAAAGCGTTGAATTTTGGGCAAACCCCAAGCAACACTACGACATTAAGGAATGGCGCGTTGGCGTAACTCCTGTGCCAGACAACGTCACAGACAGTTACACGCATACAGTTTTGTCACCTGTTACAGTTACAGTTGAATTTGAGCATATTGTACATAAAGTGGTCTTTTCGTCTGCCGGAAACGGCTCGGTTACGGCAACGTCTGACGGTACAAACGTAACTTCGGGTTCAAATGTAAATCAGGCGGCAAGCGTTATTTTTACCGCCGCGCCTGTCAACGGCTATCGCGTTAAGGAATGGAGGCTGTATAACGATGTTACGGGCGTAGAAACGACCGATGCTGCAATGGCGGCAAACAAAACATTATCTTATACGTTGCTGCATGTGATGTATCCGTCAAGAGTTGAAGTTGAGTTTGAACTTACGGAATATCCCGTAAATTTCAATGTAGGAAGCGGCGTCGGTACTCTTGTGGCAAGTGTTGTCGGCGGCGGCGGTATAGAAACGGGCGCAATGGTTCAGCATGGGAAAAGCGTTGAATTTACAGCAACGCATGGCGATAACCACCGTATTAAGCAATGGACGGTCAACGGCATTGTGACCAACGGAACAAATAATACCTATACAATTGAAAGTTTGACATACGGGAGCGCTATAACCGTTGAATTTGAACTTGTAGAC
>Ga0099364_10003061_pt1 | contig 26279 bp, 26 predicted proteins | sample TergutTh196P3_FD_73070 | JGI IMG/M metagenome (GOLD analysis project Ga0099364, IMG submission 73070) | Microcerotermes parvus P3 segment gut microbial communities from Pointe-Noire, Republic of the Congo - Th196 P3 | ecosystem: Host-associated > Arthropoda: Insects > Digestive system > Gut ...
AAGCAACGAGGCAATAAGTAAAATTTGCCAAACAGTCAATGACACCAATACCATATATCCAGGTACAAATCTAAGGCTGAATTTCAAAATCGCGACAATCGATTCTGTCCCAAGTCAGGAGTCCTGATATTAAGAGCCTTGGCTTTGTTCAATATCTTTCCGGCCACCTATGATCTGGCTATTCTGAAAGACTTAACAACGACCGTTCCAAATGAAAAGTCGGTCATTTACCTTCATGGTCAAAGTCATGGTTTGTGGTTGTTGAATACTGAGGCTGAGATGGAAAAAGTAAAAAATATTGTCCCGAAAATTTTTGATTCGATAAAAAACAAGAGGCCTTGGATTTTTATCGGTTACAGCGGGAACGACCCTGTTTTTGAGCATATAAAGAACCTTGGCAGATTTGATAACGGCCTGTATTGGGTCGCCTATAATAACGAAGATCCTAATAAAAACGTTTCTGACTTTCTAAATAACACTCATACAACCAGTTTTTTAATAAAAGGATATGACGCCGATACTTTTATGCTAAAACTAAACAACGCTTTGGGATTAGAACAGCCGGATATCGTAAACAAGCCATTTACGGCATTAAAGAAAAGTTTGGAAGAAATTGTTGATATCGAGGACTCGGAAAATTTAAAAAGTATTAAAGAGCGGATGAATATTGCGTTAAGTCAGGTTTCTGAGGCTATAAGCATTTTTGAAGAAGGAAAAGCGATACAGAAGGAAATGAATATAAATACAGAGATAGAACTGTTACGTAAGAAAATCGTTAATATAATAATTGCCGAAAATTATGATATGAACATAATAGCTCCGCTAGAAGAAAAAGCAAGGGAGCTCAAGAATGAATATCTGAATATTCTATTGGGCAGTCTTTTTTACAGTTGGGGAACAGATTTAGGGAATTTAGCGAAAACAAAAGAAGGGAAAGAAGCGGAGGATTTATTCGGACAGGCTTTTGAGAAATACCGGAAAACGGTAGAAATAAAACCGGATATGCATGAGGCTTTTAACAATTGGGGGTGTTTTTTAGGAGAGTTAGCGCAGACAAAAGAAGGGAAAGAAACGGAGGATTTATTCGGACAGGCTTTTGAGAAATACCGGAAAGCGGTAGAAATAAAACCGGACAAGCATGAGGCTTTTAACAATTGGGGAAATGATTTAGGAATTTTAGCGAAGACAAAAGAAGGGAAAGAAGCGGAGGATTTATTCGGACAGGCTTTTGAGAAATACTGGAAGGCGGTAGAGATAAAACCGGACAAACATGAGGCTTTTTACGGTTGGGGATATCATTTAGGAGAGTTAGCGCAGACAAAAGAAGGGAAAGAAGCGGAGGATTTATTCGGACAGGCTTTTGAGAAATACCGAAAAGCGGTAGAAATAAAACCGGACATGCATGAGGCTTTTTACGGTTGGGGATATTATTTAGGAAATTTAGCGAAGACTAAAGAAGGGAAAGAAGCGGAGGATTTATTCGGACAGGCTTTTAAGAAATACCGGAAAGCGGTAGAAATAAAACCGGACATGCATGCGGCTATTAACAATTGGGGAATAGATTTTAGGAAATTTAGCGCAGACAAAAGAAGGAAAAGAAGCGGAGGATTTATTCGGACAGGCTTTTGAGAAATACCGGAAAGCGGTAGAGATAAAACCGGACATGCATGAGGCTTTTTACAATTGGGGAAATGATTTAGCAAGGTTAGCGAAGACTAAAACTGGCAGTGAAGCGGATGATTTATTCGAACAGGCTTTTGAGAAATATCGGAAAGCGGTGGATTTGGGCGGAAAATGTTATAACCTGGCTTGTGGTTATGCTCTAAAAAGAGATAAGGATGCGGCTCTTACCTATTTAGCTCAAAGTCTCGAGCGAAAAGAAATAAACACCGATTTTGTAATAAAAGATGATGACTGGAAACGATACGTTGATGATGTGGATTTTAACGAAATCATCAACAAGTACAAATGAAAATTCACGTAGTGTTTATTGCCGGAAAAGCGGTATCAACTGTTGCTTTTAAGATTATGATGAAATAGGCACATATCTTGTTGTGCCTGCGATATGCTCCTGAAAGACGTAGCCGACCACAAAATATCTTTCGACTTAAACGATGGTGTAGTCGTCAATCATGCCAAATTCGCCCTTTAGTAACAGCGATTAAATGAAAAATTACTACATTTGCACCCAAATTACAGAATTGATACATCATTATTATTGTAAAAAATTAGCGACATAAATGAAAAAAAATTGATTAAACAGCATGGATAGTAAGGAGTTATTAGAAATAATCAGATTAGGAGAAACGAGCAAAGTGCAATTTAAGCGCAAGTTCGACAATCAAGATAAAATTGCTGCCGAGATGATAGCTTTTGCTAACTCAAAAGGCGGCATACTCCTTTTTGGCATTGAAGATAAAACAGGCGAGGTAGTTGGCATGGATTATGCTGATATTCAACAAACGGGAAATAAGATATCCACGATTGCTAACGAACTTGTAAATCCTCCTGTGTATATACTGACTGATGTCGTGCAGGTGCCAATGGAAAGCGAAGTAAAAAAAGTGTTGATTGTCAGCGTGGAAGAAGGCATAAATAAACCTTATAAAGACAATAATGGCGTTTTTTGGATAAAACAGGGGACAGACAAGAGAAAGCTGAAAGAGAATTCGGAAATTTTGCGGCTTTTTCAACAAAGCGCTAATTTTTCAGCCGATGAAATGGCTGTTTACGGGATAAGTATCGATGATATTGACGAAAGGCTTTTTGCCGATTATTTCAAGAAAGAATTTACCCGCACTTATCAAGAAATGAATTTAACGTACAAAGAAGCATTACGGGCGAAAAGAGTTTTAATTGATGATAAAATTACTTTGGCCGGACTGTTGTTTTTTGGAAAAGAGCCGCAATCTATAAAACCTGAATTTACAGTTAAAACGGTTTCTTTTGTTGGTAATGAATTGTCGGGTAACACGTATCGTTCAAAACCTGAAGATTTAAAAGGGACTATCCCCGAATTGTTTAAGCAAGGAATGATGTTTTTGAAGAGTCAATTACAATACCGGCAAAACGGACAGGGTTTTAATTCCATTGGGATTCCCGAAATATCGCCAATAGCCTTAGAGGAGGCACTTCAGAACGCATTAATACATCGTGATTATTTCAAAAATGCACCCGTAAGGGTATTGTTTTTTGATAACCGTATAGAAATAATCAGTCCTGGAAAATTACCTAACGGATTAACGGTGGAAGACATAAAATATGGGAATATTGCCATTCGCAATCATCAAATAACTGCATATTGCGTACATGTATTACCATACAGCGGATTAGGTTCCGGCTTGAAAAGAGCCTTAGAATTACAACCTGATATACAGTTTGTCAATGACGAAGCAGGCAATCAGTTTACCGTGATTTTCCCAAGGCCGGCTTAGTACTAAAATAACGCCTTCCAGCACAAGTGATCCACTCCTGCAATTTGTCTGTTGTTCGCAAACGGCTTTCGAATATCCGTTTCGAAGCCGCGTTAGGCAAAGACCTCGAAATATGTTTTACAACATAAAATAACAAAAAAGTTTATTATTCATTTTTATATATCCAATATTATCATCACCTTTGCACCCAATATGACCTCCCACGCTTCCCTTAAGAACAGCGCACTCAGGGAGGTCTTCGAGTTTTTTTCATAAATATCAATGTGTTAGAAGCCCAATTCTGGGAGTGCGGACGGGACTCCCAGATAATCGCTGATTTTTTTTAGCAAAAAATTTGTCGTTTTTGAAAAAATTAGTACTTTTGTGATTTTAAATAAGCGTTTAATCAATTTTATTGAAGATATGACAAGCGACGTAGTCGAAACTAATAATCAACCGCTTACACTCGAAAGTATGATGGCGGCATTTAACGCAAGGATGACCCGATATGAAGAAGCCTGGGAAAAAAGAAATGTCGAATGGGAAAAGAGAAATGCCGAATGGGAAAAGAGAAATGCCGAATGGGAAAAGAGCAGAGCCGAGAGCAATGCCGAGTGGGAAAAGAGAACTGCCAAAATTGACAAACAAATAGCGGAAAACTATAAACTAATTGGTGGAATGGGCAACAACAACGGCGACTTTGCACAGGAGTTCTTTTTCAACGCACTGTATCATGGCAACAGGATACTTTTTGGACAAGAATTTCATGAAGTCATGCCGGAAGTACGAAGGTATTCAAAGAATGAAGGTTTAAAAAGTGAGTACGATGTAATGTTGATTAACGGACAGTCAGTCTGTATCGTCGAGGTGAAGTATAAAGCCGATACCGACGATGTAGCTAAGACGCTCAAAAAAGAAGCCTCATTCAGAGCAAACTTCCCTGAATTTGCAAACAGATCCCTCTACTTGGCATTAGCAAGCCTGTCGTTTCATAAAAAAGTTGAAAAAGAATGTAGAAAGCAAGGTGTAGCTATCATAAAACAACTCGGAAAAACGATTGAGGTGTTCGACGAGAACCTGAAAGTGTTTTGAACTTTGGGTCGGAGGTCTATGACTTGATCAATGCCTATTAATGATGTTACCGGATAAAATACTAACTAATTTTCAGAAGAATCCGCGCCTGCGTGTCCTTTTCTTTTTCGACAAAGAGGGGGCGTATCAGGACGAGATACGGCAGATGCAATTGCCCAATGTTCGGGTGATAGCGTTTGACGGGCGTTGGCTCTATTGGAAGATAGAGTTGAACAGGGAACAACAAGAAAAAACCTTTTTTTATATCAGACAGGATACCCCCGATACGCAGGAAGAGCTGCTTCGTTTCCCCCTCTTGGACTTGCTGAAAGCGAATAAGGAATTGCGCTTGGACGATGTCGCCGAGTTTATGGACGATTATGGATTGCAACCGCACCAACAGCCATTGGTGAGCTGTTACAAAGAGGAATTAACGAAAACGCCAGTGTTACAGGTACTACAACCCGTATTGAACGCGGCCAATTTTGAAGAAAAGACCGTCAAACAAGGACTACTATCCGCCTTCTTCGATTTCAATAAGATAGAAGACAGCACGATATTGCTTATACGGCTGCTTTCATACGCAGACCCAGAAAAACACAAGCGCTTAAACAATCTCTTTACCCGCCTGCGAAAGAATAATTTGCTTGATACACTGAACCAATACATCCGGCAGGCTTTCAACACGACGATAGAAGGTCTGCGTAGCGATGAGATTACAGGGTTAGTCCGCCGCTTGAAGTATAATGCCATCACGCAAAACCTGCACGCCTCGCCAGCCGATGCCTATAAGGAATTGAAAATAACGGAGGCGATGTGTATCACTTATCTCAATCAACTGTTAGAGACGGGATTGAAACATGCGACACTGTCGAAGGCGTTCAAGGAAACGCTAAGGCGGCAAGGCGTTAGTATTAACGTAGATAAAATCGTGGCGACTTACGGTTACGATGCGGCATACGAATACCTCCCTGACGACTTGGTATGGGCTATCATCCAAGCGCTCGTCGAACAGCCCTCCGGACAGACTAACGCCTGTCTGAAAGCGCTTTACCTCCGGATAACAGAAGAAGGGAATATCCAAAGCGTATTGACATTCCTCTACCATGTATCGGTCGTCAACATGCTGATCAAAGAAGCCGGCAACATGACTTGCGATACGCCCGAAGACTGTATCGAAAGATATGTCGGCGTTTGGCATAAAATTGATTTCAGCTACCGGAAAGCGGTCGTTGCATACTGGCAGATAGACTTTCTACATACGCCGGTCGAAGCACAACTGAATAACATTAAACAAGCATTGGAAAAGGCATACTTTGAGTTTGGTTACCGGTTGAACGACGGATGGCTGAAAAGCTTGCATGGGATAGGATTTGATTATAAACGAATTGGATGTGATAAACAGTTTGATTTTTATGCGAACCATATCCGCCCCTTGCAACAAAAACGGGCGATTATCATCAGCGACGCCCTCCGTTATGAAGTGGCGACCGAGTTAGTCGGCGAGTTGCATAAAGATGATAAAAATGTGTCTACCCTTTATTATCAGTTGGCCTCGATACCGTCCAAGACAAATGTTGGGATGGCCAATCTTTTGCCGGGCGAAACCTGTTCATACGAGGTGGATTGTATCTCTATCGACGGAGATAAAACAAGTACGGTAGAACAACGTGAGAAGGTTTTGCGAAAATATTCCCCAATGAGTAAGTCCGTTCATTATGAGACGATTATAGAGAATGACAAACAGCAAAACCGAGCTTTGTTCAAAGCCGACGTCGTGTATGTTTACCATAACGTGATTGATAAGGAGGGACATCATGGGACGGAACGAAATACGTTTAAGGCTGTCCGGACTGCGATTGAAGAGTTGTCAAAGTTAGTCAAACTGATACTCGGCGGGTTTGGCGTGTCGAAGGTGTTCGTCACCTCCGACCATGGCTTTCTGTACAATGATATGGAGATAGCGGAGGCAGATAAGAATGAGATACGTGACACGGAGATTATATATTCAGGCGTCCGGCATTACATCACCTGCAACCACCATCCGGTCGCCTTCGGCTACAAAATGCCGCTGTTCATGACAAGCCCTTACCAGGAACCGTATTATGTCGTTATCCCCGATGCGATCAACCGGTTCAAGAAAAAAGGCTCGCGTTACAGGTATGCCCATGGGGGTGGTAGTTTGCAGGAGTTGGTCGTTCCGGTCATCGAAAGCGCTCGAAAAGAAGAGCGCATCCCACATAAGGTCGTACCGGCGTTGGTCGATAAAAACCTGACGATTGTGTCTAATAGCTTTCGTTTCCAATTGTTGCAGCAGACCGCTATCTCTGCGACGGAAAAGGAATGTACCGTATTGATAGGGCTTTACGACAATGAACAGTTGGTATCCCTTGAAAAACGGCTGAGACTTGACGCCACAAGCGAGTTGCCCACCGACCGCGTTTATACCGTTCAGTTGGCGCTAACGGCGAGAGCAACGAAAAGCGTGCTGAAATTGAAGGTAGTAGATGAAGATGATAGATATATTACGTATATCGAAGAAAATGTAAAAAACAACACATTGGTAGCCAGGGATTTTTAGAGTTGCGGCGGCGGAGATTCCCGCCTGCGCGGGAATGACGTGGGGCAACGGCAAGGATGCCGTTGATACTTTGAAGTTTAATTACTTACTTATATATGTATTGGAGAGAGAAGATAATCGCAAATTTTGAGGGAAAAGTAGTCAGAAAAGACTTGACTTCCATCGTAAAAGGCAACTTGCCGGTGCCTACTTATGTAGTGGAATATCTGCTGGCGCAGTATTGCGCTACGGATGATGAGATACAGATCAATGAGGGCATCGAACAGGTGAAGGAGGTTATCCGGAACAATTATGTACACCGCGCGGAAGCAGAAACCATCAAAAGCCGTATCCGTGAGCGCGGACGATACCGAATCATTGACAAGGTGAGTGTTGAGCTGAACGACAAGTCGCCCAACCAATACGAAGCAACGTTTGCAAACTTGGCTATCCGCGCCGTTCCCATCGCCGACCACGCTATTCAGCAAAACCCTAAGTTGTTGAGCGGCAATGGCGTATGGTGTGTGGTGACATTGGCTTACAATCATGGCGATACGGTCAGGATACGCTGGGAGATCGAAGACGTAAAACCCATTCAAATAGCGTCGGTAGATATAGAAGATTTCATCTCCAAAAGGAAAAATTTCACGACAGACGAATGGATGGACTTGATGATACAGACGATTGGTCTCAAACCTGATAACCTGAATAAACGGGATAAGTTCATTCAGCTTGCCCGTTTATTGCCGCATGTGGAAAACAACTTCAACTTCATGGAGCTTGGCCCGAAAGGCACCGGCAAGTCGCATGTCTTTCAGGAGTTATCGCCGCATGGCGTCCTTGTATCAGGCGGCGATGTGACCTCCGCGCGACTGTTTGTCCGTTATTCGGGCAACAGGGAGCTATTGGGCTTAATCGGTTACTGGGACGTCGTGGCCTGGGATGAGTACGAGCATCAGCCCGGCAAACGGATAGACCCGGTGATGATCGATACCATGCAAAACTACTTGGCTAACAAATCATTCAACCGCGGAAAAGGCTCGCATGAGGCATCGGCTTCGATGGCTTTTATCGGTAATACGAAACATACCGTACCATATATGTTGAAATATGCGCATCTCTTCGAATCTATTCCGGAGGCTTTTATCAAAAGCGCTTTCTTAGACCGCATCCATTTATATAATCCCGGCTGGGAGGTACATATCCTGAAGAAATCGTCTTTCAGTGATGGTTACGGATTTATCACTGACTATTTAGCAGAGATTTTACATGAATTGCGCAAACAGGACTATTCTACGGTACTGCGCGAGCATGTCAAGTTCGACCCTTCGCTGACCGAGCGCGACCACACCTCTATCCGCAAAACATTTTCAGGGATGATGAAACTGATCTATCCCGATAAACAAATCACGCCGACAGAACTGTTAGAACTGATTGATTTTGCCGTTGAAGGACGCAAACGGGTGAAAGACCAGTTATATATCCTTGACGAGACCTTCCGCGCCGAACACGCTAACTTCGTCTATCAAATATTATCGACGGGAGAAAAAGTGCACGTAGAGACTTTAGAGTGCATCAATACCCCTACATGGGAGTGGCGTAGCTCCAGCTACGCCAAAACCGAAGCCATTTTATCCACCCCTGTCGAATCCAAGCGCCCCCACATCGCCCAAAAATCCGTTAAAACCCTCACCATAAGGGAAAACCAAACCGGTATTTCGTATGAAAGTCTTTTTGCCGATTACCTGCGTGGCGCTACCGAAATCACGGTCGAAGACCCATACATTCGTTTCCCCTATCAAATAAAAAATTTGATGGAATTTATGGGTCTGTTAGTCAAAATGAATGAATCGGACAAAACGCTGAAACTGCATCTTATTACGTCGAACACCGACGACAGAAAGCAAGATTCGATGGATGCTTTCGACGAGATACAGGCTTCTGTTGCCACAGCGGGCATCGATTTCACCTACGAATTCAAGGAGTTCCACGACCGTAAAATTACTGCCAATAGCGGATGGGAAATTTTATTAGGTCGCGGATTAGACATTTTTGAGCCTCGCAAAGGCTATGCGATTGAGGAGATCGTACAGGAAAAGAGAAGATGCAAGTCTTTTACAGTAACCTTTATCCCAGATATAAAATGAAAATAGCGGCGTTAGTATCCGGGGGTGTGGACAGTTCGGTCGTAGTGCATCTATTGAAAGAGGCTGGCTATGAACCGGTTATTTTCTATATCCGTATCGGCGGAGAAGAGAAAGTCGGGTATATGGATTGTCCGGCGGAAGAGGATATTGAAATAACTTCATTTATTGCGAAGAAGTATGGATGCCAGATGGAAATCGTGTCACTGCACAAGGAGTACTGGGATAAGGTCGTAACCTATACGATTGAATCCGTCAGAAAGGGATTGACGCCGAACCCTGATATAATGTGTAACCGGTTTATCAAATTCGGTTGTTTTAATGATAAATGGGGGAAGGAGTTCGATAAAATCGCTACCGGCCATTATGCTACCACCACAGAAATAAACGGAATGACCTGGCTATCAACCGCCAAAGACCGACTTAAAGACCAGACTGATTTTCTTGCACAGGTTACCAACCTTCAACTATCAAAATTATTATTTCCTGTTGGCCATTTGATGAAGAGCGAGGTGCGCCGGATTGCGGCAACGCAAAATCTTCCCAGCGCTAACCGAAAGGACAGTCAGGGTATCTGCTTCCTTGGAAAAATTAATTACAATGATTTTATTGAGAGATATTTAGGGCGTCGTGAAGGGCCGATTATCGAATTGGAAACCGGAAGAACGCTGGGTAAACACAACGGATACTGGTTTCATACCATCGGACAACGGAAAGGGCTTGGGTTGAGCGGAGGGCCATGGTTTGTTATCCAAAAAGATGTTCAAACGAATACAGTGTTTGTTTCCAACGGGTATGACCCTGCGACGCAATACGGGAAAACGATTCGTATGCAGGGATTTCATTTTATCACCCAAGATGCGTGGGGCAGGTTCGATGATGCAAAAGAGGTGACATTCAAGATACGTCATACACCTGAATTTACACACGGTTATCTGAGATGTTCAGACGATTTATATATTCTTTCGAGCGACGAAAAAATACAGGGTATCGCTTCGGGGCAATTTGCGGTTATTTATGATACGGATTCTCGACTATGCTATGGGAGCGGGATGATTGTTTGATTTATTTGATTGTATAAAGTGTGCTTATGGATTCATCGTGACAGACGCGTCGAATTGCTTCGGCAAACATATCGGCCACTGATAACACATGCGCTTTCTCGCTTTTTTTCAAATAAGGTATTGAATCGGTGAAAATGATTTCTTTCAGGGCGGATTGTTCTACTCTTTCGGTCGCAGGGTCCGACATGACGGCATGGCTGATTAGCGCCCTTACAGATTGCGCTCCATTTTGCATCATCAAGTCGGCTGCTCTTGTGATAGTGCCTGCCGTGTCGACTATGTCATCTACTAAAATCACATCTTTGCCCGCAACCTCTCCGATTATTCTCATATCCGATACTTCATTCGCCTGCTGGCGTGTTTTATAGCATATCACCATGGGTATTTGGAGAAATTTTGAATAACTGCTTGTACGTTTGGTGCCACCCACATCCGGCGCTGCCATGACCAAGTTATCTAAAGACAACTGCTCCTGAATGTAATTTAAAAAAACGGAGGATGCGTACAAATGATCGACAGGGACATTGAAGAACCCCTGAATCTGATCCGCATGCAAGTCCATGGTTATAAGTCTGTTTATTCCGGCCACCATCAATAAGTCCGCCACTAATTTAGCTCCTATCGATATGCGCGGTTTATCTTTGCGGTCTTGACGCGCCCACCCGAAATAAGGAATGACAGCAATAATCGAATTGGCTGAAGCGCGTTTTGCGGCGTCTATCATTAAGAGTAACTCCATCAGATTGTCGGAATTAGGGAAAGTTGACTGTACCAGAAAAACATCTTTCCCACGAATGGATTCTTCATACGAAACGGTAAATTCACCGTCGGCAAAACCCTGAATATTCATTTGTCCAAGCGGACAATGAAGGCTCGCACAAATTTTTTCTGATAGATAACGGGTTTTTGTGCCCGAAAAAACTAAAAAAGGTTTAGGTTCGCTCATCGATTTTTTTGATTATTGAGACGACAAAAGTACAAAACATATCCGAAAATAGACTCCCATTCTACAAAAAGTTATTAACAACTCAATATACATTAGACCGGATTACTTCGCAGGACTGGGTACGCGGACGTCCCGTCCGCATCGCCTGATTGTGTACATTTGTAGTTAAAAAAAACTGAATTTCAGAATTTTAGAGGAATGACTCTGTATGGTTCCCTGAAAAGAACAGGTATATGTTAAGGAGCAGACGCTTTCTTCACCCGTCAGGAGGTCTTTCATCATGGAGACGTTATTATCAGGTATTTGTAAAACCTCAAAAGCATTTTCAGGAATCCTAACACGGAAGTCATGCGCCCGGTTATCGAAATTTATACATACCATTATCAGTTCATTTTCATATTTACGAAGATAAGCCGTCATCCAATCGGATACGAAATGCGGATTGTCATAATTACAATAGTCCAAACCGTAAAAACTACCCATGTAAAGCGCCTTTTCTTCTGTTGCCAAACGGAGGATTTTTTTGTATAAAGCGCGCAACTGCTTTTGGTCATCGGTCAAAAGACCACCATCGAATCGTCCATTATTTGCCCATCGGCGTATACTATCCATACGCCAATAGTCAAAGATAGAAGTCTTTCCGTCTAATCCGCTGAACCCTTCGGTATCTATTCCTTTCTCGCCTAATTCCTGTCCGTTATAAATCATTATCGGGTTGGTGCGATAAGTAGTAATAAAAATCAGCGCAGGAATCGCTGATTGTGCGTCACCCGCAAAAAAATCGGAGGCAATACGCTGTTCGTCATGGTTCTCGAGGAAGAACAGCAACCTGTCGACAATAGAATCTACCGATTGAATATGTTCTTTTAGCCTCCCGGTCGACGCATTTCTGCAAATAATATCGCGCAGTAAATCATAAGTCCCTACCTTGTCGTATAAATAGTCGAAATGTCCCGTCTGAAGATACTCCCGGTAGCGGGATAGGTTGTATATTTCGGCAATAAACAGGATGTCCTTGCGGATTTTGACCTTTGGAATCACCCAGTTCCAGAATTGTACCGGTACCATCTCCGCCATGTCACACCGGAAACCGTCAACATCCTTTTCAACCCAAAAAAGTAGTATATGAAGCATTTTTTGCCACGTATCCGGAATAGGAGAGAAATGTTGGTCGCTGCCATTCAGGTAGTCGACGCCATAATTCAGTTTGATAGTTTCGTACCAGTCGTGAACGTCCGGGTTAGCTGTAAAACAATCATTACCTGTCACTTTGGCCGGAAATTCATTGTATTCAAAATCTTCTTCCTGCGCACCGAACCGTAGTTCGAGATGTTGTCCGGGCAAATAGTAAAAATTATTGGAAGGCGAAAATGCCAGCTCTGTATTATCACGCTGTCCCAGGTCGTCTACATAGTTCGGTTTCATCAACGAATGGTAATTACGTGACACATGGTTGGGAACAAAGTCGATAATGACTTTCATGCCGGCGTCGTGCGTACGTTTGACGAGTTCCGTAAATTCGTTCATCCGATCAGGAACGCTGTCAGCCAGATCGGGGTCTACATCATAATAATCCTTGATAGCGTAGGGTGAACCGGCTTTTCCTTTTACGATAGCTCGATGGTCTTTCGGAATTCCGTAAGCGGTATAATCCGTACTCGTAGCATGCGCCAGGATGCCTGTAAACCAGATGTGTGTGATACCTAATTCTTTAATGCCATTCAACGCTTTGGCCGAATAGGAACTGAACTTCCCGCATCCGTTTTCCTCCTTACCGCCATTTTTCATCGGATGTTCGGTAGTATTTCCGAATAACCGCGGCAAAGTCTGGTATATTATATTTTTACCTGTTTTCATAGTTCATTTGTGCAAAGGTAATACAAAAAAAATATTTTTGTATTACCTTTGCACAAATTTTTTGATTATGGATATTGAACAAAGGTTATCTGAGGCGGTTTCGATTGCGCTGAAAACGTTATACGGAGCGGAAATTCCGGCTGAACAAATAGCATTGCAAAAGACAAAAAAGGAATTTAACGGTCATCTGACACTTGTCGTTTTTCCGTTTTTAAGGAGTTCAAGAAAAGCGCCCGAACAAACGGCGTTAGACATCGGCGGGTTTTTAATGACAAACCATCCGGATGTAATTGCCGATTTCAATGCAATTAAGGGGTTTCTTAATTTGACCATTAGCGGAGAATATTGGGTGGAAGCGCTTAATGATATTAACGGCCAACCTAACTACGGACATATAGCGCACACTGAACAGTCCCCGTTAGTAATGATCGAATACTCATCGCCTAATACAAATAAACCGCTTCATCTGGGACATATCCGCAACAACCTGCTGGGTTACAGTTTGGCTGAAGTGATGAAAGCCAACGGTTACAGGGTGGTGAAAACAAATATCGTCAACGATCGCGGTATTCATATATGTAAGTCGATGTTAGCCTGGCAGAAATGGGGAAACGGCATGACCCCGGAATCTTCAGAAAAAAAAGGAGACCATTTAGTGGGAGACTTTTATGTGCTTTTCGACCAACAATACAGGGAGGAATTAGCTAATAAAAGAGCTGAAGGAATGAGCGAAAAAGAGGCCGAAGTTGCATCGGAACTTATGGCCGAAATACGTGAAATGCTGCGACAGTGGGAGGCCGGCGACGAAGCAGTCCGTGCGCTCTGGAGCAGGATGAACGGCTGGGTTTATGCCGGATTCAACGAGACTTATCAACGGTTGGGGGTCGATTTTGATAAAATCTATTACGAATCGGAAACATACTTGGATGGCAAGCAGAAAGTGCTGGAAGGGCTTGAAAAAGGCATTTTTTACCAACGCGAGGATGGATCGGTATGGGCCGACCTGAAAGCCGACGGATTGGACGAAAAGGTGTTGTTGCGCTCCGACGGCACCTCCGTCTATATGACGCAGGATATAGGAACGGCCAAACTTCGCTATGACGATTATCCTGTCAATCAGATGATTTATGTGGTTGGGAATGAACAAAATTATCATTTTCAGGCGCTCTCGATTATATTGGATAAGTTAGGCTTTTCATTCGGCAAAGGGCTTGTTCACTTTTCATACGGCATGGTCGAACTTCCTGAGGGAAAGATGAAAAGCCGCCAGGGAACGGTCGTTGACGCCGACGACCTGATAGATGAAATGATAGCAACAGCCCGTGACATTTCCAAATCGTTAGGAAAATTAGACGGACTTACTGCCGAAGAAGCGGAAGAAATCATACGTATCATCGGACTTGGTTCATTGAAATATTTCATTCTTAAAGTCGACCCGCGAAAAAACATGACTTTTAACCCGCAAGAATCGATAGACTTCAATGGAAACACCGGTTCATTTATACAATATACGTACGCGCGTATACGGTCGGTGTTGCGGAAAGCGGAAGAACAGGGGTTGATTTCTGCCGTACACGCTGCAACAGATATAGGAACCGACAAGCAATTGACTGCAGTGACACCGATAATGTCATTATACGGGAAATTGCCCGTAGATACCCCGCTGACAGAAAAAGAAGAATCCATTATCCGGCTGTTGACCGAATATCCGTCGATCGTGAAAGAGGCCGGCGCTACCTACAGCCCGTCTTGCATTGCCAATTATATCTACGAATTGGTTCGTGAATATAATCAGTTTTATCACGATTATTCCATACTCCGCGAAGCGAATGAAAAAGTCAAATTTTTACGCCTTATTTTATCGGTAAATGTAGCCAAAGTGATTCGTTCCGGAATGTCGCTTCTAAGTATCGAAATGCCTGAACGCATGTAATCGGCAGATTATGAAATATAAAGAGAGCCAAATCATTCAGGACTGGTTTGCAAGGAATAAGCGGGATTTGCCGTGGCGACAAACGAAAGACCCGTACCTGATTTGGATTTCCGAAATTATCCTGCAGCAGACGCGGGTAGCGCAAGGGTTGGATTATTATACCCGTTTTGTTGCGCGTTTCCCTGATATTCAAAGTTTGGCCGAAGCCGAACAGATTGAAGTGTTAAAACACTGGCAGGGGTTGGGTTATTACTCCCGCGCCCGAAATTTGCATGAAACAGCCCAAAATATTTACCGCCGTTGGAAGGGGGTCTTTCCCTCTCGTTACCATGATATCATTACATTAAAAGGCATAGGTGAGTATACGGCGGCGGCCATTGTTTCATTAGCATGGAATCAACCCTATCCGGTTATTGACGGGAACGTATACCGCGTATTAGGACGTTTGTTTGCAATTGAAACGCCGATTGATACGGGAAAAGGGAAAAAAGTATACCTCGAATTGGCGACTCTGCTGATGCCTCCCGATCAGGCCGGGTTACATAATCAGGCGCTTATGGAGTTTGGAGCGTTGCAGTGCGTTCCCCAAAATCCGGAATGCACCTCTTGCCCTTTGTGTGACAATTGTCTGGGATATGCCTCCGGTAATGTGCAACAATACCCTGTTAAACAAAATAAAACGAAAATACGCAACCGGTATCTGAACTATTTCTTTCTCCTCAACGGTACGGACACCTATATCAATCGTCGGTCGGGAAAAGATATCTGGGAAGGATTGTATGAATTTCCGCTGATAGAAACCGAAACACCGATGGACTTAGCCGAGTTGAAAGAGGAAGCGACCTTCCGGCAATTATTCGATTCAACAGGACAACCGCACATTTCTACTAAAGTAAGCGGCGTAAAACATATCCTTACGCATCAGGTTCTACACGCCAATTGCTATCAGGTTGATATTCAAGAAGAAAATGAAGCCATGAAAGCGTTTTTAAAAATTCCTGTGACGTCTTTGGACGATTATCCGTTCCCGAAATTATTCAGCGCTTTTTTCAGAAAAATATGAAAAATCTTTTGTATCTTTGTAATCAATTTAACGGTAAAAAAGAAAGACATGGCAAAAGAAATGAACATGGAGAAATCATTATCGGAAATGTCATTAGAGGAATTGTGGCAGCTTTTCCCAATTATTTTAAAGGAGCACAATCCGCTTTACAGTGAATGGTATGCGCAGGAAAGAAGTGCGCTTATCGAAATAATCGGTTTGCATACGATAAAACGCATCAATCACATAGGAAGTACGGCTGTGATGGGTTTGATGGCGAAGCCAACAGTAGATATATTGCTTGAAATTGATGAAAGTTGTGATATTGAACATTTAAAATCAAAATTAATCCATAACGGCTGGCTGCTTATGTCAGAAGAGACAAAGCCGGAGTTGAAGCTATCTTTTAATAAAGGGTATACTCCGAATGGATTTGCCGATAAAGTATTTCATCTTCATGTTCGTTATTCCGGTGATTGGGATGAACTCTATTTTCGAGATTACCTGATTGAACATTTGAACATAAGCGCTGATTATGAACAATTGAAACTAAAATTGATAGAACGGTATAAACATAATCGCGACGAATATACCAACGCCAAAAGTGAATTTGTCACAAAATATTCAAAATTGGCAAAAGAAGAATACGTAAACAGATATTTTACGTAAAGAGCGCAAGGTTCGCAAAGTATATTTCCTATCAATTGCGTTCCTTTGCGTTCATTGCGGTTAGATTTTATGACTTTTTTTATAAAATAGTATTTGGTTATACATAGTATTAAAAATAATTCATATCTTTGCATCGCCTTTTGGGGCATTGTCAAATTTTAAAAACACAATTGCTATGAAAAAAATTATTAACGTACATCTTGCGGAAAAGATGTTTCAGATTGAAGAAGACGCTTATACTTATTTATTTAACGTATTAAGCGGTCAGTGGAAAAAGCAGGAGTTAGAAGCGCAGATAGCTGAAAAGCTGCAGGAAAAACTCCAAACGGGAAAAAATGTGATAACGTTTCCCGACGTAGTAGATACGCTGTATCAGTTAGGTTTTTCGGTATCGGATTACCAGGCCGCCACAGACACGTTGCATAAGAAAAGGCTGTACCGTCAGTCGAAGGACAAGGTACTTGGCGGCGTATGCACCGGATTGGCCGAATATTTTGAAGTAGACCCTGTTCTTGTCCGCGTATTATTCGTGATTGCCCTTTTCATGGGTTCAATGGGATTGTGGTTGTATATGATCCTTTGGATTGTGGTTCCAAAGGCGCCTAATAAGATAATAACTTAGCCATGAGTTCCGAAAACGTGAAAGCCCAGATGCGCAAGGGGATATTGGAATATTGTATCCTCTGCGTACTGGCTGATGGCGATGCCTATGCTTCCGATATCATCAAACGGCTGAAGGAAGTACAGCTGATAATCATCGAAGGTACGCTCTATCCGCTGCTTAGCCGGCAAAAAAATGCAGGCTTACTGTCCTATCGCTGGGAGGAATCGACACAGGGACCTCCCCGCAAGTATTATTCTATCACAGAAAACGGATACCGATTCCTGTCTGAATGTGCAGATTCGTGGCAGGAATTGGTCAATTCGGTTAATAAACTTAGTAAAAATCTTAACACAACTAACTTATAAAAAAATGAAACGCGTAGAAACTATTCATATTAACGGTATTGTATTCAGCATCACCGATGATGCATATATTAAACTCAACTCATATCTTGATATATTGAGTAAAAAATTTGAAAGCGAGCAGGAAGGCGAAGAGATAATTGCCGACATTGAGGCGCGCATCTCAGAGTTATTTACCGAAAGGGAAGGAGGCGTAAGCCGGGTAGTAACATTAGAGGATGTCGTAGCAGTAATAGAGACGCTCGGCGCTCCTGAGGACATAGTCGATACAGATACCGTGGGTGGAAGTACGCCGCCGCCACGTCCGCCACAAACCGAAAAGCCCCCAAAACGACTTTACCGCGACCCCGACCATCGATACTTGGGTGGTGTATGCGCCGGTATTGCAGCATGGTTGGGAATCAGTCCGCTTGTTGTACGCTTGGTATTTCTTTGTTTGATAATTGCCTGGGGAATTTCATTAGGCTTGTATTTTTTATTATGGATTATCATCCCGCAAGCCAAAACAACTGCGCAAAAACTTGAAATGCGTGGCGAGTCGGTCACTATCAGCAATATTGAAAAAAGCATCCGCGAAAGTTTTGCCGACCCATCTTTAAAACAGTCGTTCCACAATTTTTTAGACGAAGCAGGCGCTATTTTCGGAAAGGGTTTCCGTATCTTCGGCCGAATCATAGGCATTCTTGTCGGATTGTTGTTGTGCGCGTGGGCCATCTGTTGCGCCATCCTTGTGATCGGACTGTTTTATATGCAGGACATCGTTTTCTATCGTTTTGTAGAATGGGATTTCCTGTCGTTCACGGAAATGTTGCGTTACTTCATTTCTCCGGCATCACTCACTTTATTAGTCGTTTGTGCGCTAGCGATATTTATCCTGTTTATATTTGCATTCCTGTTTTGGGGCGTGAAGTTGATAACCGGTTTTAGAGTGAAAAGTATGTGGTTGCATGTCGTTTTGTTTCTTCTATGGATAGCTGCTATTGTCACAGGGTTTGTTGTAAGTATAGCCGAGACGCGTAATTACGCATGGCGCAACGAACAAGTCGTGGAAACGCGTCCGATTGCACCGACCGACACACTTTACCTTGCTATCAAACCTTCATCTCTACAGATTTCAAACAATCCTTTAGATATTTATTTCGACAAAGACAACCAATCTTTTTATGGAAAGCCCTCCTTTCATATCCGGAAAAGCGAGGATGCGCAGATACGATTACGATTTGAACGCAATTCGCAAGGTGAAACCAAACGTGCCGCTTACCGGTATGCGGAAGACATTATGTACAACGTTGAAATAAACGATTCTCAGTTGATTTTCGATTGTTATTTCAGCGTAATACCGCGCGACAGGTGGAAATTCCAGTCGCTCCAGATGATACTCTACATCCCCGCAGGAACTGTTATCATTGCAGATGACGAATTTAATAATGAGCGATTTAACGGATTTCGGATTGGCCGGTACAGAAATTGGGTGATGACCGAAAACAAAGGATTACAACCAGCCAATGAACCTTGATTTCTCCGGCTAAATTCTGGGAGTGCAGACGTCCCGTCCGCACATTTCACGGGATTTATTCTTCCGGATGGAAATTGAAAAAATTTATTGTATATTTGCAGTCAAATTTTTGTACTATGCAAAACAAATGTCAACATAACGTATCCATCAATTGCACCTGTACCTACCCTTGCGGTAGACATGGAAAATGCTGTGAATGTGTCGCTTATCATCAGCGGGCAGGTGAGTTTCCGGCATGTTTTTTCAGTAAACAAGCCGAAGCGTGCTATGACCGCAGTTTTGAAGCGTTGAAAAACGACCGTAAACGATGAGATTGTTTATCGCAGTGAACTTCCCTGCTGAAGTGAAAGCGACCATCGCACAAAGCCGCGACAGCGTAAAACAGGCGGCTTTGCAAGGCAATTTTTCTTTAGATGAAAACCTGCACCTGACGCTCGTGTTCCTCGGTGAATGTGATGTCCGACAGGCAAATACCGTAAAAGCGGTAATGGACGACACCCGATTCGAGGCGTTCACGCTATCACTCGACAAGGTCGGCCGGTTCAAACGACACGGGGGCGATACCTGGTGGATTGGTCTTAAAGCGAACAAGACGCTATCGGATTTACAGGCGGCTCTGACTATTCGTTTAATTCAAAAGGGGTTTATGTTGGAAGATCGCCAATATTCGCCCCATGTAACGATTGGACGTGAGATAAAACTACCTCAAGGATTTATTACGCCCGAAATCCCGCAAGTCAGTTTTACCATCGCAAGCATCGAACTGATGAAATCCGAACGTTTAAACGGAAAGTTGACCTATACGCAGGTATATTCCAAAAGCGCTGACAAGTGATAAAACTACTCATGATACAGCCGGAGAACCGTGATATTCACCGTTTTCGTCGCTTTCAATTCAACAATTTTGCGCAACTTACAATACCTTACCTTGCTGCATATATTGATGAACGACATTATGAAATAACGCTCATTGACGAATATTGTCATCGTATACCGTACCATAAACCCTTTGATTTAGTGGCGATAACCGTCAATACGCCGAATGCCCTTCATTGTTATGAGATAAGCGCCGGATTCAGAAAAAATGGAGCGAAAGTAGTTATGGGCGGTCCACATGCTACGCTCTTACCCGATGAAGTAATGAATCATTGTGACAGTTTAATTATTGGCGAAAGTGAACTAAGCTGGCCTCAATTCTTAAAAGATTTCCTGAACGATGAAGCGAAGAAAGTCTATTATTCCGAAGCATTGCCTACTCTTGAAAATCTCCCTTTTCCGCGATGGGATTTATTGAAACGGCATCGTTTGATGAAAGGCGCAGTCATTGCTACACGCGGTTGTCCGTATGATTGTCGCTACTGCAACCTGAAACAAATATACCACGCTCAGTATCGAAAACGCCCTATTAACGATGTGGTAGCTGAAATTCGGCAATTACCGACCCGATATTTCGTGTTTTGGGATGATAACCTGTTTGCTTGCAAAGAATATACAAAAAAATTACTTGTCGCAATCACTCCGCTGAGACGTCGTTGGGCAGCGCAAGCAACGCTCCGGGATTGCGACGATGAAGAGCTGTTAGCGCTTGCAAAAACGGCAGGATGCCTGTATTTATTTATCGGGCTTGAATCGTTTTCAAACCAATCGCTTGATGATGCCGGAAAAAAAATAAACCGTGTAGCAGATTACGAACCGATTATCAACTTGATTCACCGTCACGGAATAATGGTGCAAGCAGGAATTGTTTTCGGTTTCGACAGCGATACGAAAACCGTTTTTGATGAATCGCTTTCAAATTGTGAGAAATTAGGAATAGATGGAGCTACTGCGAGCATACTCACTCCTTTTCCCCAAACTCCCATTTACGAACAATACAATGATGAAGGACGACTATACACTAACAATTGGAGCCAATACAACAGTAAAGTTGCCATCACTTTTTCGCCGAAAAACATGACGAAAGAAGAGCTTTGGCTTGGTTATAGACATTTCCTGCAAAAGTTCTATTCATTTCGCTCGTTTATCCGGCGTATTCGCGTTTCAAAAACAAATGTGATCATAAATTTTATTATCAATCTTGGCTATAAATAATTGAATTATACTTCGTAAAAAGAGAACATAATTCATAACTTATTCTTATCTTTGCGGCGTTGTTAAAAAACGGTCGAATATGAATACAAAAGTAGAATACATAAACATCCTGCAACGGTTTAAGCAAGAGCATGCCGGTGAATATGGCATTACGAGCATAGGATTATTCGGTTCGGTGGCGCGAGACGAGCATACCGAAGAAAGCGATGTGGATGTTGTAGTGGAAGCGCCTGTCATGAGTATTTTTACATGTATGGACATTAAAAAACGGTTGGAAGAAATGATGGGTGTCCCGGTTGATGTAGTACGCAAATCCGAATTTATGCGCCCACGGTTTAAGGCAAGAATAGAAAGAGAGGCCATATATGTATGACAAAACGCTGATAATAGACGAGTTGCTCGATATAGAGGAAACACTGGTACACATCATTGACAGAATGACGTGGATAAAAACCGTAGACGATTTTACGGCCACGCCAAGAGGTGTAGATATGTTGGATGTGGCAACCATAAGGCTAATGGCTGTTGGCGAAGAAATCAAGAAAATAGACAGGCGTACCCGCGGACAACTGCTCGTTCAATACTCAAATATTGACTGGGGAAAAATTACGGATATGAGGAATTTTATTGCTCACGAGTACTTTCGTGTTGATGCAAGAAAAATTTTCGATACCGTAAAAAATGACGTACAGCCTTTATTAACAACCATACGGCAAATTATCGCCGATTTGGAAGCATAGAAAACAAAGGCATAAGAAGAATTGCCAGCTATTTATGTCAATCTCTCCTGTGACATTTAACATTTAACTCAAAACAAAGCAGTGAAGAGTAAAAAGAAAAAACGTGGACATTATTGTCGGATTTGCGGTGATTATAAGCCAAATGAGAAATTTAGCGGAAAAGGACATGCCCGTCATGTTTGTAAAACATGTACAAAACTGCCTGTTGCCCAAAGGAATGAACTGCAACGGGAAAGCCTGATAACGGAAATCGAAACGGACTTTATTGTCGAATTTGAAAGCATTGCTCTCGCCCGCACCTACCGCAAACAGGCAGAGAAATCAGATTTTTTGTATCAATTTCTTTTTTATAACTTCATACGCCGCCTTCGGCTCGAAAATCAAAGACGGTCGAAGCAATGCCTGCGTGTCTTTCAGAAAGACGTCTTCCTGTATCTTTTCATCCATATTTGCCAAATAAACATCTTGTGACGGCGATTGACTATCAGAAAAAGAGATGTATCTGTGGTAGCACTTTATCACTTCATCGGTATTCAAGTTCGGATTTTCCAATGCTCTCTGCAAGTCGAACAGGTCGCGACCTTTTTTCCGCTGGTATAATGCGCGTAGTTTCGTGCCCGCCAGTTCTTCCAAATGATAGGTCGTTATCTCACAGCATCCATTAAACCATTGGCTTTTAACTTCAAATGGCGTTTTCACCAGACCGAGAACCGTAAAATGCTCTTTGCAGTTTATTTCGATTTTCAGACGAAGCGGCATAACCGGCGGAAATGTCGAATTTACCCGAAAAATCATCGCATTATTATTTTTCTTTTGCTTGACGACCGGTTTTCCCAAAAAGGATAAAACCTCGCGCAGTTTGTCGAGTATAATGCCAATATTTTCGGCTTGAACCTGTACTAAATCAATATCTTCCGAATAGCGCGATTGCGGCGTCAGATACAGTTTATGCAACGCAGTACCACCACGAAAAGCCAGGCGTGAAGCCAAAAATTCGTCGTTATAAATAGCAACCAAAGCACGGCAGATGATTAAATCCTGCTCAATCTGTTTTCTATTTGCCCAGGGATAATCGTTTTCCCATTCAATAATTGTTTCTATTGGTACCATGTTTATTCGTCTATTTCAATTTGCTCATTTATAATCAGTTTCCATTTATTGTTCACAGGGTGTTTTGACAAGTCCTTCGTTTTATCTGCAATCACCAAAGGCGCTTTTCTGAATTTAAGTCCTGCAACCATGGCTTTGCGATACAACTTGCCTGCATGTTCTTCAAACCCCAATTCGTCCAACAAATACCCTAACCGTTGTGTAACGGCGGGTGAAAATGAGTGCATGAACGCTGTATCTACATTCGTAAAACGGATTTCCCCGGCTAAATCATTGATTATGGTTGCAATACGGTTGACGCCTCCGACACTCCTTTCATAACAAATTAAATCATAAGCCGTTAATATAGGATTTGAAACATTTACATAACCACTTCTTGTCATCATTTGTGTTAAATGCTTTTGAGGAATCGTTTTTTTGGCAACAAAATTTATTTTGACATCTTTTTTTATTTTATCCCGAAGTTTCGTTGTGTTACTCATCACAAAAAACTCCTGTGGGGCTTGATGGGCTGCTCCATATAGTTCTGCTGCATTGAGCAGGGCAACATAATACTGTTTATTCAAATACTTCATCAACATGTCAATATATTCAATTGGCGAAACAATACCCCTCAACCCATGTTCGGGCAGGACAACGGCAAAAAAACCCTGCCAAACCGATTGTATCTTTTTTTTCACAACAAGCCGGTTTAGCGTGTTATGAAGGTTGCGATTTGTCAAATCAGGAAATTGCCGTACGACTTCTTCTTTTGAAAAAACGCTTTTTCCTTTCTTTGGCAAATCTTCTACCCATTCTCTTATGTAGTTATATTCACTCATGACGTTTACTTTAGAACCGCAAAAATACACAATTTTTGTGTATTAACGCGGTTTTAGTGCAAATATTTTTTTTCATGGATGAATTATTTTTAACGATACGTCAAGATTTACCCTTCACGGCTTTTACCGCTTCGTAAAGGTGCGTTTGGTTGCTGCCCAAGACAGCGGCAAATTGAACTGCGTCTAAGGATGGTTTGGAGAAATGTTGACGGATGGAAGACATGCCCAAAATGTTTTCTACCGTTTTTTTAGGCATGGACAAAGGAGGGGATAAAAAAACGGGATGAAAAAGTTGATCAAAATAGAGTTTATTCAAAAAAGAAACCGTATCTTTGCGAACCTATACAGAATATGTATAGATTTGCAAATAGAAGACATAGATGGATAAGAAAGAGCAAAATAAATGGAACGTTTTTTTTCTTGACCTGCGTGAACGGGGGCGATGTACATTCACATTCGACGATGTAAAGAAACATTTTAACCTGCCTGAACAAAGCATTTCGCAGGAATTGTATCGCTATTCCGTTAAAAAACAGATAGTAAAGATACGCAAAGGTTTTTATGGCATTCTCACGCCCGAAATCGCAATAGGAGGCATGTTACCCCCCGATTTGTTTGTTGATGCACTGATGAAATCATTACACAAGCCTTATTATGTGGCTTTACTTTCGGCTGCGGCTCTACACGGCGCCGCTCACCAGCAACCCATGGAATATTTTATCGTAACCCAAACGCCCGCCCCTCGAAGCATACGGAATAAACGCCTGAAAATCACCCTTATTTCCAAAAAAACATGGGAACCCTCCGCCGTTGAACAGAAAAAAACAAGAGCAGGCTATCTTCATGTTTCCTCGCCCGAATTGACGGCTTTCGATTTATTGGAAAACATTCATACATTTGGAATAAATCGCATAACAACGGTTTTAGAAGAACTTTATGAAGAAATGCGTCCTTCCCGTCTTTCTAAAGTAGCAAAACAAATTGATTGTAAGGCTAATATACAACGATTGGGATATATTTTGGACACCATTGCAGGCGCTGAAAAACTGGCGGATACGCTGTATAAGATTTTTAAGAAAACTTCTTTGTCGCCTGTCTCCCTGTCGCCTCAAAAAGGGAAAAAGGGACCGATTGACAATAAATGGAAAATAATAATTAACATGCAGATAGAAAGCGATTTATGATACCAGAATTATATATACAGGACTGGAAAAAACATGCATCGTGGCAGACTAATGAACAGGTAGAGCAGGATTTGGTCATTTCACGTGCAATTGTTGAGATATTTTCCGACGATTTACTTCGCAATTCATTGATATTCAGAGGAGGAACGGCATTACATAAATTATATATTAATCCGCAGATTCGATATTCGGAAGACATTGATTTGGTACAAATTAATGCGGAACCGATCAAAGCGACAATAGATAGAATCAGAAAAGTACTGTCTTTTCTTGGCGAACCGAAAATCAAACAAAAATCACACAATAACACGCTTATTTTCAGGTTTGAAAGTGAAATTCCACCCATTGTTTCCATTCGCTTGAAAGTTGAAATTAATACGCGGGAACATTTGAATATTTTAGGATTGAAAGAAATCCCATTTGAGGTAAATAATGCGTGGTTTTCAGGAAAATGCAACATAACAGCCTATCCAATAGAGGAATTATTAAGCACAAAATTAAAAGCCCTGTACGGTCGCAAAAAAGGGCGCGATTTATTTGACCTGTATTGGGCAATGACACATTTAGACATTGATATTGAAAAAGTATTGCATTGTTGTACAATTCATTATGTACATGCAGCGTTAAAGCCGCCCACCGTTAAACAATTCATACTTAACATGGAAGAAAAATTATCAGACTCCGGGTTCACAAATGATATTTTTACCGTGTTAAAACCGAATGTTGAATATGATAATCTAATTGCTTATGAATTGGTCCGAAGAAAATTAATTGAAATTTAGACATTCAAATCTCGCCTTTTTTTCTTTCCTTTTTTTTTATGGCAGGTTTTTATTCGTCTTTTGCAAATATTCTGCCGATACATCACAAATCCTACCCTTGTCATTGTGCGGCAGGTGGCGGGCGAGATGCGGTAGTGTTCGCTGAAGAGGCTGTAGAAGGTGTGCGACGAGCCGAAGCCGCACGTTTGGGCGATCGTTTCAATGAGTTCGCCGGTCGTTTCAAGCATGCGTTTGGCTTCTTCAAGGCGGACGGTGCGGATGTAATCCTGCAAAGATTTACCCTTCACGGCTTTTACCGCTTCGTAAAGGTGAGTTTGGTTGCTGCCCACGACGGCGGCAAGTTGAACGGCGTCTAAGGAGGGTTTTGAGA
>Ga0099364_10002624_pt2 | contig 26277 bp, 18 predicted proteins | sample TergutTh196P3_FD_73070 | JGI IMG/M metagenome (GOLD analysis project Ga0099364, IMG submission 73070) | Microcerotermes parvus P3 segment gut microbial communities from Pointe-Noire, Republic of the Congo - Th196 P3 | ecosystem: Host-associated > Arthropoda: Insects > Digestive system > Gut ...
TCGTCCATATAACGGGTATAATACTTGATTTTCAGCCGCTCTTTAATAAGCCTGTCCATAGAATCAAGGTAGTATAGCGCAAACCATTGGCTTGCTTGATTTCCAAGCGGCAATCCTATTCCGTCAGACACTTCATAGCTATCTATTATCGCGCAAAGCAAATTAAAAACATCGGGGTCTGCAAATACTTTCTTTAATTTAGCTTTCAAAACAGATTGGTCAATACTGAAAAAATATTTTCGTATATCGCATTTTAGAAAATAACCTTCGCATTTATGTTCACGATAAAAACGCCCCAAAAATTCGGACAGCCTGTATATGGAAAAATGCGTGCCTTTTCCGATTCTACAGGCCGAGTTATCATAAATCAAACGCGGCTCTAACATAGGGCTTAGAATATTGTCGCAAAGGCAGTGCTGCACAACTCTATCCGAATAATCGGGCGCAAAAATGAGCCGTTTTTTAGGCTCATATACATAAAACTTCGTGTACCCTTTTGGCTTATAGCTTTTTTCTTGAAATTGCCGCTGCAGGGCGCATAAATTTTGCGACAGGTTCATTTCAAAGTTTATAACCTCCCTCTTTCCGCGCTTTCCTTTTCTCGCGGCTCTATGGGCGTTGTATAGGTTCTGAAAGTCGCACATTTTTTCGTACATATTCTTACGCTCCATTGGTCGGGAGAAACGGCACTTTGCCGGCATTGTGCCGTTTCTCAAAATCGGAAAAGCCCGAAGGCGTCTCCTTTTCCGCCAATATTTATTTTTCTGCCGTCACCGGCAAAATGGAACTTGATTCCTTTGCCCCGTGGCACAGACCCGCTCAACACAGAGCAAGGCTTCGGGCACAAGGGGTTGGGGCAAAGCGGGACGAACGCCGTTATTGTTGTTGACATTGTTGCCGTTGTTGTTGATGTTGCCGTCGTTGTTGACGTTCGCGGCATTATTACTATTGTTGCCGGGCGACCGAAGCCACCACCAGTTGTAACCAAATCCCCCGAATAACGCCCGCTTTTTCAGGGCGATACCCGCTTCTTATCGCTGTTGATCCACGCGCCCATCAAGCGCATACAATCCGTGGCTTGCTTAGCGATGTTCTCATATTGCTTAGGGAGAATGCAGGCTTGTGTCATTGAGATTTCAGCGACATATGCCAGCAGCTTTAAGGCTGTCAGCGCCCTGTGCTGAAATTCGAGGCGTTTTGCGATGTTTTTCTCGCTGCCTTTGCCAATGTAGATGTCATTTGCGCGGTAGATGCACTCAATAACCTCCAGCGATAAATTTTGCAGCCTGCTCACAAAGGTAAAACGAAATTGTTTTGGTGATTTTTGCGTAATGGTTATAACGTAGCTACACAAATCCTTTGACCTTGTGACGACAAGCAATTCGCTTTTGCCGTACATTCTTCCCTCCAAAAATTTTTTCGCCGCCTGCGGCGGATTGCCGCCTACGGCGGCGGAGTGCTGCGGCGGATTGCCGCGCTTCGCGCAGATTGCTGCCCCCTGCGGCGGATTATAGATTTACGCCGCTGAAGCGGCGGCTTTTGCTTCGCAAAAGCGATTTAAAGATTGCAGATCAAGGATTTAGCCACAAAGCGGGACGAACGCCGCTACCGTTGCCGACACCGCCGCTGAGGCCGAGGTTGCCGTCGCCGCGGACGTGCGCGGCACGACCACTACCGTCGCCGGGCGACCGAAGCCACCACCAGACAGCTTCGCCGTCTGAATCATACGCTATCCTTGCCGAATCGTTTGCGAAATACGTTCTTGCTTCGTCTATGCTGAGTAGGAAAATTTTGTCTACTGTGTTGTTGCCGCCGGGCGTATCGTAAGTTGGATTTTTTTTGTTGATTACCGTTGTTTCACTTATCCTCGCTTGGTCGGCTTGGCTAAAGCTGCTCAAAAACTCGCTATTTAGGTAGGCGCGGAGCGTGCTGTGTTCCCACGTTATATCGCCGCCGGGTGAGTGATATGGGCGTGTTTCCAATATGTCTTCGCTGATGATAAATGCCTTTCCGTCCTGCACGTCCAATACACGCCAGAATATACCGCCAAAATGAATAAGATTGCCCGTGCTTATCGTGCTATTTCCCATTATTACGTTCGTCAAAGCCTCATTTCCACTGAATGCCGAGCGTCCGATATTTGTCACGGTGTCAGGAATAATAATTTCCATTATGCCTGTTTGGAAAAACGCTTTGTCGCCTATAGATGTTACAGAAATTCCTTCTATTTTCCCGGGTATCCGTACCCTGATTGATGCGCCAATGTACTTTGTGATTTCCACCCCGCCCGAGACGGCTTCGTATTCAAAGTCGCTTACCGGGTTTTCGTCTATGATGGGCAAAATCGGCGCAACGCTCGGCAAGCTCGGGGTGGGGGTGGTACTTCCGCCCTGATTGTTGCCGCCGGAGTTGCCGCTGCCTTGTCCGTTGCCCCCGCCGTCACCACCACAGGCGGCGAGCGTCATAGTGAGCGATAATGCGATCGTGGCTATGAGCAGTAATGTCAATAGTTTCTTCATGGATTATTTCTCCTTTTGCTGTCTATTTTCGCAAAAGGCCATAATAAAAACGCGCGCAGAGGGGGCATATAATACCCTGCGTCTCCGTCAGGAGACGTGAGCCAACGAAGTTGGCTCTACCTACATACGCGCCGATGTTTAATTCAGCGTTTATTGCGGATAGCCTACCACGAAACCACAAAATCAGCTTGTAAATACCGAGATGAAAAGGTATACTGATAGTGGTTGTAGCGGCGGATTTTCCGTGTTTGTAGGCATTGAGCTTAACTTGGTTCCCTACATTCGCCGTGAAAGTGGTGGTACACTTCACGGTCGCTGCGGCCCTTGATTATGGCCTTGCGGTTGTTAAACTATCATAAATTCCGGCAAAATGCAAGAAAATTTTATGTTTTTGCGTAAAAATTTGGTGTGTAGTTTGATGTATGCACGACATTACCTCGCAAGGATGGTGCAGGAACAGTGCAGGATGGGGTAATGACTTTACTCAATCTTTCAAGCATCCAAGCGGAATGACCCACACGCTGTCGCGGCGCTGATACGCAAGTTGCGTTGCGGTAATGATTGCTAAAAATGAAGGCTCGCCCATCTTCTCCGTATTGACATTTTTTTTGAACTTGATCAGGTTCTTTGCCGCTTTTTCCTCTTCATTGCCGCCCATTTTAATTTCAATAGCACCCCATCGCCCGTCGGATAGCTCAATGATGGCGTCAACCTCATTGCCGAGCTTATCCCTGTAATAAAACACATTTCCATTCAGGCTATCGGCATAAATTCTCAAATCGCGTATTGCCATTGACTCAAACAGCAATCCGAAAGTATTAAAATCATTAAATAGTTTTTCTTTGCTCGCGCCGAGCAAAACACCCGCTATGGAAGGATCTGTCAAATGCCGTTTTGGTGTCGTTCTCATTGCAGTTTTAGACCGCATCGCTGCGCTCCAAACAGGAAGGTCGTCTATGACATACAATTTCTTAAGCACATTTGTATAATCCGTGATGGTTTTATCAGAAATTGTTTCATCGTTCGCAGTCAAATCTTCCAGTATAGTCGCGTTGTTTACAGGCGCGGATATGTGTCGTGCAATAGATCGGAGCAAATTGCGCACGCGTTCCGGCTTTCTCTTTTTTCCATCAACCCGTGACATATCATCGTTTATAAGCACTTTCACATAGTCAAATACCGTTTGCATAGCCACCTTGACATTCTTTTCCTTAACCGTCTCCGGCCAACCTCCCCGAAGCAAGATATATGCAATATCGTCAATCGTCAGTTTGGATGTGCTCATCATTCCGATTTTTCCCTCAAACAGATCTGCAAGAGATATTTGGCCTTCGGACTCTTTGGATTCAAATAGAGACATTGTGCGCATAGTCAGCCTTGATATCCTACCCGTTCCGCTATGCATATTTTTTGTCATTTTCGGAACAACCGACCCGGTCAATATAAATTGACCTCTTTCCTTTCTTTGGTCAACCGTAAAACGCACAGCATTCCAAAGAACAGGAGCATCCTGCCACTCATCTATCAGTCGCGGAGTTTTTCCATCTAATAATTCGGATGGCTTCAAGGAGGCCATCTTCAAATAATTTTCCGCAAAATCGGGGTGCTGCATATACAAAATGCTTTTCGCAAATTGCTTTGCCGTTTCAGTTTTGCCGCACCATTTGGGACCGGCAATCAAAACAGCCCCCGCTGATTGCAGTGCTAATTCCATTTTTTTATCTGCAATGCGCGGTAAATAGTCATTGCTCATTTTTATCACCCTGTTGCAGTATAGTCATATTTTCCTGATTTGTCAAGATATTTTTTCCTGATTTGGCTGTTTATTTTTTCCTAATTTGGCCAAAAATAAAGTTCGTAGCGCAAATTTCCGAATATGACCGTGCTGAGTTCTAATCATGCGGAATAATATGGTTTGACATTGTTCCGAATGTGCGCTATACTATTCCCCTGAGAGGATATGATTATCTTGAGCAGTGATTATATAACCGCCCGGCAAGCGGCGGAAAAATGGAATATATCTGATCGGCGCGTCCGGGTTTTGTGTTGCGATGGGAAAATCTCCGGCGCGGTAAAGGATGGAAAATCATATAAAATACCCGCCGCTGCGGTAAAACCCGCCGATGGCCGTGGGAAAAAAACTACTGCGTTTTTTGCCGCGCGCTGGCTCAAATGGGAGAATGAAATCGTCGGCATTCTCAACGCTGCAAACGCCGTTGAATTTACTCAGCCAAAATACAATGATATTGTTTCCCTATACACCCGCGGCGCAAAAAGCTGGACTTCCGAGCAGTTTTCGGAGTTTCTTTCAGAGCGCGTTATCAGCCGTGACCGCCGCGATATTGAAAAGATTTTGTTCCGCTGCGGGTTGTCGCGGTACGATGTTCTGAAAATTGCGGAAATTACAAGAGGTATTCACCCAAAAGACTTGCTTTGGATTGCCCACGCGGAAGATGAGCAATTAGATACGGCTATTACCGATGTTTTTGATTCCGTATTCCATCAAAAAATTGACCTCGTCGGCGACAGCATTGATACGCCGGAGGGTTATAATATCAAGCGTTATGGCGTTTACGGCGGACATTACGGCATCTACAAGCAACGCATCAGTCCGCTGACAACGGATGTGGAATCAGAAATCGCCGTCTATTTGCTCGCGCAAAAATTAGGCGTGCCTTGCTGCCCCGCTTGCCGCATTGATAAGAATACTGTATTTTCCACATTCCTGTATGACTTTTCAAAAGAATATATCGTACACTTTCGCCGCTTGTTTGACAGCGCACGTTCCGGCAATGAATATCAAAACCTCATTTCTGTTCGGCCGCAATATAAGAACGATATTGCCCGGATGATTTTGCTGGACTTTATTACACGGCAGGATGATCGCCATCTATCCAATATCTCTATCAAAATGAGCGGAAAATCAGAGTCGTTTTATCCGCTTTATGATAATGGGCGCAGTCTGTTTTATGAGGACACAGAGGAAATGGTTACGCAAGCGGTTGCCGACCCGAAACGCTATGCCACCGGTTTTGGCTACTTTGGAACTTATCTTGATTATGTTCAGGAGATTTCCAAATATCATGGCGGTCTAAAAGGGCTTATCAATTTCAATGTTCCAAAAGATGAAGTCGCCGGCATATTAAATGAAGCCGGATTTACGGGCTACCGTTTTAACGGCGCGTTGGAATGGATAATTAAAACGCTAAAAATGCTTCGCGAGCTTGCGTAACAAAACGAACACTACGAGGTGACACGCATGGAAAATCAGATTCTCAACATACGCGGTATGACGTGCGCCGCTTGCGCCGGAAGAGTTGAGCGAGCAGTGCAAAATTTGCCCGGTATCACTCGGGCAAATGTCAATCTTGCAAGCGAAACGCTGTCCGTGCAATATGACGGCGAGCTTATAAATCTCGGCATTATTAAGCAGACGGTTGAAAAAATCGGCTATAAAGCGGAGGAAGTAAAGAAAAGCAGCGCCGCCAATGAATACAAGATACGTAAAGAAAAAGAAGTGCAAATAATGTGGATAAAGTTCATCATATCGGCCGCGCTGACCATACCGCTCTTTTATATCGCTATGGCGCCTATGATTTCATTTGTCAATTTACCGCTTCCAAAAGCTCTCGATATGATGCATCACCCGCTTGCATATGCGCTCTCGCAGCTTACTTTGACTATTCCTATTGTCATGGCCGGGTATAGGTTTTATACCGTAGGGTTTAAGGCGATTTTTCGGGGCAGCCCTAACATGGATTCACTTATAGCGATAGGCACGTCGTCGGCATTGATTTTTAGTATTTATCAGACATTTTTGATTATAGGCGGTGATTTTTCCGCAGTACATATGCTATATTTTGAAACGGCGGGCGTGATCGTGACATTGCTCTTGCTTGGCAAAGCGCTTGAAGCCACGACCCGAGGGAGAACAGGCGAAGCGTTAAAAAAATTGCTGGGGCTTGCGCCCAAAACGGCAATCATCATTCAATCTGACGGCAGCTCCGATGAGATTTCCAATTTTGGTTTTGCCGGAGTGGAAAAAGAAATCCCCATTGACGACGTGAAAATCGGAGATATTATCCTCGTAAAACCCGGCGCCGCCATCCCCGTAGACGGCACGGTGACGGAAGGCCGCTCGGCTGTTGACGAATCCATGCTGACCGGAGAGAGTATGCCCGTGGATAAAAAAGAGGGCTTTCCCGTATACGGCGCGACAATCAACACGACCGGCGCGTTTTGTTTCCGTGCGGAGAAGGTCGGCAGCGACACGGTGCTCGCTCAAATTATTAAATTAGTTGAGGATGCGCAAGGCTCGAAAGCTCCGATTGCCGCCATCGGAGATATTGTTTGCCGTTATTTTGTGCCGATAGCTTTTTTAATAGCTCTCCTTTCGGGCACTGCTTGGTTTTTCGCCACGGGAGACATCGAATTTGCCATGATTGTATTCGTATCGGTGCTTGTAATATCCTGCCCATGCGCGCTCGGTCTCGCCACGCCCACGGCCATCATGGTCGGCACGGGCAAGGGCGCGGAAAACGGCATACTCATCAAAAGCGGCGAAGCTCTGGAAATGACGCATAAAATTGAAATAATAGTTTTTGACAAAACCGGCACGATTACCACAGGAAAACCCGCCGTGACCGATGTGTTGTTGACCGATGCGATCTTGAGTGATGTGTTTGCCGCAGAGGGCTCGGCGGAGGACAACCTTTTGCAAATCACGGCTTGCGCCGAAAAAAACTCCGAGCATCCGCTCGGGCAGGCTATCGTAAACAGCGCGTTGGAAAAAAGGCTGTCTATACTGCCGGCGGACAGCTTCAATTCCATTACGGGGCATGGCATTGAGGCGGTCATCAAAGGTCAAGCCGTCCTCACCGGAAACCGCAGCCTGATGATTGAGCGCGGTATTTCTCCGGCGCCGCTTGAAGCTGAATCCAACAGGCTGTCTGATGAGGGCAAAACTCCTATATATGTTGCTATTGACGGGAGGCTTATGGGTATCATTGCCATTGCCGACGCGGTAAAAGCGAGCAGCAAGTCCGCCATAACTGTTTTGCGTAAAATGGGAATTGAGGTCGCCATGATTACGGGCGACAACAAAACCACCGCCAATGCTATCGCCAAGCAAGTCGGCATTGACCGTGTGCTTGCCGAAGTTCTTCCGCCGGATAAATCGGGCGAGATTCAAAAATTGCAGGCGTCAGGCAAAAAGGTTGCAATGGTCGGAGACGGAATCAATGACGCCCCCGCCCTGACACAGGCCGACATCGGCATAGCCATCGGTTCAGGCACGGATATTGCCATTGAATCGGCAAATGTTGTCCTCATGCGCTCCGACTTGACCGACGTGCCGACAGCCATAGATTTAAGCAAAAAAACTATCAGAAACATCAAGCAGAATCTGACATGGGCGTTTGCGTATAATATCATCTTAATCCCCGTTGCGGCGGGCGTTTTGCACATATTCGGCGGCCCGCTTTTAAACCCCATGCTGGCGGCGGGCGCGATGGGGCTCAGCTCAATATCCGTATTGTTAAACGCGTTGCGGCTGGGGCGTTTTAAGCCGTATAGCAGCATAAAGTAGGGGCACAAATCAGTGTTCGTAAATCCCGCCGCCGATAAATTCTCTTAGTATGGAATCTTTCGGCACTAACTTTGGGTCAAGTTTTTCAAAGCTCATTAGCGCTGGCAGTACCGACCGCAGCTCTTCAAACCGTCCAGTATCTTCCGGTATCGTTTTGATTGCGTTTGCCGCATACTCTTTCATGACAGGCACTTCATAAGCCATAGATGAGTCAAAAAGCAGATCGGCTTTATATTTATATGGTGAAATATACAGCTTCTCGCCGTCGCGCACATTCGCCCACATTTTTAGTGTCGCCAAGGCGTCCTGCCCCCGAAAGAAGCTGTCACGCACTATTCGGCGAATAAGTCTCGTCCATGTACGCTTAAAACAAACCTCATTTCCGCTGATTATGTCGGAACGCGCGCTTATGTAGAGCTTAAAAGCGTCGGGGTGTTCGTCGGCGAGCATATCACTTAGCGCGTGGATTCCCTCAAAGATAACAATTTCATCCTTTAAGAGCTTGAGCGGCGTTGCCTTGTCCGGGTCAGGCTTTTGAAGATTGAAGCAAAAATGGGGAATCATCACTTCCGCGCCGCGCTCAAGCTGATGAAAGTGTTCATTTAAGAGCTTCAGGTCAAGGCAATACGGCGATTCAAAGTCATATTCGCCGTCTTGCGTGCGCGGAGTCGTCTCCGGGTTTCTTTCCAGAAAATACTTGTCTAATGATATGGTATGCGCGTAAATACCGAGCTTTTTGATCGCGTCACATATTTTTTGCGCGGTCGTTGTCTTGCCCGAACCGGACGGGCCGGACAAAAACACCACACGGCTCAAAGGTATTCTCTCTTGAATACTCGCGGCCGCTTCCATAACCTTTCTGTTGTAGATCGCTTCACATTCCTCGGCAAAGCCTCTTGGATTCTTTGCCGCTCTCGCGTTGATGTCGTTTATATCATATGGATATGGCATAATATGTACCTGCTTTTGTATCCTTTCGGTAAATTTGACTTTTTACTTTAACTCGCCTGTGGCGATCCTCATATCCATGTTGTCGCTGCGCTCTGCACGGAGCGTGGTTGCTCGATCATGACCCGGATATACCTCAAAATCGCCGTCAAGCATTGCAAGGCGGTAAAGCGACTTTAGTATTTCCTCCCTGCTGCCGCCTTCAAGATCGGTGCGCCCGCAGTCTCCTTGAAATAGTGTATCACCCGTAAAGAGCGCGTCTTCACACATAATCGTGATTGAACCCGGCGAATGTCCCGGTGTTTCAAGCACTTGCAGTCTCAAAGCGCCAATCTCGATAACATCTCCCTCTTTGCAAGCCTTGATGTTTTTGATATACCCAATTTTATGCCTCTTGTCTTGACCGCTCCGGTCAATTTCTTTTTCGTTTATGTATACCGGCAAAATCTTTGCTTCCAAAATAGCCTCAAGAGCCATATAATGATCAAAATGCCCATGAGTCAAAATGACAGCTACCGGCGTCAGTTTGCTTGCCTCAATATAATCAAGTATCGTGTTTGATTCAGCTCCCGGGTCAATAATGGCGCATTTTAGAGTTTCTTCGTCGGTCACTACATAGCAATTTGTACCGAGCAGTCCGACAGGCAATGTTTTAATCAGCATATAGGCTTTCCTTTCTTTTCTTTCTTATGTCATCGCCGTAAAACATAAGCACCTGATACTCACCTTCGAGACGTGACATAATTTGCTGTGAATAACGGCATGTTAGCTCGTCAATTGTCAAATTTGAACTCACTATTGTTTTTTTATTAGAAACCAGCCTTGTATTGATAATATCATAAAGCACCGAAACAGTAAAAACCGTAGTCATTTCCGTACCCAGATCGTCAATAATCAGCAAATCACATTCAAGGTATCTTTTAATCTCATCTCTTGTCTCTTCGAGGCTGTCTGTTTTAGAAAATTTGGCGTCCTCAAACTTTGAAAACATTGCTCCCGCAATGTCGTAGACGACAGAAAATCCATTATCCGCCACAATTCGCGCAATTGAAGCCGACAAAAATGTTTTTCCAAGACCCGGCGCTCCGCAAAAGAAGAGATTCATGGATTTTGACCCGAATTTACGCGCATATTCCAAGCAAGTATCATATACAAGTTTCATGCTTGACCTCGGCGATATGCCTGTGTCAAATGATGGGGTATCGTCATAGTAAGATAGGTCAAAGCTGTCAAATGTTTCGCTCCCCAGTTTAAAGAGATTGCTCAGGGATGCTTTTTGTTCTTCTTTATATAACTCACTCAGGCAGCGGCACATTTTCGCGTTTATATAGCCCGTGTCTTTGCATTCGTTGCAGTAAAATTTCTCGTCAAGATAATCTTCGCTAAACCCGGCTTTGCCGAGTTCGCTTTTTCGCTCATTTTGCAGCCGGATATTTCTGGCTTTTATATCAGAAAGCTCGGCAGTTGCTTCGCCTCCCAGCGCGATGCCGATAAGCTCTGCCATGGTAGCGCGAAGTGACGTGTCAATCTCTTTAATACGCGGAGATTTTTTATAGACCTCATAGGCGCGTCTGTCTCTTTGTTCGGTTTGTTCTTTACGTTTATTTTCAAGCGCGTTTCGAGCTCCCCGCAGCAGCTTGCCGTCTATAGCCATGTTGCCTACCATTCCTCTCTGTTTTGTATTTCCGTTGGCTTTGTATTTTGAGTAGCTTCGCCGCCGGATTTATCGCCCTGTTTTGCATTTTCGCCGGATTTTCCGGCGCGTTATTCTTCTTTTATCTTTTCCAATATGCGCGTCATGCGTTCCATATCGGCACGGCTCGGCTCTCCGTGTTTTTGTGTCCCTGCACCAAAGCGGGATGCCCGCACATTTTGTCCTGTTTGTCCTCTGCCCCCTGCTTGTTTTGCTCCGTTTTCGTTTTCAAGCACCGCCTGAGCCGTGTGGAAGCCTTTATTATCCCAGCTTTTTATTATCGTGTCCATGTACGGCCATGCCAGTCTGCCCGTTTTAATTACGGTTTTATCATAAGCAAGCGCAACGGCATCGGGCTGCGTTCCCCTTGATATCCAGTCGTCCACATAGCGTTTTTCCGTCGCCGAAAACTCACGGTCTCTGATTTGAAGGGCTTTTTTTATCTGACCCCTTGCGCTTTTGTATTCTTCCAATTTTTTAAGGTACTCTTCCGCCTTTTCTATTGAGAAAATACCCTCACGCTCCCAAACATACGCCGCTTTTTCAATGTAACGGACTGACGGGGAACGCCCGTCGCCCGTCACGGCACATTCGCCTATGCAATGTGTAATGAGCTGTAATATGACTTCTGTCGGCAGCCGCAGGTTATCATATATACCAAACAGGCGCAATAGTTCATCCGGCGAAAGAATTTTACCCAGCTTGCGCTCGGTCTCTTTAACCACTACGGTAAACTCCGAACCCAACGCAAGCTGGGCTCTCACCTCTTCTTGGGTATACACAGCTTCCGAAGGAAGCTGAGCTTCCGCTTCGCTTTTTGCATGGTTTTGAGCTTCAAGCTGCGTACCCATTACTTCTATCAAACCCATACGCGAGAGCATCAGCATTGCGGAAGCCACCCACCCTTTGCTTTTTCCGAGAGCTTTGGCGGCGTCTAAGTCCGTGCTTTGCCCGTGCGTTTTAAGGATGTACAGATACAAAAGCGCCGCATCCCCGTCACCTGTTCTTATAAGTTTGTCAATTGTCTGTCCGGTTATCGTAAATGATTCAGAACCGGTTATAGAGATTTTTATTTCTGACAAATGCATTCGACCTCGCTTATGCGTTTTTGGTCTGTCTGTGCGGGTTTGTCCCGCTCATGTGCGTTGACCCCAGCGGTCAGCACACATGAGCATGGTTTTATTTATGCTTGGCTATAAAATCCTTTAATATATCCTCCAGGTTTGGATGCCCTATTTCCTGCAAGGCATATTCCACTCTGGTATTTGGCTTGTTTATGTCAATTACGCGGGTCAAATCGATCGGGGTTGCAATAACCACGCTGTCGCAATCGGCGCGTTTTATTGTCTCCGATAAATCACGCATTTGCTCCTCTCCATAACCCATTGCCGGAAGGAGCTTGCCTATGTTCGGATAAGTGCGATATGTTTCGGCCAATTTTCCCACGGCAAACTCTTTCGGGTCTATAATCTCGGCAGCTCCAAAGCGTTTTGCCGCAACGATACCCGCGCCGATTTTCATTTCGCCGTGCGTCAGCGTCGGGCCGTCTTCTATGACGAGCACCCTTTTGCCACGTATTATCTCCGGGTTTTCTACATCTATTGTAGAAGCCGCATCCACAACTACCGCATTCGGGTTTACCTTGCTTATGCTTTTTCTCACCGTCTGTATGTCTTCAAAGTCGGCGCTGTCTATCTTGTTGATGACAACGACGTCGGCAAGCCGCAGCGTGACTTCTCCCGGATAGTATGAAAGCTCATGCCCCGCCCTGTGCGGGTCGGTGACTGTGACCGTCAAATCCGGCTTGTAGAATGGGAAATCATTGTTTCCGCCGTCCCATAAAATCACGTCGCAGCCGTCCGGGTCGTTTTCCGCCGCGCGCAATATCGCCTCATAATCCACACCCGCATAAATCACATTCCCACGCTCAATATGCGGCTCATATTCTTCCATTTCCTCAATCGTGCAATTATGCTTTTTTAAATCTTCGATAGCGGCAAATCTTTGCACCTTTTGCGCTTCAAGGTCGCCATACGGCATAGGGTGGCGTATGGCTATGACTTTAAGGCCGTTTGATATAAGTATCTCGGCAATACGGCGCGACGTTTGGCTTTTTCCGCAGCCCGTCCGCACCGCGCAGACCGCAATAACCGGCTTTGTGCTCTTTATCATGGTTTTTTTATGTCCAAGCATAGTAAACGCGGCGCCTGCGGTATTTACTCTCGCGCAAAGGCTCATAACATACGAATATGGCACATCACTGTATGAAAACACGCACGCATCTGCGTCAAGCGTCTTTATAAGCCTCTCAAGCTCGGCTTCTTCGTATATCGGTATACCGTCCGGATACAGCTCTCCGGCGAGAGACGCGGGATATTTGCGCCCTGCTATGTCCGGTATCTGAGCAGCCGTGAAAGCAACGACATCATATGCCCTGTCGTTTCGGTAAAAAGTATTGAAATTATGAAAGTCACGTCCTGCCGCGCCGATAATGATTATTTTTTTCTGTTCCATCTTTAATCTCCTTACTATAAATAAACATATACTGATTGCGGAGCAATCAGTATATCATAGTTACATGAGAAATGTAAACAGCAAAGGCGGGCGGGTTACCCCGTGAAGTTTATCTGCGGGTTTATCCGCTTTTATCGAGGTCTCTTGTCGTATGCCTCTTGAACCGCTTTTTGCATGTCCCTCTCATATGATTTTGACGAGACGGTAGTACCCTTAAAGTGGAGGCATAGGTGGCCGTCCATGCCGTTGTCGCGAATCGTGCTGACGTCATGCGGCATACCGTGTGTTGATGCCGCAAATGTTCGATTGCCGACTATTACCCACACCGGACGCGCCGCCCATGACTTCACGCCATTGCGAATCCTGTAAATAGTATCGGTATCTTCCCGTGTGGACGGTTCGTAATCTATATGAGAGCTTGTCGAGAACGCCCGGATGTTAAAGGATATGCCCGTTCGGACGTCAATCACCCGTACATCCGTATGCATTGGCACTAATTTTATCGCTTCCGACCAATCAATAAGCTCGACAGGCCCCATTGCGGACACGCCCAAAAGGTCTGATCTTATATATCCGTTCACGCCGCTTACCCTGACCTTTGACCAACCGTTTGATTCATTTTCGAGTATTTCAACTACGGCGCCGGGTTTTAGTTCTCTGAGCAAGTTTGCCGATGTTGAAGGACCCGACCTTAAATTTATAGTGCCTGAAATTTCGACCGTGGCGATGGCGGGCGTCAATGACGCGTTTGCCGACGCAAGCAGGTCTGACCTTATATAGCCGTTTGCACCGTTTACCCGAACCCTTGACCAGTCATCTTCATACGCATAGACATCAACAAGCGTGTCTTTGCTTAGCTCGGCGATTATGCTCGAAGAGGTTGATGCTCTTGCCCTTAAATTGACGGTGCCCACGGTTTTGAGTACGGCAATTGGCCCTTCTGATGACGCGGAAGATGCCTCTGTCAGCAGCTCCGTTTTGATATAGCCCCTTACGCCGCTTACTCTAACTCTTGACCAACCATCGGATTCGTTGGCAAAGACTTCAACATTTGTGTCTTTGGTAAGTGTGCTCAATATACTCGATGATGTTGACGCGCTTGCCCTCAAGTTTACAGTGCCCACAGTTTTATATATCCCAATGGGCTGCTCTTCGGCGGATGCCGAGCTGCTTGTGGGCGCGGCGGCAAGCAAGTCTGACCTGATATATCCGTCTGTGCCGCTCACCTTGACCTTTGACCAGTCGTTTTCGTCTGCATAGACCTCAACGCTCGTATCTCCCGGCAGTTTTCTGATAATGTTCGTCGTTGTGGACGGGCCTGCCCTCAAATTGACCTCTCCTATGGTTTTGAGCGTCGCAATTATCTCACCGGACGATGCTTCGCTTCCGGCATTTGAGTTTGACGAAAGAGAAGAGGCGTTGGCGCTTTTTAGAAAATCCGATCTGATATGACCGTGCTTATCCCCCACTCTTACTCTTGACCATCCGGCAGGGTCATGGTTTAGCACATCCACCGTGCTGTTTATACTGACGACCATAATGGACGCCGAGGCGGTCGAGGCTTCTTCTCTGAGGTGAACCCCCGCCGTCGTCCTAAAAGCCGCCGGGGAATCATCAGACGCGGGAGCTTTTAAGAAATCAGACCGTATATATCCGCTTATGCCATCAACCTGTACCTTTGACCAACCGGCCGGGTCATGCTCGGTTACATCAACGGCCGTGTTTACGCTGACAACCATGATGGACGACGCGTCGGTAGACGGCCCGGAGCGCAGATGGACGCCGTCTGTGGTGCGAAATGTGCCCGACGCCACAGCCGACTGCGGCATACTGAGCGTTATACCGAGAATCAGACATGTAATTATGATGATAAGCTGCGTTTTCTTTGTCATAGTTTTTACTGTACGCCCTTTTTTATTTTGCTAAAATCGCTGATAATCTATGCTATATGGCGATTTTAGCACAGTTGTTTACAGATGTCAACACTTTTTGTCACCATTTTGAAACTTTTTGTAACTTTTTGAAGAAAAATAATCGTTGACAAAGCTGCGCTGATGCTTTATTATGTGCGAAGTGTCTTTTTTAGGCATAAAAATATATGAAAGGAGTTGATTTGAAGTTGAAAAATAAAGTATGGGTGATTTACTCCTAAAACCGAATATCGAGCATACGCAAATCTTGGGGTAAATCACCCAACACTTACGTTATGCTACAGTGTTCTCCAGTGCTGTATCGCTTTTCCCGGACGCGGCGAGATGGCCTCCGGCAAATCGAAACTTCCGCCCGGCACGGCAAGCACAAAGAACACTTGCTGCAACTTTCGTGATACAGTCTACTTAAAAAGTATAGGACGCGATCGAGGTCGCGTCCTTTTTGTCACTGCGAAAAATCCGCACCGCGAAAAAATAAAACAAACAACAGCAAGAAGTAAAATAAGAAGTAAACCAAAGTAGGACGACGAGGAATAACAAAAATGCAACACGAATCTACACTAAAAATGATGATGAGCTTCACTTCAAGATTGAAGCGCTTTTTCCTGACTTCCGTGATTGCCGCCATAGTTGCGGCACTGCTCGGCTTTTTATCGCCGCTCATAATCGGCTTTACGGTTGACGCCGCTATCGGCGGCAAAGATGCCCCGCTGCCCGGTCTTATCATGTGGGTATACGATCGGTTAAACATCTCCGATACTCTATCGTCGAGCTTGGCGGCGTGCGCCGTCATGGTTTTTGCCTGCGCGATGCTGACAGCGGTATTTAACTACATATCGCGTATAAACATGGCAAAAGGCTCGGAGCGAATGATAAACAATATGCGCGTGGCCTTGTATACGCACACGCAAAACCTGCCCTTTGAGTGGCACACAAAAAACCAAACCGGGGATATTATACAACGTTGCACATCCGATGTTGACACAATACGGCGTTTTATCTTCCAGCAATTGCTTGAGGTCGTCCGCACGGTGATTTTGGCGACCATAGCCATTATAATCATGTTTTCGCTAAACGTGGCTATGGCGACAATCGTCACCGTGTTTATGCCTCTGATCGTAATATACACAATAATCTTCTTTAAGAAAATCGGACATAAATTCCTCGCCGCGGACGAAGCCGAGGGCGAGCTCACCGTCAGGGTGCAGGAAAACTTGACCGGCGTTCGTGTGGTCAGGGCATTTGGGCGGGAGAAATACGAAACCGAGCGTTTTGACGAGAAAAACGAAGCCTTTATGAGAAAATGGGACAAGATGGGCGGCACTCTGGGTATATATTGGGGGCTTGGCGATACCGTTTCTTTTATACAGATTTTATGCGTTATCGTCGTCGGCGTCTATATGGCGGCTGCGACCTTCGGTACGGAAAACCCTTTTACCGTCGGCAATCTGCTTGTTTTTCTCAGTTATACCGGAATGCTCATGTGGCCGATACGTCAAATGGGCAGGATTCTGGCGGAGATGAGCAAGACCGGAGTTTCCTTAAAGCGTATCAAAGAGATTTTTGACGCTAAGGGTGAAACGGATGACCCGAGCGCGATAGAGCCTCCGATTGACAAAGATATCGAATTTTCAAATGTCACATTTTCGTTTGAAGAAGACCATCCAATACTAAAAGATGTGAGCTTTACAATAAAAAACAAGACGACTTTCGGTATTCTGGGTGCTACCGGCTCCGGCAAATCTACAATCACATACCTGCTCAACAGGCTCTACGATTTGCCAAAAAACAGCGGAACTATAAAAATCGGCGGCGTCAACATAGAAAAAATCAAAAAGTCATATTTGCGCAGAAACATCGGGCTTGTTTTGCAAGAACCTTTCCTGTTTTCCAAAACCCTGCTCGAGAATATTGATATAGCCTCGCGCAAAGGCGATCTCGAAAAGGTACGCGAAAAGGCAAAAATCGCGGAGGTTGACGACAATATCATGGCTTTTTCCAAAGGCTACGATACCATCATCGGCGAGCGCGGCGTCACTTTGTCCGGCGGTCAGAAACAGCGTGTCGCAATTGCGAGAACCCTGATGATGAACGCTCCGGTTATGGTCTTTGATGATTCCATGTCGGCTCTCGACATGGAGACCGATGCGAAAATCCGCGAATCGTTGCGCGAGGACACGTCGAGCGCGACCGTGATACTCATATCCCACAGAATTTCTACTCTGATGAAAGCAGATACTATCATGGTGCTTGAGGACGGGAAAGTCGCGGAAATCGGCTCACACGCCGAGCTTGTCGAAAAAGACGGCGTTTACAAGCGCATTTATGACCTGCAATCGGGTTACGCGAATGATTCCGATGACGCAGATAAAGCACATACACAGAAAAAAGAAAGGGGGACAGCCTCATGAATTACTATGAAGAAGAAAAAACAAGCGGTCTAAATCCAAAGGTGTGGCTACGTATCTTTAAGTACCTAAAACCGCTAAAGAAAAGGTTTGTTTTGGCGATTATCATCGTCATTGCTTCCACCGTCATCAACTCGGCATTTCCGCTTTTTACAACGTATGCGGTAGATAATTTTATCGCAAGAGGTGCGGCGAATGGGGAAAATCTTCCCGCCACGACAGACGGTATCGTTATATATTCCGTGATTTATGCCTTGGTTTCCGTAGTGTTTGGCCTCACCGCATACATCTGGGTAAAAAACCTGATGGGTATTGACGTGCGGCTGAGTAGGACTCTCAGGCGGGAGTGCTTTGTGCATCTCCAGCATTTGCAGCTTGCGTATCATAACACAAATTCCGTTGGCTACCTCATAGGAAGGATCATGTCCGACGCGGATCGCATTTCGTCAATGGTATCATGGGGCTTCGCGCATATTTTAGAGGCCGCTTTTATCATAATCTTTAGCGTGACGTATATGTTTATACTCAGCCCGGCTCTTGCTCTTGTACTCGTTATCGTGATTCCGTTCGCTGTGTTGATCGCGTGGATTTTCCAGCGTAAAATCTTAGTCGTCACGCGTAAAGTGCGCGAAACCAATTCGCGCATAACAGGTGCTTACAACGAGGGCATCACAGGGTCAAAGACGTCAAAAACGCTTGTTATTGAAGACATCAACAGCTCGGAGTTTGCGGAGCTTTCCGATAAGATGCATCGCTATTCGGTTCGCTCTTCGCGGCTTTCGGCGCTCATGATGCCGATGGTCATGTCTCTTGGCACTATCGCGCTGAGCGTAATTCTCTACAGAGGCGGCATACTTGTCGGCAGTCAGGTCATGACTTTTGGTGTTCTTGCGGCTTTTATAGCGTATGCCACACAGACAATAGACCCGATAGTCTGGGTGTCCGGCACGATTGGCGACTTGGTGACGGCACAGGTCGGCATAGAGAGAATCACGGGGCTTTTGAACGAGGAAATAACAATCACAGACTCCCCCGAGGTTGTGGAAAAATACGGCGACACATACAATCCAAAACGCGAAAATTGGGAGCAGTTGGTTGGCGGTATTACGTTTGACGATGTGACCTTTATGTATCCCGACGGTGACGAGAATGTTTTGGAAAACTTCTCGCTTGATATACCTCCGGGTACGACGGTTGCCATTGTCGGTGAAACCGGCGCAGGTAAATCCACGATCGTAAACCTTGTGTGCCGATTTTACGAGCCGACGAGCGGGCGCGTGCTCATAGACGGGCGCGACGCTAAAGAGCGTTCGCAGCTCTGGCTTCATTCGTCGCTCGGCTATGTGCTGCAAGACCCGCACCTGTTTTCCGGTTCGATAATGGAAAATATCCGCTATGGCCGTCTTGACGCGACCGACGAGGAGGTCATTGCAGCCGCGAAGATCGTTTCGGCAAATGTCGTGGCGGGGCGTATGCCTGACGGGTATGATACCGAAGTCGGAGAGGGCGGCGACAAGCTCTCTACGGGCGAAAAGCAGCTTGTATCCTTTGCGCGCGCCGTATTGGCAAACCCCGCAATTTTCGTACTTGACGAGGCAACCTCAAGCATTGACACGGAAACAGAGCAGCTCATCCAAAACGCGATATCGCATTTGCTTGAAGGCAGGACATCCTTTATTATAGCGCACAGGCTCTCTACAATCTCTCACGCCGACCTCATTCTCGTTGTTGAGGACGGTAAAATCGTCGAGCGCGGCACACATGCCGATCTTCTCGCCGCAAACGGGCATTACAGCGAATTATACAGAGCCATGCGATTAGATGAGGTATCGCTTTAGAGCTTGTCCGGCATGGCTCTTGCCATTGCCCCCACCTTACTCGCTGCCGTCTATAAATGTTTCCTGCACAGCCCCGCTGCCACGGCTCATGTTGTAAAGGTTGTTGGTGCGGATTTTGCCGACAACCTTCATGAGCACCTGCTGGAAGAACTTTACGCCAAGCATTGGGTTAGTATCAACTAACTTTAGAATATCTTTCTTTCTTATGCAAATAAGCTCGGTAAACTGTATTGCGCGGCAGTTTAGCGTAAACGGCCTGTCCGTCATGCAGCTCTCGCCCAATATATCGCCTTTACGCAAGCGGGCAATCTCAATTTCGCCGCCCGTATCCCGTGTTCCGGCAAATAGCATTAGCTCGCCTTTTAGCAAAATATACATGGTCTCGTTAAAATCTCCGTTGCGAAACAGTATTTCTTCTTCAAAGAATGTTTTGACGCGAAATCTCTTTGCCAAGGTTTTCCAATCATCATCACAAAGCTCAAGGTCAAAAGCCTTTTGGAGCGCGTCAATTATTTCCGCCTGGCTCAAATGCCTTATGCTCTGCTCATCTCTGAGTATGGGCGCGTTGGACAGATTGTGTTCTTCCATCACCTTGCGCAGCTCGTAGCGTTTTTGGTCAACAATGGCCGTAAGGTGCTCCCAGAGCTTTTGATTGTCGCGGTATTTGGTAAACGCATTATAATCGGGTTTTGCATCCCGAGCCGCTATCAGTATGTTGTTTAGCGATTCCGCCGCGCCCTCGGAGTCGCCTTTGAGCATATAGTCGGACGCGAGCATCATGTTGGAGCGGTAAATCTTTTCGTCGAGATCATCTCGCAAAAATTCTCCCGGATACGGGTCGAAATCTTCCGGCGCCACCGTTACCATGTTTCCGGTCTTTATTTGAGCCGCAATCTTTTCCCGCTCGTACACAAATCGGTAGATGTCTTCCCTGATACGTTTCCATTGGGGGTGCTTTTTCGGCACGGGGAGATGTTTTATCGAGAGCGTATTATCAAGGAAGAATGAAAATCCGTACATTCTGCTGTTTATGAGATAATCAATATCTTCTCCCCTTGTGATTTGCGGGTCAAACGGCACGCTTTGGAACAAATCCCTGTGCAAAATCATCGCGCCGCCAAACGCAAACGGGGTGCGCTTGACGCGGGGCGGCTTGCCAATAATCTCATCAAACGCTTTGGCCTTAAAACCAAACCTATCCCAATATGTCATCCAATGCTCTGTCTTTACATCATCGTAGTATTGGTCGTGTTTATTCGTATAATATCCCGCCATGCCATGCACGACATCGCCATATATGCGTTTGCCGAGAAATTCCACGCAGCGTTCGATCCAATCCGCTTTTTCAAAAACCTCATCGTCATCAATAAGTATCGCGGCATCTGCGGATAAAATATCGGCGCAAAGCAGGCACATATTTCTGACATTTGCATACCCCGCCATGTTTAAGAGAGGTTTTATTTTCTGCTCTGTGTCCTTTTCGTACATTATCTTGGCGCATCTTTCTAAATCACCGATCGTAAATATGTACGTTTCGGCTTGAAGGCTTACATCGCGTATGATTTGAATTACTTTCTCCTGTGCCGCATCCGCAACATCCGGGGTCGTCGGGCAAACAAGGAGTACTAACTTGAAATCCTTTTCCGTCAGGATTTTCATGGATTCGAGCGTACGCGCAAGAGTTCCCTCTTCGTCAATGGGGGTCGGGTGGTCGTAGACGGCATCGCCCTCCTGCCAATCTCTTTTTTCGCGTGACCAATACGTTGGGATAAGCACTACTTTTCGCATAATCTGTATGTTCTCCTTCGAAATTATCTATATATATCAAGCAAGGTATCCATCAGCGAGCTTTGCGCGTAGTTTTGGAGCGCGTACATTGCGGCTGTTTCGCGCTTTTTTGCTCTGTCGAGAGAATAGATTTCTTTATAAATCGCATCGGCAAGCCCCTTGGCATCCTCAACCTCCACTAATGCTCCGACGCTTTCGTCTATAATATCTTTAAGCCCGCCTTGATTTGTCGCTATCACAATGCTGCCGCACGCGAGCGCTTCAATAGCGACAAGCCCAAACGGTTCGCGCCGTGACGGAAAAACGCTGACGTCGGCGCTGCTGTAGAGAACTCGCAGCTGCGTACTGTCCAGATGACCAATAAAATGTAAAGTGTCAAGCCCGGCATCGGCTGCTTGCTTTTTGAGAGATGGGGCAAGCTCTCCGTCGCCGGCTATGAGCGTCGTCACCTCGTTTGGATGCTCTTTTTCGTAAATCCTCATCGCCTCAACAAGCACGTCAACACCCTTGAAATTTGCAAGTTTGCCCACAAATAAGACGACCTTGCTTTTGAGCTTTACGCCAAATCTCTCTTCAATCTCGTTTCGCGAGATCGGCTCGGGATAAAATCTGTCCGTATCGTAGCCGTTTTGCATATATACCGTTTTATCCTTGCAGTCCGGGAAAAGCTCCGAGACAAGATCGTTGTTGTCGTTTGAAATCGTTATTATTTTTTTAGCTCCGCGCGCCGTTTCGTCAGCATATTTTTTGAAGCGGTCTCCTTGCCGATAGCCCATAAGGTCAGTGCCGTGCGCTGTCACGACATACGGTATGCCTGTTTTTATCGCAAGCCAGCTTAGAAGCCATATGTGCTGACCGTGGATTATGTCCGGCTTGAACTCATCTACAGCTTTTGTTACTGCTTCTTCAAATGCGGACATATACATACTAAGCTGTGTGTCCGTGAGGTCGTAAAATGTCACAGTGCTGCGGGGGTGCGTCGTAAAACACGGAAAGTTAAACGACAGCATACCCGAAATCTGCTCACGGTATTCAAAAAACACAGGGTACATGGCGATGTCCAGGGGCGTTTCATATTCTATCGTGTTTTCCGGCAAAACTATGCCTACCTCATGTCCTTTTTTTTGCAGATTTACGGCAATGTTTCGCGTATAAGTGCCGCTGCCGGAACCGACGAGCGGAAAATGATTTATCATTAAAACTTTCATGGTTTACTCCTTACTTGCCCGTCTTTGCGTTTCTTTTTCGCCTTTTTCCATGGACTTTTTTGCGTGACCTTTTCGCTGCCTTTACTTTTTACTTAAGACTCTCCTGAGTTTCGTTTTGCTTACATTTTCAGCTTTGCCTTAAAGCTCTCCCATGCTTCGTTTACCTTGTTAAACTCGCTTATATATCTGTCCGCGCTGTTCCAACTGACATCGAAGCATTGCAATATTTTGTTAAACCGGGGATTTGACGTATATTCCGAAAGTGCCGAAAGTCCTCTCTTCAAATGTTCGCGCTGGTACTGCCTTGTTTTATTAAGGTCATTGCCGAGTATGTAGTTAAAAAATGGGTTGCGCCCCACCCAACCGGCACAGGCATAGTAAAAGCGGTTTTGCACTTTTTCGTCTTTTTGCAGATTTGGCTCTGCAGGGTAATGGTCGTATGTGTCGTGCAGCGGGTAGACGCCTATGTCCGTGCAGCTTGTGCCGAGCGCGGCAAATTCAGACCCCAGCACGGTATCTTCCCCTCTGCACAAAAACAGCTCTCCGTCCATTGTGTAGTGAGAAGAGAAAAACGGCGGGAGCTTCGCGAGAGCGGACAGCCTGATCGCCAAGTTTCCGCCGAGTATCTTTTTGCATGATCTTGGTTGAGTATCGTCGGGCTGATATACAATGCTCCTGTGCGAGCTGCTGTTTTGCCAATAGTCAATCATTTCTTCCTTTTGAACGCCTATGAGAAAATCGTCCATGCCGTCAAATGAAGCGGGCGGGAGTATGTTATATCCGCTATAATCGCTTGTCGTAACGTCAGCGCCTTCTCGTAAATGCCGCAAGTGCGCGCCGAAGAAATCAACTTCTTCGATCTTAGCCCCTTCGGGCGTCAGCTTCAAAACCGAAGGTATAACGTCCGAGTCGGCAAAAACAAGAACATCCGCCTCGCGCAATATAGCTTCCATCACAACTATCATTCGGTTGTGCCCATATGGTACGAGCCCCGCCGTCGTTGTGTCTACGGGGCATTTTGTGAGCGTTAAAATCGCGCTCTCCGATAAGCCGAGTTTTTTCATTTGAGATATGCAATAATCGGGATTGTTGATATTTATCGCGTAAAATGTCGCTTTCTCCCGTATTTTTCGCTCTATGGCCGCGTCATGAACACGCGTGTGCCCGACAATTACAGGGTGTAGCGTGTGTCCGTATTTATCGGCATTGTCTATAAAGCTCGTGAGCTTTGTTTCGGTGTCAAGATGCCTTACTATCATGCCAAGTGCTATTTTCACGAGCCTCACCTCTTTTCGTGCGGCATATTTTCCGCGGCGTATGTCTTTAAAATCACATATATTGCAACCGGGGCGTGTAAAATAGTGTTTATAGTTTAATATTACCATATAAAGGCGCGATAGTGAAGAAGTATTTGATGAGGGTTGATAATGCAAAAACGTATTGCGTATTTACTTATGTTATTTTGCATGATAGAATAGACTTAATATTATCAAATTGGGAGGATTATTATGCGTGCGGAAATTTTACAAATCATAGCTGACTACGAAATTAAAACCTTTGGGAGTCAAAAGGCTCTTGAAATAGCAGATGAAAAAATTCCAACGTCAGAAAAATTAATCTATATTGGTCCATCAAATATTACAATTACTCCACGCAATACAAATGCTCCTCAAATTCGAACAGGTGTGATTGCAATTACCGATAGAAACATTTATGTCGTTCATAAGGCTTTATGGGAATCCGGTTTTGATGTGTTTCCCATAAAAAACTTGGAATTGGTTAGTTACAAGGCAACAGGATTGACCGGAGCTACGTTTAATTTGACTCTCACAAATGTTTCTATCACATTTTTAGGGGGATATAAAAAGGAATATGCTGAAAAACTCAATTTATTGTTATCCGCATTAATCTCGAATGATACCTCTACAGAAAAAGAAACAAATTCGTCAGAGCCGATTTCTGCCGCTGACGAGATAAAGAAGTTCAAAGATTTACTCGATAGCGGAATTATCTCACAAGAAGAATTTAACGCAAAGAAAAAGCAGCTTTTAGGGCTTTGACCCAATAGCGGTAGCTCACAACAACTATGTCTATCTAAAGACTCGTTTTTAGAGGACTTGGGACGAGTATTCGCCTGAGAAATAAAAAGTGATGAGATGCTCATCCGTCACTATGTGCGGCGTTTCAGCACACTAACTTGGTTGGCAGAGAAGAGCGATAATTGCGGGCTTTTGGGTTTCTTGCGTAACATCCAGGTCACACCATGCTTGCATCTGGCTAAAACAGCGAAGATGCCATCCGCAATGGCGTAGAACTCCTCGATTCTCCAACGCAACAGGTACACCTTTGTAACCGATACAGCAAGACGTTCATCGTCGCTTTTTAGGTTGGTTATTAGCATCATGGCTTCTTTTCCAAGGTCGCGGCAGATTGCAAGGTTTAGTTCTTCGTTGGGGCTAAAATACAGTCTTATGGGAACGATGGAGATTATACAATCGGCTTGCTTGCCGTTCTTTTTCTTGAATTTCAAGTTGTATTTCCCTTTGAAGTGGTTTGCAAGCGTTAGAATATTGATGGTTTCGCCTTTGTATATAACGCTTCGGTTCTTCTTGGCGCGGATAACGAACTTTTCACGATGGTCTATCAAGTCTTCATAATATACATTCGTATCATAACCACGGTCAAAAGCTCTGATGTTGCTGCGCTTAAAATGTCTTCTCAAAAAGTTCAATGCTTTCAAAGTTTCCTCCGTCGCGCTTACAAATCCTTTTTCCCATTTTGACTTTCTTGATATAGTTCTCGAAAAGTCTTACACCTTCAGAAAACTCCGAAAGATTGCGGGATAGACGGTCTATGGTTTTCTTCAAGCTGATCGTTTCAGCCAAGGCTCTGCCAATCGTGGATAGGTGGCAGCTTTGGCTACACAGCATCCCATAAAGCATTTGTGACACGAATTTGAACTCAGGGCGGAATAACCCTTTTGAATACCTCTTTTCAAGTTGCTGGACAGTGTGCTATAATCAGTCATGTGCAAAACCTCCGAAACGATTGATATTACTTGGGTTATAGTGATTCCAGTATATCATATTTCAGCTGGTTTTGCACTGCCTTTTTTGTGCGGAGTTTCATTTTTCAATCTGGCTCTTGCCCTTTGCTTGCAACAGGTTCGGGGTTTTTTAGATTGATGTTTTGGGGAAATTCAAAATAATCAAATCATTGACAAATAACTCGTCAATGTGATATATTTTGGAGCATTAATGGGGATAATCCCATGCAGATATTTATTGATGAACACACGGATTTTCCGAGCGTAAAGTATGCCGCATTAAAACAGCCTGATAATGGCTTCAACCTGCGAAAGCCGTTCTTCAAGATGTTTTTTATTTATGTGGCATTCATTGACGTTGTTTTTGGCAGTAGCCCGTTGGTTGGTGTAATCGGATTTATTGCGTTCGTTTGCCCGTTTTGACGCTTCGGCTTGCTCTTTGCGTTTTTGCGCGGCGCGATATTGAATTTCAGCTTCTTCTTTAGCTCTCTCATTGGGTGCCCGGTTAATTTCGCGTTTGTATTGATCCATGTCGTTGCCGGCGGCACGAATTTGAGAGTTATCTATGCCGATGTTATTGTCGCAAACTTTAATTTTTGAGTTCATGTCATCAACAATAGCCTGTGCAGAAGAAATGCTTTTATTTGCATCAGTGATTTCATTCTCAATACGAGTTTTTTCTTTGCGGTACTCGCTGAGGGCATTTCGAATATTTTCGTCTTCTTTTACCTCGAAAACGGATGAAAAGTCTGCGCTCAAAATGCCGCTGCATTTAACGGCTTTGATGAAGTCTTCGC
>Ga0099364_10003062_pt1 | contig 26277 bp, 26 predicted proteins | sample TergutTh196P3_FD_73070 | JGI IMG/M metagenome (GOLD analysis project Ga0099364, IMG submission 73070) | Microcerotermes parvus P3 segment gut microbial communities from Pointe-Noire, Republic of the Congo - Th196 P3 | ecosystem: Host-associated > Arthropoda: Insects > Digestive system > Gut ...
GCGCAGTGTAAGGGTCTTACTCTAGGGCGGTGTAAGGGTCTTACTCTAGCGCAGTGTAAGGGGCTTATCCTAGGCAAGGATAAGGGGTTTATATTGTGAAAAACACCCCGTTGGGGTGATTAAAAATAATGGCTGAAACGGCGCAGCCCTGCTGCCCGCCGTTTCAGCACGCGGCAATGCCGCGAAGGAGAGTTTTATGAATGTAAAGGAACATTTTGATCGTGCAGAAAAGTATTTTGAAGAAAAAAATTTTGATGGGGTAATTTCGGATCTAAATGAGGTGCTCAAACTCGAACCGGATAATGCTGCTGCTTTTTACAATCGGGGTATGGCATACATGGGCAAAAATGAGCCTGATTTGGCGATTGCAGACATCGATAAAGCAATTAAACTTGACCCAAATGAAAGCAGTTTCTTTGCTGGACGCGCTAGTGCATATTATTTAAAGGGGAAAAAAATTCTAGCATTAAAAGGGAAAATAGATTTAGCAGTTTCCGATATGGAGATGGCAGTAAAACTCAATCCTCAGAATGATGATTATCGACAGTCCCTTAAAGAATTAAAAGATGAAAGTATTCTTAGGAGAAAAAAACGAACCAAAGAAATACTTGTTGGGGGTGCTATTGGCATTGTTCTTGGTGCTGTCTATGTTATAATTTCTGCTACTGGTTCATCATCTAGCCCTGCTTATATAATAGGGGCTATTGCTGCTGGGATGTGGGTAGGAATAGGTGTTTGTGGAAATATTGGATTTCTTCTTCTTGCTTTCATAAAAGGCCAGACATTGTTTGGCTTTTTAGATTTTGGCTGGTGGGATTCAAAAAGTACATTTGGCGTAAACATTGCTTTTATTATTTTCCGCCTTTTCCTTGGTTTATTTGTTGCATGGTTAGGTTTATTTGTTTTTGTATTAACAGGACCTGTTATTCCTTTGATACGTTTTTTCATGTTGAAAAGTCAATTGAAAAAATTGCAAATATAATTACTCCGTAAAAACAAAACCATCGCCTAACAAACGGTTAACGTACGCCGCCCATTCGGGCGGCCGCCTACGGCGTGCCAGATGCTGGGCTATTTACACGGATTTTTAAGAGGGATTAGGTAATTATCCGCATTTCACACAGATTACCGCAGATTATGACTTCAAGCATCTATAAAAATAAAAAATCCGTGTCGTACCGAAGGTATGCAATCCGTAAAATCTGTGATAATCCGTGTTTACTGTCTACCAAGCCCGTGTTAGGAAGTAGCCAGCGCAACAACCGGTAATTAGGTAAGGTAAAAGGGTCTGCGGATTAACGCGGAGAGTAGTGATAAGTGCCCATCATATTCAGAACACTTTAAACTGGATGCTTATTTTGCCCCTGAGTTTTCCAGTGTTTTAATAATAGCCATAAAACTTTTGCTTTTAGCATGATCCAACGGGGCGACGCCATCTTTGTCCGGCAGATTAACATCTACGCCGGCGTCAACCAACATACGCACAACCTCCGTGTGCCGCTCTCCCCCGTCCCCTAATATAATTGCTTCAAGCAAGGCTGTCCAGCCCAATTTGTTAATATGATTAACACGAATATCCGTCTTTAAAAGTTCTCTTATGATTTCAACGTACCCTCGGTCGGCGGCACGAATCAGACCGGTTCCGTTATAAGAGTCAGTACTGTGAACATCCGCCCCGGCCTTGAGGGTTTTTGTCAGTAACTCCGTATAATTTTCCGACCTAGGGATTTCCGAAGTCGCGATCAAATAGGCGCTTTGCAGGGTATTGTCTTTCATGTTCACGTCCGCGCCGGCGGCAATCAGCAGATCGACAATTTCGAGCCGGTTTTTATAAGCGGCTGCCACAAGGGCGCACCTGCCCTCTTTGTCCTGTGTATGGATATAAACATTTTTTTTAATAATGATTTGACAGCTTCAATATCCCCTTTTTCTGAGGCTTTTATAAGCTGTAAACCATTTTTTAATTGTTCTGAATAATTTGCACCAGTCATTTTATTAATCTCCCTGTTTATTTAATGCCCTCGCAAGAGCGCTATAGTATGAGATAAATCTTTCCGGCTCAGAAGAAGGCTCGTCTACGACAATAGAATACCAGTACCCAATATTTACCATTTAGGCTGATATGTCAACTGTGTGGTTTGCGGTGGGCTGGAATGTGGGTGAAGGGGGCGTGGTAATGAAGCGAAGCGGAATGACCTAGCCGAACGACCCCCCCCAGCCGCCGAATAGGGCGGCATCCTGTCCGTAAGACAGGCGCGTTAATCGTTTGTTATATAGTGAAAAGCGCCCCGTTGGGGGTGATTAATATACCATCAGTATGTATTTGCTTATCCGGCATAGCCGGAAGCATTACCAGACCAAGTTTGCAGTTGTAACCATAGCGGTTTTGCGGGGGTTTTAATACAAAGAACTAACAGGAGGCCGATATGAAAAAATCAGTATATTGGAGTATTTTTTTGTTCTTGGCTGTTCTTTCGGTAAATACCGTATATGGACAGGGATTCACCGGGCCCGGTTCCGGGGCAAGTACAAGACAGGTACAAACCGTTACGGTCAGTCAGGCAAAGAATCTGCCTGATGATTCATTGGTAATATTAACCGGCAATATTGTACAATCACTTGGACGTGAAAAGTTTACATTCCGCGATTCAACCGGCGATATTACTATCGAAATCGATCGTGACCTTTGGGTATTGCTTGATTTGTCTGTTAGTGTAAACGACCGTGTAGAAATCAGAGGGGAAATAGATATTGAAAATCGAATAGCGGAAATTGATGTAAAATACATAAGAAAATTATAACCCTGATGACTTCCTACAGAACATTTGTCAATTTAATGATCAAAATGCCGATCAAAATACATTCAAAAAACCCAATAACTCGTTATAATATAAGGAGTTACGGCGATCAATTTGAGTAACAAAACGCAAACAAAAGTAATATCAAGGAAAGAAAAATAGTGTAAGAGCCGCCTATCTCCGGCTATACTCATCAATAAACTTCAGAGATTCATCGTCTGCTTTAATGGCGTTTATTGCGTTTACTGTATTCGCAACAAAAATATCAAAAATAAACTTACCGTGCTCCGGCGCTGCGGCGGATGGGTCCCCCGCAAAATGATGAGGGTATTCTGAATACCAGTTATAACCGGTAAACATATCATTTTCTCTTATGGCTTTAAGTCTGTCTAAAGATACGCTTTCTGATACTTTTACATTTTCCATGCGGACAAGGCCGGGACGAAGGTACATTATAAGTGAAGTTTCTGAGAATCCTGCGTGGTCGCCCATCTCTGCTTTGTCGATTTTGGTTTTTATTAATTCGTGCTGTTCATCCGTGATACTATGTACAAAACGGGAATAAACCGCATACGAACGGTTAAGCCCGGGAAACTGTTGAGCGAAGAAGGGCAGAAAGTGCAGGTTTCCGCCATGACCGTTAAGCAGAAAAATCTTTGTAAAACCATTTCGATGAATCTCGTCACACATTTCTAGAAGCGAGTCCATGATAAGGCGATGCGAGGGCGCAAGGCAGCCCTTTACATGACGCGCTTCGGCTATCTGCCCAAAGAAATAATATGGGAACACCACCGCAGATGTCTCTTCTGCCGCTTTTTTTGCTACTTCATTCACAATATACATATCAGTGCCTACAGGCAGATGATCGCCGTGTTTTTCAATGGCTCCTATAGGTAATACGCAGACTCCCCCGCTTTTTTCAATGGCGGCGCTAAAATCCTTTGCGCTTAATTCTTCCCACAACATAGTTATGATAATAACTTGTTTTTATTTAATTTGCAATCATGCGCTGCAAATTAAAAACAAGCCGCCATAATTATGGCCGCCATTATAATGGCCGCCATTACTGCATTTCATCTCTGTTTGTAATCACCTTGTTGATTAATCCGTAATTTACCGCCTCTGCCGCACTCATCCAATAATCGCGGTCTGTGTCCTTTTCGACTCGTTCATACGGAATGCCTGTTTCGCCGGAGATCAGGCGGTTGATTTTTTCCCGCAGTTTCTCAAGCTCTTTTGCATGAATCTCGATATCTGTGGCAACCCCGCGTATTCCCGATAAAGGCTGATGTATCAGGTAGTGGCTGTTTGGCAGACCTATGCGGTGTTCTTTTGGGGCGGCTAATTGAATAATAGCGGCTGCGCTGGCAACAAGCCCCATTCCGACTGTCCAGACCGGCGGTCTTATAAAGCGAATCATATCGAATATTGCGTATCCCGCATCAGCATCTCCGCCGGGAGAATCTATAAAAATACGGATAGGCTCGTTACTCATGTCTTCCAGAAGCAGAAGCTGGCGAATTGTTTTTTCTGCCAAATTCTTCTGAATCTCGCCGGAAAGCAGGATAGTCCGGGTTTTTAACATTTTCCCTGTCAGTATATCCTGCCAGTTGGAATCTTTTTCTTCGACTTCGTTTTCTTCATCTTTATCGTCTGAATTTTTCATTGTCTACCTCCTAGTACAGATGCCTTTTTCTTGTATGTATTTCTTTATGCCGCTGATCGTTGTCTTTCCAAAGTGTAAAAGAGATGCAATTAATGCCGCATCTGCCCCCGGCGCATCCGCACTGGACGTATCTCCCATTTCGGGATTGGCAGTGCTAAGTAAAACATTCGCAATTTGTTCTAATGTACCCGCACCGCCGGAAGCTATTACAGGGACAGATACCGCATTTAAAACACGGCGTGTCAGTTCAAGGTCATATCCGGCGCCCGTACCGTCCGCATCAATCGAGTTAAGAAGTATCTCTCCCGCGCCAAGTTCCGCCGCTCTGACTGCCCATTCTATAGCGTCAAGCCCCGTGTCTGTTCTGCCTCCGCAAGAAAAAGCGTTCCAGCGCAATTTGCCGTCAGAGCCGGAGACTCGTTTTGCATCTATAGAAAGGACAACGCACCCGCTGCCGTACGCATTTGCCATTTCACTTAATAATTCGGGGCGGTTCAGGGCGGAAGTACAGACGGATACTTTATTCGCTCCGGCGTTCATAGCTTCACGCATATCATCAATCGTACGGATACCGCCGCCAACACACAAAGGTATCGAAACTTCGGCGGCAACTTTTTTCACGACATCAAGTAATGTAGCGCGGCTTTTGTACGAAGCGCCAATGTCAAGGAAGGCGAGCTCATCTGCGCCGTCTGCATTGTACAGGCGGGCAAGTTCTACAGGATCGCCTGCGTCCCTTATGCCTTCAAACTTAACTCCTTTTACAACCCTTCCATCGTCTACATCTAGGCAGGGGATAATTCGTTTTATCTGCGTTTTATTTCTCATACAATTACTCCTTTAGTAGAGGGAATTAAATTTATTACACGATTATCATATTCACAAGCAAACCGAAGCGCTCTTGCCGCCGCTTTGAACATCGCTTCTATTTTATGATGATCGCTTCTGCCCCGGATAATTTCCAAGTGCAAGTTACAGCCGGCGACGGATGCAAACCCCTGCCAAAAATCTTCGATCACATTGGTTTGAAACTCGTATGATTTTTTTTCGTCTGGCAAAGAAAGAATTGGTGCAGATGAAAGCTGCGTATCCAAAAATAAAAACGGTCTGCCGCTTAAATCAACAGCAGCTCTTGCAAGACATTCATCCATAGGAAAAAGACAACTGCCATTACGTTTTATGCCGCGCTTTTCACCAAGCGCTTTTGAAAAACACTGTCCCAAAACAATTCCTGTATCTTCTACAAGGTGGTGCTGGTCTACTTCCAAGTCGCCTTTAGCATTTATTTCGATATCAAATAACCCGTGACGCGCAAACGTATCCAGCATATGAGCCATAAAACCCAAAGGATAATTGATTTTTGTTTCCCCTTCGCCGTCAATAGAGAGTTTAATATATATATCTGTTTCTTTTGTTTTTCTTTCGGCTACAGCCGTTCTATTACTGCCCATCTCCAGTTCCTACAATACGACCTTTCTTAAAGCATACTCTACTATATCTAATGCACCTAACTTTTTTAATTTAGGGATAATATCAGGAACTTCGCTCTTTTTAACTGCTATCTTGACCGCATAGCCCGCATCGCCGTAAAGAGCGGCAACCGTAGGACTGCGCATAGACGGGAGGCTTGCAAGAGATTCAAATTGTTCTTTGGGAATATTCATTTCAAGCATTATGCGATCACGCCCGTCAAGAACAGCTTGAAACAGCATGGCAAGCTCCTCAATACGGGTGCGTTTTTTTGCATCCGCCATCGCGGCGTGCGATGCGACAAAGCGCGTAGAGGACTCAAGCAGCGTACCGATAATTTTTAAACCATTATCACGTAAAGTCTGTCCCGTAGAAGCGTTATCAATAATCATATCCGCATCATCTGGAGGAAAAACTTCTGTAGCGCCGTAAGTACGCAGTATCTTATACTTGAAACCTGACGATTTAAGCCAAGTCTCGGCAAGATTCGGGTACTCTGTAGCGACTACAAGCCTGCCGGAACGCAGCGATTCCTCGTCATAACTTTGCGGAACTGCTGCAACAATGCGTACTTTGTCAAAACCAAGATTGACAATCTCCTCAACATCAGCCCCGCTTTCTTTTATCCAGTCGATACCGGTAAAACCTGCGTCATGGCTGCCCATCTCCAAAAGTTCCCCAACATTTTGAGGCTTCATTATTTTTGCATCCAGCCAGTCCGCTCCAAGCACAGGGCGGTATGTTCTGTCAGTAAGTGAAACCGGAAACCCGGCTTCGGCAAAAAGCTGTACAACATTGTCGTGGATTCGCCCTTTTGGAATAAGTATTCTAAGCATACAAAAATAATAACACAAAACTGAAAAGATGATAAGCACAAACACCGTAGTTTTGCACTTTTATGATTTAATTCAGTTTAATTCCACTGCGGCATCATAATCAACGCCTGCAACATCAAAACCGTGGGCTTCCAAAAAGTCATGTTTAAAACCCGCAACATCGGTAACATCAAAGACATTTTCTGGCGATGCAATCTTCATTTTTTCCATTGTCGCTTTTTGTACATCTTCGCGCATTTCCCAGTCGTCAATCCTTATGCGCCCCTTGCGGTCAACGGGCACCATCTCCGGGTCGCCGCTCTCCGCCGCATATAGCCGGTCGCGGTACAGCCTCACAATCTGTTCAATACAGCCTTCGTGGAGCCCCATATCTTTCATTACTTTAAACAAGCTGGATATATACAGCGGGATAATCGGAATGACCGCGCTTGACCTTGTTACAAGGGCTTTATTCACAGAAATCCATGCTCCCGCAATTTTTCTTGTCTCGGCATAGGTTTTGTTGATCTCTTCGCATGCTCTTTCCAAATCTTCTTTCGCTCTGCCGATTGTACCATTCTTGTAAATAGGCCACGAATGTTCAGGACCAAGATACGAGTAGGCGACAGTCCGCGTCCGGGGCGAAAGCAGCCCCTCTTTGTCCAGAGCTTCCATCCAGTATTCCCAGTCTTCGCCGCCCATAACCTTGACAGTATTAAAGATTTCTTCACTGGTGGCAGGTTCGGCTTCTGTTATGCTGAAAGAGCCGTCCATCATGTTGAGCGTCTTGCCGGAGAAAGGTTCGCCGACAGGTTTTATCGCCGATTTGTAGAGTATGCCGGTTTTCGGGCAGGTTCTGACAGGGGATGCAAGCGAATAAACGATTAAATCGATCTTTTGGCGTATATTTGCCGCCTGTGCAGCCTGACGGACTGCCTTTGCGGTCTCCGCCTTCATTTCGCCTACAAAAGCGTTGCCGTCAAGAGTTATTGAAACAAGCCCTGCTGCTGCCGCTTCACGGTCAAAGACGGCATTATTGTAAAAACCCGGAGTAGCAGTCTGCTTGCCGGAAGCGGCTTTTTCCTTTGACAGCCCGACAGTTACCGCTCCGTAACCGAATGCCGCAGCAATCCTGCTCGCAAGTCCGTAACCGTTTGAACAGCCGATAACAAGCACAAGTTTTGGCGTTTTGCCATCAATAGGCGCAAGGGTTTTCTTTACATATTCAATCTGTCTTTTGACAACCGCTTCGCATCCCGCAGGATGACTGTTGAGACAGATATTGTTTCTTACCATTGGTTTTATTATCATGGAGACATCATAGCATAGCTGGATAATTATTTCTATTGCCTCTCGGCTGTGAACCCATTTAAAAAAGAGCTAAAGATAATATTCAAGGTAAGACATCTTGATCACCTAACTTGAATGAGTCTGTTGTTATAGCATCCGCTAAAACAATAATAGAATCAATGGGAACACTTCTAAACCTAAATGAATACCACAATCTCTTTATAAAAGGATTATCAAGACTCAGTTTAAACCCATCGCAACCATCCCAAAGTTTAATCCGACCCATTCCACATAAAGCTGCAAGCAGATAGTGAACAGCAAATAATTCATTTACCATATTACTATAACCATCCACATTAATATATCGAGAATCAATTATTTTTATTGGACGGAGTTTAGCTATCCAATAAGCATACAAAGCCGCTCTTTTACCCTCATTACATTCCATGCTATGAAAATACTGGAAGTAATGCATTCGTTTATCTACTCTAAGAATAGCATCAATCAAATCTAACCCACACACAATATATTTAATATCGCCTGGGTACTCTAAGCCCCTAAGGAAATCGTCTATAAATTCTTTAAAGGACTTTAGTATCTTCCCTATTTCAATACTAGGAAGTTGTTGATAAACAGGTGTATTAGTAAACAAGGTAACATCCTTATAAGTTTATTTTTCCGTAGTTTTCTTGCTTTAATAATGCATCATGACCTTTTTTTACCACACTTAAAAAATCATCATAGGAACCTGATTTTGACGGATGATTAATATCCCTATGCTTGGAAAGAGCTTCTACCGTTTTTTCTATGTCTTGCAAGGTCATACCAAAAGCAACCTCTTCCTCTGCTTTATCAATAGCCATTTTTTACTCCTTAATATTTTAGGGACATAACCATAAAACAAGCTTTACCGGACTGTCCTTTAGTTACTAGAAACCCTCGTATCACAATCAAAATAACCCATTGCTAAATATACTATAAAAAAACAGTTTTAGCAATAGTTTTAATAAAATATTACAGCAATGGTTTGACATTAATAAAATTTTAGTTCTTCGTCTTCTTGTTTTTTCATAGATTTTATAATAGCGACTGCCATCTTACGGTTTTTTTCGTTCATTTGCGCGATGATTTCGGATATTTTACGAGCCTCGATTGGGTAACGGACGCCTTTTTTTTTATTTTCCATTCCTGTTACAAGATATTCTACTGATACACCCAGCGCTTTGGCTATCGCAACGGCGATATCCGCCGAAGGCATACAGTTTTGGGTATTCAAGTAACTGTCTATTGTCTGCTTTTTTACCCCTGATAATACTGCCAATTCTTTTACATACATGCCGGAAAAACTGAGCTGCTCTTTCAAATTTTCCCTAAACCCCATACTTTATATTATGAAATTTTTCATATTTGCTCCTTGACTATATTAATATTCTAATGTATTATGATTATAATATGAGTATTTTAATACTGTATATTCAGTATTAATATTAAAATTATACAAGCGCACGGCTATGCCGTGAATAGGAGGTTAAAATGAAGAAAGTAAGAGGGTTTCTAGCAATTACGGCAGTTCTTGTTATGTTACTATCGTCCTGTTTTGTTGGTGATGAAGGAACAGAGCCGCCAAAACTTACAATAAGAAACCAGTCATCTTTTCATTTAAGTAATGTACGGTTTTCGGACATTCCGTTCATTGTAGAGGGAACAGACGGTTTACCAATAGGCACATCTGTAGAAAAAGAAATAGCTGCAAATGATGTTGGCGTAGAGATTTATATCTTTTTTACGCGCAGAAGCAATCAAAACGGGGACATTGCATGCCGTACGCGAGCCCCGATTGTCGTTGACAGTGATTTTACATTTAGCTTTTTTAATACTACAGAAGTACTCGAAGTAGCCAATCCAAGCAATACCGGAAATTTGGAATCAATAACCCGTTTGGAGTTTGATGAAGATGAAGATATTCAATCACAGCTTGTTAAAAAAACAAAAACAGAAACTTTTAATTCGAACGTTATTTGGTCATTGCCTAGTGATGTAACATACCCCGCAACAGTAGAGATTTATGCCCTTGGCGCTGGCGGCGGCGGACAGGGTGGAAATTATTATTTTGATTGGGGAGAGAAGAGAGGAACCGGCGGCGCTGGCGGCGGCGGTGCGGCGGCTTATATGGAACTGACTATAGAGGAGCCGACTTCTTTTGACATAAAGATAGGCAGAGGCGGAGCTGGCGGGGATGCTCGTGATTCATCGTCAGGAGGTGTGCATGGAAGTGAAGGCGAAAGTACAAGAATAAGCTGGGGAACAAATACCTTTACTATTCCAGGAGGCAAGGGCGGAGGAAGAAGCGGAACAACTGGAGTACTTGGCGGAAACGGCGGAGTGCCAACTCAGGGTTTTCCTTCCTGTAGAGGGGTAGACGGCAGTACAGGAAACCGAAACACCGATATAAATAGTTCTGGCGGAAATGCCGGATCATTGTTTGTAAACGGTGTTACATTTGGCGGCACCGGCGGAGCAATACGATATAGCGGAGGTTCCCCAAGAAACAGGGCGGAAAACGGAACAAACGGCGGCGGCGGAAGCGGCGGGTATGGCGGCCCCCCAAATAATCCAGGCGGACGTGGCGGCGATGGTCAAGTAAGAATTGTAGTTACTTGGTATGAGTAAATATATAAACAAATCACAAGGAGAATTTATTATGAAGAAAATGAAATTAATCGAATTTATTGCCATATTGGCAGTAATGGCGCTTGCAGCAGTAACACTTATTGCTTGTGGTGGCGGCGATCGCGATCCATGCGAAAGCGGACACAGTTACGGTTCATGGTCAACAACAACCGCTGCTACTTGTACAACAGCGGGCTCCCAAACAAGGACATGTTTGCGTTGTTCCGAGACACAACAGCAGAGCATTAGCATTAACCCTTCTGCCCACAATTACGGTTCGTGGACAACGACAACCGCCGCTACTTGTACAACAGATGGCATTGAAACAAGGACTTGTTCGCTTTGTTTCGGGACAGACCAGCGGAACATTAACGCCACAGATCACAGTTACGATTCATGGTCAACAACAACCGCTGCTACTTGTACAACAGCGGGCTCCCAAACAAGGACATGTTCGCGTTGTTCCGGGACAGATCAGCGGAATATTAGCGCCACAGGACAACACAGTTGGGGTGCATGGTCAGATTCGGCAAGAGGTTGTACAGCAACAAGGACTTGTTCAGTTTGTTCAGGAACAGAACAGGGAGCAACGCATACTTATGGTCAAGCGACCTGCCCGGAATGCGGAATCAAGTACAACTACGTACGCGGCGATATAGGACCCGGCGAAGGCACAATCTTCCATGTTGTACCGGCAGGCTTTGTCGTAGAGGGCTACACAGGCGCATCGGGCTCATTCGCAAGCTACACCGCCCACTTTCTTGAGGTGGGGAGGGGGGGTGGTGGTCGTTTGGGCCTAATTTTGAATGGGGAGCTTACGGTACATTGATACCTGGGGTAACGACATTTATATCAAGTTTGCACGCGGATTACAACAAGATAGGCAACGGGAGAAAGGACACCCGTACTATAGCGGCGTATCTTGCAGCTAACACAACTGAAACAGGCAGAGCGGCGCAGTTAGCCGTAAACAATCAATTAGGCGGCAGGACCGACTGGTTTTTGCCCAGTTCGGGAGAGTTGAACTTGTTGTATCAACAGAGGAACCTTCTAGGCATCATTACAAGCGACTTCGTTTGGTCTTCGTCGCAGAGCCATAGTGACCGCGCGTGGAGTCATTATTTCAGTGACACTAATATCAGGGGCGACCTCCCCAGGGATCGTCTGAGCAGGGTCTTTCTAATCCGGGCTTTTTAACTATTTAAAAATTTAACTATTCCAGCCGCCGAAAGCGGCTGGAGTAAATATACGCCGCCGTAGGCGGAGTGGACAAGACAGTAAGGGCAGGATTGAAAGCATTGTCTGCGGGTATGTACCTTTGGTACGCATCCGCAGATAATTATTAATTTATTTAAGTAAGGAGAGAAAACAATGAGCGACATTTATCAAGTATCAGAAGAAACTGAGGTAATCAAGATCGAATTGGTCGAGAACCACCTCAAACACGAGAAAGGGCAGGATTTTATCGGGCGTGTTGCCAACCAGCAGACTTATGATGTCGAGCAGGTTTGCGCCCACATGCGCAACCGCTCCGGCTTTGAGGGCGACATGGGGCAGTTGGTTACATCGGTCAAGCACTTTATACAGGAAACGCTGTACCAGCTAATCAGCGGGCATGCCGTAACCAACGACTATTTTACGCTCAGGCTCAGCGTAGGCGGTACTTTCGCCGGCCACCACAGCAAACGCGACCCGGAAAAAAATCCCTTTACCGTCCGTTTTAGGGCAAAAAAGCACCTAAGCGACATCCTGACAAAGCTAAAAAGCGTTATAACCGGCCAGGCCGAGGCTGATGCCTGCATTACAAGCTACCTTGATACCGAAGAAAACGAAATCAACGCCTTTATCCCCGGCCACTTGTTTATCATTCACGGCAACCTCATCAAAATTGACGGGACAGACCCCGGTAACGGTCTATATCTGGTGCCGGTAGAAGCTCCGGGCGCCGGCCCCATGCCCCAGCCGGTAAAAATAACCCGTTTTGCAGACAACACCAGCACCAAACTAAGCGGCGTACTCCCCCAAGACATCGACTGGCCGAGCTTTAAAGTAGAAGCGCGCACCCAGTACAGCGGCGGCAGCACCCTGTTAAAGGAGCCGCGCATTATCACCAGCCACTTTACGATAGAACACATATAGGCGCACCGGCCGTACAAGGTCAGTACCACCGGCGATACAAGGTCAACACCACCGGCTTTACAAGGTCAGCGCCAGTGGCTTTACAAGGTCAGTACCAGTGGCGATACAAGGTCAGCACCAGTGGCGATACAAGGTCAGCACCAGTGGCGATACAAGGTCAGTACCAGTGGCTTTACAAGGTCAGTGTCAACTGGTACTTCTCATTTCTCCCTTAATCTATTATACTGTAAGACAAGGAGATAAATATGCCGGTAATACGCCCAATTTCAGACTTGGAAACTAAATTATCAGAGATAGCCAATACCATACATGAATCTTATGAACCTGTCTTTTTGACGAATAACGGCTACGGAGATATGGTTGTTATGAGCATGGAAGCATGGGAAGAAATGAACTTTGAAAATGAAATATATCAAAAGCTGGTAGAAGCGCAGGCGGAAGCGCTTTCAAACCCCTTACGGCTCTCCCACGCCGAGGTTTTTCAGCCTCTGCGCCAAAAAATTGCCGGATATATTGGTTCTCAATAATGTTTGAAGTAAAATTCTTGCCTTTGCGCTGAAATGAATCGGGACGACACGGGTTTGTGAGCCAGCGCCAACTGGTTTTGCTGTTTTTTTATTATTTTTTAAAGTATGAAGTTGACTTTTTCCATGTTTAGTGTGATAATATCGTATTAAGCCTAAAGTGTTTTTAGGTAAAAGCAATTTTTCTTATTTCTTAGGAGGACTTATGAAAAGACGATTTTTATTAGTTGTGGGTATCATATTGATATCGGCAATGGTTATTATCGGATGCGGCAAACGGGGCGAAGATGCACCGTTTAGTATTTCCATTTACCACGAAACCGGGGGCTATCCGCAGCCTTCCGCTGACAATCCAATTGCCAAGTACATTGAAGATAAATTTAATGTTACCTTTACTTGGGACATACTTGTCGGCGATGCCAGACAGAAGCAGGGTGTTATGATTGCCAGCGGCGATTATCCTGACATTGTTGAATTAAGAGGAAATGAATGGATCGATGCGGGAGCGTTAATACCGCTGCAAGACCTCATTATGGAATACGGCCCCCGTATTTATGAACTTTACAAAAATGTCTGGGAACAGATGAAATCCGCTGACGGTAACATTTATTACCTTGTCAACTACGGCGTATTTACAGGAATAGACTACAGTCCGAACTATGACCAAACCGCTTTCTGGATTCAGAAGGATGTTTTAAGAGATGCGGGTTACCCCGCTGTTCGTACAGTCGATGACTATTTCGATTTGATCAGGAACTATTACAGAAGAAACCCGACCATCAACGGCCAGCCTACAATCCCCTTTGTAATTTTAACTCATGACTGGCGTGTTTTTGAACTTTGGAATCCCCCGAACTTCCTTGCCGGTAATCCTAATGACGGTAATGGGGTTGTTAATCCTGCAAATAATTATGAGTACAAAACATTCTTTACTATGGATATTTCAAGACGCTGGTTCCAAAAACTCAATGAGCTTGATAAAGAAGGTCTAATTGACAGAACAAGCTTTACCGACAACTACGATCAATACTCTGCAAAAATCGCTTCCGGCCGCGTGTTGGGACAAAGCGTTCAGGGCTGGCAGTTCATGTATTCCGCCGATTTAGCAAACCGTGATCGCGGCGAAAATAACAGAACAATGGCGCCGCTTCCTGTTGTGTTTGATGCAAATATCAGACCGTGGTATCGCAATGTTACAATTCCTAACCTTCTTCGCGGCATGGGTATCACTGTTAGCGCGAAAGACCCTGTAAGGATTATCAGATTTATTAACGATCTTCTTGCCGAAGATGTACAGCGCACCATAAACTGGGGTATAGAAAATGACCACTGGCAGTGGGGAGCGGACGGAACGCCTTACCGCACTGAACAACAGCGTGCAAATTGGCAGAATGATAACTGGCAGACACAAAATCGTCTAAGACTTATGGGCGATATTTTCCCCAAAATTCAGGGATCATTCTCTGATGGTCATCCAAGCGACCTTGGACATCTTTTATCGGAAAGGGAAGCTACAACTCTTCCAGAAGACCTTGAGCTTTTCAGAGCTTATGGCGTAGGAAGCACAAATGAATTGATGGACAGAAACCCGCGGCCTAATAACCCCTGGTTCCCGACATGGAATATGGAGTTTGCTACTCCTCCTGATGGATCAGAAGCTCAGATGGCTCTTGCCCGTATCGAAAATATTATGAGGCAGAGGCTGCCTCAGATTATTTTAGCTCCGGCTGCCGATTTTGAACGGCAGTGGAATGCTTATGTAACAGAAATGAATGCCGCAGGGCTTGCCTCTTACGAAGCTCATATGCAGCAGGAGCTTAACAAGCGTCTTACCGCATGGAATATCAGATAGTAATAGTAGAGTTGTTCGGAAACTTCAGTTTACGAACAACTTCCTTAGAAAAACAGCAGTTTTTAGGCTAAAACATAGTTTTAGTCTGAAAACTGTAGGACTTGTTCGGCAACTAACCCGAACCGAAGGTTCGCGTTGTCGAACAAGTCCAGTATCTGAATGATTTTGAAACAGCGGGGGCAGCCGCCGGGCGCGCACCATGTGATAACCCGCTTTTTCTAATGACGAGCCCCGTTGTATTGTAGGAGCCTGCGATTCGCTAATCTGCAATATGGCGGGGTTTTTTGTTTGTGCGGCAGTACCGCTCAAATGAAAATATGTTTTGGTACAAGACAACTGACCGAGTTGTCTTACAAGTCCAATACAAGGCAGGAGTACAATGACTGTTCTCAGATTGCAAAGAGGTAGTTTTTTTTACCGGTTAAGCCGTCAGCAGCAGCTTCTTTTGATGAGTCTTCCTATAATACTGTATGTTATTCTTTTTACTTATGTCCCCTTGTGGGGCTGGACAATGGCATTTCAGAATTTTAGACCGGCACGGACATTTGCCCAGCAGGAATGGGTTGGTCTCAAATGGTTTATCCAGTTGTTCGTTCTTGATAATGGAACATTAAACGAAGAGTTTATAAGAACTATACGCAATACCCTTGCAATGAGTATCATTAACACAACATTGGGTTTTGTTACTGCTATAGGTCTTGCTCTGCTGCTCAATGAAGTAAAAAATATATTTTTTAAACGTACAATTCAGACAATATCATATCTTCCGCACTTTTTATCATGGGTTATTGTAACCGGTTTGGTGTCCAATATGCTTACTACAGATGATGGCGCGATAAATAATGTGTTTATGGCTCTTGGTTTTATTAAAGAACCTATATTATGGCTTGCAGAGCCTAGATATTTTTGGGGCATCGTAGGCGCTTCTTATGTCTGGAAAGAAGTCGGCTGGAATACGATCATATATCTTGCAGCAATGGCGGGTATTGACCCTAATTTGTATGAGGCGGCTGATATTGACGGCGCTAATCGATATTCAAAGATGTGGCGTATTACTCTTCCCTGTATTAAGCCTACAATTATTGTTCTGCTTTTAATGAGTGTAGGGCGTATTCTTGATGCAGGTTTTGAAATGCAATACTTACTGCGAAACGGACTGGTAGCAAGCGTATCCGATACCATAGACATATATGTACTTCAGTATGGAATAAATCTTCGCAACTGGTCGCTTGCAACCGCTGCGGGAATGTTCAAGAATGTTGTCAATATTACTCTTATATTTATTGCCAATGCAATCGCAAAAAGAGCCGGAGAGGAGCGATTAATATGAAAAAACTTACCGCGTCCAAAATAGAAAGAATTCTTTTTAATAGTCTTAATACCGGTTTTTTAATTCTGCTTGCCTTTATTACCCTGTATCCTTTCTGGAATACAATCGCTATTTCGTTTAACGATGCAATGGACTCTCTTAGGGGCGGCATTACTTTTTGGCCTAGAAGATTTTCGCTTTTTAATTACGAGGTTTTATTCCAAACAAATGCAATTATTCGTGCATTTTTTGTTTCTGTTGCAAGAACCTCTATCAATATGGTTACAAGCGTGTTTTTTACCGCTATGGTTGCTTTTGTTCTTTCCAGAAATGAATTTATTTTGCGCAAACCATTTACGTTAATTTTAGTGCTTTCGATGTATGTGAATGCAGGTCTTATTCCTACGTTTTTTTTGATGCGAAGTCTAGGTATGGTAGGTACATTCTGGGTATATATAGTTCCCGGAATTGTCAATGGTTTTAATTTTATAGTTATGCGAACTTATATGCGTACGGTTCCCGAAAGTATTATAGAATCCGCCCGCATGGATGGCTATGGCGATTTCTATATTTTTATACGAATCATTTTGCCTTTAGTCCTTCCTGTCATGGCGACTATCGGGCTTTTTGTCGCTGTCGGTTCATGGAACTCATGGTTTGACGTTATGATTTATAATTCCGGTAATGTAAATTTGCATACCCTTCAATACAAGTTGATGGAATACCTGCAATCAAGTCAAAGCGCCGGCCGTAGTGTAGGAGATGCGGGAGCATTAGCTTTGGCTGCACAGGGAGGCGGAGGCGGAGGATTTGTAACGCCGGTGAGTATTCGCGCCGCTATTACTGTAGTAGCTGCCGCGCCTATTCTGCTGATTTATCCCTTTATGCAGCGGTATTTCGTGGTTGGGCTCAATGTTGGCGGTGTAAAAGAGTAACTCATCATCTAATTGACATTCTCCTTAATTTCCTTAAAAATTAAAGTGCCGTTTAATTTTTAAGCACGGGAGAGTGTTTATGCCGCTAAATAAAGAAATAAAAAAAGTTCTTGTAATAGGTTCCGGTCCTATCGTAATCGGACAAGCTGCCGAATTTGACTATGCCGGAACTCAGGCTTGCCGTGTTTTAAGAGAAGATAAAATCGAGATCGTACTTGTAAACTCTAATCCCGCAACAATCATGACTGATAAAAATATCGCTGATAAAATTTATATTGAGCCTTTAACGCTTACAACTGTAAAACGTATTATCGAAAAAGAACGTCCTGACAGCATACTCTCTGGTCTGGGCGGGCAGACAGGGCTGACCTTGTGTATGCAGCTTGCAAAGGATGGTTTTCTTGACAAGATGAATGTCCGCTTGCTTGGCTCTTCACCGGAAACAATTGACAAAGCAGAAGACAGAAAAATCTTCAAAGAAACCATGCAGAGTATTGGGCAGCCTTGCGTCCCTTCGGTGATAGCGACTGATATTGAAACTGCCGTTAGTTTTGCCGGCGAAATAGGCTACCCTGTGATTGTCCGTCCGGCTTTTACTCTTGGCGGCAGCGGCGGCGGCTCTGCGGCGGATGAAACAAAACTTCGGGAAATTACCGCTAATGGGCTTGCATTATCCCCTATCCATCAGGTTTTAATCGAAAAATCAATCGCCGGCTGGAAAGAGATTGAGTTTGAAGTTATGCGCGACCGCGCCGGAAATGTTATCGCTATTTGTTCCATGGAAAACTTTGACCCTGTCGGCGTACACACCGGCGACAGTATCGTCATAGCTCCGTGCGTTACTCTTGCCGACAAAGAATATCAGATGCTGCGAACCGCCTCTTTCGATATTATTAAAGCATTAGGTGTCGAGGGCGGCTGCAATGTACAGCTTGCATTAAATCCCGGCAGTTTTGAGTACGCAGTTATCGAGGTAAATCCGCGTGTCTCCCGCTCCTCTGCATTGGCAAGCAAGGCAACCGGTTATCCCATTGCCAAAGTTTCTACAAAAATTGCAATTGGCTACACATTGGATGAAATCACCAATGCGGTAACCGGTACTACCTTTGCCGCCTTTGAACCTGCGCTTGATTATGTCGCCGTCAAATTCCCTAAATGGCCGTTCGATAAGTTTGTTTATGCCAATAATGAACTTGGAACACAGATGAAAGCAACCGGCGAAGTAATGGCAATGGCAGATACATTTGAAGAAGCGATTTTAAAAGCGGTTCGCGGTGCAGAGATAGGGCTGACAGATCTTAATTTACCCAAGTTGTCTTCAAAGAGCGATGAAGAGATTCGCAGCTTGTTGAATACGGTTACGGATGAAAGATTATTTGTACTCTACGAAGCAATTAAAAGAGGGATCAGTATTGATGAATTGCACCTTGTTACAAAAGTTGATCGATGGTTTTTATACTGTTTGGAAAACATAAAAAACAATTTATGCTCTGCCATGTCCTCTGCGGCGGACAATTCTTTGATTTATAAAATGGTCGACACATGCGCCGCTGAGTTTGAAGCCGGGACACCTTACTTTTATTCGATTAAAAATGGTACAGAGAACGAAGCTTTGCCTTTTATTGGCAAAAGCAGTAAAAAGCGAATTGTTGTACTCGGTTCTGGACCTATCCGTATAGGGCAGGGAATTGAGTTTGATTATGCCTGTGTACATTGTGTCTGGACCCTGCGGAAAATGGGCTACGAGGTTATTGTCATCAACAATAATCCCGAAACTGTTTCTACTGATTTTGACACCGCCGACAGACTTTACTTTGAGCCGCTTTATATCGATGATGTGATGAGTATCATAAACATTGAAAAACCAATCGGCGTTATTGTCGCATTCGGCGGAGGGACTGCAATCAAGCTGACACGTAAACTGCATGAACGGGGAGTGAATATTATTGGTACGAGTGCGGACAGCATTGATATTTGCGAAGACCGTGAGCGCTTTGATGTTCTGCTTGAAAAATTGCAGGTAAAACGCCCGCTTGGATTTGGCGTTATGACCGAAGCCGAAGCGCTGGAAGCTGCCGGTAAACTTGGCTACCCTGTGCTGATGCGCCCCTCTTATGTACTTGGCGGACAAAATATGATCATTGCCTTCTCGTCCGAAGATATACAAGAGTATATGGAAATCATTCTGCGCTCAAAGCAGGAAAACCCCGTTCTTATTGACAAATATTTAAGCGGACGTGAAATCGAAGTTGATGCAATCTGTGACGGCGATGATGTGTTGATTCCCGGCATTATGGAACATATTGAACGTACGGGCGTTCATTCGGGAGACAGTATCGCCGTCTATCCCGCTGTCAATATTGATGATGAACTTGCAGAAAATATTTTTGGTATTACAAAAAAATTATGTACGGCTTTAAATGTTAAAGGATTGATAAATATTCAGTATGTATTTTATGAAAATGAAATTTTTGTAATCGAAGTAAACCCTCGGGCTTCCCGTACAGTTCCTTATATCAGCAAGGTTACCGGTATCCCTATGTGCGAGCTTGCCACAAAAGTCAGTATGGGAGAAAAACTTGCGGCTTTAGGCTATAAATCGGGAATTGGAAAAATCCCGCCGTACATCGCTGTCAAAGTTCCTGTGTTTTCATTTGAAAAACTTACCGGTCTTGATACGCACCTCGGCCCCGAGATGAAATCCACCGGAGAAGTTCTTGGGCTTGGCAAGAACATGGAAGAAGCTCTTTACAAAGGATTGGTGGCAGCCGGTTACAAGATGAAAAAAAACGGCGGTGTGCTCCTTACACTGCGTGACGGCGATAAAGCGGAAATTATCGGCGTTGCCGAAAAATTTTCCAGACTGGGTTTTAAATTACATGCAACGAAAGGCACTGCCCGCTTTTTGAATGCAAAAGGTTTTTCTGTACAACCAATTGATAAAATATGCGACAACAGCGAGGTTAATACCGAGACTCTTCTTGCAAGCGGGCAGATTGCATATATTATATCTACATCAGAAAAAGGCAGAGACCCGGTATTGGATGATGTAAAACTGCGAAGAAAAGCCTGTTCGCTTGGTGTGCCGTGCCTTACCTCAATTGATACGGCGAACGCGCTTGCAGATTCTCTCCTTTCTGATTACAGCGAAATTAATACCGAGCTAATCGACATCAATAATTTACGCAGTACGCGTTTGCAGTTACCGTTTACAAAAATGCACGGCTGTAGTAATGATCATATTTACATTGACTGCTTTGACCTTAATATCAATTCACCGGAGTCGCTTTCTGTACTGCTCTCCGACCGTCATACCGGTATTGGCGGTGATGGAGTTGTTTTAATATTAAAGTCAAATACAGCCGATGCAAAAATGCGCGTTTTTGATCTTGACGGAAGTGAAGACAGCATCGGCGGTAATTCGATTCGCTGTGTTGCTAAATATCTTTATGATAATAATATCGTAAACAAGAAACAAATGCGTATCGAAACAATCAGCGGTATTCGGGATTTATATCTGTCAACAAGAAACGGACTTGTCTCTTCTGTCAAGGTTGATATGGGTTGTGTAGAATTAGACCCTGAAAAAATCCCCGTAAAATTAACAGGCGAAAAAATTATCGGACAAAAGGTTTCTATTGGCGGCAATGAATACGAAATTACATGCCTGTCTTTGGGCAATCCTCATGCTGTTGTTTTTGCAAAAGATATTAATAAAATTAATCTGCATATTACCGGTCCGCAATTTGAAAACAATTCGCTTTTCCCGCAAAGAGTGCACACAGAATTTGTCGAAGTCATGGACAGAAACTATTTAAAGATGCGTATATGGGAACGCGGAAGCGGCGAGACTCAGGGCTGCGGAACAGGCGCATGCGCCGCCGCTGTTGCAGCCGTTCTTAACGGACACTGTGATAAAGGCGTAGATATCAAAGTCCAGCTTCCGGGCGGAGAACTAATTATCAATTATACTGATAAAGATAATTTGCAGCGTGTATTTATGACAGGCGATTGCGTGAAGGTATATGATGGAGTGGTTGAGATATAACTTCATTTCCTTCCGACTGCAATTAATGTGTGCGCTTTATCGTCATAGGGTGATTCATCCCAGCCGCCGTAGAGTTCTACGGCGGAAAAACCCGCTTCTAAAAATAAAGAGCGTAGTTCTGATGCGGCATAGAGCCGTTGTGTAAAGATTTTTTCACGGTGTTTTCCGTATTGATCGAGTAATATCCACCGGCAGCGCTGGCTTGTCCATGAATCCACCGGACAGTTATTGACAAGGAATGTTAAACCGCTAATTTCAAACCAGTCCGCTTCTGTAAAATCACGTACAGCGATTTCCTTGCCCATTACATCCATAATAAAACTTCCCCCTTCTTTAAGTGATGAATAAACATTCTTTAAAAAAAGTAAATTGTCTTTTTCGTTTTCAAAGTAACCGAATGAATTGTAGAGATTAATCGCCGTGTCATAAGTGTTTTCGCGTTTAAAACTTCGTATGTCTTCTTTTATAAATTCTATTTTTAGTTTTTCGTAAGCTGCATCCTGCCTTGCTTTACACAGATAATATTCTGTAATGTCTACTCCTGTTGCAATAAAACCACGGCGTGCAAGCTCGAGCGTGATTCTTCCAAAACCACAGCACAAATCAAGAATTAAAGGTCCTGATTTGGCCGTTTTTTTTTCGTAAAGATTCAATGCTGCTAAACGTGTTACTGCATCCGCCGCTTCGGGAGCTTCTGCCATCCGGCTGCCAGTAAATATAACCGGAGCATAGTGTTCCCAAAAATCCTCATCATAAAACCATTCCTGTTTTTTCATTAAAGCATACTCCGCAAAATTATAAATCCCTTGTTATTAAATTTCCGCCGCATTCTTTAGCAGGTAATTCTCGGCTTCTGTATTCCAAAGCATATTATGACGGCCGCAAATTTCTGCAAGCTTTGCGAATAAAGGATCGGTCTTTCCCTTTTCTTCAAAATCGTCAATGGCTGTGATAGGAAGTTTTTTATGGGTATAAATAAGTTTCTTACCTCCGGGAATTTTGTCAAGGTCGATGGTTGCCTGTGCGGCAGAATCAAGCCCGCCAATATGAGTGATCATAAAAACAGGGTTAAGTTCTCCATTTGCCATCATAGCAAGAGATTCCCTCATATCATCAGTATTGCCGCCGGATGTTCCCACAATGTGATGAGACTCATAATGTACATTATAAAAATTTAACCCGGCGGAAAATGCGGTATCCGTTGGTCCGGCAAAAAAATTCAGACAGCCGTCGCGTCCCAATAATTTATCTCCGAGTTCCAAAACCTGTTTTACAGGAGCAAAGACAAATACATCATCAAAATATTTGCCCTTATTCAAAATCACAAGCTGCTCTTCAGGGTTTGCCATGTTTTTTGTATTCACATAATGAAGCTCAACTCCGTTCTTCCGGGCTTCTTCAATACTTAAAAGTTGAGCTGCACGCTCCAGACGTTTGTCATCAATGTCTGTAACAACAAGCCGTTTCGGGCGGCGCGGATTATGAATGGCGTAATCAATTGCTCCAAGCCCCATAGGCCCTGCACCGGCAAGAAGCGCCATTGCGCCGCCTTCGGCAATTCCCATCGAATGTACATAACTGCCGCTTGTCGTGTGATATTGGGCGTGAAATGCTCCCACAATACAGGAAACAGGTTCTGCAAGAGAACCTAAATAAAAATTGTCTGCGTTGTAATCTAAGAGACAGTTCATTTCCATCACTTCGTTTGGAATGATAATGTATGTGGCATCTCCTCCGATAAACTCGAAGGAATAACCGGGCGCCCAAAGAGCAGGAACACCATTACTGTCAGGATAATTTAATGCAGGCTGAATTGCAAATCTATTTCCTTCTTTAAACCGATCTGCCCATTTTGCTCCCGCCTTTTCAATGATACCGCAAAACTCATGACCAATTATTGGCTGCTTTTGGGTAAGATCATGGCGAACCCGCTTATGTTTTGCGCCTTGTATTGCAAGCTTGTGGCTGGACATACAAATTGAATCTGAGACAACTCTTGCCAATATTTCATCATCTTTTAATTCGGGCAAATCAAATTCATCCAGTTTTAGATTATTGGCAGCATGTAACCTAACTGCTTTTGTTTTCATATAATCCCCTGTTTATCTTAGTGTGTAAGTTGGCACCACGTTTTTCTATATTCTTCCAGTTCAGGAAAAAAACTTTTTTTCTGTTCACGATAATCGATATTTATATCATTGGCAAGATCTGTAAGTGATTTTCCGCTTAAAGCCATCTTTGCCGTCATTGCTGCACCAAGCGCGGCGGCTTCGTTAATGCCGGTCAAAAAAACTTTATTGTCCGGCAGAGCTGAAGCAAGAAGACGGCTGTAGGATTCATCTTTACGGAAGCCGCCTTCGATAAAAACATCGTATCCCTTTTTTATTCCTGAGCGCTCAAGCGCAGTAAGAGTTTGCATAACTAAAGAAATGCGTAATACGGCAAATGATTTTTCATAATCAGAAAAACATGGAGGGATAGAATCTTTATCATCAAAATAATAATTTTTATCGTCTTCTGTAATTCGGGCTTTTGAATTTGGAAACTGTCCCGACCCCGGCATTAATTCCGGCAGTAAAAAAAGCCGTTTTTCGGCAAGGATTGTATGATACAATTCTTCATTCCAGCCGGGAAGAGTACTGCAATTATGCCGCTTAGAAAAAACCCCGGACCATGTTTCAAATTCCATCCCCCCAAGGAAAATTGCCGTTTTGATGTGTGTTCCCACGGCAGATATATTAAAGAAGACCACTTTTCCAAGTTCATCAGGCGCAAAACCATATTCATTAACCGGATTCATAATAACACACCATGTTCCCGTTGAGATTAAAATAAATCCGCGCTCGCCCTTTTTTGCAAAATGAGGAAGCATTGCCGAATTGGAATCATGGATGCCCATAGTTACTATTGTCTCTTTGGAAAGTCCCGTTCTTGCGGCAAACTCCGCACTGATATTTCCCAGCGTATCCCATGATTTAAAAAGTTTATCCGGTATTAGCGATGATAACCCCAATTTATGCGCTACTGTAGAAAGGCAATTGTCAACTTGATCCCACAAATATGTATGGTTACCCATGTATGTGTTTTCCGCTCCGGTTTTCCCTGTAAAACGAAAACCCCAGTATTGAGGATAGGGAAGCACAGCGATTACATCTTTAAATTCCTTGTTGAATTGTTCCCGGATAAAAAAAAGACCTTTCGCAGGATTGATCATCGCCTTAAAAGCCGGTGTTCCTGTTCTTGCCTGTAGCTCGTTTGACGTTCCAAAGTTTTCGTAAAACCGACGGTGAAATTCCTCTCCCGGATCATGTGTGTAATATACGCTGGGAATAGCTCTTCCGTCTTTTCCCGCACAAACAAAGGTAGCTCCATGTGCGCTTACCGCCAGCGCTTTTACCGGGTATTTTGCAGCAAACTCCCTCAATCCCGTAATGAACCATTCTTCCATAGCATCAAGATCATGTGTTTCCAGATCGTTTACAATCTTGGGCAAAAAGTTTTGATACATCGCATCAAGCTGGCAAAGAGAATCATCATAGACCGCTATTTTTTTATTGGTCATTCCGATATCAATAACCGCTATTGCATATTCCATAGATTACCCCTTTCAAGTAATTGTATTTTATAAAATTGAAAATTGCTATATATTTGTTTAATGACTCATTATATTGAGAATCTTGTTAAAGACCCTTGTCATAATCTTGCTCTGGAGCAGTTTCTGTTTGATCAAATCGATAATTATAACGGTTATTTTATGCTCTGGCAGAATCATAATTCGATAATTATCGGGAAGCATCAGAATACCCATGCAGAAATAAATACGGATTTTGTAAAAGAAAAAAATATAACCGTAGTGCGCCGTCTTTCCGGCGGAGGAGCGGTGTACCATGATTTGGGGAATTTAAATTTTACATTTATTAACCCTGTAGTAAGTAAACAGGGAATTGATTTTTCTGTTTTTTGCGGGCTCATCTGCAAAGCGTTAAATTCACTTGGCGTACCGGCAGAAATCTTTGGGCGTAATGATATTGTTATTGAAGGAAAAAAAATCTCCGGCAATGCTCAATACATCAAGCATGGAAAAATACTGCATCACGGCACATTATTGTATGATAGTAACCTTGGTATATTGTCGCAGGCACTTAATCCCGGAAATGACAAGATACAATCCAAGGGAATTAAATCCGTACAAAGCCGTGTTACAAATATACGGCCTTATATGAAAACCAGTATGAATACAAATGAGTTTTGGTTTGCTTTGCGGGATTATATGTATGCCGAATTAAAAATGAACGAATATATTTTAACTGCGGAGCAAAATGACGCTGTAAAAGAGCTTAAAGAAAATATCTATTCAAGTTGGAGCTGGAATTACGGAGAATCTCCTGCATATACAATGCGTAAAGAGCGGCGAATTGAAGGCTGCGGAAAAATCGAAATCCTGCTTGATATAGATCGAGGAGGGAAAATAAAAAACATCGTCTTTTACGGAGATTATTTTAACAGCGCAGACCCTGTAGAGCTTGAAAAATCTTTGATCTCGCATCATCTTGAATATAACGAAATTAAAACTGTTCTTGCAGAAACAGATATATCTAAGTATTTTCATGGTCTTGATAATGAGACCTTTCTTGATCTTATTATTTAGTGTTCTGCCCTTCGGCTGGGTAACATTTAACACGGCGGCTGAAACGGCGGGCAGCAGGGCTGCGCCGTTTCAGCTAGGGAGTTTTGTCTGCGCCAAAACTCCACGCCGCCCGC